>Ga0247774_1002081_pt1 | contig 9967 bp, 13 predicted proteins | sample UWRJL001104B6_FD_179933 | JGI IMG/M metagenome (GOLD analysis project Ga0247774, IMG submission 179933) | Plant litter microbial communities from Arlington Agricultural Research Station in Wisconsin, United States - UWRJ-L001-104B-6 | ecosystem: Environmental > Terrestrial > Plant litter >... | reverse complement strand
TTCGCCGTCTCGGTGATCGTCTTCGTCGTCTTCATGGTGCTGCCGAAGCAGAACCCGGCGCAGACCCTGGCCGGCAAGAACGCCACCCCGCTTCTGGTCAAGAGCATCGAAGAGGAATGGGGCTTCGACGAATCGCTGCCGGTGCAGTACGGGACGATGATGAAGAAGGTCTTCACCGGGGAGCTGACCTCCTACAAACCGCGTCTCCCGGTCGACGATCGGATCATCGAAGGAATCCCGGCGACCTTCTCGCTGACGATCGGAGCGGCGGTGATCTGGCTTTTCTTCGGCCTCCTGCTGGGCTATCTCTCCGCGATCCGGGCCGGCGGCTGGCTCGACCGCATCCTCACCGGCGTCTCGATCGCCGGCATCTCGATCCCGGTCTTTCTACTCGCCCCCGTCCTCCTCTACTTCCTCACCTACAAGATCGAACTCTTCCCCAATGCCCAGTACGTCCCCTTAAGCGAAGATCCCTACGAGTGGGCGCGGCACCTGATCCTGCCCTGGTTCACGCTCGCCCTGCTCTCGATCGGCTTCTACAGCCGGGTCCTGCGCTCGAACATGCTCGACGTGATGAACGAGGACTACGTCCGCACCGCCCGCGCCAAGGGCCTGAGCGAGCGGCAGGTGATGACCCGGCACGTGCTGCGCAACTCGCTGATCCCGGTCATCACCCTCTTCGGGCTCGACTTCGGCGCCACCATCGCCGGCACCGCGATCATCACCGAATCGATCTACTCGATCGACGGGGTCGGCAACTATGCCGCCGAAGCCGTGGCCAAGTTCGAACTGCCGCCGATCATGGGGGTGGCCCTGTACGGGGCCTTTTTCGTCGTCCTCATGAACACGATCGTCGACATCGTCTACGCCTACCTGGATCCGCGGGTGCGGCTGGGGGAGACCGCCTCGCAATGAGCTCGGCGGCGCTGCTCTCCGTCAACGACCTCCGGGTCGGGTTCGCCACCGAAGAGGGCGTCGTTCAGGCCGTCGACGGCGTCAGCTTCGACCTGGGCAAGGGCGAAGTGGTGGCGATCGTCGGCGAGTCCGGCTCCGGCAAGAGCGTCACCGCGCAGACGCTGATCGGCCTCACCCGCGCCAACAACGCCCGGATCGAGGGCTCGGTGAAGCTCGAGGGCGAGGAGCTGACGGAGGCCGACGATGCGGCGATGCGGCGCCTGCGGGGAGAGCGGATCGCGATGGTCTTCCAGGACCCGATGACCTCCTTCAACCCCGTCTACCGGATCGGCAACCAGATCGTCGAGGCGATCCGCGCCCACCGGCCGAAGACCTCGAAGGAGGAGGGGCGGCAGCGGGTGGTCGAGCTGTTCGAGGCAGTCGGCATTCCCAACGCCGAGCGGCGGGTGGACGACTACCCGCACGAGTTCTCCGGCGGCATGCGCCAGCGGGCGATGATCGCGATGGCGCTGGCGCTCGAGCCCGAGGTGCTGATCGCCGACGAGCCGACGACGGCGCTCGACGTGACGATCCAGGCGCAGATCCTGGACCTGCTCGAGCAGCTGAACCGGGAGCGCAACCTGGCGACGATCCTGATCACCCACGACCTCGGCGTGGTGGCCGAGGTCGCCGACAGGGTGCTGGTGATGTACGCGGGGAAAGTGGTCGAGCAGGGGACGCTGGATGAGATCTTCTACGACCCCCAGCACCCCTACACCTGGGGCCTGCTGGGCTCGCTGACCCGGATCGACCGGCCGCGGCCGGAGCGGCTGCCGCAGATCGCCGGCCAGCCGCCCTCGCTGCTGGACCTTCCCGAAGGTTGCCCGTTCCGGCCGCGTTGCCCGCACGAGTTCTCCAAGTGCACGCAGTTCCCCCCGCTGGAGGCGAAACTGCCGGAAGCCCCCGGCCACTGCGATCGCTGCTGGCTGCCGCCTGAGGAGAAGCGCGAGAAGCGTCTGGTCGGGGGCCAGATCGGCCTGGAGGCGCCGCACGCATGACCGCCGTCGCCCCCTCCACGAACGGCAACGCCCCGCTGCTCGAGGTCACCGACTTGGTCAAGCACTTTCCGATCAAGCGCGGCATCCTGATCGACCGCGAGGTCGACCAGGTGCGGGCGGTCGACGGGATCAGCTTCAAGGTCGAGCGGGGGGAAACGCTGGGGCTGGTGGGGGAGTCCGGCAGCGGCAAGTCGACCGCCTGCCGGGCGGTCCTGCAGCTGATCAAGCCGACCTCGGGCTCGGTCAGGTTCGAGGGGCAGGAGATCGCCGGCATCGGCCGCCGGCAGATGCGGCCGCTGCGACGGCAGATGCAGATGATCTTCCAGGACCCCTACGCGTCGCTGAACCCGCGCAAACGCGTCGGCCAGATCGTCGGCGATCCGCTCAAGCGCCAGGGAGTCGCCTCAGGGGCGGACCTGCGGCGCCAGGTGCAGGAGCTGCTGGAGCGGGTCGGGCTCTCGAGCGAGCACTACAACCGCTTCCCGCACGAGTTCTCCGGCGGCCAGCGGCAGCGGATCGGGATCGCCCGGGCGCTTTCGCTGAAACCGAAACTGGTGATCTGCGACGAGCCGGTCTCCGCCCTTGACGTCTCGATCCAGGCGCAGATCGTCAACCTGCTCGACGACCTCCAGGACGAGTTCGGCCTCGCCTACCTCTTCGTCGCCCACGACATCGGCGTCGTCCGCCACATCTCCGACCGGATCGCGGTGATGAACAAGGGTGAGATCGTCGAGCAGGGAAGCGCCGACCAGGTCTGCGAGAGCCCGCAGGACGAGTACACGAAGAAGCTGCTGGCGGCGGTGCCGATCCCGGATCCCCGGGAGAGCCGCGAGCGAGCCGGCAGCCAGTAGGCGGTTTTCATACCCTCGCGAGAGATGGATCTTCCGCTCTCGCCGCCGCTCAAACCGCAACTTGCGCTTACCCGCAAAGCGCTGCCGGAGGGCGAGGAGTGGGCCTATGAGCCGAAGCTGGACGGGTTCCGGGCGCTCGTCTTCGTCGACGGGGGCGACTTCTATGTCCAGTCGCGCGGCGGCAAGCCCTTCAACCGCTACTTCCCCGAGCTGAGCTTCGCGCCGGGGCGCTGGATCCTCGACGGGGAGCTGGTGATCCGCGACGGCGGCGGCAACCTCGAATTCGACGCGCTGCAGGAACGGATCCACCCGGCGCAGTCGCGGATCGAGCTGCTCTCGCAGGAGATCCCGGCCAGCTACATCGCCTTCGACCTGCTCGCCGAGGGTGACGAGGCGCTGCTGGAGCGGCCGCTGCGGGAACGGCGCGAACGGCTGCAGGCGATCGCCGAGAGGGCGGGGCTGGAGCTGACGACGCTGAGCACCGATCTGGAGCAGGCCGAGCGCTGGCTGAACAGCATCGAGGGGGTGATGGCGAAGGACCTCGGCGCCCCCTACGTCCCCGGCAAACGGAAGGGGATGGCGAAGATCAAGCGCGAGCGGACGATCGACTGCGTGGTGATGGGCTGGCGGCCCGGCAAGGAGGAGGGCACCGTCGGCTCGCTGATCCTCGGCCTCTACGACGGCGACGAGCTCCGCACCGTCGGCCACATCTCCGGCTTCTCGAAAGCGGCAAAACAGAGCATGCGGACGATGCTGGCGCCGCTGGAGACGGGCCAGAGCGGGGCCGCCGAGCCGAGCCGTTGGACCGGGGGGCGGGATCTGGAGTGGGTCGAGCTGAGGCCGGAGCTGGTGATCGAGGTGGGGTATGACCACGCGGCCTCGGGGAGGATTCGGCATGGGGCCCGGTTCCACCGGTTCAGGGACGACAAACGGCCGTCCGAGTGCCGGTTCGATCAGCTTGACGAAGGGATGACTTAGAACAAAGCTTCCTGGCGGGCGGGTCCTGTCTCCGATCGGGGGCTCTCCCTACCGGGAGAGTCCTCCCGATCGTCGCCACCCGCCCGAGGAGCGTCTTGTTTGGACGGCTTTCTGACCCTGGTCCTTCCCCAGCCCTTCACGGCGCGGGTGGCGTGACGGCGTTGCTCGGGGCGCATGTAGGCACGGTCGCGGTAGAGGGCCTCGTAGCGTGGGAGGAGATCGGGGCGCTTTGCTTCCAACCAGGCGAAGAAGACGTCCTTGACCTCGCCGCGGAGGTGGAGGGCGACGCCGCCGAGGAAGGTGGCGCCGGCCGCTTTGGCTCGTTCGACGATCGGGCGGACCTGGTCGGGGGCGTCGTTGATGCCGGGCATCAGGGGGGCGATCAGGACGCCCGAGTCGATGCCGCGGCGGCGCAGCTCGGCGACGGCGTCGAGGCGCGCGGCGGGGCTCGGCGTGTGCGGCTCGGTCGCCCGCCAGGCCTCCTCGTCCAGGGTCGGGACCGAGAGGTTGACCGAGACCGGCAGCTTCTTCGCCATCCGCTCGTAGATCTCGACGTCGCGCATCACCAGCGGCGACTTGGTCAGGACCGAGACCGGCGTCTCCGCCGCCTCCAGCGCCGCGAGGATCTCGGGCATCATCCGGTAGCGGCTCTCGACCCACTGATAGGGGTCGGTGTTCGTCCCCAGCGCCACCAGCTCCCGCTTCCAGCTCGGCCGCGCCAGCTCCGCCCGCAACAGCTCCGGCACGTTGACCTTGACGACGATCTCGCGCTCGAAGTCCTCGCCGGGATCGAGGTCCAGGTATTTATGGGTGCGCCGCGCGAAGCAGTAGCGGTAATCGGCAGGCATGGGTACAGCCGCGGAAGGGGTTGATCGTCCACTCGAACCCATAGCGGCCTCCGGGCACCCGATTGAGGGCCGACTTCGCGCGCACCTCGTGGAATCGAATGCCAAGGGCCTCGGGGGCGTCGAAGGTCCGCGTCACCGCTTCCTCAGCCAGACCAAACAGCCTGCCTGCCTCCTCCTTCTCGACTCTCTGTTCATCCCATCTCATACGAACTCATGTTCGCACGTGGCCCGGACTGGAATTCACGGCTTATCAGTTCACCACCACCACTTTGTGGGTGTGTGCTAGATTCCCCGCCCATGACGGACGAGGTCGAGAAATGGCTGGAATCGCTGCCGGAGGAGTCGATCGAAGCGGAGCTGGAGCAGCTCCGGCACAAAGCCAAAGAGATCAACCGCGGAATCGAGATCCGGGAACAGGCGCTCACGATGAAGCGCACCTTCACCCACGAGCGACGAGATCAAGCGCGGGGAAATTGGCCGGTGAGACAGACGCGCGTCTTCTCGCCCAATGCCCCCTTCCGCGGCCGGGATGCCATCCGCAAAGTGATCGAAGAAACGCCGGAGAAGCGAAGGTGGACCATCTCCGAGATGCTGGAAGCAATTCTCCAGCGCGGATGGACCGGCAACACCCACTCGGTGCAGGTCAACCTTTCTCGCATGTACCGGGACGGCGAGCTCGACAAGGAGAGCGTTGGCGTCTATTTGGCTCCAGATGAGCTTCGCGCCTCGCAGGACGAGGCACGGGGATGACGGAGGGCCTGAGTAAAGGTGAACTCACCCCGACTAAGGACCGGGGAATGCTGAGGGGCATTTGTGGGTTCGAATCCCACGCCCTCCGTCCCACTGATGATTGCACTCAGCTCGGGAGTCGGCCCTCGATCACGTAGCGGAGGACGTCGACCACCTGCTCCGCCGTCCGCGCGGTCGCCTGGGCGGCGCGGTCGACCTCCTTCAGCGCATGGTCGAATTCTTCGTCGTGGAGGGTGACGATCGGCTTGCCGAGGGCGGCGGCGAAGCCGGCGTCGAAGGCCGCGTTCCACTGGCGGTACTTGTCGCCGAAGCGGACGACCACGACGTCGGCGTCGCGGATCAGGGTCTGGGTGCGGATCGCGTTGACGCCCGCTCCCTTGTGGTCGCGCCAGAAGGACTCGCTCTCCTCTCCCAGGGTGCCGGTGCCGGCGTCGTCGGAGGCGGCGTGGTCGGTCACCGGCGCCGAGAAGGCGACCGGCAGCCCGGCCTCCCGCACCCCCGCCTCGATCCGCTCGCGCCAGTCGCTGTGGATCTCGCCGGAGAGGTAGACGCGCCAGGTTCGCTCGGCCATGGGAGGATGCCGTCAGGCGTCGGCGGGAACGGGGGCGCCCGCCGTCTGCTCCTCGAAGTGCTTGCTCAGCATCGTCACCTGCCCCTGGTAGTTGGAGCCGAGGTCGGCACCGTAGAGCCGCTCCGCCGGCGCCGACATCCACTCGAGGCCGAGCTTGCAGACCGGCTGGCGGTGCTCGACCATGAAGGAGACGTCGCGCGCGCGCACCTCGAGCGCGGCGCGGCTGCCGTGGCGGCCGCCCTCCGGGTCGTAGCCGAAGCCCGGGTCGAAGAAGCCGGCGTAATGGGTGCGAAGCTCGCCGGCGGTGGGGTCGTAGGCCATCATCTCGGCCGCGATCTGGGGCGGGATGCAAACCCCCTCCGCCGAGAGCAGCAGGTAGAAGATCTCCGGCTCCAGCACGACGCGAGCGCCCGGCTCCGGATAGACCGGGTCCCAGTAGTCGGTCCAGCGGTAGGCGCGAATCCGCGAGAGATCGACCGGGAGGCTGTTCTTCTTCGCCCGGTAGCCGACGACGCGATCGGTCGGGCCGGAAAGGTCGAGGCTGAGAAAGAGACCGTCGGCAACGGCCAGCTCCGATTGACGAAGCGCGTGGGAGTCAAGGTAGAGCAGCGGGAACTCATCCTGCAGACCGCGAATCTCCTCGTCTGACAACCGCACGTCGCCCCGGGCCAACCGCAGCTGGTTCAGCGAGAGGCCGGCTTTCACCTGGATCGCGAAGGAGCGAGGGACGATCTCCAGGTAGAGCCTCCCTCGATATCCCGCGCGAATGTCGTCGAAGCGGTGATGGCGGTCGGTGATGACGCGGGTGAAAACGTCGAGGCGCCCGGTCGAGCTCTTCGGGTTGGCCTTCGCTCGCACGTCCTCGGGCAGGTTCAGCTCCTCGATCAGGGGCACCAGGTAGGGACGGTCGCGCTCGAGCACGGCGCCGTCCCGCAGGTCGACCCGCTGGAAGGCGAGCCCGTCGATCTTCTCCTCCACCGTCGAGTCGACGTCGGGCAGGAAGGAGCAGCGCAGGGCCCAGGCGAAATCGCCGAGACGCAGGTCGATGCTCGCCGGCTGCACGGCCTCGGGCCGAATCCGGTAGTCGCCGGAGCTGATCCACTCGGCGGCGATCGCTTCGTTCAGCACCTGCGAGGGAAGAACGCCGCTTTTCGGCTCGCTCATCCCGCGGAGACTATTCGCCGCGCCTCCTCCTCGCCGAGGTAGGCGGCCAGCGTGAATTCAAGGATCTCCGGAAAAAGCTCACTCAATCGTTCGGCCTCGCCGGCCAGAACGCGCCGCCCGAGCAGAGAGGCGATCCCGCCCACCACCGCTTCGTCGGTTGCTTCCGGCACCCCACCCCCCGCCGGCATCGAGGGGGCGTCCTCCCGCAGATAGCCGACGAAGGACTCCACCGCCGCCTGATAGCGGTCGTAAACACCCCGCCCGGCGCGCAGGCCTTCGACCAGGGCGATGCTGGCCAGAGCCGGCTCGGCGGAGAGCAGCTTCAGCAGCGCGTCGATCGCGGCGCCCACGCGCCGCGACCACTCCTCATCCTCGGCGCTCTCGCAAGCCGCGACCACCTGTTCCCGAATTCGCTCGATCGCCGCGTCGTAGGCGGCGATGAAGCAGTCATCCTTACTTTCGAAGTGCTTGTAGAAGTCACTCTTGGAAACCGCCGCACGCTGCCCGATGAGTGACACAGTGGTTTTGTGGTACCCCACCTCGTATAGAGCTTGGGTGAGGCCCGCAATCAGCCGCTCACGCTGATTTCGCGCGACAAACTCAGGCGAAAGGCCGTGGCGTCCCCGCGGTAGTCGGTCCATCCCAGTCTTGGAGTCTGCCACCGTACTGTCACTTCCGCCTCCCGGTGTCCACCACCTTTCCCACACCCAGGTACGGCGACAAGACGAACTGAGACAATTCGGGCAGCAGCCCCACCGCCTGCTCGGCCTCCCCTTTCCGGATCTGCAGCTGCAGGATCCAGGCCACGCCGCCGACGAGCGACTCCTCGATCGTCTCCGGCAGGTCCGTCCTCGAGGGCGCACTCTTGCGCAGCAGTTCGACGAAATCCCGCATTCCAGCGTCGTACAAACGTGCCGAGCTGGGCGTGGCCGAGATCGCCTCGACCATGCACATCCGCGACGCCGCGGGGTGCGTGGCGATGAAGTCGAGCAGCGCCTCGAGACCGGCGACGATGGCATCCTCGCGAGAGGAGGACCCGTTGGTCCGTTCGCAGGCCCCTTCGACCACGACTTTCATTTCGTTCAGGGTGGAATCGACGGCGGAGAGGAACAGATCCTCCTTGCCGTCGAAGTTGTCATAAAGGGTCTTCCTGGCGACGGCGGCACGGCGAACGATGTCGGCGATCTTCGTCGCCTCGTATCCCTGGGCCGCGGTCAGCTCGGCGACCGCGTCCATCATGCGCCGTCGCTTGTGGCTGGCGACGAACTCGCGGGGCAGCTCCGGGCGCGTCGAGGTCATCGCGGCACCCCCTCTGCAAATCGAGGAATAGCACCGGCCCCCAATGGCCGGCCCCGCCCACCAATGTTCTGGTACCGTGAGAAAACTTGCGTTGTTTTTAATGGAAACTTGTGAGTTCCTCGGTGCCCTTCGATCGAATTCAGCTGAGCCAAGAGACCCTCCTCGCTGCGATCGGTGACGACTGGCCTCCCGACCAGGTCCAGGCGGCTCTCGACCTGCTCGCCAACAGCAGCGGCAAGTTCCCCTCGGGAGTTCGCAAGCTTCCCTCCGATTTGATCCGCGCGATCCAGCGGGAGCGGCTGATCGTGGCGATGCTCAACGCCGCCGCCGAACTGGGTTATCTCGAAACCAACGTCCAGGACGTGATCGACCGCGCCGGGGTCTCCCGCCCAACCTTCTACGAACACTTCTCCAACAAAGAAGACTGCTTCCTCGCCGCCTTCGACACCAGCGCCGAGCGGCTGCGCAAAAAGGTCGAAGCCGCCGCCCGCAGGGGGGGCGACAGCTGGCGCGACGGGGTCCGCCTCGCGCTCGAAGCCCTGCTTCGCTTCGCCAGCCGCGAGCCCGACACCGCTCGCATGATGGTGGTCGAGGCGCGGGCGGCAAGCGCGGCGGCCGTTAGGCGTCGTGTCGAACTGATGGACGACTTCGCGCGCTGCCTCCAATCGCAAGCCGAAGAGCTCCTCCCCCAGGGCCGAACCCAGACCGCCTTGACGGCCTCCGGAATCGTCGGCGGCGTCGAATCTCTGCTCTATTCTCGACTCTGCAAGCAGGAGTACGGTCAGCTGGAATCCCTTCTTCCCTCGCTGATGTACTTCGTGGTTCTTCCCTACGAGGGTCATGAGGCGGCTAATGAGGCTTTCGCGGTCAACTAGATCCAGAGTACTAAAATTGGACAACAAGTACAGCCTTTTTTTCAGCCCTGACAGCGGCTACATCGCTTGATGTCGAGGTCCATGAGGAGCGTTCAAATCGCTCGCTGCGCGCTGAGCCTCGTCTTTCTAGCGGCGCTCGCCATCGGTCTCACCGCCACTCTCGCGCCCAGGACTTTTTACGAGGACTTCCCCTTCCTTACCCACTGGGTCGACCTTCTACCCCCCTACAACGAGCACCTCGTCACCGACGTCGGCGGTCTCTACCTCGGCTTCGCCGTCCTCTTCGGCTGGGCGGCCTGGACCTTGGAGCGAGGGCTCGTCCGCGCCGCCTGCACGGCCTGGCTGCTCGCCGCCGGCCTCCACCTGATCTTCCACGCCAGCCATCTCGAGGGCTTCGGGACGGCCGACGCCCTCGGCGAGCTGGCCTCCCTCGGCCTCCTCGTCGGTGCGCCGGCGGTGGCGCTGTGGGCCTCCGCGCCTGGCGTCTCGGCCCCGAACTCGCCGCGACCCTAGAATCCCTTCGCGGCTTCCTGGAGGGGTGCCGGAGTGGTTGAACGGGGCGGTCTCGAAAACCGTTGGCCCTCGTAAGGGGGCTCGTGGGTTCGAATCCCACCCCCTCCGTTTTGTCGCCAGCCGCGGTCTCGCATCCCGCCTTGTCGCCCTTTAGGGGCACCTCCTG
>Ga0247774_1002080_pt1 | contig 9969 bp, 5 predicted proteins | sample UWRJL001104B6_FD_179933 | JGI IMG/M metagenome (GOLD analysis project Ga0247774, IMG submission 179933) | Plant litter microbial communities from Arlington Agricultural Research Station in Wisconsin, United States - UWRJ-L001-104B-6 | ecosystem: Environmental > Terrestrial > Plant litter >... | reverse complement strand
AAATGGATGCCGAAGGGTTATTCCTGGATATTCCCAATGGAACGAAACAGGCTGAAAGTTGGTGCTGGTCGCATTTTTTTAGATCCGAAAACGGTGAGGCATTTGTCACCTCTGAAAAAATATATTGATTTACTGATTGATGAATATCTGAAGTCTAAAAATTATAAAATTATTGACAAACACGGTTCGACTCTGAAGTACAGTCCTGGTTTGAAGGATATTTATTGCAAGGATAATATAATTGCGATCGGTGATACTGTCTCGACAGTAAATTTTTTGGGCGGCGAAGGGATTAGACACGGGATGGATGGTGCGGAAATAGCGGGGAAACATATTCAAAGCTATTTGGAGGGGAAAATCTCAGATTTTCGGGATTATGAGACCCAAATGCACCGCAAGTTTGATAAGAAATGGAATATTTCTGAAAGGTTGGCGGTGAGAAAATATATCGATGATGTTAATGATGAACTGACAGATAAAATGATTTCTTATTTAAAGTATATGAAAACTGAAGATGTGATGGATATTTTATTTTATTATAAGTTTGAGAAGATTTCCCGAGGGTTAGGCGGTTATTTGCAGCGGAAAATTAAGGGATGGATTAAGAAATTTCACTTGTAATATCAATTCTGGTTGCACCGGAATTATTGTTTACTGTGGACTGTTGACTGTTAACGGGCGGGTCGAAAAACTGAATGATAGTTGAGTATTGACTGTTGATTTGATTTAACAATTCTGATGCTAGGGGAGTGGATATAAAATGCGTGAGTTGAGAGATTGTTAGTTGAGGGAAAAATTGCGCTTGCTGACGCACCCTACAAACCTAATTGTAAGGTATTTTCTGCTGTAACTTGAAGGCGCGGCAGCGACAGTAAAGCATCGTCAAAACTGCTAAAACTTGACGTATATGATACACCAAAAGTATACCCACTCGCTCCAATTAAATGCGCTACAATTGGATCGAAATCCCCGTAAGGATAGGCAAAACATTTAACAGATTTCTCTAATCCCTGTTCCAAGATAGCACGGGATTTCGCCCCCTCCCGCACAATTTCTGTCGGCGACAATGCAGTCAGGGGTTGATGGGTAGCAGACATAGAACCGAATTCAATCCCTGCATCCCGCAGTTGCAAAATTTCCGGCCATCCCATTAACTGTACTTCTTCAAATTCGGCTTTTTCCCAAATATTTGTCTTTCCTATCGACTCCGCTACTATAAAAACAGTTGCTGTAAAATCAAAGCGTTTTAGCAGAGGCCAAGCATATTGGAAAAAGTCGAGATAGCCGCCGTCAAAAGTCATCAATACAGCTTTACCGGGTAAAGGAGTTCTAGCCTGTTTCGCGCTTTGCCAATCTTTCCAACTCGCACTGTAATAACCATGCTGTTTGAGATATTGTAAGTGCTGTTCAAAAACCTGGGGAGTAATTGCCTCTAAACCGTCAGGAGAAATGCGGCGGTAGGCGAGAATCGGCAGTCTTTCTGTAACGCTATGATTGTCAAAAACTTGAGGTTTCACGGAGTGAGAAACTTCTCTATACGGGGCTTTTGGCAAAATGATTTCCGGTGCGTAAAATACTTGCTTTGGAAACTCGTTTTCTGGGGGAATTTGCCTTGTCGGTTCCCCCGCGATTGCCGCGGCTGACTCGATTTCCTGCAGCGCTGCCGCCGGGAGTGCGGCCCGGCGGCTGACACTCGTCCCAGCCGCACCCTCGCGCCTGCCGAACATCACGGCATTTTGCGGGTAAATGCCTCCTGCACCGGGTGCATTCAACGAGTCGTGCAAATCGGACCTTTGTTTAGCAGCAGAGGCTAAGCGCGATCGCAGGGACATCTTGCCGTTGAGGGGTTTTCCCAGCAAAGCTTCTCGCACGGTGGCGACGCACAACTCAAAACCGCTATTTAGAGTAATTGTCGATCGCAATTTTTGAGCCGAAACAAAATTATTTTCCACTGCAACAGTGACAATATCGACAGCAATGCCGCCTACTTTCACCAGCACGTCAATTTGCGAAAGCTCAACTTTTATATTAGCAAATTCCTCGCTAACTTCTAAAACAATCAAATCTTTTTCTATCGTAATTGTTGGGACTTTCTCTGCTATTTCTGGCTTGTAGAAATCCTCCAAATGCCAATGGGGACGCCCCCATAATTCTTGCAAAAATAGCGTCCAGTCATATTTAGCGTGGAACGGTTCGAGCAAAGTTTCCCACAATCTATTGCCTTTTTCGCAGCGATTGCGTTGAAAGAAGCGATCCAGAATTTGCCAAGCAAACTGGGCTGCAACCGCATCCGCCAACACCGAAGCCGCAACCATGCCCTCGCAGACTGGCAATTCAATAATACCGAGTTCAATTCCTTCTAATTTGATGGTACAGCAGAGGATCTCGCATATTTGCCCAAGAGCGCAAATATCAGAAATTGGTTCGCTCACTTCCACCGCAACTTTCCCGGCCATTTCACCCTTTACTCGCTTAATCCTATCTAAAATATATCTGATTTCATTTCTCTTAAAAATTTTATGATATTTGTGAACGTTACTGGTTTTTATCTCTCTCTCAATTCCTTTATGCCAAGGTAGATTTAAACTGAGATTCGCGGCTTTTTCTTGATAATTAAGGAGCATTTTGCCGTCATATTCAATGCCCATAAATTTACAAACTTCTCCTAAAAATTTTGTTTTGTCGTCTAAAAGCTCCTCATATTTAACTAATATATGATTGGATTTATTAACATATTTGTGGCTGATTAACATCGCCTGTTCCCAGCGCTCGATACAGTGGTTTAAATCCCAACCAGGGCCCCACAATTCGTTAAGACTACAAGTAGCCTCATACAGAGAGGCTATTGTATCCATACCGTTTCGCAAAATATGTATGAATTTTGCATCGGGCAAAAAGCGCTCTATGTCATCAATAAAATATATGTGCTCCGGCGTTTTTTCCAACCAAATGCTTTTGTTTTGTTCCGCAGCCAAACCATCCAAGACTCGGACAAACCAACTAGCTTTAGTTTCGACAGTTTGACTGTCATCAAAATCTTTCAAAAGTTCAGGACGCTTAATCTCATCCTTAAAAAAAGCTTCCATCCTACTTGGCAACTTTTCCGCAAGCTGGTCATACAGCGAATAGTGAAAAAACTTAGATTCAGGAAAAGAAATAACTTCGGGATGAGCGGCTAATAAACTTTGAAGAATTGTTGTGCCACTGCGAGGGGATCCCACTAAAAATATCCGTTTCATTTTTATACTTTATAAATTGTTTGTGAATGAGATTTTTTTTATGAACCGCAGAGAGCGCAGAGGGCACAGAGTCAGAGAATAAAGGGGTAGGATTCCTGTTCCTCTGTGCCCTCTCTGCGGTTAAAAACTCTTTTCCTAACTCCAAGTAAAATCCTCTTTTAACAATTCAGAAAGTTCCTGATTGTAAGGTTTGAAATAATCTGTCAATTGTTGTTCGATTTCCGGCGGCATTTTGCTGTAATCCTCGATATTATTAATCTCATCTTCTTTAATTGCACTGGCACTAATGTCCAAGAAATCTAACACTTCTGAAAATACTTTGCCGGGACTTGCCAGAAAATCTTCGCTCTTGAGAATCAACAACTGTTCCCGGGGAAAATAGTCGAGCCAATTTTTGATTTGTTCGACATAAATTCCTCGCGACAAATAGGAATAATGCTGGTGATTGAAACTGTAATAACCCTCATCGGCTTTGATTTTTTCAATTTCACCTTTTAGCCGATCGGCTTCTGAAGCGATCGCCTTTTCAAAATCCAGCTTTTCGCAGCCGATCGCCACTTCTAAATGATAGTGCATCCACGCTCGTTTTACCGGGTTTCGCAGCATTACAATCAGCTTAACATTTGGGCAAAACTTGTAAACCCGCTCGGCCACCAACGGATGATAAATATAGTAAGGAGTCATCTCCCACAGCAATACCTTATCACCCGCAACACTGCGCGTCAACTGCTTGCTGTACCACTCAAAACCGCGCTCGAAATTTAATTCAAAAAAGTGAATTTCGCGGGAACCTTCTTTAATAATTTGCCAGTGATTTGCTAGATAGCCGGATAGAGGTTCCGTGCCGCACTTTTGAGCGCCAATAATTAAAAAATCCGGTTTCTGCTTATTTTTCAACTGAGTCGAAATCTTGACGTAGCCGGGATTATTCTTATTCATAGCGTGAGTTTGAGTGGCTGGTTCGGGTAAATCCGCCACCTGCATTTTGCCGTCAAATTCCCAGCGGTACGGCGGACAAAGAATCGTTTTTTGGTGTACAGTCGATCGCACGTATAGCGGATAAACGTGCCAGTGATAATCGTAGGCGTAAGCCCAACTCTTCTCGTAAACTCCAGGATTAATGTAATACTGGCCGTTTCCTAAATCCAGCCTGTCTACGTGCAGGCGGATTGTGCCTTTACCGAACGCCAGCGGTAGCAACCGACCCATTTGATTAGTATTAGTGTCAAAACAGCTTTGGCCGTCTTCCCGGCTGATTGTCACGCCAAAAATAGCAGCAGCAATCGGCTTCGGCACAGAATAATGAATTTCAATAGTAATACCATCACCAGTATTTATCTCTTCATCCGGCAACACTTTGACATCCGTAATTTCTACTTCCAAAGAACCGAAGCGATTTTCATTAACTCGCAGTTGCGAACCCGTACTTGTAACTTCAGGAGGACGCATGGGAGTTCGTTTATCAGTTTCCGATCGCATTTCCGACAAATACTGACCTGCAACCACTTCCGGTTCCCCGTAAGCCATGATTTCACCGGATTTTAGCCACAAAGCCCGATCGCACATTTTCTGAATTTGCGCCGCGCTGTGAGAAATCAAAACAATCGCACATCCTTGAGTCTTAAACTCCGTGATTCTGTTCAAACATTTAGATTGAAAAGCCACATCACCAACCGACAAATGTTCATCAATTAACAGCACTTCCGGGTCCGTATGAACCGCCACCGAAAAAGCCAGCCGCATTTGCATCCCCGTACTGTAAGTGCGCATCGGGCTGTCAATAAACTGTTTCAACTCTGCAAATTCCACAATATCGTCAAATCGGCGCGCCGCTTCCCGACGAGTCAAACCGGCCACCACCGCACCCACAAACACATTTTCTCTGCCAGTTAAATCCGAGTGAAAACCCGCACCCAAATCCAACAAACCGCCAATTCTGCCGTTAACTTTAAGAGTTCCTTCCTCAGCCCTGCCGATACCACCGATAAGTTGCAGCAGCGTCGATTTTCCCGCGCCATTCTTGCCGAGAATTCCCAGCATTTCCCCGGGAGAAACAGTGAAATTGATATCTCGCAGCGCCCAAAAGCGCGCCTGCGGTTTCATCCGCCCCCAACCCGATAAAGCAGCCTCCATAATCGTATAAGGTCGATCGGCACTGTAGCGGTTGAAACGTTTCCCCAAACCCTTGACAACAATAGCCTGACGCATTTACAATTCCTCCACAAAAGTATTGCTTTGCCGTCTAAAAATTGCCAGTCCGATCGGCAAAATAACAGCCACAGCCAAGCTCACAATTAACAGCACCTGCCAATCCGGCTGCGTACCTTTGAGCAGTATGGCGCGGTAAGCTTCGATCAGTGGCACCAGCGGATTTAACTGATAGAAACGCTGAAATTCTTTCGGGACGCTGTTGAGGTCGTAAAAAATCGGAGTTAGGTAAAACAGCATCTGCAAAAGGACGCCCAAAGTGTGCTGAGTATCGCGAAAAGTGACATTCAAAGCGGCGAGGGGATAAGCCAAACCGACTGTCAAAATAAACTGAATAACCATCAGCAGCGGTAATACAAACAGCACTGGACTCGGCTGAATGCCATCAATTGCCAGAAAGATAATTAACACCGGCAAAGCTAACAGAAAGTGAATTAGCCCCGTCATCGTCGTGACTACCGGCAAAATTGCCGTGGGGAAATTCGGCTGTCTGATTAGCGCTTTATTGCTGGTAATTAATCCCGTTGCTTGAAATAATGCCGTTTGAGACCAAGTCCAGATTAACAAACCGCTGAAAGCAAAGGAAGAATATCGCGGAACGTTAATCGGTATAACAGTGCGAAACACAAAGGAAAATACAGCTAACTGCAACAGCGGATTGATTAAAGTCCAAGCAATCCCTAAAGCCGATCGCTTGTAAAGTAATTTCATATCGCGATCGACCAACACCCGCAGCAAATCGAAGAAATGAGCGATTTTGCGCCTGTAAACTCGGGTTGGAAAACTTGTCACCGCACACCTCCGGCGACTTGCTCAGGTTCCGACTGTAGCTGCTCGAACGGCTGAATCTCAGCTAACTGCTGCGCCTGCAACTGCGCTTTTCTGTAAGCAAAAGGACTGTGGAGAGCTCCCAGCAACTCGCTGACTACCAACTTGCGCGGCAGCCCAAACGGCTCACGCAAGCGGCACACCTGCCACCAACCGAACCAATTAAACATGGCAAATTTCAAAATTTCCAGGCGCGGCAAAGTGCGGTTGCGATAGCTCGTCAGCAAATAAGCCCCAAAACCGCGCCCGTTATCCTCCAACTGCTTGCTCAAAGCCTTGTCGCTGCGTCGGTGCAGGTGCCACACAAAAGCGCTGGGCTCATAAAAAGTGGCGTATCCCTTCGCCAGAATCCGATGAAACATCTCAATATCTCCACCACCGCGAGTCGGAGTGCCCACATCGAGAGCAATGTCAAAATTACCAACCTCCGCGAAAACTTGCCGCCGGAAAGCCATATTCGCCCCCACGCCGTAGTCGCTCGCCCACAGCAACTGCTTCACAGAAAGCTCGCTACCGTTGATTTTGTAGGGGTCGAGCTTTTGCAGCATTCCGCCATATATCAGTTCAAATTGCTGTTGCGCCAAGGTTTCCAGTTCGGCGGCCGCTACTAAACCGCTCACGGCCATAATTTCTGGGTCAGCAAAAGCCGAAGCGATCGCCCGCAGCCAACCGCGATCTGGCCGCGCGTCGTCGTCAGTAAAAGCAATAATCTCGTGTCGCGCTTCAGCGATCCCGCGATTGCGCGCCCAGTCTAATCCTGGCCGTTCTTCTTTGACGTAGCGTACCGGCAATCGCGCGACTAATTCAGCGGTGCTGCTGTTTGTAGGAGCGTTGTCTATAACGATAATTTCGCGGTGCGGATAGTCTAGTGCGAGCAGAGCTTCTAAAGCGCCTTTGAGCAAGTCCGTGCGATCGCGCGTGCAGATGACAGCGCTAATTGACGGCAGGTGGCGATCCGCCACTGCTTCAGAAACAGCGCCGAACTGCTCTCCTAAAGTCGATCGCACCAACTTTTTGCCTAACTGATCCACAATTGTTTGTCGCACTCGAGCAGCGGAAATTGTTGGTTCCCAGGGATTGTTACTAACATAAGCCCAGCCCAGGGGCCGTCCCCGGTAGCGAACTAAAATCCGAACTCCTTCGTATTGTTGGAGTTGCCGAATCGGATTAATCTGTTCGGTAAACTCAATTTCCATCACTTTTATTGCCATAACTTGCTCCTGATACTTTTCCCGCGGGAACTAGATAAAAAAGTTTTGAGTTTTGACTTTTAAGTTGGGGGTTGCAATTTCCCAATTTTCCAACTTTTGAGGTTTTAGTTTTTGGTTGAAATTCCCTGACTTAAGTAGAGCGGCACGAAAAAACAATATCTTGTAGGGGCCCGTTTAGCTAACGATCGCGATATCTAAGCGAGAAGATGAATGCACTCACCCGCCCGACCCATGTAATGTTTATTTGCACCTATCTACTTACTCATTAATTGCTAACTCGTAACTTTCAACAGCCACTAAAGGCTTTTCCTCGATCTTTTCCGCAGTGCGGGGCATACCGTTAACCCCGATCGCCCCAGCCAGGGGTTCGGCAAAGTGAATCGCCAGAATCGAGCGCAAGTGAGCGCCCCGCAGCGGTTCCACGCCCGCTTGCGGAAAAATGTGGCCGACTGTCAGTTCGCCGTAATACAGGTAAACCCCTGCCGGTCGTTCCGCGTCCAGCAGCCTTTCTGCCGCTTCCCAACCTTGCTGCAAATCGATGTTAATTTCATGTCCCCCCAAATCAGCACGGGCCGGGCCTCCTTGCATAAAACTAGAAATTGCCGATCGAGTTTTGAGCTCATCAATCACACCCCGCAAATACCAATAACCGCGCAACTTTGCCCGCAACCACCGCCAAGTTCCCCGCATCCCCAAGCTTTCGAGCAAATCCAGGGATTTCCTCGCTCCCCCAGCCAGCCACTCCACAACCGCCGGCCACAAAAACGCGAGCGCCACGAAAATCTTGTCTACCAAGAAATAAGGAGTTTCGTAGTTTTTTATGTACAGCGTCGGTCTCAGTTCCGGGTGTCGTCGGCCGAGCAAAACATCCGATCGCCCTTCCTTACGACAGCGGCGGAAAGAGCGATCGAGATTATTCGTTTCATGTTCGTAATGATAACCAACAGCATCCCCCGCTACAGCAAAAGGTACATCAGCTTTCAGCAAACGCACCCCAAAATCGTAATCTTCGTGGGCGTTCCCGAAAGTCGAATCGAAGCCATCGAGACGAGCAAACAGTTCTGCATCCAAAGAAAGGTTGCCGCTGAACAAATCTTGATAAGTAAACCGGTGATCGGGCCGGCTCATCTGATAAAACTTGTCTTGCCACCACGAGCGCACTTCCACGTCAAAAAATCTAGTTCCTCCCTGCAACTTAGGCGGATAGGGGCCCATAACAGCCGAGCCCGGACGCTCTCGGTGAACCCGCACGTGGCTTTCCACCAAAGGCGGCAGCGCTTCGATATCGTCGTCGAGAAACAGCAGCAATTGCCCGGTAGCGATAGCCGCTCCGGTATTGCGGGCGATGGCAGCGCTCCGGCAATTTACCTCGATCGCCTGCAGTTTAAACGGAGCTTTGTAGTCTTGTAACATTGCCAAAGTATCGTCTATGCAGCTATCTGCCACTACAATAACGGAGATCAGGTCGAGGGGATAAGTCTGAGAGTGCAAAGCATCAAGACCGCGCCGCAGCGAAGAACTTCGATTGTGGCTGGGAATAATTATGCTAACTGTTGAATTTTCTCTATTCATATTAGATTGGTATTTTGTCTTTTGTCTTTTGTCTTTTGTCTTTGCTAATGGGTCTTTGGGAATTTATAATTGGTGATTAAAATTTCAAACACTCTTACTTCTTCCCTGTCCCCTCAATATCCCTTAAATCCCTTAAATCCCTTACACAATCCGTTGCAGGGCTTCCCTCTTCCTCCTAACTAATGACTAATGACTAATCCCAAAAACTTAGACCTTAGTTTAATTTCCCAGATTCATTTGTGGAGTAAATCTCAAATCTCCCATCTCAAATTAATTGACTTCCCCTTTAACTTCCTGCAACCACTTGCGAGAAGAAAAATAAGCCATCGGCCCCCTCATGCACCCCTGCAGTTGAGCCAAAAGTAAATCACTAGGAATACAGCCCGGTTGCTTTCGCACTGAAGCAAATAATTCAGGAATTTGCTTATACCGCAGCCATCCCCAAGCTAATAGAGGCACACTGAATTCTCTGTCGATCACAAACATCCGCGTCCAGAAAGCATAGACTCCGATTCCGTAGCCTCGGAGCGCTTTTTGCAATTCTTCCCAAGTGCGCCGATGGCGGTGCCAGCTCAAGGCTCTCGGATCGTAGACGATGCGGTAGCCCGATCGCAAAATGCGGGCAAACAGTTCGTTGTCTTCGCCACAGGAACTGGGCGTTCCCACCCCCAAAGCCTCGTCAAACAAGCCGATACAGTCGATCGAGCTTTTGCGCAAAGCCATGCTCGCCGAAACCCCCACTGGATAGACTATCAGCGGGTTGCAGTGCGCCCCGTCAAAAATTCGGCGCTCAAAGCCCCGCCCGTGGGGGCTGTAGCGCTCGAACCATTCTTGCGCTTCGGTTTCCAGTTCCAAGGGCATCACCAGCCCCGTAACGCACATCACTCGCGGATCTCTGAAATTTGGCAACA
>Ga0247774_1002078_pt1 | contig 9973 bp, 16 predicted proteins | sample UWRJL001104B6_FD_179933 | JGI IMG/M metagenome (GOLD analysis project Ga0247774, IMG submission 179933) | Plant litter microbial communities from Arlington Agricultural Research Station in Wisconsin, United States - UWRJ-L001-104B-6 | ecosystem: Environmental > Terrestrial > Plant litter >... | reverse complement strand
CTGGAGGGCGCTTGAGATCTACGAGGTCGATGTGTTGGATGCCAAAGAATTGAGTGACAGCAACTATGCCCAAACTGGCGACTTTGCGGCCAAGATTAGTAGTACTGCCATTCGAGAGCACAGGGCGGTCGCGGCCGCGGGGACGACTTCTCGGTCTTGAGCCTACAGTCGAACTTGGTTGGCATGCATGAGGTTGTTTCTGGGGCTTCTAGCCTGCATGGTGAACCTGCAGGATTACGCCCTTTGGTGCATCGTAAGAACGCCCTCTTCCCCGCACTTTGACATGGGCTCGATCCCATCGCCGGCTACATATGCATAAGTTATCTCGATCCACACCTGCTCTCGAGTTTTCGCTGAACAAAGATACAATCCTTAGCAGGCTGCTTGAAGATGGTCAAAATCGCAGATTTCCATGTGGAGCAATGGATGGAGAAGTATGAGAAGACCGACGGGGTTCTCAACATTGCCGAAACTTGTGCCTCGTCGATATCAATCGACGAACTCAGCAAGCTTTCGACTGAGAAATCAGTGGCGCCTCTCGACTCGTCGGTGAGGCTCACATATGGCGCGGTCCGCGGATCCTCCCGGCTCCGAGAGAGCCTAGTGCGGCATCACGGCGGTCCTCAGGTCAGGCCAGATCAAGTTATTGTCACGCAGGGGGCTATTTCCGCCAACTTCATCCTTTTTTACGCGCTAGTTGGTCCAGGCGATCACGTAGTTTGCGTGTACCCAACATACCAGCAGTTGTTCTCGGTGCCGCAGAGTCTGGGATGCGAAGTGTCGGCTTGGGAACTAAAGCCTGAACATGGATATATTCCGCAGGTCTCAGAGCTTGAAGGTCTCGTGAAGCCCAACACCAAGGTATGCGTGGCCATTCCTTCAGGAGCCAAGTCGTATGAGCTAAAAGTGATAGATGCTGGTTATCAATAATCCCAATAATCCATCTGGTGCTCGCATCCCTACCAAAGTACTAGAAGAGATCGTCGAATTTGCCAAGTTAAGAAATCTCATCCTCCTATCGGACGAGGTCTACCGACCGCTATTCCAGGACCTTTTCATCGATGGCGTCGACATCCCCCCGCCGGTCACCTCGATGGGCTACAAGAAAACCATCGTCACCGGCTCCATGTCCAAAGCTTACGCCCTCGCAGGTATTCGGATTGGCTGGGTTATTTCTCCCGACGACGCCCTCATACACGCCGTGGCGGTCGCGCGGGACCACACCACCATCAGCGTCTCCCAGCTCGACGACCAGGTCGCCAGCTACGCTCTTTCTGATTCGGTTCGACCGTCCCTTCTGCAGAGAAATGTGAAACTTGCAAGAACGAACCTGAAGCTGCTGGCCGAGTTTGTGGAAAAGCAGAAGGGGGTCTGTGAGTGGGTGAGGCCGGATGCGGGAACAACTGCCTTTGTGCAGTTTAAGAGGGGAGGGAAGCCGGTGGACGATGTCTCCCTTTGCATAGATGTCATTGAGAAGACGAAGGTATTTTTGGTACCAGGATCCAAGTGCTTCGGAGACGATAAGGACTTTGCCGGCTACGTTCGTGTCGGATACGTCTGCGATACGGAGGTGCTGACCGCGGCGCTGAAGCGGTTGGAGGGGTATGTGAAGGAACACCTCGTCTAGCCAGGCGCCATCTAGGAGAATGAATGAATGAAGATCCCTGGAGCCCGCTGCATTTAAGCATCCGGTGATGCCAGTCGACTTGCCATGGTCCTAATGCATTATTCTTTCAATTCATTCGTTGTATTTCCATGTGCCAACATTGACATGCTCCTCCCACCTCTCCCAACACCTATACGGAAATAACAATTACGAGGTGTGTACCTCATACACGTCGGCGTCTTCATTGGGGAATCAAAGGAGAAACTCCAGGTATCCATCATAACCATGCCCTGCCAAAGGGTCTCAATCTGCCAAGCTCCCTAAACAAACACCAACAGCTGCTCCGACCGCAAATTGATGCTCACCGTTCCCCGAGCTCCGGGTCGCTATTCGGGACACGTTGCCGCGGCTGCCTAGGCGCCGGAGGACATGCTCCAGGCAAGCACCACGTCCCATTCCTATGACCACATCCCAAGAGCTTTTTGTTCCTTCTGGCTTTAGCTCGCTTCGTCCCTGATCAGGGCCACGATCATGCTGTAAAGGTAGAAGAAGAACATAACAAGATGGAAGGCGAGTTTGGCAAATGATTCCTACTCATGTCAGAGCCAAAATTTCCGCCTGCAGTTTATAGTATCTAGAATATCGGCGTACCTTCTTGTGGACGTTCAGTTTCCTGAAAATCTCGGTGGCATCCAGGAGATGCGTGTTTTCGAAAATCCTATCGTTGTCAGCCGTCAGTATCAGCGATCCAAATAGCCGCCCGATCTTCAGCGCGGGTTTGAGGGCAACGGCACGTACTTCTTCGCGTTCCAGGCGAGGAGAGGTAGGTTGAGGATCAGAGGCAGCCAATATCCGTTGATGAGGAACAAAATCGTCAAGAAAGCGTGAACGGCGGCTTCGGGGATGATGTATGTGTTCAGGCGGTTGCAGAGGTCGATGGGGTTGATATAGTCGCTGCAGGAGTCTTGTCAGTTCTGCACAGATAAGACGACATCCAAGATCGAACGCTCGGAGGTAGAGGGATGCGACAAAGCCCAAGGAGCAACCATGCCATGGAGCATGCGCCGAGTCCTCTGCTAGTCTCCTAGCTCCACGGCATCAGGGTGCAGCTTACCATTCCAAATCACTGTACATGATGGTGAAAAACACCTGAAGAAACAAGTTGACGGCATTTATCAACACCGACAGCAGGTAGAGCCACGCTTCGCCCGACATGATGGATTTGGGAGCAGGAGATGGGAACGAAAATGGTTAGCGGGAGCGTCGCGATAGTGAGGCGACGATCGTATGTGCCGTCGAAGCAAAAGTGTTGAAGGTCCTCGTGGTAGACCTTACAGCAGCAGGTCGTGGCGAGGGCTCGGGCAGAACCGTGGACGTGGTTGTACTCGTCGAGTTTCCAAGTTTTCGGGAGGTCGGGGACTCGGCGACGCGGATTTGTAACCTAGCAGCAAAGGATAGAGCACCGTGTCTTGAAAGGTCGCGCAGCCCCAAACTGTTGTCACGGGCAATCAATTGTGAAAGGAACCTCGTGAAGCGAAAAAAATATTCTGATGTTTGTCGGAGCAGGTTTTATTCGGAGCCTGGAAGACTGGGGTGGAGGCTTTTGCGAGTGGATGGAGCGCTAGTGCGATGATGATGAGGAGGCTCCCAGAATGTCGCTTGCCTCGAAAACGTTGTCCGCTGGCGCCTGGCCTGGTCCAGCCACGAGCCAGTTTGGAGCTTTCGGAGGCTGGCTTGCTAGGGCCGCCCGCATGGTCCATACGATCGGCCTGCCTTGGCGACCGGGCACCAATCTAGGCGTTGAAGCTCGCCCCAATCTTTTTGGGGTTTGGTGGGAGCTCGGGCCAAGCGAATACTACCTACATATTGGTCTCGATTTTTGGAAGGAGCTCCTACTGCAAGTGCCTTTCCAGCGAGGTGTCACAGTCGCAGCTTTGCTGGCAATATTTCCACGCTTTTCCAGGACCTGTCGCTTTATGAAACGAGCCACCTTCGAAATGAGGGTATTGAGCCATGATGCTAGTTTCGCTTGGCCTGGCCACTCAAGCGAATTTTCTGTGGGTCTTTGTGTGCTGGTAGCGAAGAAGTAAGTAGTACCTAGCAACTGAAGATAAAGTTTATTTATTATTGAATGCGGGTACCTCGGTAGGGAGCAGTAGACAATCTCGCGCTTCCAGGGTGACCGGGTTGAGGCATTTTGTTCTTTCACAAGATATAACCACCAGTGCAGAAGCGGGCACTAGGAAGAAGCTCTAATCTCATCCATCTACTACGTCGCGAGATCGTTTGATGTGTCTTCCAGCCAACGCCATGCATAACAAGGTGAAAATAGTCATCGTTGGCGCTGGGCCGGTTGGCTCCTTAGCAGCGCTGTATGCCGCACGGAGAGGCCACAATGTGGAGGTTTACGAGCTCCGGCCAGGTATTTCGCATTCGTCCGGATGGAACGAAGCTATGGCGCTAGCCGCTGACGAAGGGGCAACCAGACCTACGTGATCCGTCAACAGTGCCGCTAAATTTTACAAAATCCATCAATCTTGCCTTGTCTGAACGCGGGATTAAGGCGCTTCGACTGGCCGGACACGACAAGGTGCTTGACAATGTCCTGAACTGTTCCATTCCCCTTCGGGGCAGGATGATTCACGGCCGAAACCGAGATGGGAAGCTGTATGAAGCTCCCCAGGACTACGACGCGCATGGACGGGTAGGTTGTCGAGGAGAGGCGAGAACGACGAACGCCAGCTGATGGCTCATACCCAGACTATCTTTGCCATTGATCGGGCCGGGCTGAACAAGACCCTCCTAGATGCACTTGAAGAACTTCCAAACGTCAAGTTCTTCTTCGGCCACAAGTTGACGGGCGCAGATTTCCGCACGTGCCAGGCGTGGTTTGAAGTAAGAGAGTCCGGCGACAGGCGGTCGCCCGGAGCCAGGGCCAGAGAGATCCAAGTCGATTTCGACGTGATGATTGGCGCCGACGGAGCCCATTCTTCGGTGCGCTACCACATGATGAAGTTTACGAGGATGAATTACTCCCAGGACTATATCGATACCCTTTGGTGCGAGTTTCAAATCATGCCAAAGGACGGTGCGGGTTCTAAATTCGCCATCTCGCCAAACCATCTTCATATTTGGCCTGGCAAAGAACTTATGTTTATTGCCATCGCGAGCGAGGTGAGTGTTCCGGCCCTCTGCCTTGCGGGGGGCGTGAGATCCGATATGAGAGGACGACGCCTAGCAGCGATGCGGTGACACTCGACTCCGGTGGCTAACACGGCGATGGTAGGACGGCTCGTTTACGTGCACGCTGTTTATGTCGGAGGAGGAGTTTCGCCGCATGGAGCATGCCCCCGCTCTTCTCCCTGCCTTCTTCGACAGGCACTTTCCCGGAGTAACAGACCTAATTCCACCACCAGACTTAATAGCCTCGTTCCAGGCCAATCCCCATCTGCCGCTTATCAGCATTAAGTGCCAGCCGTATCACTTTGGCGGCTCTGCTGTGGTGGTCGGGGATGCAGCACATGCCATGGTTCCATTTTATGGCCAGGGGATGAACACTGGGCTGGAAAGCGTCCGCATCCTCTTCTCCATGCTTGACAAGCACATGGAGACAACGGAAGACCACAATCCGGATGTCGCGCCCGATGGTCAGCCACAAACATCACGCCAGGTGGCTCTGGCTCTGGCTGAGTACTCCGCATTTCGGGTGGCGGATGCTCATGCCATCAACGACATGGCGCTTCAGAACTATGTTGAAATGAGGGCATCGGTGCTTTCGCCGGCGTATCGACTACGCAAGTGGCTAGAAGAGGCGGCGTCCATCTACTTCCCGGGTCTCGGGTGGCAAACAAAGTATTCACGCGTCAGCTTCGGCAACGAAAGGTTCTCTGACGTGGTTGCGAAGAGCGAACATCAGGGAAGAATGCTGACGTGGTGTTTGGCATCGGCTGCGTCGACTCCCGTCGTTATCGCCGTCCTGTTGTACTGGGGCCGGCCCGGGTGCGGAGCCGCCGCCGGTGACGGTGGCGGCGGCGGCCTTTGGGCTTGGGTGTCGCGAACTCTCGGCTGTCTCCTCCATCCGTAATCCGGGAGCCATTCGGCCGCGGGTGAAGCTGGCCGCCACGAGGGACGACAGGTTGCACAAAGTTGGGGAGAGACAATGTTTCATTTCAGAATGCCGTCAGCGTCTCTTCCCTGCATTCCCGGCAGCTCAACCATGCACGGCCGGCTCTTTGCAAGTCGTGCCGGCCTTCGATGAGGACGGAAATATTATCATAGGCGCGTCTCGGTATATTCGCATGGCAAGATTCTCGGTGCGGGAAAAGCTGCCCATATATCCGACTGGCCTATGTTTTGCCTTGGAAGCTTTTGCGGTGGGTAGGCTCCGAGCAACATACGGTCGCGCATGGGACAATTCTGGACAGTGGCGTAGCGCGAGCTGCGAAGTTGTCATGATGAGTTGTAGCGGAGGACGTTTGGACATGAGATTCGAACGTTGACCAAGTTCAACGGGTAGTGGTGCAAAGTTGGCCGCTCGCTCTCCCGGTGTGAGAATGCAACTATGCGCCGGACTTGCGCAATTAGCTCCGCTGGGCTGCAACACCAAGCCGGCTTTCCGACACTAAACCCCAAGGCCGGGGCAACCTAAATCGCAATGGTAAGCCAGGTTTGGCCGGTATTAGTACTCCTACAGGTGTGCTGCATTCACCAGTGGATGACATGTCGGCAATTTCTTCAACGATTCACAGCATCGCAGCACCCAGCGTGTCGGCACTGACCCGCTTGCTTTTACACCCACCCTGCCGCCATTGCCACATCACCCTTCGATGCGCCTGGTACATGAGCGGATGCTAATATATAGGCTACTCTGCGGGCATTTCAGGGTTGTGACGGAGATGTGGTTTGCTTGTACTTATAGTATAGTTTTGCCTTTGGGCTTTGCATGCCCGTCATGTCGTTTGCTCCTCCCAGTCTTCTCCCGCTTTACGCATACACACATATATTTACGTTGCTTCTGGTCATGCCTTCTCAGCGATTTGTCGATGCTTTGCCACCACCCGAAAATGCTCGCCCTAAGCAAGTCATCCTGCTGAGCCTCGGGAGGTAAGTAGTCATCCACCACAGATGCAACAACGAACCAGGGCAATACTCCATGAAAGCATTGGACAGTTAACAATACCAAAGAAACGGCACGCTCGGCGTATATAAAGCGCTTCGCATTCTTGGCTATCATTCATACCACTTCAAGGAATGCTTCGACAATGGAATTCCCCACATGTCTTTGGCTATAGAGGCATACAAGGCCAAGTACTTTGGAGACGGCGCACCATTTGGCCGCCCTGACTTTGATAAATGGTTCGCCGATTACGATGTAGGGAGCCTATTCTTATTTATTCTTCCTCCTAGGCCCTAATATGGCAGTCGGGTAGCTGCAGCGGAACCTCGGTCGCTGATACCTTCCTTCTCGCCAGGCTATCTGTGACGTCTCGGGTTTTTTTGTGCCCGAACTCTACGCTGCCTATCCGGACGCCAAGTTTATCCTGACGCATCGCGAGCCAGACGCATGGCGAAGGTCCATCCACAAGACGTTTGTACCGCTCCAGAATGCCCAGAACATGTTCCCAATGTGGCCAATGAGGGCTCTGGAGCCATTCACTCGGAACTTCTTCCGGTTAACGACTTTGATATCACGGGTCCTGTGGAATGACCTCGGAATTTACGAAGGCGTCGAGGCTGATGCCGCTCTCCTTCGCACTTACACCGAACAGTGAGAATCACTCTCCCGCACAATCCGGGCTACCCAACCCCTAACTTGGTTCAATAGCAACGACATGGTGAGGAAACTTGTGCCTCCCGAGAAGCTCCTCGTCATTAAGCTGGAAGACGGGCTCGGGTGGACTCAGATTTGCCCCTTTCTTGGGCATAAGGTACCAGAAATGCCCTATCCAAGAGGTAACGACCCGAAAGAGTTCGGCAGATTGGTTAATGAGTACATGATGACGCGGTGGGTGAATTGGTTCGTGAAACTAGGACTAGTCGCCCTTGGTATGGCTGTCCTAGCCTGGTGGTCCTGGATTTATAAAAGTAACTAGTATCTAGCTTCACCCAAATTAGAATTATCGGTGATTGTGTTAGTCAATCAACGAGCTACTGACACGACCGAAGGAAAGTCTTAGTGAAGCCTGTTTGCTCCTGCAGTGTCAAGGAAGCCGCTCGCTTCGTGCGTATTACCGATCAAGCTGTCTTGTCTTTGCAAATTGCCCTCACGTCGTTCATTCATCACCAGGCTCATCTACCCCCCTCCTTCCCTTATTCTCGTCACCTACTTCATTTTCGTATACTATTTCTCGCCCTATTCCTCCGCATCCGAAACTCCCACGTGAGGACGTCCAATACCCGACAGCCTGCTTAATGTCGGCGGTAGAACGAGAAACACGCGGTGAGACTGCTTTCTCGTTACGCACATCGCCCAACCTTCAGATTTCCCGGTCTCTTGGTAGGCATACATGACTTAGCCGAATGCTGACACCCAGCTAGCTCACAGTAACTCTAACGCGCCATGTCAAATTGACATGGAGGCTCTTGCCAAGCCCACAGTCGAGATGGAACTAAGCGAGAAGATCGACGGTAATTCCGTTGGTAGCAACGTTGGTGATGGGGAACTTTATGAAGTACACCAAGGGCGCCAAAGGCACATGATACCAGAGGAAGTTAGGAAAGGCGAGAAGAAGGAAGAAAAGACAGAGGCAATGGAGGAAGGAATGGAGCAAGAATGGAAGGAAGCAAACAACGCTCCCCAGCCCGAGAGCCCAGCCAGCACTTCCACCCCCACGGAGCTTGGAGGCCTTCACGCGCCCGAGCCACTGCTTGGTACGAGGAGCACCACCTCAAACAACACGGTGTCCAACGCAGTCATTCTCCGCAATTCACAAAGGTCATTCTCAGCCAACCTTGAGCGCGACCTCGCCCGCCTCCCTGGCCTACCGAAGAACCCGGTCAAAGGCGTGCCTCCTGGTATCTTCTCCAATAGTATCTTCACTATTAGTCACTCAGATCTTGGGGGTTATGGCGCCTTCTCGGTGGCATACATCCCAGCAGGAACGAATATCCTCATCGAGAAGGCCCTGCTTTTCGCCTCGGATCCAAACGTTGTAAAGGCCAGGCTTCTTCTTAGCGAGGAAGAGGCCAACATCTTCGACAGCCTGTCACGTCATCCCGCATTGGGTATAGAACCTTGGGGTAACGCGGGGAAGTGGCAGCAGATCTTTAATACCAACAAGTACGTGATGCTCCTGGAACGTAATATCTACTAACAAATGGACACGTAGATTCCTCGTCAACGTAAAGGATAATCGCGAAGTCTGCGCCGTCTTCCCCGTTGCGGCCCGCTTCAATCATAAATGCCGCGGGGCCTGCAACGTCGACTTTAAGATCAATTGCATTCCTACCCTGAGGAGCTATGTCATTGTCCTCGTGGCGAACGCGGATATCGCCGCCGGCGAGGAGTTGACCATATCCTATACCGACCAGCCCGACGCGCCCAGCTTTCTCTATTCTCAACATGGCATCCGGTGCAATTGCGGCGCGTGCAAGACCATCAGCGAGGAGCTGGCCCACATAATTGACAACCTTGTCTGGTAGAAGGGATACCCAGTGAATACCACACACATCTTCACGTGGGCGTCGGTGATGGGAAAGAGTGGAGATGTTTTGCTTGGCTTCCACGGGACGGCGACAAAGGCGAGTTGGGTGAACGATGTCGGGAAATAATGGGGTTTCTACGGGAGTGGAGTTGGTACACAAAACTCTAACCATATCTATGGTGGGCATAGAAGGCCTACATCTCCCACATTCTGAATTTCGGCTTTAGGCGTAGGCTTTTCTTTATTTCAGCTAGGCATCTAGACGCCAGTGCCGGTTGGTCTTTAGATGTTCATTCAAACGGCAGGTGGTCAAAGCATTCAGGCACAATTTATCAAGTAGGGAGACGTCTAGTTTTTTTTACCAGATGCGTTGCAATATCCTAACTATATAGCTTCAATCCAAGCATCGGCCAGGCTATTCCTCATTGACTGGCCCCGTAATGTGTATTTCAAGTCACTGCCGCGACAGAAAGCGTCTCGACTGCTGCAGCACGCTGTTGAACCCAAAAATATACTACCTTGATGTCCTTCTGACGTTCGGCTCATTGCTTACATCGAGGTGATTGTCATTCCCTACCTGGGAAACCAGTCTTGAATGTTTTCGGGAATTGTCATGCTGCTCGAGACACCACCGTGTTGACAGAGCTTCCGCCCACCTTCCGCCCACCTTCCGACTCGGGACGGAGAGGTGCAGCTCCGGATCCGACAAGACCGGCCGGCCCCA
>Ga0247774_1002077_pt1 | contig 9976 bp, 12 predicted proteins | sample UWRJL001104B6_FD_179933 | JGI IMG/M metagenome (GOLD analysis project Ga0247774, IMG submission 179933) | Plant litter microbial communities from Arlington Agricultural Research Station in Wisconsin, United States - UWRJ-L001-104B-6 | ecosystem: Environmental > Terrestrial > Plant litter >... | reverse complement strand
TTAGGAGGGTCCTCCCCCCCCCCCCCCCCCCTCCCATGTTCAAGGCCTAATGCAAAGCTTTGGTGGAGATGGGGAGCGCCTCTCCGCCGTGAAGGCAAAGGGAACAAACAAAAAAAAAGAAGGGGCAAAAACGGCCGATGGCCTGGATGACGAGGTCCGGGGTGTTTTGATCCCCTGCGCCATGATGGTCAGTGTTGCTCCTGTCGAGGGAACAAAGTTCAGGCATGGTCTGTGTCAAGAGGCTGTGGGTCTGGTACATGTGCGCCAGGCCTGGCTGGAGCCTGTAAGTGTCCAGAGTTGGGTACGCAGGTACCACTCACGACTCGCATTCACTGTGTCACTCTGGAAGTGCCCCACCTCGCACTCGAGACACTGGCCATACTTGACACTTCTGGTCACAACATGTCAAGATGCAAGGAAACCCCCACAAACCATACACCCTTTGACCTCTGATGCCGAGCAGTCATCTCCCCTAGCACCTAACACCTAGCACCTGGCACCAAGCACCTACCACCGAGCACCTCTCGGGCTCTTGGACCGAGCCATTCTCCACCCAGCAAGCGACGATATGAAGAACATGCTTGATGCGGAAGGGAACTACGGGGCGTGCGCTTGCCACTCTCGGAAGTCTCACGTCGCCATCAGATTTTCGCGTGCAATCTCTTGCATACAAGTCTCGATTCGAGTTGCCCTCGTCGCAAAATTTGGGATGCTTGACGCTGTCAATAAACGATCCCTGAAGTATGCCTGATGCTATTGGCAGCGGAAACTTCCAGGCGTGTTTTGCCAATTGGCAATGGCGACAGCTGGATCGACCACGGGGAAGCTATTTTATTCGGGTGAGGGCAGCTAGCTGGACGATCATGGACCGAGCCCTTAATGCTCTTGTTATTTCCGTTCAGACAAAACTTGGATGCTTCAATGTCATGTGCTCGACGGCCGGCGCGCTCGAATCCATCAGAGCTTGGGCGAAGGACTGTGCGCATCATCACAAACCGCCATGATTGCCACGGCGAAGTACAGTTGCGCATTCCCTCATTCGAAGTTTGGGTTTTCCGCCAATCTCTGGCGACAGGAAGGAATATCGAACCGTCCCAGGTCGCATTGTGGACCAGTGGACGAAATCCCGAGCATCTTTGAGCAAGCCGAAGAGAAACCCAGGAACAGCCCCCCTGTCAGCCAGGCGCACCGACCGCCCACTAATGGCGATGCAATTCAAAGCCTCCCGTGCCATCAGGGTGAGCGTCCATGTGAAGGCGGGAATATCTCTCTAAAAAAACACAGCGTTAATAAAGACAATAATTCCTGGGTGGACAGCCCATGCGCTTTTTCTGGCTTGCCCAGTCCAGTTAGTGCAAATCAGTGAAAGCCGCTGCAAACGCCAAAATCACTTGAGGCCCCATCATTAGCTGCCGGTATTAATGGCGGTCGAAACGCCGCCGGAAGATGCCCCTCCCAGCAGCCAACTTTCAAGACCAAGAAGCCTCTGGCCGCGGCAATAACGGGAGTGGTGCTAACTTTCGCCGAGGAGGTGGCTATATCTGAACCAAACTTCGAACCCTTTCTTTTGTAGGACTGTACCTATCGGATGAGTCGGCCTTGCGTGGGAGCTCGAGTATGGAGTGGGAACCTTTGTCGGAAAGAAACGCTTCACGGAGAGCAGCTACCGCATGGCAGCAGGAAGCTCCAGGTTGAGATTTTGTGCGCTGTTTCGAGATGCTCCCGAATACTGGGACTGGTTGCGTACCCCGCCATCCACCGAGTTAACTCTGCATGATGACCGACGCCATGTCCTTCAATATGTAAATCAGATGCGGGGCGAGATATAGAAGTCTAAGAGTAGACAGAAGTATGCGCAGCGAAATATGACCGACCTACGTATGGAAGACTGCATGGCATGATTTGGAATCTGGAATCATTTTCGAACCTCCTGTGCGTTCTCTTTCTCTTGCAAGATCTCGCATGGAGGTCACCCACCAGATACACATGCAGTTCGTCCTACCACACTCTTCACATCACGCCGGTCGGTGCCAAGGGTGTGTAACCTTGCACCTGCCACTCTATGCCCCGTTGGAATACAGAGCCCGGAAGCCATTGGCGAACTTGCGCCTGCACTTGTGCGCGCCGGTCGCTGCTCCCGGGCATCTGTTGGCACATAGCTTCCAGGGCGGCGGTAACCATGCCGTGGTGCCGGGTGCCAGGTGCAGGCGCTTTGTTGGTTGCGGCGCTGCTTGAAATCTCGGACGATGCACGACGCACAGCCCAGAATATGCTGGAACGAATGCCTGAGTGGGCTGTTTGTTCAAGATCGCAACGCTCGCTAACCCGGAAAGCTGAACTCCCCATCTCTTCTCAGCACGATTTGCATAGCGAGTGCCTTCCCACCGTCGCACGTATTCGCACGGAGGAGGCTTGGCTAGACGTGAGTCTAGGGTTGCAAGGTCATGCGGTTCCTAGGCAAAAAAAAGTATCCGTATACATCCAATCCCCTCTTCTTTATTCTTGTTCACCCTTCCAACCGACCTAGACTCTGGTCAAGGGCGGAGATGAGGAAATACGCATCAGGCTGGATGGAGGAAGTTTTTTCGTGAAGGAATGGATGAAGCAAGGCATGCCCAATGCGGATACCCTGCCGGGAAGAGGCCGATAAGACCTATTTTCATCACGCGCTTCAATCTGTTCACCCAACGCACTTTGGCTCACCACATGGAAGAAAGTGCTTCTTGGAATTAACTCAGCCCCCGCCTTCTGTGGTGGTGGTGGTGGTGGTGGTCGTCGTCGTCGTCAACAAGACGGGAAGTTCCCCACGTTGCATCCATCTGAAATCATGTTCGCGGGCGCAACCAGAAACAAGGATCTTCACCCTCGGTTCGACATCCGCCTCGCCGTCAAGGGCTAGCTCGTCGCGATCCTTAACCGCCCACGCCGCCTGACTTCGTCCACCGCTTGTATCAACATAGCCAAGCACCCTAGAAATAACTGGCAGCAGTATTAAGCAAGCCTGTATTAATAGCAGTAGCGAGCGGCTCCGGTGATGTTAGCGAGCCTGTCGCGGATAACGGGGCATTGCGTTGGAGAAACCGCCCTGACATCAAGTTCGCGCCGTCCCAGAATTCCAACACTTGCACAACACGCCATTGGCTGGTTTTTTCTGGTTGGCGAGATGCCGCGCCAGACCTTGGCATCTTGGTAATCATCCACCAAGGTACCTCTGGACGGAGTAAGGAGAAGGGCTAGCCCATATTGGCGGCAGGTTAAGAGTTTCAAAGTCGAGGCCCAGTCTTCTGCCTATCGTCTACTATTTTAGGCCCTACATGGACTCAGAGCGATGGATGGCCTTTCATTTAGACTTGGCGATGAATTGATGAGAAGCCAGCAGCGGGGCATGGATTAGGATTAAATGCAACGCCGACCAGGGCGGACTTGTGCATCTCGCTACGTGCATGCCGACAGGGTGCCGATGTCGCCCGTCTACACCGAACAAACGATACGACTGGCGCGCGATCGCTCGAGGCGGGGAAGCAATATATATCACCTTGTCATGCGCCGTCAGGTGCTTCGTGGGTGGACGACGCTGGAATAATAACTCTCGTGGAATGTGGAGAACGGTCTCCTGCACCCTCCGAGATGACAGCCCAGAAAGCGGGAGCGCGCACCAAGCCAACGGTATCAAGGTAGCGTGTTAATATGGACGTCTTGGCTCTCCATCCAGCCCGTAACTTTGTCCACCCACCACCTCATGTGGTGACGGCTAATAAAGTCGGGTCTCCAGGAACGGATATCGAGTCAGGTGAACAACAGGCCGGACAACGGCAGGCTCTGGCCATGTGCGTTCCCCCACCGGCGGCGGGATGACGGCTAACGAGGTATATTTCAAAGAAAAGGAGCGTCTTCCGAAGTAGTACTTCCGTAGTGGGTTGTCTTGTATTCACGAGGCTTGGAAGCAAGCAGCTCGAGTGGCATCATCGTGGACGCTTTTTAGGTCTCGCGGCCCTGGTGTGGGGGCCTGGACAGGTGGCGGCCCGCCAGGTCCGGTCAACGGGCAAGGGAGCAAGGAAGTGAAACAAGGAACCCGCTGTCAACGAGATCTGATCGAAATCCGCAGCGAGCGGTGTGCGGCCAGCCTTCTACTGCAGCACACGGCGGGGGTGGACCAAGGGCTGGTGGGATTGGCTCCAAGCTCCCCCCAGCTCCCAGCTCCCAGCTCCCAACCTGGCTTCACCACGGGCAATGCTCTCTGATGAGAGGACGCCTGGCGACGCCGCGCCCGGTGCATACAATGACGTTTGCACTACCCACCAACACAGCGCCGCCCGCAGCTAGTTAGTGCAGGAGAGCTCTGCTGCCGCTGCCGGCAGCTGCTTTCTCGGGTGGGTGCGGTGGGCAGTCTCGAGAATTGAAGTACACCAGAGGTATCGGGTTATGGTGTCGACCTGAAGCTGCAGAGGAAAAACGTGGGCATGTAGCATCTGTGGTTCTCAATGTATGCATGACCTGTTAGCCCTTTTCTAGACGCCAAGCTAGCGGGAAGATGGGTGGTGCATCGGTCCATCGGCAAACTGCGTCGTCAGAGTTGGTTGTCAGCTGTAGGAACTCGCTGCAGGTGGTGTTGGGGCAATGCGACGACAATCATAAGATGGAGCAGGTTCCAGGTCAAGAGCCGAGCTCTGTCGATAGAGGGCCGAGACAAAGAGTTTGGGGAAGAAAATCATCCAACGCCACACCTTGCGCCTTGAACTTCAAAATCGGCTTCTTCTTTGATTTACACCTCTCAAAGTCGGTTGCTGGACAAGATTGGGACAATACGACCAGGCGCGTATCTTCAGCGACCTAATCAGAAGGACAAAGAGCCACCATGCTTGCATGCTTTCCCCGGCAGCAGTGAACCTAGTTCGCGCTCAACAGAGCTTTTCTAATCTCGGTTCGGATTCTGGTCAAGGCCACAATCCCTCGAGCGCTTCAGATGGCGGCGGCAGCATGAGCGCACGGAAACTGTTGCGGTTTGAAAATCTGACTGTCGATTCCTTCTACGACGCCGCGGCAACTGCCGAGGAGCCCAGACGCTATTTTGTTGTTGCAGAGCACATTGGAGAATCGGTACGCCAGGCAATCCAATCAAAACATCCCCACTTTCAATTGCAACTACCTCACTTAGCCAAGCTCGTCCAAATCTCCATGGGCACACGCGCATCGCCTGGATTGTCCCAATTTTCAAGGAGGCTTCGTAGAGCCGAATGCAACCCACTAAAGCACGACATCGATATTCCATGCCGATCTTCCAGTCTCCGGCCAGCCGCACAAAAGTTTTATCAATCTGCATCGATCCCGAAACGGACGTATGTCCTAGCAAAGGATTTGGCGGTTTGTGTTTGTTTAGTCCGCGAGTGAAAGTTCTCGACAACTCCTGATCGTACGCAGGATGAAGACATGCCGGCTCGTCGCATGAATCGATTGACCAATAAGCGTCAAGGCCTAACCCAATATTGGGAAGGCAGAAACTCTCTGCGTGAGGTTCAGACGAGGTAGAATCATGCTCGAGACGACGGGGAACAAACTTTCCCGTTCGCTTTGGCAATCTAAGCACGCATTTTCTCTCCCTTTTCCGAGTAAGTAGTACTTGTTGCGGTGCTTTTTGCTCAGGCGCTGAATTGGGGGGATTTCCCGGGTTAAATTTCATATACCGGCCGATATATGCCAAAGCTCAAAAGCTGTGATGGGTGAGTGGCTCAAGGCATTGATTCAAGAATTGACAAGGGCGTCGAGCCCGTGGTCAAAGCGTGATGGAGCGTGCTTGTCTTTTGCTCGAGAAATTTTTTTTCCCTCGAGTTTCAATGCCAGCATCAAAGCACCAACAAGACCCACACCGCATTAGTTAGTACGGATAGGTTTCTGTGCTTGGTACTTCCTCTCCACTTTTATCACGAGTGCCTTCCTCTGGCCGCACGCTTTTAGGGACCTCTCGGTCTCCTCGACTGCCAGGTCGCCGAGGGAAAAAGTTGCCTCCATCATGGCCGGCAGGCTTACCAACCAAGGTACGGCATCTGGTCATCGGAACGCGCTCTGTGAGTGGAGACGTTGATGCTGGGATCCGGGCACAACGAAACGGCCGCTTTGGGGTTACTACTCTCCAAACTATTCGAAGGACGTACTAGTTTACTAGTTGGTACTCCGTACGTCCTGTCGCATCCGGGCCCGGCACTCGGAACATTCTAGATTGGCGCTAGCAACAACGGCCTTCGCCAACGGCTTGCTAGGCGGTCCTTTTGGGCTAGGTCGGCCGTCCGTCGTCGCGCTATTCAACAATCCTTAAAAAGGGACGGACAGAGCACACGGATACATACTAGGTTTCTAACCCTGCGTCGCTTGCGTTAAGACCACCACGTTTTTCAGCCTCGGCGTGAAAAGGGTTTGCGAAAGCAGGGACAACTCACTAGCTGCCTCAAAAATTTTAAGCGGAGCGCTGGAAGGAAGAGCCATCGATAGCTACGAAGTGGCTCCTGGGCCGGCATTCGCTGCCGGCTTTAGACGGGACTCGGAACGCCGGCCCCGCAATGGATGGAGGAGCACTTGGGCATGGAGGGGACACGCGTCCGTCCAACCATGACGGAAGTCAGCACCTAGTGACTACCTATAATACCGAGAGTGTGTGCATGTTTTCTCGTGTAGGGTGGATGTTTCCATCCACAAGGTCGGTGATGACCTTGCAGTCCTGAGTATTCCGGTCCTTTGGAGACACATCCAACTCGAAGGCCGTGCCGGACCCACCTCTTCTGATGTCCCTTGTTGTGGCTAGGACTGGACGGGATTTTCTTGCGATAGGATATCTAACCGCACGGACTGGATTGGAAGCTGCCGAGATGGCGTGGGAAATGGTGCTGCAGATAAGATATTAGCGTTGTTTTCACTAGGTTTGTTAGCTAGCTCAAAGCTGTGGAGGTGAAGGATGCGCAGTTGCAAGTCAGTCTACTAGTATCCTTCGAACTTTTCAAGTTCTTTACGACTCATGGTCCGCACTACCATTTATGTGTACGGTTAGTAAGTCTTAGAACCCTTTTTTTCCTATTTATTATCTCTTCAGTCTCGTTGTCTGGTTTCAGCGGCAGGGATCTGTCAGCTGCTTGCCCTCGAGTCCTCCTTCGTCGAGTCTGCGTGCGTCTGCCATGTATCGCGTGACGCTTATAGAATAGTTGATCGAGTAACAGCTCCTACATAAGAAATTTGTAACGTCACCACCTCTCCGTCCTCAGCATGGCCCGAGTTCATCCAAGTTACGAAGGAATCCGTTGCAGTGTTTTCTTCCGGGTACACCACCCTGCATGGTTGTCTATAAAAAACGACTACGGAGCGGGAAGCTTCCGCCTCGACACTCATGACTGGATACAAACCTTGCTCCGGGTTCACTTCGAAAGACTATCAGGGTAGCAGAGAAGAAAAATCCCGAAACCACGAAGGTACTATCGACCCATGCATTCCAAATATTTTCTGGCTCGGAAACTGGAGAAACAAGCCCCCGGCGCTCGTGCTTACGGACATTGGATCCTTCGCCCGCGCGGAGGATTTGTGCCTTGTGTAGGGTCGGCCGCCTGACAAGGCCAAGCTTCTCTGTCAACCTCTGCTGGTAGCTCGGCTTTCTTGCTACGCGGTACGTACTTACTACGAATACGATGCAGCCCTACCCGCAGCCTACATTTGCCCACGGGTGCTGGACCCGGTGCAACTCTTGGCACAAGCAGCGGCATCGGAGGAGGCGGGGGGATTCTGGGGTGGTTTGGACATGGGTTCGGCTGGACTGGATGATCGCCAACGGGAGCAGCCAACGGGAGAGTCCTAGATGCCGGATACTCGAGGCATTCCTTTGGGTCAACCCTTTTTCTCATGACTTGTGCCATAGGTGCACGGCGACTTCTGAGACATCTCCCGGGATGACTTGGATGCAAGGACTTTACCATGACTCTTCACAAACAAAAACAATAGCCGTAGTGGAGGGGGAGAGGCGGGAGCAAGGTCGGAAGGGACACCAGGTGTCTAATCCTTGAGCCAAGGTTAAAATTTGTAGATCCACGAGTGCTTGCTTTTCTCTTGTTAGCCCTTCGGCCGTCCTTCGTCTTCATGCTGAATAATTCCCAGCAACCTAGCGGCCAGTTCCTCATTAACTAGATGCGCCACCATACTTGAGTTGTGTGTGGGTATATCTTGGGCCGGATAACCGAGATTATCTCGATGATGGAGAATGGGCTTGACCTGGATGGGCAGTATAAGTGTCCGAAGGGGAAAATCTCCAAGTGTCCCAGGTAGCGGGCTAAGCAAAGCAAGCTCCAACACGTACAACAATTGCAGGCACGCGGGAAACTCGTTTGCGGCAGTCTCGCCTGTATGCGGCATCGGGAAGCAACAAATCCTGCCAAGAATCCTCTCGGATCGGCAATATATTGATTAAGTGGTGGCGTCGGAGGAACGGTGCAGGTCCAGGAGCGCGGAAAGGGCACGGCGACGCGGGCCAGCAACCTTTGCTGGTTCGACCGGATGGAAGTTTGTCTAACTGATAGCACGTCTTGCCTTTGCGTAATATACACGAAAATGTGATGGGGGAGAATCACGAGCCCTGCCTTCGAATGCAAATAGAAAGTAGCTGGATCATTAGCCTCGATTATGTACGATGCGGAGAACTGGTGCAATGCAAAAAGTGCACCCCCGGTCATGGTGCTGAAGCCTTCACTACTGAGGAGACAAGCTCCAGTCTCCGCTGCGAGCTCGCATCGACGGCGCACGCAGACAACCACCGTCCAATATCGAATGCCATGGGGTCAACGCCAAGGGCTCAACGCAACCAAAGCTCCGGCCTCAAAGATATCTCCTACGTCCTGCCACAGTTCCAATTACAGCATGGCGACGCCGGCAAAGAAGGCTGCAATCAGACCAGCAATAGACAAACTCGCGATGCTGGCACCGCTGTCCCCACCACCCTGGTTGTTTCCGCTGGCGGGACTGTTGGATGACGAGCTGGCGGGGCTGCTGGTCGATGAGCTGGCGCCGCCGTTCGAGCCGGTGCTGCTGCTGCTGGCCGAGCCGGTGCTGTTCTTGCAAACGACCGCATCGGGGACATCTACACCGGCGCTTCCACAGATTCTGCGGGCGAACGTCACGGCAGATTTCTGATCGTCCTCGCCGCACACACCAGCAAGGCAGCAGGCAATGTTGTCTAGGAAATCCGCATTTTTGCAGACACACTCTATGTTGCCTTGCTTGCAGCCAGCGATTTCAGTACCGGCCGTGAACTTGGTAACGCAGTCGGTCTAGGTATCTGGAGGTTAGCTGTGGTCCAATGCAACTTTCGGCGTCTGTCCATCGCCCATGAGTCGAGTTATCAATATCGACTCGGTATCGAGACTATTTGCGGCGCTGACCGTGTTTCTGCTAAGCTTACCAGCTCGCGTGCCGGTGGTTGAAGAAGAAAGAGAAGGGGAGGGGGAAGTACGTACAGCGCACTTGGGAAGCTGGGTATCCACGTCCTGGGCAAGCGCTCCGGAGAGGACGGAAAGGACGGCAAGAGCGTACTTCATTTTGGTGTTGCGGCTTCGGCCGGATAGTGGCGTTATGATGCGTGAATTGGTTCTGGTTTTCCTCAGTCGGACGTTCGATGTTGAGGCGATTCGTATTTCTCCAAACTCGGTGCTGTTCGCGAAGTGAAATGCGATGGGCAAGAGAGACGAAGGTGGGAGAATAATAAGATTAATCAAGTTGTTCGCCCATGAAAATAGGTGGATATGGGGCTGCCTGCACAGTCGCACTAGCCATAAGGGGCAGGGGATCCTCGAATTGCAGATCGCTCAACCCACCAATTGGAGTGCTTAATCCCAGATGTTGGGTAATTGTGGGGTTCTCCAGAACCAAGAGCCTCGATCCCAGGTCCGGACCTCCTGCAGTCTCGGTGAAGTGAGGCACAGGCCCACTTTGATTCGCTACTCTCGACATTAGA
>Ga0247774_1002076_pt1 | contig 9984 bp, 10 predicted proteins | sample UWRJL001104B6_FD_179933 | JGI IMG/M metagenome (GOLD analysis project Ga0247774, IMG submission 179933) | Plant litter microbial communities from Arlington Agricultural Research Station in Wisconsin, United States - UWRJ-L001-104B-6 | ecosystem: Environmental > Terrestrial > Plant litter >... | reverse complement strand
AGGCATCGAAGGCCTCGGGCGCGGTCGTCGGATGGGCGAGCAGGAACCGGCGCTTGGCTTCGGTGTGTAAGGCGTCGGTCATGGCAGCGCCCTCGGAAGGCCTGCCAGTTGGCAGGGCATGGCGTCGGAGTTCGCCCCGCGCCCCTTGTTGATTCGTGACGGGCGAGCATCACCGAACTCGCGCCGATTGACGGCCAAATCCGGCAAATCGATGACTCGTGACGCCGCTGCAGCAATCGATTTGGCGGAAAAGGCCGTGGAAACATCGACGTGTGTACTACCCACCTCGATCATTTCAGCCATTTCGCGGCCTGCCAGGGTTCGGGCACTTAGCTCGCCCCGCTGCAGCTCCAAGGCGGTGAACGATTGCCGCGCGCACGATTCGAGCGCTGAAATGGCTGAAAACAAGCCGGATCGGCGCATCCAGCACCGGGTCAAACACCCGCTGGAGAGACCTGTCACGAGCCACCGCCCTTTCGCCGGACGTCGACTAGTCGTGCGCCGGGGAACACCTCGATCGCAGCTTGCACGGCCGGGTGTTGCTCGACCGTCAACACCTCCAAGAGGTCCGCTTTCGCGGCGCGCAGCGTCGCCATCGCGCGCTCTTCGTTGGTTGGGGCACGCGGGCCGGTGATTCGGAGAACGCTGCCCTCAGCGCGGAGCTTGTAGCCGCGCGCGCGCAGCGCTCGAAGGAGTTCGGCCGCGGTCATAGGCTGCGGTCCCATGCCTCTACGTCCTCGATCTCGACCTCGGCACGGCCGTTGCCGGCTTCCGGGTCCGGCGCGGCCGCGCGCGGCGCGCGCAAATTCTTACCATCGAAGAGATGCCCCTGAGCAGGGACAGGGGACACCTCGGGGACACCGATCCCCGAAAGTATCTCGTTGCTTTTTCTCGAAGGGACTTCCTGAGAAGGGTGGCCCTCGCTGTCCCCACCGTCCCTGTCCCCGGCATCGCCTTCCCATACTCCTTGCAGCCGAACACCGGTCCACATGCGATTGCCATTCGACTTGCCGGCCGTGACGCCCTTGTCCCTCAGCCGCGCCCCTAACTCTTTGCCGGTGAGCGGGACTTTGACCCCGTTCTCCTTGCACCACCGGTCGTAGGCTTCGCGGAGGAAGCTGCGTTGCACACGCGCGCTGGACTCGAACGAGCAGCACTCGTCGAAGAACCCGGCAATGCGATCCATGTCCGAGCGGTACTCGGCGGTGCTGCTTTCCACGGCCGCGCACGTGCCTATTCCGGTCTTTTGCCACGCGAGGCAACCGCGGACGGCCCAAGCCAAGATCGCGCTGCGCACGCCCGGCTCCCGCAGCTTCGCGCGCATCGTCGGATCCTGGCGGTCCTTCGCGAGCGGGTGCACAAACGGAACGCGCCGCACGCGGCTCCACGCGCCCTCGTCGTCGTCCCGGATCGTTGGCGCATCGTTGGCGGCGAGCCACAAAGAAAACGTCGCGTAGAACGACAGCTCCGCTTCATACTTTGCGGCCGCGGTGATGGCGTCCCCACCGGTCACACTCTTCAAAATCGATTCGTCGAACTTGGCGCCCTTGCGGACCTCGACGCTAGAGACGAGCCGCGCGCCCATAAGCCGCACGAGATCGCCACGATTGCCACCCGTCGAACTCTGCACGAGCCAGGTTTCGAAGCTCGTGGGCACGTGGTACTCGCCAAGCGCGCCGTCAATCGCGTCAATGAACGTGGATTTCATGCCGTCGGGCGGCCCGTGCAAAAACCAGAACGCCTTTTCGGTGATGGTGCCCTGCAGCGCGTAGCCGACACTCCGCTGCAGGTAGGCCGCGAGATCGACGTCGCCATTCGTGGCGTCCCGCAAGTATTGCTCCCAGAGATCCGACATGGCGTCGGTGTCGAAGTCGGCCGGCGACAATTTGGTGATCAAATCCTCGCGTCGGTGCGGGCGGATCTCGCCTGTTTTCAGGTCGATCGTGCCGTTCTTCACGTTGAATGCCCACGGATCGGCGTCGAGTTCGCTCGGCAGTACCGCGATACCGTTCTCGGTCTGCGCCAGGGTGATCATCGCGTTGCGGCGCGCGGCCTTTTCCGAGTCGCGCGCGTGCTTGGCGATCGCCTTGCGCTGTTCGTCATCGCTGCAGGCGGACGCCTCGTCGTAGATCGATCGCACCGTCGCCTTCGCGAGTTGGTGAATGTTGCCGCGCTCGTCCCAAGCCCACCGTCTGCCGTCCCAAAGGAGCCACCGGCGCCGCGGCGGGCAATAGCGAATCCGATCGCGATACCGCGCGACCATGCGCTCGGCGTTTCCCGTTTCGGTCAACCGAAAGGCACCGGGCAACGTCACAGGGCGCGCCCCCTCGGGTTTTGCTTCGCTCGCCTGCTCGCTCATCCGACTTGACCCCGTTGCTGTTCGCGCAGCGGCGCTGTCCGCGGCTTGCGCATGCCGCCCTTGCGTGCACTCTCGATCGTCGCCCTCGCCTCGCGCTCCTTCATGCCGGTGCTGAGCGCAGCGCGGAGCAACTCGGCCTCGGCCTCGGCCTCGGGAATTTCACCGCCGAAAACGAGCTGAAAAACAGAAAACGCGCTTCGGTTCAGCTGCGCGTTGCGCTCGCCTTCGCGCGCATCCGCGATCGCTCGGCACTCGACTTGGAGCGCGCGCGCCCCGTAAGGCGTCGCCTCGATGCCGGACATGTTGAGCGCGCCCAGCACGGTCGGGGGCCGCTCTGGCGGCCGCTGAATCGCCTCGGCCAACGCCCTCGGCAACTCGGCCGGCTCGATGGCGATCGTCCACTGGCGGCGGTGTCCCGCGGCATGCAACGAAGGTGGCGCGGTGAATTTTCCGCGCAGCGATTTGATCTCAACGCCCGACGCGATTGCTTGGTTCACCGGGTAGCGGACCTCGGCCGGCAAGCGGTAGACCCAATGCGAACCGCGCCCCGATCGCTCGGTCAGCGTGACGGGCAACGGCCCGAACCGGCGCACGATCGGGTCTAGCAGTGAATCCGCGCCGTCGACGTCGAGCGCTACCAGGCGCAAGCCGGACGGTTGATCGCCAAGCCTCAAAGCCAGATTTCGCCTCCGGCTTCGAACGAGTTCGCGGCGCATGTCTGCCCAGCGGGGCGAATCGTCCAAATAGCCGGGCCACAAAGGATGCTTTCCGAACTGGCTCGGCTGACAGTCCAGGCCTCGCCCGCACGTGCATTCGCCGCGCTCGGTCAATCCGTGCAGCAAGACGATCGCCAAGCCGATCTCGCGGTACCTCTCCAAGAAATCAATCTCGTCGCCCGGGCGACCGAGCACACTCCAGTCGGCCGCGATGCTGTGCGCGATGGCAATCAAAATAACCCCCGTTCGTCGTCGTCGGTGGCTCGGATCGTTGTGTGCTGCGCGCGATGCGCCGCTGCAGCTGCGGGCGTCGTTGCCGTGAATGACTCCCCGGCGGCCTTGCCGGTGAATTGCTTTTTGTCGATGGCGATCAGAACCGTGATGACCTGAGCCAGCTCGTGATCTCGGATCGTGAGCGTCGCCCCGCGCTTCAACGGCGCGTCGTCGGCATCGCCGTCCGGGTACCAGAGCACCAGTTTTGTGAACGCGGGTCCGCCCTGAAAGGTGGCGCGCGAGATGACCAGCTTCCCGCGCCGGCCGCGCTGCAGTTCAAGCACCGTGTGATCGACGTCCGCGCTCACCGGGTGGCCCTCAGTCGCCCAGATTTGAGCGCGGCTTCGAGTGGATCGAAGTCCTCGATGTTCTGCGCCACGAGTTCGAGCTTCGGAGGGCTCGCCCGGTTCGGGCGCGACTCCTTCCACCTGCGCAGCTCGCCCCGCGTGACGGTGATTTTTTGGCGTACGCCGCGTTTCAGCTTCAGTTCGCCTAGCTTTTCTGCGTTCTTGAGCCCGTCGCGACCGATGCCGAACTCGGCGAGCGAGCGTTTAGCGTCGATTTCTTCGTCGTCGTCCGGTCGGGTGGTGATGGCTGCAGCGGCCCGGATCCGCGCAGCCTTTGCAAGCAGCTCGTGTCCTTCGGCTTCGGCCAGCAGGGCCAAGACGATCGGATCGTTTTCGCGCAGCTTCACGCCGCCTCACTCGCGCCGCGGATGATCACCAATGCCCGCTCGCAGGCCGCGCGGCTCTTTCGGCGTAGCCTTGTCGGGTCGATTTCGAAAACTCGCCATGTGGCCAAGGCAACATTCGCGAGCGCCGCGGCCCGCAGCTGCGAGAAGCCCGCCCGCTCGCGGATCTCTTGGGTGTCGGTCGAGGCGGCCCCGGCTACTTGAGGCACCTCGGGCGCGGGCTCCGGCACCACGCGCGCGGCGCGCGAATACCCCGCCTTCGCGCGCACCTTTTTTGTGGGCGATGACATTTGTGCAACTCCTCGTCGGGTCCCAGATGAACTCGACTGCACCCATCAAGCACCATCACCCTGCCAAGTGCCAGCGCCCGCGCGGCTCAAAACCCCCGGATTGGTAGCGGACAGACTACACTAAGCGCGATCGGTCACCCGGCCGAGGTGCATAGTATAATAGTCACTCTGACAGCCGAGCATCGGAGTTCTGGCTCGATGATAATGTCAATACCCGGCGTTTCCGGACCGCGCGGTCAGCCGAAATGCCCCCGCCAAAGCTCACACATACCGGCCAAAAAAAGTTTGTGCGAAGGCGCGCGATCGGCCCCCGGCCCCCCCTCACTCCGCATTTCGGCGGTCGTCGCCCCCTGACCCGCCTTTGGCACGCCCTGCCCCCTGCCCCTCCCGTCGCTTCAATCGGGCCGAGTCACTGTCCCCACCCGCAACGAGGTCCGCCCTCGTACGCTCATTGTGAACAGCGGAACGGCACGCCAGGCGATGCTCTTTGCTGCCGACGGCACGGCGTCTTGGCGATCATTTGAATCGCACACCCGACGAAACATCACGAACTTACGCCCTCCACGATCGTGATTCTGTACACCACCGCCGAAGGGTGAGGTGGGGTTTTCGCCGGCGTTTGTGCGTCTCCCAGCGGCTTCAATTCCCGGCGCCTCCACAACAATATCAACGGCTTGCGGATCGTTAGGACGATTCGCAAGGCCGTTGAGTGGACTTAGCAACGTAAGCGGCAGCGGCGGGAACACCGCCCCGATGACCTCGCCCACCGCTTCGGCGGTGCGGATGTACTTCTGAGTCATGTCGAACGTGGTGTGACCGGCGCGCTGCTGGATTTTGAGCGGGTCGTCGCCGCGGATGGCCATCCAGGTCAGGCCGGTGCCGCGGAGATCGTGGAAGCGGAGGCGCTTGCAGGAGGCGTCGTTGCGGAAGAGGGCGGCGCGCTTGATTTGCGCGGCTTCGAGGTGCTTGCGGAGATCGGCGGCCCACCATTTTTGCTGGCGCATGGTGACGACGGAGCCGACGCCGTTCGATTCGGCGTGCATGGCGCGGAGTAGCGGCATGAGGTTCGGTTCGATGGCGAAGCGGCGGATGCCTTTGTTGCCGGTCTTGGTTTGTTTGAGCTCGCCGGTCTCGCGGTCCCAGGAGACGCGCACGGAGACGATGCCACGTTCGATGTCGACCTCGGTCCAGTGCAAGGCTTTGAGCTCGCCGGCGCGCACGAATAGGTAGACGGCGAGCGCGTAGAGGCGGCGCGCTTCGAGCGGCACACGCTCACAGGACAGCAGCTGTAGGAATTCGTCGGGGTAGAGCCATTGCAGCTCTTTCGCGTCGTCGATGTCGGGCGGGGCGATGCCCACGCACGGATTGTCGGCGCGCACGCGCAGCTTCTTCGGCTTGTCCTTCTTCCACTGGCCAGCGGCGGCCTTCGCGGCTGTAGTGAAGACGGTCCAGGCGTTGAACACGGTCTTGGGTGAGGCCTTGCCTTCCAACGCTTTCGCGTCGAGGGCGTCGCGCAGTTGCTCGCAGTCGGTGGGGGTGATCTCGATCCACGGCTTATCGAGTACCGGCTGGATGTGCGTGCGGTACGGGCCTTCGTTCGAGTCGAAGCCGAGTGCTTCGCGGTGTGCGAAGTAATCGTCCCACCACGCGCTCGCTCCGGCGCGGAAGGCCTTGGCCTTCGGGCCGCGTTTCGGCGTCGCGATGACTTCACACTTGAAGCGAGGGGCGTGGTGTGCGGCCGTTTCTTTGGCCCGAGCGCGACCTTGCGGGCTGTTCGGCCATTCGCCGAGCGCGACCCACGGACGCGAGCCGTCTGAAGCGGTGAACCGACCCCACCACTTGCCAGGGCGTCCTTCTTGCCCGGGTCGATATTCGACGGTGCCGTTCGCGGATCTCGACATGCTTCTTTCACTCCTTGCCTGAATCGAGGCCGACCGAGAAGACCTGAGGCGTAAGGGCGCGATTCATGGAGGCTTCTTGACGATGCGCAGGCGGCCTTCCGCGAGCGCGGCGGCGATCGGATCCGGTGAGCCGGGCGACGAGGGGCGCGACGGCTCGGGGCCGGGCCGCGGGTCAATGGGGACGCGCTGCCGCTCGATGTAGGCGTCCAGGTCGGAGCGTTTCGCGACGAACGAGCGGCCGCGCTTGAAGATCGGAAACGCCCCCTGGCGCCCGAGCCGAAGAAAAAGACGCCGCCCGAGTCCGGAGCTGCGCGCGTCGACCCATTCGTCGTATTTGCCAGCGGACACGACGATGCGCAGGGCATCGGTGATCAGCTCGCGCAGCTCGTCGGGCGCGAGCACGACAACGCGCACGTCAGGCATCGACGGACCAGCGATGCGTCCGCTGCGTGGCAAGCCAGATCGGACGGTACGGTCGGGACGGCGACCGAAGTTCGCGAAAGAGTAGCCTTGTCGCCGCTCGGCCGCTCGGGACCGTCGCGGGACGAGGTTGGTTTACCCGATCCCCAATACCAACCTGTACCGACGACCCAGAAAAGGTGGGTACAGCATAAAGGATGCGCGGGAATGCACAGTCAGCCATTGTCCCCACCGTCCCGACCCTTCTTGAGAATCGGCCTGGCCCAGTAGCGAGTGACTTTGCCGTCGATGCGAGACTGCTCGTCGCGGTACCCGGCGCGTCGCAAGATCGCGGCGACGCGCATCTCGTCGCGCCTGCTGAGGCGCTCCATCGGGACGTGAAGGGCTCGCCGCAAAACCTCCGACGTGCGTACGCGGTCCTGCTCGGCCGCAAATTCGAGCACGCTCTCCTCCCACGGGTCTACCTCGACGAACCGTGCCGCAAGAGCTTCGCGCTGTGCCTCCTCGTCCTCGCTGAGCCAGTGAGGCTCGCCGGCTTCAAAGGCGGCAACGGCCTCCGCCAGCAGCTGCTCACGTTGCTCACGAAGGCGAACAATATCGATCGTGCCAACGGGAATGACCCAGAAACGCCGGCTGCCAGATGGATCGTGGAGGAAGTCCTGCGTGTTCGTCGTCGCCACGATCACGCCACTGCGCTTCACTGTTACTGGAGTGCGGGCATACGGCGGTCGGAACCGGTCCTCGGTGCTCGACAGGAACGCCTTCACGCGCGAAACGCTCTGGCGGCTCGTCACGTTTTCGAGTTCGGACCACTCGTAGATCCAGGCCGCACGCAGCTGCAGCATCGCATCCTTGTCCAGCACCATCTCCGTGTCCGAAAACCAAACGCCTGCGATGGTGCGAAAGAACGAGCTCTTCCCGACGCCCTGCGCTCCCTCGAGGATCAGCGCAGTATCCACCTTGGAGCCCGGAACTAGCGCCCGCGCCACCAAGCAAATGAACCACCGGCGCACCAACAGACTTAGCAGCGCGGCCTCGTCTTCGGACTCGGCCCGCACCTTCAAGATTTCGCGCGCAACTCGCTCGAGCCTCGACACACCGTCCCAAATGAGCGGCTTCAGCTGGTCGCGGACGGGGTGAAACCCATTGTCCGATGCAACGAGCTGACCGGCTCGAGCCATCTCGGCATCGCTAGGTTGAATCGCGTAACGTTTTTCGATGTCCACGCGAATCAGACTGACGGTCGAGTCGGTAACCTCGGTGTCGCCAAGCATCACTACCCCGCGCATTTCATCCAAACGGAGCGCACGCGCGTATTTCGTATCATGGGACAGGATGAGCACCAGGTTGGCGAACGTGCATTTCAAGTCGCCCTTGGGCGTACGGCGAAGCTCCACCATCCACGCGCGCTCCGGCGAGGCGAGCGCCAAGCGGCGCTCGAGCTCCTGCATCACCGCGGCGAACTTCCTTCCCTTGCAGTGCGAGTGCGAGCAGTAGAATACCCCTGGGTCGCCCGTTGCCGTAGCGGGGAAAAGCACGGTTGATGTATCGAGCGGCACCCCGGTAGTATGGTTGTCTTGCCACAGGCAGATGACGGCACGCTTCCCGTTCGCCAAGCGCTGGCCGAGCAGATCAAGCGCCTCAAATTTGCCCCCTAACAAGCTGTCGCGAGCATCGACCTCAGGCGCGAGAACGCCACTGGGCGTCATCGCAGCGCGCACCGCCTTTTTGCCGCGCGCACTGCTGGATTGCTTTCGCATCGTCTCTACAATCCATGCGGGACATTCGGCCAGCGCAGTCGCGAACGGCTCCTGGGTCCAGCCGTAGACTCCACCGCTCGGGTGGAGTGAGCCAGCTGCGATGACGTAGCCACCGTTGGCCTTGAGGTCGAGACCGGGCAGCAACGGACCGCTCTTGAGCCCGCCTTCGGGCAGCAAAAAAAAGTAGTGTTGCCCACCTCCACCAGTCGCCGCGGTGGGCGTCTCCGGAAGGTCACCGTGCAAGCGTAGTGCTTCGCGCAGCGTTTCCTCCCCGCCGTTTCTCGGATCGACATCGAGGACCGCGAGGTTCGAGCGCTCTCCCGTCGCGATGCCGATATTCGCGTTCGGCATCGCGGTCCATGAACGAATGATTGTCGGGAGGTCGGTCGTGGCGTCCTGGAAGCCGTGCGGCGTGGCAGGCGCCTTCTCGCCCGGCCTACAGGGAAAAACTGGCCACCCGTGCTTCGCGTAGCGAAGCGCCGCCAAAAGCAGCGGATTGCCGGCTGTCTGAGGCACACGTGCGCCCTCGCCTGGTGGTACTTTTCTCGAAGCCATCGGCCCGCCCTCTCGGGTTTGGTGGTGCGACGCCTCGGCCATCCACGCCGGGGCGTTCGCGTTTGTCTACGGATTGGGTTCGGTAGGCGCGCGCATCGTCCCTTCGCGCTCCGCATCAGCCAGAAACTTCTCCAACACCGCGCGACGGACCATCACACGGCGACCAGGGCGCAAGCTCGGTAGTTTTCCGGTGCGCACCCAGAACCGCACACAACTGAGCCGTGTTCTCGTCAGCTCGGCGACTTCTTCCAAAAACAACAATTCGCTAGCCATGACTCGGCAAGACTACGCGCAGCGAGCATGCCAAATCGACGGACGGGAATTCGACGAACCGCAACGCAAGCCGGCGCACAAACCATCGTCTCTATTCACTTTTTTGAAGTTCGAGACCCTCGCTTGCTCGACCCCGAACGTCGCTCGCGCGCACGCTTGATCGACTTGTCGTCGCGCGCTGTGCGACGCTTTTCCTTTTCACGCGCTCGCTCCGGGTCACCGCTCATTGCACGCGCCGGAGGCAACAGCTCAAGCAGGGCGGCGCGCGGAACGGCCGCTTCCTTCAGCCGAAGCAGACACTCACCACGCAGTCGATGCCAGGCCTTGGCTGTCGTCGGTCCGGTGTGCGGGACCACCTCCTGCCCCGGCAGCTGGCCGCTCAGAAACTCCAAGTCCGCCTCGAAGCTCTGGCAGCGGCTCTGAATCCAGCGTGCCAATGCAATATCCGCGAGCGACGTTGACCCCAGGCCCAGCGCGGCCGCCTTCTTGTGGCGCTTCTTCAACGCGTCGACATACGCGTTGAGTGCCCTCTCTAGAGTGCGGGTACGCGCGGTTGCGGTCCCGAGCGGCTCCGTGACGTGTCCAATGTGGGAGTCATCCATGGCGAACTCCACCATTGCCAAGCTCTTCTGCTGCGAGGCCTTTTCTTGCGGCGACGCTTTGGCAACCCGCCTCCGCGCGGCTTCACGAAGCAATGTCCTGCGTTCAGAAATGCCCTCGCGTGTCCGAAACGCACACAGAGCAGC
>Ga0247774_1002075_pt1 | contig 9985 bp, 11 predicted proteins | sample UWRJL001104B6_FD_179933 | JGI IMG/M metagenome (GOLD analysis project Ga0247774, IMG submission 179933) | Plant litter microbial communities from Arlington Agricultural Research Station in Wisconsin, United States - UWRJ-L001-104B-6 | ecosystem: Environmental > Terrestrial > Plant litter >... | reverse complement strand
TTTGCAAGTATGAGCTAACTTGCATCCAGGCGTTGTTGAAAAAACCTCATGCTTGTTGCCGGGTTTGAGAGCCCAGAGCGGCGCGAATTGAAAATTTACCCGAACCCTATTCCAATCGTTCAACTACTCGACCCATCACCATATCGGCCCAAGCTCGTACTCTCACAACCTTCACAATGCTGGCCCTCTATTATAACGGAAAATTTCCTTCGACAATGCGCCTCGAAGATGTTTCGGCCGATGAGATGCAGAATAATCAGCGGGACTGCCGATCTCGTGGGGCCAACGACAGGTCGCGAGTCCCTTCCACGGCAATTTCAGTGTCCTCGGAACCCTGCAGCCAGGCATACCACGGCGAACTTCAAAGGAAAGATTCCTCTATCATGGCCCTAACGGGCAAAGGTGCAGGCAACGCCTTACGATCACTGCTGGGTGCAAAGGTCCCTGCAGAGCCACTAGACGACCGGCCACGGCTCGTAAGCGAGCCTCACAGCAGCGAGGCTGTGAGATATTTATATAGCAACCTCATTTGGAGATGCGGCGGCCGCCCAGCAAATAGGCAGCCGAGAAGGATCCCTCCTCTAGCGCCTGCTCGCGCTCCCCGATGAAGGACTACCGGCTAAAGTGATGCTCTCTGGCGAAGACGGTCGACACTGTAAGCTGAGTCGTGTCCCTGGATTTGTCACCTGCAATCCGATAAAGACACGATAGTGAGCCGTCCTCTGGTCCATTTATCCGCGCACAAGGTGCCTTGTCTACCTTGCCAACAACGGTCCCAATTATGGGCCAGGTTGGGAGAAGGCTCTCCGTTAAAGTGCCGACTCGCTTGACGGGAAAGAGTTGACGGCGGAACTGGACGGTAAAAGACGTACTACTGGCACGGCGGCCAGTACCAATGCGGGTGCTTTGCCCCGATAGGCAGTTGGTTTCCGTCTACACCACTTAATTTGGGTATCATGGTTTGCAAGTCGGGTTCCTACAGCTGGATGGACGACACGTCTAGCGCCACCGCTTGACGAGATGATCTCCACAACAGACAATCACAGACAATCACAGACAACCATGGAAGAATGCTATAGAGATGAGGGGCTACTATGTTGCTCCGATGACCGGTAGTTGGGAGCGATTCATCCTTCCAGTCTGTTGTGCTCGCCAAAGTTGGCCGGCGGATTTCGTTGGTTGCTGGGTCGTGCTGCGCTGTCAGTATCGCGGTGGTCGGTCACAAGGCAATAAACAAAAATGTGTTGGAAGGACACTGGCCCACGAATTTGTCTGGCCGCGGTTGTGAGCAGCTTCGAGATAGCCTGCGGCTGCCATGAATCGCTGACGTGTCTCCCAACCCTCCACCTGAAGCTGTCAAACCAGTCTGCTTGGTCGTTTGCTGACTCGATTGATGTACGAAAGTCTGAAGCCAACGAGCTTTGCCGCCTGGCCTCACCTCTGTGGGGCACAACATAAAAAATCCGCCATCGACCAAACCCAGATTTTTGTTAGCGTTTGCTGGCGTGAAAAGTTCGTCCGAAGATGGCGTGGGGATCCACAGGGATGCCGCAAAGATTTTTTTGCGGGGGCCGCCCATCTGGGTCGCCACGTTTCATGGTGTGCCTAGTGAATGTCTTCCCCCTTTTAAAAAATTTGGCGCCCGCCGCTAGTCTTCAGCCCAGAAGCGGCTGTCGAGGCAGCGTCTCGCTGGATCGTTTCAGCAGCTCGCCTGGCTGAACAGCAACTTGAGGAGAAGCCAAAAGCTTGGATGGGGGAATGGTATCAAGTAGCGGTAGGTTGCTTGCTACTCGGCCAAGGTGATACAAAAAACGCAGCTGGGAACGGTTCGATGTGATTGTCCGATGCGAGCATTTATGGTATCTTCCACCGAACTAGTTCAAACCACCAGCGGGACGGACGTTGCACCGGCAAGTAAACTAGGATGCCAAGGACGAAAAGATCCACCAAACTCTCCTGGATTGAACGTCAGTCGCCAGGATGCGCCAGCCATCGTTCCCACAAGTTCGCAGGGGAAAAATCCGCAAAGGGGTCAGATTCACGTCCGTTTGGTCCTCCTGTCCACAAAGTCGGTTTACTTGCGCCGTTAAAAACCGAAGAAGGTAGTAGCAGTCTACTAAGTCTGTGAACAGGTATGGAGGGTAAGCAATCTAGTATTAGGGCTGCCAACCTCGGGATGTGCAGCTGACTGCGTCGTCGAATGAGGCAGGGCTATTTTCGAGCGAAGGAGGTGAAGGAAAATCAATCTTCATTTCGATTAAAAGTAGTATTCAAAATCGTGATCCAAGAGCATGAAGACGGAAAAGAAACTCTCCAATGCGTGGTCTGGAAAGGACCTGTTTGCTGGCAAGCCAGTACTGGTGGAATCGTAGAGTTCAAGACGGGACAAATGCCAAGGCAGTTCCGCGAAAGCAAGGTTTGGAAGCCATTACTACCGATATGTTAAGTACTATCGCCATGTAATTCCCGTGCCGGTTGACATCATGACCTGGTAGATCTGGCCAAGTATTGTTCCGTTCCTGCGTTGGGGCGCGTGGACCTGCATGCGCCAGCGACAACAAGAAAACAGTGGCGCTTTTCGGGCCTTGGAGGGGCAGCCCAAATTCTTTGACTGCGAGTGAGGGGCAAAGGCGCCCGAGTGCCATGTCAAAGACCAACAAATGGCAACGCACAGGCGCAGGTAACCATTACGAACCACTATTCGAATTCGGGGAAGCCTTGCAAACATGCCAGCCCAGGCTAGGCGATATCGCAAAATAAAAAATAAAAAAAAATAAAATAGGGAGGAGTGTTCGTGAATCCCGGCTGTGAATTGGCCGCTGGGGCCTCGACCTGGATCGATGCCTTCCACACGGATCAGCTGGAGCCCGGAACCTTCCCAATGTAAAGAACAACAGACTTTCGTTGCCTTTCGGGTATTTGTTGTCCATATTCGAGATTCGTTTACTCGCCCTTTTGCCCTTTTCGGTAGATGCACAAAGACAATAGTGCCATCTCGTTGGTCCGAGACGATGAAGCGCAGCAGAGCGCACCCCCATCGCGAACACATTGCAGCTCGCTGCCCCTCCCGGAAAATCTTGACGATCTCAGCGAACCAATGAAATCGCTGTGCCTGGCGGGTCCCTTACTCCTGCTTTTAACCTTGCCCCACCTTTGCACCGTTTCTGCCCTTTCCAACTCCCAACGTGGTCGGCCCATTCTCCACCAAGCGAAATCCAAGGAAGGCGTCTGGAGTTTAACGGTCGACCCAAAATACCCGGATTAACTCAGGGTGATCCGTTTCCCCCGGGTTGTTTCCAGTCAACCAGTCTTTCCATCATACCGCGTTCGCTTTGTCCCTCGTTTAAAACCTCTTCACCTTCCACACTCCTTTCGTCGTCCTTCTTTGTTTTCGGCTCTTCACCTTCATCAGTCCTTTCGTCGGTGTGTGTGTGTGCATTTGTTCAGTCCTTCTTTTCATCCCCAAAAGTCCAGCCATTGGTGCTGCGTTACCTTCATTCTTTTCGCACTTCGCAAATTTGACATCGTCGGTAGACTCGACTTTTCGACTACGCCGCAACCATCTCCGCTGCCAAAATTGACGAGCTGCCGCAAGCAACCTGCGCCTCAGTCGAGCAAGTGCCGAATTTAGCACTCACATTCGGTCGCTGCAAATTCCTTCCAGCCTCGTCTAAGGAAGCAATATCAACCAATTTCATCAGGCAACCTCGAGCCGACCCCCGGAAGTCCCCCCCCACCACATATACATATACAGCTGGCAGTCCCTTCCAATATCCAACTTCCTGCATCACTTATTGTATATACACGGACTTTCATTGCACTCGAGCAATCACTCTTTTGCCAAGGTCGGCTGGGATCCAACTACTTTCGTCACTCTTTTTAAGAACAGCACGCTCCTTGGCCTTGTCGCGGGGACAGGGCACTCTTTCGCCAACACACCCGTCGCTCCTTACACAACCACCTCCGTACCAACATAACCTAGATTCACGATGCATACGAAGACCGCTCTCGCAGTCGTCGCCATGACCATGGCTGGCGGGTCTCTCGCTTTCAACCACCACAGGCACCTCGATGCTCACGCGCACATGCACAAGCTTAGGGACATCGAAGCCCGGAGCCTGCATAAGCACGTCGAATGGGTCACAGTCTATGAAACCGTCACCGTCTACAAAAACGAGGACGGAGAGGTCAAGACGGCTGGACCCAACTCCTACTTCGCCAACGCCAAGCCAAAGAACGAGCCTGCCCCGGCTGCTGTGTCGCCAGAGCCCCAGGCTAAGTCCCCTGCCGAAGCTCCAAAGGAAGCTGTTGCCCCTGCCCCAGCACCTGCCGAAACAAAGGCCCCCGCCTCCGACGACAAGACCGACGGCTCTGCGGCACCAGCTGCATCCAGCCATCAATCATCTCCCGCAGCTCCAGTGGGCGGTAAGCGTGGGTTCGCCTACAACGACTGCGGCCTCGTGAACAACTTCGCCACGAGCGGTGGAAGCGGGGTGAAGTGGGCCTACAACTGGGACTCGCACCACAACGGCCTTACCGCTCCCGTCAACTATGTTCCCATGCTTTGGGGCGACATCCCTGCCCACACCGATCGCTGGCATCAGAACGCGGACAAGATGCTCTCCGAAGGCGCAACCCACCTTTTGAGCTTCAACGAACCCGACCATCACGAGCAGTCTAACATGTCGCCCCAATCGGCCGCCCAAGCCCACGTTCAGTACATGAACCAGTACTCAGGTCGAGCTCGCATCGGTAGTCCCGCTATCACCAACAGCAACATTCCCGGCCAAAGCATCGACTGGCTGAGGGGTTGGGTTGATGCTTGCAAGGGTACCGGCTGCCATTTCGACTTCTGCGTCGCCCATTGGTATGCGCCCGCCTCGACGCCATCCAAGGATGTCAGGGCCTTCCTCGACGGTGTCCATGATGCCTGCGAGGGCAAGCCCGTCTGGATCACCGAGTTCGCTCCTTCGGGCTCGGACGAGGAGGTCGCCGCTTTCCTCCAGGAGAACCTGAAGATGTTCGACGGGATCGACTACCTCGAGAGATACTCGTACTTCATGATGAGCGTCGGCAGTCTCATGTCGTCGCCAAGCACACCAAGCCGATATGGTGCTACCTACTTTGGCATGTCGGCCTAAGCAGTTCGCGTTCCGACACGGCTCCTGCACATGCCCTCTATCCTTCTTACATTCGCTTCTTGTACACCATGAACCTAGGGCACTCAAAAAGGGCAAAATTTTTAGGTTTTCTATTTTTCCTCGGCGGAAACGTTTATACGTTTGGAGGCAGAGCACTTCGATACCCCATTGTTCACTTCATTGTACAATATCATTTGACTTCACTTCTACTTTTGCCCAGGCAGGGAAACTCGCTTCCCCTTCTGTCGCGAACCGGTCTATTGTGGACCACCGGGACGCGCGCAAACCTTGTACTTTTACCACGCACACGCAAATGGGGGTTAGCCTCTCGTCATTCATGTCTACGACGATAGATTAGGGACAGGACGCCTGCAAAGTCCTAAGGATAGATTCACGAGACATGACAAACAATTTACCAACGAAACGGGAGTTTCTTGGCTTCTAGCCTGCAAGTTGACCTCGATCGCACCTGCTCTCATTCCCTAGTGCTACGAAAACGTGAGAATGTATGCGCCGTCTTGAGTGAGAGATGACCGCTAGTAACGCCGCCCGTAAAATGAGGAGGCTGTGCCCATCAGACGAGCTCCATGGTTCCTGCCGGACCACACCAGCCCTCTGTCTCCAATCTAGAGATGGGGCACAGAAGACACCAGAGACGCCTCGCGGAAGGGGCTTCGGCACGTAAAGGGCGTTGAAGCGGCACGACCACGTGTGTCCTAACCAGGTGGAAGGCACCGACGAGCCGATGTCTAACAATGAATGCCAAGCTTTCCGGTCGCCTGCGCTAAACCTTAACCCTAACACCTATGACCCAAATCCTTCTGGAACTGACTCTTTGAGGCCCCTGGTAATCCTATCGGAGGGACGGTTTTGAGAATAATTAACCGCCCATTCCCCTCTCATCCCGGGTAGTCATGTTTATGCATCGAAAGGTATTGGATCGTGAAAACCGCTGTGTATTCGTTAATGATATTTGACAAATTTTGGAGGCACGTGCGGGGGGCTATCATAACTCATGCTTCGAGATTGTGTCGTGTAGTCTAATCAAATTTCCCTTTTACCAGGTTTCTTTAAAAAAAAGCCTGAGATGAGTAGGGGTTTTCGAGATGTCTTTGGGCGTTCTCAGTTATGCAAAGCAATATATGCAGGTAAATGTCGCCGAAGCTCTAGAAGGAGCTGTATGTGGTGGCATCAGAGCGGCATGAAACGTGGAAGCACGCGTTGTATAAAAGTTCATGTGAGAGAGCAGTTGAAGCAGCGACTGCAGCGGTTCCATTTATACGTTGAAGAGCATATTACCAAACTGCTACTTAGGCGTTATGAAGCAACCGACGTAAAAATGCTTCAACTACAATTTTAGATGTGATTTATTTTTCGGCCACACGGGTGCGTTGTTGGCTGGTGCAGTGGCTTCTAGCCCAGACAATAAATGATGTCCATGACGAAGAAGACAAGACTACTACCCGATGAGATTCAGGTTCATGCGTCCGGATTGTTCCGGATTCATCGTGCACAGAGAGAGATCTCGTAAACCTCTGAACCTAATAAAACAGGAGTTTACAACCCGCACCTTCACATGAGCTTTAACGGGCCAGCTGCGAGGAGACAGGAGGGTCCATGGAGAAAAGTAAGTGATGCCCTTCTCTATGGGGATAAAGTGAATATATTGCTGAATACTACCCAAATTTCTACCAAGGAGAACAGCAAGATGTTTCTCAATTTGAGTAGTGATGTACGAGAGTACAAGACAGGCGGGCGGTTCAAGGGTGGAGTAACTAACGAACGTTGGGACAGTAGACAAGGGGAATCAGCCACCTCCTTCCATGATTCTTATCGTCGATTTTCCATTCACCGTCAAAAGTTACTCGCATTTGTCATTCATCGAGTCACGAATCCTCCGAAGCGCTCAAACGTATGCCACGCACCAAATAGGTGGGATTCGTCATGTGGTATTATTCAGTACATCATCTCGCCTAACATGAGCCTAATCCATTGGCTCCTCATCATGACCATCGTCCAAAGCCCCCCATCCTAAAGACATGTCATGTCTTTGTTTTGAACTCCATAATTGCTTTTTCAGTTTCCCGTCGACCCGTCGTGGCGGGTCAAGCTTACAGGTTCAAGCGGCAAAGACGGACTTTCGACCGCTTTCCTTCCCGCGCCTGTTCTCTGAACTGTTTAAAAAACATTATATAAAAAGACATTATGCCGCCCTCGGAGTTATATGATATCAAATACCAGTGTAATGCCCAAAACGCCGTTCCCTGGTCCCGGAGCCCCGCTGGACTTAGCGTCCTCGGTGAGACTTTCTGGTGTTTCTGCTGAATTAATATGTGTGCGAGGAATTCCAAGAGGTGCGTGGTTCGGTAGAAGATGCCGGCCAAGTGGCTCCGGTCTTCTACCCACGCAGAGCTAGTCAGTGATGCGCCCCCGCCGAGATCTTCGTCCGGGCGCCCTGCCGCATGAACCCTTCGGGCTTGCCCTTGGCCGCGACGTTCATGGGCCGGCTGCCGGCGTGAACGCGCATGGCCCCCGAAATCCCTTCCGAGTCGCCGTCAAACAAGCTGCGGCTGGGCTTGCTCTCTCTCTTGATGGTGGTGGTGACAACTACCGCGCCTGGGCCAGGGTTCTTGCCGGTGAGGTCGGCCCCAGAGTCGGCCTCCTTGACGATGTCGTCTTCCGAGCCGTAGGATGAACCGGCCTGGTTGCGGTCCGATTGCACCGTCTCCGACAGCGACATCTCGACAACGTCGTCGAGCGGGTCCTTGCCGGCGCCGGCCGTGTGCGGCGAGAAAGGACCCTTGTGGTCGTCAAAGGTCTCGTTGACGGCGCGTCGCGAGGTGATTGTATTGGACGTGCCGGCGTTATCCTTGTAGGTGATCCACTGGATGACAACAGCGGAGAAGAGAATGTCCGAGTTACAGCACATGAGACACACCCAACCGGGCTCTCCGCCCAGGGCCATCAGGACAGACAGGTTAACAATGGATGAAGCGAGCGTGCAGACGGCACCGACGAAGGTTCGAATAGCGACGGTTCGAAGACGGATGTTGGCGGGTGTCTTTTGGAAATTTTTGAAGGTGTATAGGTCTGAAGGTGGTTGAGTTAGCATCTCCCAACGTAGAATGTGCTTTCACGTCGAAGCAAGACTTACTCTTGAGAGGAATGAGGAAAAGAATGGTGAGGTAGACGTTGACGACAGCATCAAAAGAGATGAGTGGAATCATGGCAATATTCCTCATACCGATGATGCAGACCCCGTTCTCGATCTTAGTAATGCGGCTGTAGCTTTTGTGTTAGTGCCTTGTAGGGATATAGGCAGATGAGCCCTTGCTGGGGCCTTCTTACAAAACGAAGTTCAGAATAGCTACAACGACGTAGACGCCAACCATGCCGAACGAATTAAACAGATACAGCTTCGACTTCATCCTAGGCTTCTTCGATCCACGGATAATGTAAGCTTTCTCGACGAGGAACAGGTAGATAAACTAGAAAGGGCCCGTTTGTTAGTCAATGCTACTTTGAGGGGTTTCGCAACGAATCGGGCCCAAGTCATACCACTTTCGTTGTCACATAGCAGGCTAAGCAGAGGAAGATGGCACCAGAACAGGCGGCGAGACTCGTACTAACGCCGAGAGCGAGCTGGAGTATGGCAGTTGCAACGACGAAGAGATACGAGTCTATGTAGATCGCAAAGACCACTGTCATCGTCAGTCTTGGGTCAGAAACAACTTTCTGATAGCCGATCGCGAAGGGTCATCAACTTACGCCACACAACATAGGGTAAGCGGCTCCAGACCTTGATGCTGAGAGATCTTTGGGCTGCGTGGAAGGAATATGGTTAGCATTTGCGAGATCAAGTCTAACCTAGAAGCAACCGCCAGGAACATGTCCATACTGATGAAGAGAGTGAGCACCGTAATCGACGCCAGAGATAATATCACAGCCATGATGCGTCCCGCCACCGGCTCGGCGTGTATCCTCGTCTCCCATGGCTCGAGGTCCCGGGATACCACCGAAGTTGGTATGAAGTTCAAGATGGTAGGCGCCATCGTGTTGGTTTGTTGGTCCTTATACGTCCTTCTATGTTGTTTCTCCGAAGTTTCCCGTTGGTTTCGAGGTTCTCGGTAATAGTAAGTCGTAAAGGAATGGGGATGTCCTCTAATTAAGCTAACACATGCCCAAAAGACAAACCCACGATATTCGAGACCCGCAGAGGCACAGAGTAGAAGTCGAAGGCTAGATCTGTGAAAAGAGACGCGATTCGAGTGGGCAAGCAGTGGGGAGGATCGCCCAATGCGGCGGGAGGTCACAAGGGCCTTTTCAAGGGTCTCATCAACTCCCGACGGCTAGGGTGATGGAAGAGGCGTGTTGTGGAATGAAGGAGGTCCGGGCAGCATGAAGCTGAACTGGGGACGAGAGAAACAGTAAAAATATAAAAGAAACGGGTCTCAGAGCATGGCGGCACCTAGCAATGCACTAATCAACACTGATGTACCTCTGGATGGGCTGAATACTCCTCGGGTGGCAAGTACGCCGCCAGTGCTTCAGTCAAGGACACACATATGCCGTCGTCATGTTAGAAACTCGAGATATGTATCCATCGAAACGGTAGGGAGAATTAAGAAAACAGGGTGAAGGAGGTGTGGACAAGCCGACCTGCAGCTGACAACCCAGCATTTGGGGTCAACAATAAATCCGCCCTAAAAAAGATGGGCCATGGATGGCGCTTCTGTACCAAGATAGACGCGAACGCCTCATCTGTATCTTCTTCTGTTTTTGACAAGCTAGCTTTTATTGCGCCCACCGTGCAGGATTGGTGGCTTCTCATCCCCCAAAAAGGA
>Ga0247774_1002074_pt1 | contig 9990 bp, 10 predicted proteins | sample UWRJL001104B6_FD_179933 | JGI IMG/M metagenome (GOLD analysis project Ga0247774, IMG submission 179933) | Plant litter microbial communities from Arlington Agricultural Research Station in Wisconsin, United States - UWRJ-L001-104B-6 | ecosystem: Environmental > Terrestrial > Plant litter >... | reverse complement strand
CGATCAACACGCGCTGGAAGGTCGCCGAGGTCCTGGACGCGGCGTGGGCGTACGCCGAGCGCACCCGGCGCCGGGTCTCCATCGAGTACGCCCTCATCCGGGAGATCAACGACCAGGCGTGGCGGGCCGACCTGCTCGGGCGGCTGATCAAGGGCCACCCGGTGCACGTCAACCTGATCCCGCTCAACCCCACACCGGGTTCGAAGTGGACGGCCTCACGCCCGTCGGACCAGACGGAGTTCGTCCGCCGCCTGGAGGCCCACGGCGTGCCCGTGACCGTACGCGACACCCGGGGCCAGGAGATCGACGGCGCCTGCGGCCAGCTCGCGGCGATGCCCCAGGAGCCGCAGGCCCAAGAGGGCTGAGCCGCTGAGCCGCCGGGCCGGTTGCGGTCAGGGTTGTCTCGCCTGATTACGGACGCATCAGAAACAATGGCTGGATGCCCGACTTCCCGCGTGCCGTCCGTGGTTACCACCGTGACGAGGTGGACGCGCTCGTCGCCCGTATCGAGGGCACGCTCGGCAGATCTCCCCTGTTCGCACCGCCGGTGACCGCGGACCAGGTGACCGCCGCGCGGTTCGCCCGCGCGCTGCGCGGATACCGGATGAGACCGGTGGACGAGGCGCTGGAGGCGTACGTCCGCGAGCTGGAGGACAAGGGCACCCGGAACCGCATCCGCTCCGGCGAGGCCGACCGGCTCGTCGGCCTGGTGCGCAACGTCCGGTTCGGCACGACGCGTCTCAAGACGGGCTACGACGAGCGGGAGGTCGACGCCTTCCTCGACAAGACGATCACCGCCCTGCGGGAGAACCGCGCGCGGGCGTCGGAGGTCAAGAACGCGGTCTTCGCGAGCACGCGGCTGCGCCCGGGCTACCGCCAGCCCGAGGTGGACGCGTTCCTGGAGCGGCTGGCATCGGAGATCGAACGCCTGCGGGCGAACGACTAGCGCCCCCGGCCCGCCGCGTCCCCGACCTCCCAGGAGAGAACAGCCAGGGCCCGTTTCGCGGCCTCCGTCCGTGGCCAGCGGTGTCCCGGTGGCGTCTCGCGGGGCGGGCGTGGGAGGCGACCCGGTTCGGCGGTCGAGTGAGGACGACGCGGCGAGGCGCTCCCGGGAGCCGCGCAGTAGTCGGCGGGGTTTCGAGACCAACCTTCGGGCCTGTCTTGAGGTTTCCGTCCGTGGCGAGCGGTGTCCTGGTGGTGTCTGCGGGGCGGGCGTGGGTGGCGACCTGGTTCGGCTGTCGAGATTAGGACGACGCGGCGAGGTGCCGCGCAGTAGTCGGCGGGGTTTCGAGACCAACCTTCGGGCCTGTCTCGAGGTTTCCGTCCGAGGCGAGCGGTGTGCCGGTGGGTTCGCGAGCGGACTGGGAGGCGACCCGGTTCGGTCGTCGAAGTGTGGACGACGTGGCGAGGCGCCCCCGGGAGCCGGGCAGTAGGCGGTGGGGCTTCGAGACGGCACCCTAGGGGCGGGTGCGGCGGAGCCAGGTGTAAAGGGCGCCGGCCAAGGCCGTCCAGGCGAGGGTTCGCAGCGCGATCAGTGGGAAGGCGTGGGTGAAGGCCGCCGGGCCGTGTCCGGCGGCGCGCATCCAGTCGATCATCGGTACCGCCAGGAGCCGGAGCGGGGTGAGTCCGAGGATCAGGTTCGCGGCGCAGGCGCCCAGCAGGACCAGGATCGAGGTTCCGGGGGAGGGCATGACGGCCCTGCTGGTGAGGGCTCCGAGTGCGGTCGCGGCCAGGGCGGACAGCAGGACCAGGACGACGCTCAACGCCATGACCTGGACCTTCGGCCCCGAGCCGGCCGCCCGGGCCAGAGGGTAGATCGAGGCGATCAGGGCCAGCGTGCCGCTGAAGGCGTACGCGGCGGCGGATCCCGCGACGAGCGCCCGCCGGCGGCCCGCGGTGACCGCCGAGACGTGCCGCTGGGCGTCCGGTTCGGTGTCGAGGAGCGCGCGTGCCGCCCAGGCGCAGATCGGGAAGATGAGCGCGGCCAGGTCGGCGACGGCGTTCAGCGCACCCTGCCGGACCTGCGCCGGCGTGCCGCCGAGCGGACTGGAGAACACGATCGCGAGCAGCAGCGCGAGCGCCAGGACGGGATGCAGTGCCCGCACCGACCGTATGTAGCCGCTCAGCTGAAAACGGATCACCGCGACCACGAGCGCCCGGCAGAAAGGGTCATCGGCGCCGGGCCCGGTATCCGTCGGTGGTGAGGCGGGTCACCAGTTCGTCGGCCTCGTCCGCCCGTACGGTCACCTCCACGACCGTGTACTCCTCGGGGAGGTCTCCCGCCGTCACCGTGTGGCCCGCCACCTGCCAGCGGACGATCCCCGGGAGCTCGCGCAGGTCGCCCTGGTGGTCGCTCACGATGACCGATGCGCCCTCCCTGGCCAGTTCGTCCAGTAACGCAGGGAGCGCCGTACGGGTCTCGGTGTCCAGGCCCGCGAAGGGTTCGTCCAGGACGAGGAGTTCGGGGGAGGCCAGCAGTGCCTGGACGAGGCCGGCCTTGTGCGCGCCGCCCTTCGACAGGTCCGCCAGGCGCGTGTCGAGCGACCCGGCGAGGCCCAGGCGCTCGGCCCACCCGGCGGGGTCTGCGAACGGGACGCCGCGGACCCGTGCCAGGTGGGCCAGGTAGGCGCGGGCGGTGAACGGCTGCGCGGCCGGAAACCGCTCCGGCGCGTACCCGACGCGTGCCGGGCGGCCGGACACCCGCCCGCTCACCGGCGGGACGATCCCGGCGAGCAGCCGGAGCAGCGTCGACTTGCCCGCTCCGTTGGCCCCGTTGACCTCGATGACCCGTCCTCGCGGTACGGTCAACGTCACATCACGGAGCACCCACGGTGCGCGGCGTCGATAGCGGAAGGCGACCTGCTCCAACTGCACGATTCCGGACTCTACCGGCGCCATATAAGCCCAACGTAAGCGAAAGAATGCCCATCATGGACTGCGCGATCGTCGCGAGGAGGCGACCCGCCCACGACGGGCCCGTCATGGTGCCACGTCCCAGCGGCGCGCTCGGCTGATGCTCGCCGAGACCACGGAGCCGGCGGCCCCGGCCGGCGTGACCCGGCGCCAGGCGATCACGCTCGGTGCGCTGACCGTCACCGTCGCGGCCCTCTATTCGGTGTACTCCCTCACGCGGTTCTGGGCGTTCCGCACCACGACGTACGACCTGGTCATCTTCGACCAGGCGGTGCGCTCCTACAGCCACTTCCACCTGCCGACCGCGATCGTCAAGGGTGTGCACAACGGGTTCGGCCCGGACTTCACCGTGCTCGGCGACCACTTCTCGCCGATCCTGGCGAGCCTCGCGCCGCTGTACTGGATTCACGACGGGCCGCGGACCCTCCTCGTGGCCCAGTCCGCGCTGCTCGCGCTGGCGATCGTCCCGCTGTGGTCGTACACCCGGCGCCGGCTCGGGGTGGCGGCGGCCTACACCGTCACCTGCGTGTACGCCCTGGCGTGGCCCGTCGCCGAGACGCTGGCGTTCGACTTCCACGAGATGGCGTTCGTGCCCGTGCTGTCGATGCTCATGCTCGAACGCCACGAGGCCGGCCGAAGGTGGCAGTGCGCCGCCGCGGCGGGTGCCCTGCTGCTGGTCAAGGAGGACATGGGGCTGCTCGTCGCGGGCTTCGGCCTCTACCTGCTGACCCGCGCCGGCGAGCGGCGTCTCGCCGTGGGCTTCGTGGCGGCCGGGCTGCTGTGGACCGCGCTGGCCTCCCGGGTGCTGATCCCGGCCTTCGGTGGCGACGCCGACTACTACTGGGCCTACGACGCGCTCGGCCGTGACCTGCCGCACGCCGGCGTCAACGCGCTCACCCACCCGTGGACCGCGCTGAGACTGATGTTCACCCCGCAGGTGAAGGCGACGACCATGCTGTGGCTGGTGAGCCCCCTGCTGTTGCTCCCGCTGGCCTCGCCGATCACGCTGGCCGTGCTCCCGCTGCTCGCCGAGCGGATGCTGTCGAGCCGGTTCGGGCACTGGTGGGAGCCGCGGTTCCACTACAACGTCGCACTGATCGCCCTGCTCGTCGCGGCGGGCGTCGACGGTACGGCACGCCTCGCCAGGCGCCGGCGGCGCGCCGGATGGATCTGGCCCGTCGCCGCCCTCGCCGTCTCGATCGCCGTCGTCCCGCACTTCGCCTTCGCGCGGTTCTTCGAGCCCGGCTTCTACCGCCGCGACGCGCGGGCGAACGCCGCGGCGGCGGTCCTGCCCGCCGTACCGGACGGCGCGCTGGTCGAGGCCACCAACGCGGTAGGCCCGCGGCTGACCGGCCGTACCCGCGTGCTGCTCTGGGACGGCCGGCCCCGCTGGGCCCCGTGGGTGGTCGCCGACACCGGAAAGCGGAGCTTTCCCTTCGCCTCCCTGACCGACCAGCGCGCGCGGGTGGATCTCCTCCTGCGTTCGGGATACGCGGTCGTCCGGCAGGAGGACGGCTACGTGGTGCTCAACCGGCCGGGATCGGTCCCGGACCTGCGCCCCGCCCGGTAGCCGGGATCATTCCGCACGGAGCAGCACGGGCGTGACCGTACGGCGCAGGCGGCGCCGGGACAAGAGTGCGGCGAGGACGGCCGCGAGGACGCCGAGCCCGGCCAGGAGCGCCGCGTGAAGGAACGGGTAGAAGTACCAGACGCCGAACCGCGCGACCACCCCCAGCGAGATCACCCCCAGCGAGATCACCCCGGCCAGCGCGGCCACCGTGCACACCGGAGCGGCGGCGATCAGCGCCTGCCTGACGAGGACGCGGCGCAGTGCCGCCTCCGACGTCCCCGCGGCCCGCAGCGTGGCGAGGACCGGGCCGTGCTCCAGGAGGTACTCGGCCCGGTGCACGAAGAGCGCGGAGGAGGCCACGGCCATCGCCACCAGCAGGGTCACGTCGAGCAGGATGAAGCTGGACAGCCAGAATGTCTCCGTCGCCCGTCCCTCGCTCAGCATCTCGGCCTGGAACCAGCCGGTCGCGCTGCCGACCACGACGGCCAGGCTCACGACGGAGAGCGTACGGCCCCACGGACGTGGGTCGGCCTCCAGTCCGCGGGCGGCGAGCAGCGTCTCGGCCGAGCGCGCCCGGCGGCCGGCCACCCGCGCGGAGAACCAGACCATCGAGCTCGGCGCCAGCGCGAGACCGAGCACCAGGAGAACCACGCCGGGCAGGAACAGGCCGGTCCGGTCCAGGAAGGGGAGGGCACGGCTCAGGAGCCCGGACATCAGGACCAGACCGGGCACCACGAGCAGCGGGATCGCGTGCCGGCGGGGAGGGCGCCGGTTGGCGCGTACGGTCACGCCGAGCGGTGTGGCGACGACGTGCCGCCCGGCGAGCAGGCCCGAGACGGCCGAGGTCACGATCACGAGCGCCATCGCGGCGGCGCACAGCGCCGGCGGGACGTTCACGTCCGCGTGCGACCGCGCGTCCAGCAGCAGCGTGCGGCCGGCCCACTGCAGCAGGAGGTACGTCGCGGCGCCGATGACGGTGCCGATCACCGCCACGCGGGTCGTCTCCAGCGCGCCCAGCCGCCGTACCTGCGAGGGGGTCGCCCCGGCCAGGCGGAGCGCGGACAGCCGCCGTTCCCGGTCGGCGGAGGCCAGCCGGCTCGACTGGTAGAGGAAGGCCACGACCGGCAGGACCAGGAGAACGAGCGCGAAGGCCGTGCCGCCACGCGTGCCGGGATCGGAGGCCGGCCCCAGCCGCTCGTCGAGCTGCCCGTGCAGCGCGAGCACGTTGGCGGCGCCGAACAGGAACCAGGTGGCGAGCGCCGCCCCGGCGGCCATGAGGCGCCGCCGGGTGCGTTCGGCCCGCGACCCGCCGCGGGCGAGCAGGCTCGCCACGCCGAACAGGGAGGTCATGCCACCACCTCGTTGGTGGTCGTGGCGCCGTCGCGCAGCACGATCTCCCGGTCGGCGTACGCGGCGACCTGGTTGTCGTGCGTGACGATGACGACCGTCGCGTCGTTCAGGCGGGCGGAGGCGATCAGCAGCGAGAGCACCCGCTCGCCGGCGACCGAGTCGAGCGCCCCGGTCGGCTCGTCGGCGAAGATGACCTTCGGGCCGGTGACGAGCGCGCGGGCGACCGCCACGCGCTGGAGCTGGCCCCCGGACAGCTCCGCGGGCCGGGCGTCGGCGACCTCCGCCCCGCCTGCCTCCTCCAGCCGGCCGCGCGCCACGGTCATGGCCTCCTCGCGGCCGTGCCCGTCGAACAACAGCGGCAGCGCGATGTTCTCCAGCGCGGTGAGTTCCGGGACGAGCCGCCCGAACTGGAAGACGATCCCGAAGTGCTCCCGGCGGAGCTTCGTACGCTCGTTCTCACTCAGGGTGTCGATCCGCCGCCCGTCGTAGTGCACCTCGCCGGTCTCCGGCCGCATGATGCCGCTCAGGCAGTGCAGCAGGGTGGACTTGCCCGATCCGCTCGGGCCGGTGATCGCGACGATCTCACCCGGCTCGATCGTCACCGACAGCCCTCGCAGGGCGTGCGTACGGCCGAAGGCCTTCTCGATGCGCCGGGCTTCTAACGTGCTCATGCTCGGATCTCCTCGGTGAGTTGGTCGACGCGCTGCCGTGCGCTCTCGATCCAGCGCAGGTCGGCGTCGAGGTGGTGCAGGGCGTAGTCGGCGGCGAGGAGCTCACCGACCGACGTGCCGGCGACGGTCTTGCTCGCGGTCAGCTCGCGCATCCGCTCCAGGTGGGCGGCCCGTTGCCGCAGCAGGTAGGCGTCCGCCGAGCCCTCGGCGACCAGGGCCATCACGACGCGGGTGAACAGCGGGCTCGCGACGTACGGCACCGGGCGCTCGGTCTCGGCCAGCCAGCGGTGCACGTCGGCGGCGCCCTCACCGGTGATCTCATAGACGGTGCGCTCGGGGCCGGCCTCCTGCGCGGTGCCGGTGACCTCCACCTTGCCGTCGCGCTGGAGCCGCTGCAGCGTCGCGTAGACCTGCCCGTACGCGAGCGGCTTGGCTCCAGGGAGCCGCTCGTCGTGCTCGCGCTTGAGCTCGTAGCCGTGCTTTGGCCGCTCGGTGAGCAGGCCCAGCAGGATGTGCCCGATCGACATGTCCCGGACTATACACTCAATGTATTCATCGAGTGAATAGATGGTCGCGGATCTTCGCCGGACGGAACGGCCCGCGGTCAGTCGGAGGTCGTGAGCGCGGTGATGTGGGCGGGCACGGCGATGTCGCCGGGCAGGGCCGGATCGGGCTCAGGCGCGCGCCGCACCATCTCCATCGGGATGACCCCGGCCCACAGGCCGAGCGCGGCGTCCGGGCCGTCCCCGTCGCCGGGCGGGCCTTCGGCGACCTTCACCGACGCCTCCTCCAGCGACAGCGCGAAGATCGACGTGGCCGCGAGCTCCTTCTTGTTCGGCCGGCGCGCGTAGTCCCACTGGCCGGGGGCGGCGTGCTCGCTGAGGACGCGCAGCCCGGCGAGCTTGTCCGCCCCGGACAGGGCGCGTGGCAGCCCGTACACCATCGCGCTGCGGTAGTTCACGCCGTGCTCGAACACCGAGCGCGCGAGCACCAGCCCGTCGACGTGCGTCACCGTCACGCAGACGGTCTGTCCGCCCGCCAGGCTGCGGCTCGCCACCGAGCCGTGGAAGTACAGAAAGGAGTCGTCGAAGCCGTACACCGTCGGCACGACCATCGGCGTCCCGTCGAGCACGAGGCCGAGGTGGCAGACGAACCCGGCGCGCAGCACGTCGAACAGGGCCGTACGGGAGGAACGCCCCTGTTCGCGCAGCCGCCGGAGCCGCGTGCGTTCGGTGCTCGACAGCTCCATCAGAGCCTGGTCCACGCCTCTGTCAGCACCGACCGCAGCACCCGCTCGATCTCGTCGAAGTGCTCCTGGCCGCAGATCAGCGGCGGCGCGAGCTGGATGACGGGGTCGCCGCGGTCGTCGGCCCGGCACACCAGGCCGGCCTCGAACAGCGCGGGGGACAGGAAGCCCCGCAGCAGCCGCTCGGACTCGTCGTCGTCGAAGGTCGTCCTGGTCGCCTTGTCCTTGACGAGTTCGATGCCGTAGAAGTAGCCGTCGCCGCGTACGTCGCCGACGATCGGCAGGTCGTTCAGCTTCTCCAGCGTCCCGCGGAAGCCCGCCTCGTTCGCGCGGACGTTGTCGAGGATGTTCTCCTTCTCGAACACGTCCAGGTTGGCCAGCGCGACGGCGGCCGAGACCGGGTGCCCGGCGAAGGTGATGCCGTGCAGGAACGTCGCCGAGCCCGTGGTGAACGGCTCCATCAGCCGGTCGCTGACCAGCATGCCGCCCAGTGGTGAGTAGCCGGAGGTCAGGCCCTTGGCGAAGGTGATGACGTCCGGGCGGTAGCCGTACCGCTCGGAGCCGAAGTAGTGGCCGAGCCGGCCGAACGCGCAGATGACCTCGTCGGAGACGAGCAGCACGCCGTGCCGGTCGCAGATCTCCCGCACCCGCTGGAAGTAGCCGGGCGGCGGCGGGAAGCAGCCGCCGGAGTTCTGTACCGGTTCCAGGTAGACCGCGGCCACCGACTCCGGGCCCTCGCGCAGGATGGCCCGCTCGATCTCGTCCGCCGCCCACTGCCCGAACCGTTCGATCGACTCGCCGTACTCCGGCGCGCGGTAGAAGTTGGTGTTCGGCACACGTACCGAGCCGGGGACCAGCGGCTCGAACGGGGGCTTGATGTCGGCCAGGCCGGTGATCGAGAGCGCGCCCATCGAGGTGCCATGGTAGGCGATGTCGCGGCTGATCACCTTGTAGCGGCCGTGCTCCCCGGTCAGCTTGAAGTAGTTGCGGGCCAGCTTGAAGGCCGACTCGACCGCCTCGGAGCCGCTCGTGGTGAAGAACACCCGGTTCAGGTCGGCGGGCGCGAGGCCCGCCAGTCGCTCGGCCAGCTCGACGGCGTTCGGATGGGCGTAGGACCACAGCGGGAAGTAGGCCAGCTCGCCGGCCTGGCGGGCGGCGGCCTCGGCCAGTTCGGTGCGTCCGTGCCCGAGCTGGGAGACGAACAGACCGGACAGCCCGTCCAGGTAGCGGCGGCCCTTGTCGTCGAAGACGTAGGGCCCCTCGCCGCGCACGATGACCGGCACGTCGGTGTCCTGGTAGGCCGACATCCGGGTGAAGTGCAGCCACAGGTGCCGTTTGGCCGCGTCCTGGATGTTCATGGGCTCACTCTCCTTGCGCTGAGGTCACCGGGTCCCCCAGGAGTAGATCTGCTTGCGCAGCTTGAGGTAGACGAAGCTCTCGGTGCTGGTCACCGTGGGAATGGCCCGGATACGGCCGAGCAGCTCCAAGAGGTGTTCGTCGCTCTCGCAGACGAGCTCGGCCAGCAGGTCGAAGGAGCCTGCCGTGATCACGACGTAGTCGATCTCCTCCATCGTGGCCAGCTTGTCCGCGACGGTGTCGAGGTCCCCTTCACACTTCACGCCGATCATCGCCTGCCGCAGGAAGCCCAGAGACAGGGGATCGGTCACCGCGACGATCTGCATCACGCCGGACTCGAGCAGCCGCTGGACCCGCTGGCGCACCGCGGCCTCGGACAGGCCGACGGCCTTGCCGAGTGCGGCGTACGAGCGGCGCCCGTCCGCTTGCAGCAGCTCAATGATCTTCTTTGACGTCTCGTCGAGGGTCACACCGGAACGCCGCCCGTTCGGCGACTGCCGTACGGGGGGCGGGTGGTCGTCGGCCATCGAGTCCCTCCTCGATGCGACATCGTGTCACCTATGACCCGTTTGTCAAGGATTCCGTTGTGAAATCCGATTGTAACAACGGAATCCCTTGTTTACGGAGAAGTGTTCTGACATGGTCGGGGCCATCCGAATCCAGGTCGGAGGTCGAGTGTGGCTCTGCGGAACTTCGTGAACGGTGTGCAGGTCGACGCCAAGGACGGGCGTACGTCCGACGTCGTCGATCCGAGCACCGGTGAGCCGTACGAGCAGGCGCCGCTGTCGGGAGCCGCGGACGTGGACGCCGCGATGACCGCGGCCGCCGCCGCGTTCGAGGAGTGGCGCGACGCCACGCCGGGAGAGCGGAGCCTGGCGATGCTG
>Ga0247774_1002073_pt1 | contig 9994 bp, 7 predicted proteins | sample UWRJL001104B6_FD_179933 | JGI IMG/M metagenome (GOLD analysis project Ga0247774, IMG submission 179933) | Plant litter microbial communities from Arlington Agricultural Research Station in Wisconsin, United States - UWRJ-L001-104B-6 | ecosystem: Environmental > Terrestrial > Plant litter >... | reverse complement strand
CTCGACAGCACCAGCGTGCCGAATAACATATGTAGGGCTACGCCGATACATACGAGGATCCACAGGGCCGGCGCTAGCAGGCTGCGTCGTGGGGTTAGGCGGATCGGCGGCAGGAGTCTCGAAGGTGTGAGCTCGCGGAGGAGGAAGAAGAAGAATGAGGATGATGTGGCACACTGTGAAGTGCTCGGCTCTGATGGAGGTGACGACAAGTCGGTGCGTACGGAAAGACGAAGGAAAATGTAGCTGACGAGGTGTATGAGAAGGGGAAGCTCGGTCCATAGAAGCGGGAGGAACGTTACGTCCCAAGCCGAAGCCGTGATGCCGTGTTCGCCGATTGTCCAGGCAGAAAGGTGTATCACATTGACAACAGCGCTTAGCGCGAAGATGTACGACCCGGCTACCTCGAGGAAGCGCTTTATGGAATTGTCATCACCACCGCACCCCCTCGCCGCCCCCATGGTGCCACCACTCCACACACCAAGCGCATTCCTCGCGGGGCTGTCCTCCAACATGTCCACCGGGTTCGGGAAGTTGAGGGCCCGCGACAGGTACGCTCCACAGCTCCCGGCGCCGAGCAGGAAGGCGAGCACGGGTTTCCGCAGGGCCAGTAGGCTCAGCTCGATGCCCGACGGCGCGAATTGCAACAGGAGCGTCGGGATGAGGCCGAGGATAACGGCGCTAGCGGCCAGCTCGATCTTGCGGAACTCGGGCGTGTTGGCTAAGATGCACTCGACGAGGCGCGTCACATGGTCGGACCTGCTGACAGGGTTGACGGGGTGGCGGTAAAACAATAATTGCTCGGTGCAGTTGTCGTGGATGATGCGCTGGACCTCGCTGTCCCAGCCATGGAGGAACTCGTCGAATTGGCGGCCCGGCATTGCCTTTACAATATGGCCTCCCTTCGGGGAATATGTAAAGAATGAAACTAGAGGGGAAGCTGTGCAGGGCCTTAGCAACACTGGTCCTATTATACAAGTGGAGGTACTAGGCACTCTGATTGACGGAGGCGCGGATCTAGTGAGGTGAGCAGAAGAGGCAAGGAGCGATGCGCGGAGTCAGGGAAATATTTACTGCGGCAATACGTCAAGCGATTGATCGAAATGCTACAATTAGTAATAGCGGTACAGCCCCGTCTATAATCTGCTTACATGAAGCCAGCGCTAATATGTTAGCACGGCGCTTGATAAGAACACAGTCCCTGTACATCAGACATTGTGCATTGAGCCATGGGGGCCGAAAATGGCTCCATTAGGAAAACTTTACATAAACGTGGACGCCGAACCCAGCCACTATTGTACGTAGCTGCATATATACACACTATCTAATAATTACCTTAGTTATTTAATCACTAATTTCTCAGTGGTATTAGTAGCTATAATAAAAAGGGTTCAACATCCGTAACCGTAAGAAACTGTAGAACAAAAGGTTCAAAATTGGGTTAGGGTTATACTCAAGGGTTGCAGCTTATGTATGTACGGCGGAGAGCCGGGCTGCACTTTCGAACCGGCGGTCAAGAGTTGTGGCTATCTCGAAACTCCGAAACGACCAGCCAATATAGAATCTACCGCGGCCAATCGTGTTCTTCCTCCAACTTGGTCAACGGATACCTTAAGGGTAGGAAGTGGAGGTTGTCAAGGCATCGTGATCCGGAAGAGCACATCTGCCCCCTCTACATATAAGCTAAACGCGCCACTAGAATAATCCGAGTTACCAAAGTTTGATATCAAGAGGCTATCTACTGTATTGCTAACTTAGGATGTAATTGGCTTGGTAAGGACGTGACCTGGTCTAGCGTTATACTTCTCTCTTTCATCTCCGCCTCCGCGGCCCTCATCCGATCAGGCTCAGCAAGATACCGCTACAAGCTGGTCACCTTTGCCGCGATAAACTCATCAATCTGCCCTGAGGAACAGCCACTTCTTCTGCTTCACATGCGGTATATACTCCTGAGCTGGATCAGCGGAAAGCCGGTCTATACACTCTTTACAATAACCCGACCATACTTGTCAAGACTTCTACAAGATGGACTTCTCTTCCCTAGATGACGACGTTGTCCATACTGATAGCGCTCCAAAGGATGTACAGCCTGCAAAAAGAGTGCCGGCTTGCGGAGATGCCCGCCCTAAAAAAAATTCTTGTGGATAAAAAACTACCGACAGCGGCAGGTTTATTATCATAGACTGGTACCTGTCGTCGTACCGACGAAGACGACGAGAACAGCAGCATAAGCCGCCGTTACACCAAGGACATCCTTCCACGAACCCTCTGAGAACCTACCAACAATCATTGCAACGAGAAAAACGGATAATGATGAGACTACCAAGCTCTTCTGCACATTGCTATGCACCGTCATTACTACCATTGGGATTATCAGTGATAAACCACCGAAAATGGCACCCCAAATCTTGTTAACAAAGCCTTGTGACCACGTTGCGTATGATGTTTGTATGCCGTGATATATGTTGTCGTATTCCGCTAAAGGATCCTCTCGTATGAGATTGTAAAGTGACGGCAGGATTGTCTCGTGGAATGGATAAAGCGCACGCTGGTCTGGTGGTCGGAATGGGCTCGTGCTGAGGTGCTCGAAGTTTCTTACCGCTTGGCCTAGGCGACCGAACGGACAATTCCGTATCAACGAACATAATAACAACTGCGGCTGTAGAGGTATAGATTGCTTACAGTATTCCGCCAGGAGCTTTCTTATTCGAATGATCTGCTCTCTGGATGTTGTCTTTGTGCAATGCAACTGTACTAGCTCCCCTGCCAGTTCTTCTTCAAATGCATGCAAGTTGAGATGATGAAGCCGCCCGAATACAAGGGCTCCAATTCCATAAGCATCAGAAGATGGTGTATCTTCGCTATAAGTGTGAAGTGCCTCGTGCGCAAGGAAATTTTCTACATCATTGTAGGTGTCCGGGACGTGATGAGTAGGGCGCTTCTGAAAAGATAAGCGTGTGATGTGTCCAATTTTCGATAAAAGCCGCCAGGATGTAGGGTTATGAGCAATATCGGGTCCAGGCCATGTCGATTGAGGGTGCGGAAAGATGTACCTTCCTTCTTCACAAATATTCGGGGGATTCTGTTGAGGTTTAGGGGTGGGACATTCTCTTGTCCCTGTCTCGAGGGAATCTAGTTGATTAAAACCCTCCATTGCGAAGTATGTAGGGATACTGAGAGTCCTAGTATCCGGAAGGGCGAGTCCGCTACTCTACATTAACATGAATATGCAAATGCGAAGCTTCGAATCCATGGATATGAATGACTTAGCAATCACAATGGGAATAACTAGTTTTGGCATGGGACTCGGTACTTTACCTCCAAAACGAATCTCGCCATGCAACCTTTTAAGAACATGACATCACATCATGTTCATGTGGTGTGATATCACGGATCGAATAAAGAATATGTTAGATGTTTACAGGGTATAACTACATGCACTAGTGGACCTGTTTCGGTTCCCTAGAGGCATAGCACGCCACTTGTTAGCCGGTCCTTGAACGGTGTGGTGCATTCCACATCGAAGCGCGCGAGGAACGGACGACAATTCTCGACCTCGCGTGACCTCACAAGATCTAACACGTCTTTCGAACGTGCCTCGCGCCTCTGCGGTATTTTATGCAACTCCAGCAGTCTCTATCGCGTAATATATCTCGCTTATATTTTGGAAATATACCTAATCCGCTGTGCTATAGGAGCGTACCACAACCATCCCGCTAGCGTAGCATATTCTAGCCTAGCATGTCATTCACTGGTACACATCTAAGCTATACAAAATGACAACTCCCATGTCTTTATCTTTCGTCCTAGTTGTCACTTGTCAATATGTCGTGAAAGACTCGACGCGAAAACAACTGGATTTCAAACAGTTGTTTGGGCGCCGTCACAGTAATAATCCAGCCCCCTCATTGACGTCTTCGGGCTACCTTGCCTTTCTCGATCCTCTTCTTCGCGGCCTCAGCTTCAGCAGTCTCACCCCCGGGAGGTTCGCGATCGAGGATGAGCACGCGCTCGAGGATCTCACTAGTATCGGCTATGAACACCCCGACTTTGGGAATGCTTATGACTTATAGAGAGATACGCCTCCCAGAGCCGATGATCCCGCTTGCTTTAAACTCGCCCAGATGTGGATGGCGAACTGCTCTCGGTTGCATCCGAAATGTTCTCAACCTACCGAAATCCAGCCTGCAGACGCGAGTCATCGACGTTGGCCCAAACACGCTCCCCAGCAGCAACAGTAATAGAGAACCATTTCTCTTTGAATCCGGTGGTAGAGTAGTAGTCGGCCGGTATGTCACTTTGAGCCACAGATGGGAGCCAAGCTTGTCCTTCAAGACGACGAAAGCAAACTTGGAGCGGCACAAGCAGGCGATCCCGCTGTGGGCGTTGCCCGCAACCTTTCGCGACGCGGTGATTGTGTGCCGCAAGGTTGGCATCCGAGATCTCTGGATCGATGCAATCTGCGTCATTAAAGTCTTAGAAGAGGACTGAGGCAGAGAGGCAGGCAAGATGGCTCCAATCTATAAACATGCCCTGTTCACAATCTGAGCGCACATCCGGAGTTGAAACGTCGAGCACCGCTAGAGGCGCGAACCCGCAGTACCCTTGCTACGACTACTAAAGCTAGGACGAGCGCAATTATTCGGACGAGTGGGAGAATATAGGAGGAAATGGCGCTGGAGAGGGAGAGGACCTCACCGCCGGAAGAGCTCTCTCAGATTTTGCACCTAAGTTTCCCCGTGGTATGTGGACTGCCATATATGGGTTCGCACAGCCCTCCAATTTTGGAGGGTTTCATGACAAAGTTTGGTCTTATAAGAAGTCCATACCTTGGTCCCGGATCCCGGACAGTCCCCGCTCCCTGATACAGCTCCGCTTCGAACGACAACCAGGCCTGCCATATTTGAGGCGCTCGCCTTCAAAGGCCTCCCGGCGTCTACATGTGCGCTCCTCCTTACAGCGCGAAGGAGTAGACAGTACCAAATCCTCCGCTCTATAAACAATTACATTAAAGCTTTCAGAATAAGCTACAACTTACTCTATCACATAACACCTTATAGCTTGTTTCTTTTTAATAATTATAAAGGGTGAAAGACCGTAACTGAGGGTTCTGGATTGATTATCTATCTAAGTGTTACCGACACTCTTTTCCAGTCGAGTACAACGATACCACCCCAGCACTCAGCTAAGAGGTCGCGGTCAGGACACAGCAGAATAGCTACATCGCACCCGAGCATGCCGAAGTATAAGGTCACCAAGGACTGTAGACGAATTCCACAATATGCGAATACTGTGTTTAATTGATTTAAGATGATAACATTCTCTTTATGCTAAGTGAAATCGAAGGCGCAGGGTGTAGTAAATATCCTGCCTGGATCCATTATAGGATGCTGGGTTAGTAACGGTGTAGATTGGTGGCGTCGCACCTTCGGCGTAACGGTGATATCGGTCTCGCGACCGCTAACCACAGCAGCCATAATACTAAGAATAGAAAGAGGAAACAACGAAGAATTAGAGTCATGGTAAGCCTCTTCCAATGGCCTAATTCGCTGCTTTAGCCAAACGAAGGTGATGTCTGAGAGGGCAGGGTGAACGAGGCGAGCAGCGTGGTAAACACTCACGCTAGAGCATCATGGCTAGAGCTGAGATGGCGAGCTGTGCGTACGGTATTACTTAGATAGATTACATAGTACGTCTCGCCTGGAGAGGCCACTTACCAGCGCTACGCACGAGATTCCTTGTGTTAGGATACGGGAGCCCGACTGCGCTGACTGGGTCACAATGATTGTTACCGACGGCGCGGTGTTGCTGCTCCCGGCACCGGCTCCGACAGTCTTTGTGGACGACGGTGAACCATCGGTGGTCGTTAGCGGCGGCTCCGTGACGGTGAGATCCACAACCCCGCTGCAGTAGCCATCGTAGACAGCCACAGCACTGCTGAAATCAACAGCGTTGGTTGAGCACCGGGTATCCACGCACAATGACAGCCACGACACAGCCTTAGGCCGGAGATCAGGACGGCAGTAGCACGCGTCATCAATACCGCGCTCGCAAGCTTGATAGCCGTCGGGGCAACATCGGAGGTTGCTGGCGATGAGGTCCTGGCCCTCCCCATTGAAGAAGCAAGAGGCTGCGCAGGCTCTCTGCTAGCGGTAAGGTTCGATGGAGGCGATTGTTTGGGTTAAAGCCCTGACGACGGGCCACTGAATGGCCAGGCTGAGAAGGAGGAGCTTGAGCGCTGTCATGACGAGGCTGGCTACTGGGGCGAGATGTTTCTTGTGAATGGGTCGAAAGGAACACAAATAAGACAGAAGAACATAACTATGAAGCAGAAAACCAAGAGATCCCCCCCCAAAAACGCCGCGAGGGACATGGGTCAATTTATAAGCGTCACGGTCCCGGAGTACTTGTGGCTTTTAGAGCTGAAGGTCGAGCAAGCCACCAACTCCAATGGGATCTGGAACTCGCCACCGTATCAATTATATTCTTTGGATATATATGGAATAACTGGAATAATTCTACTAATATTCTAGAAGACATTTTATCCTACCTTCCTATATACCTTGAACGACCTTCTGGGAGAAAGCAGGGGTATGCCCGCGAACGATGGCGGATAGTCTTTGCCGAGACAGCCAAGGCTGCGATCAACAGCGAAGTAGCCGCAATATGATGCTACCAACCAGCAAGAAAATCAAAGGATCAGCAAAGGATAACCGTAAGTCGAGGATCGAGTATTATCAAGAACAATCGAAGTAGGGGGTTTTCAACCGTGGAAACGGCGAGCCACTTTTAGGCCTTAATTATAGTATGCATCTCCGTCATAGAGCCGAACACGAGTTGCAATCGTGGTCTCGTCGAGCTACTGAGTGCGGAGTAGTTATTAGAGACAAATTTTGAACGGTACGTATATGTCACCGATTCCGTTTTCCGAAACGGGGAGCACATATAACGAGGACGGACCATTTAAGATGGTGGCAACAGCCGTCCAAATTTGAAAAAATGGTGTAAAATTTTTAAACGATATGGCATTATGTCACGGTTCCGTTTCCCGAAACGGGTGGCATTACTAGACGAAAGGGCGTAATTAACGTTTGTCGTCGTTGGCGTCAAGCCGCAGTCAATGTGAAAGCCCCTACATGGCTTTAGCTCAATCTCACTTGCCAGCACTACCATATGAATTGAATATGCGTAGCATTTAGGTCAATACATCAGCGATGCACCGCGGCCCAATATCGCTCGCATGTTTACATGGCCGCCGATGCGGGGTAGTGAACTCCACACATACAAACGTCCGATGAGACGTTTACACAAATGGAAGCGTCCAGGTTCACCTTCGCTGATGATATATTCACGTATTAGACTGTAGACTGCCCGCTTTCTCCTTTCGCCCAATACCATTCCCGCCATTCCACATCATTTGGCAACATGTCAAATATGCGAACTCAGACTTCGTATTGCCAACACCATCCTGATATCCACACAGAGTTGCAATGTTCTCCCTCGACTACGCCCGAGATGGAACCCCATATCTCAAAATCGACAAGGACGACCCGTCCGTATGGACTTACTACACTTCATCACCAGATGTACCGTTCACGATTGAGACAACTCTTTGCGACTTCTGCACCTTGCTGGTCACCAACCTCTTCCGACAAGCTGTGGACAGGAAATCCGATGTCATGGATACGTTTTCCCGACGGCCCCATCTTGATGGAAAGGTGGCGTCACTGCTAGTGTCGGCGAGTACCTGCAGCCTTTGTCGCCTCATGCACCAAGAGCTCCTCTCCTACCCTGATTGTGAAAGTTACAGCCTTGGGATAGACATGTACGCCCGTTTAGGGTTCTTCTATATCCGCGGTATTTTTGGGAACAGCGAAGAGTTCGTCCAAATGCCAATTGATTTGTACCAAAGGCCCAAGCAACATGGACGGAACTCTAGCAGCCGAGGCAGGAGATTCATCGTCAGGAAAGCCACCCATTATTTCCCCTGCTCTTGAGTGTTCCAGAGAGCTATCCCGCTTCTCCGAGTCATATCGAACTCGCAATGGCGTGGATGGCTGACTGCAGGAAAACCCACAATATTTGCGCTCACGCGCGCATGAATCTTGAACTTCCCAAGAGGGTTCTCGACCTCTCGGCATCCGACGACAGAGTCAGCCTGCATGTATCGCAGCCGGGAGAGCTTGTTCCATACGCGACACTAAGCTACCGCTGGGGAAGAGGCGTGCCGCTAAAAACCACGACGCATACTATCGACCGCCACCGCGCTGGAATACCATTAGACGATTTCCCCCGAACCCTGAGGGAATCAGTCATGTTGGCGAGGGGTCTGGGGTTTCGCTACCTCTGGATAGACGCGCCCCGTATTATCCAGGACAGCCCTGCAGACTGGGCAGAGCAGGCGGCTGCGATGACGTCTATCTATCAGGGCAGTTCTCTCAACATTGCTATCGCTGACGCGCCTAGCCGCGATACAGGTACTGTTAGCATTCTCGGTGATAACTGTCTCCACGTCGCCTCATCCGGGGTGTCCGGTAAAAGTGCGGAGATTCTGATAGCTGCCCGATCCTTCGCCGTCGAGCCAACCAATAAGGCACCATCTCTGTCGTCGCGAGGATGGGTCTTTCAAGAGACACTAGTGTCTGTGGCAAGCTTGTTTGTCACTGGCAGTGGTCTAATTTGGGAATGTTGTTCGGCAAAGTTCCATGAAACTGGCGAGTCCACAAGGGATAGCATCCATTCGATCAATTCATCCAAGTCAGAATGGGCATCCTGCCAGGCGAGCCAGATCCGCGACGACAACTCCATGTATCCAACGCGGATGAGAGCTTGGCACAACTGGATGGCTCATTTCTCTCTCCGAAATCTCACCAACAAGGGGGACAAGCTCCCGGCAGTAGCGGGCCTTGCGTCCCACTTCTCAGCCTTTGGTTCCACGTACGCTGCGGGCTTATGGATGGAAGATATTCATGTCGGGCTCACCTGGTTTGCGGCGCATGCTGGCACGTTGGTCAGGCGTAACGACCGCGCGCCGTCGTGGAGCTGGGCTTCTGTCGATGGTGCTTTCGAGTATCCCAGGTGGCTCACAATTACCAAATACGGGGCGGCAGTGCACAAGACAAACGACATCGACCTAGATGTCCTTGAGGTGTCTGTTAACGAAACCAAACCCGGCACATTTGGCTCGGTTTCTGGGGGATATATCAAATCCATTGCCACTCTCTATCAAGGAACAGTGTGTGGAGACTCGAGAAATCCTCAAATCCACTTCGATACGGAGGACGCCAAGATACTTAAGTACACCATTGACGAGTCTGTACAATTTGGAGACCAGCCTAAGGCATTTTGGTTGGCTCGAGTGTGCTCCGTTACTCTAGTCCCAGACTCCTCCCGCGGAAAATATGTCTTTTATCTCATTCTTGAAGAGATGGATAGCAGGAGATCGATGTTCCGCAGAATCGGGCTGGCTCAGGGCTCGGAGGAGAGGTCACATCTCAGGTCTCTACAACGCCCTGACAGCAACCGAAGGAATATCACGCTTCTTTAGCCAGCCGGGTGTCCGGATTGCTTCCATTAGCGTGGGACGTTTGATCTCTCTCTGTAGTATACTGCAGTATCGGATGAAGTCGATGATGGTATACGAACTAGATTGCCGTGTTTACGCAAAAAGCGTGTCCTTGAAGTCTAGCCGGCAATATCTACCCTTGGTCCTCAGGTGTAGTCTATCAAGTTCAAGTCTATCCGGTCGGAACACACACCAGCGCCTGGCCATCTTCTCCAGCTTGTCCCATTCCGAAATCTTGACAATGATCTCCCCGGCTGCCCTGACTTGAACCGCCTTCTTCTGAGCCGCTCTTGACGCCCTTACAAATAACATATCTAACTGGGCAATGTATCCGTTGTCTCGAAGAGTCTCGTCGAACTGGTCTTTGCTTTCTTCTTGACCTACTGTTCTTTATCCTTGGCGACTTTTTTTCGTCCTCGATAAAATTCTCGT
>Ga0247774_1002072_pt1 | contig 9994 bp, 13 predicted proteins | sample UWRJL001104B6_FD_179933 | JGI IMG/M metagenome (GOLD analysis project Ga0247774, IMG submission 179933) | Plant litter microbial communities from Arlington Agricultural Research Station in Wisconsin, United States - UWRJ-L001-104B-6 | ecosystem: Environmental > Terrestrial > Plant litter >... | reverse complement strand
CCATCGGCAAGGTCATCCGCACTAGGTGCCTATCCGTCTTGAGCCTCAAGACAGCAGCCGTAGGCGAGATGTTAACGGAATTGACTTTCACCTGAGGCTAAAATAAGCGAAAGGAGGTCTCGAAGGCAACGGCCTCTAAGGTTGAATGCTGTATCGACATGACATGAATTGCATTCATGCTTTCGGATACCCTCCCGTTAAACGTTTGGCCTGATAACCTGGCTTGACAGTCGGCCCGGTCAAGCTAGGGTTGGAAGACAAGCAAAGAGACTTGAAGGTCAGACTTAGAGATTATATTTGGCAGTCTTTGAAGTCCTGCGGGTCCATTTCCACTAAAGTTGGGTTTGTTCGTCAACATATAGTGGCAATTTCGGATTCTCCTCTAGAGGAAAATTGGCTCGCGGTCGCATCCAGTCTTCTGGGAGGGGATTGTAACTCAGGGCTTGGGACGTTTTATCTAGCTCCAGATCGTCGGGTTTCTTGAAGCCCGCGACATGTATTTGACTCTTAGTGACTCTTAGTACAGTTACTGTCTTATCCGTACGGTTTGAACTTTCTGAGTCCATCCGCGCTAGCCGTTGCGATTATTCGTGGGAAGCGGTGAGGATACTAAGGGAGATCGGGGAACTGTGAATAATGATACAGACAGGCGGATCCTTGGCGCCTTGGTTAGGCTGTGTGAGCGCGAATTCGAGGGTTTGGCTGCCAGGCACTCTGGCGAGAGTAGCTGGACAGAAATGGAATGGCGAGTATGAAGGGCGTCGCGAAAGGATCTCATCTACCGATCGATATCGCGGCCAAGCTGCTGCACAGACAAGACCAGCTTTCCACTCCTAGCTCATAGCGCTCCACTACTGGGACTTGGGCAGGGGATGGAGATGGCAGGACGTATACATTATCGTCGACACACGTGGCGGGTAGGTTCTAATGCAGACCGAAACTAGGAGACCCATGCCAACTTACCTGATTACCACCTTGCCATGTGGATGAGCGGGAAATACTTCGAAATGGCATCGCAATTGCTCTGAGATTTCTGCACATAGCACCCGGTCTAGAAGCGAGGTTAGAAGCCTCAGATGGACCTTTTCATGGGCCTGTCACAAGCCGCGTCAAAACTCGGTGAACGTTGGCCGAGCGAGTGGCCTTGTAATACGCGGATCTCAAATGGCCTCAGGCAGGAGAGCCATCCCACACGATTTTGGCCTGGAAGTTGATGCCCTCATGGGTCAACCCAAGGATAGCACGGCTAGCGGCAATGTGCTAATAGCTAGACAATACTAACAATGTCCACGGACCTGGGCCATGGCGTCTTGCATGCTGGGATACGACGTCCTCCAAACCCTTGCAATGTCTGAACCTTGGATGATCGACGTCTTAGAATACGGGTTGATGCAGCCAATCTGCAACCGCACGTGATATTCGCGAGTAAAACCTGGCGACCTCGTGCCTGCTAGGCCGTGACGTCTTCGTAAAGTTTGGTATTTCGTCCATCATCTTGGTAGGATTTGCGGATGTTCTGAAGCGCGATGTGCGAGTGGAGACGTTGGGTTATCCTGTGTATGTGGGGATACTGAAACTCGCTACAAGGACTGACTCGGTCTCCATCACAGAGTTATTCATCTTCTCCAGCCCAGCCGCTGTCAGCAGCTAGCATATTCCATGCTGTAAATATCGTTGCGTAGCCAACTTCGATCATTTCGTGGTAAGCCGGAGTCGGCCGGGCAAGGAGCCCCTTTTTGCCATCCAGAACAAACTCGGTTGCTGCGAATAGCACATTATTCCCGACTCAAGCGTGCAGGCGGTGGCGCCTTGAATCACAGCACGATTGGGAACAAATATTTTATTTCCGAGATGCAGGGATTCTTCTTTTCAAACCGCTGCAATTTTGTCGTATCTGGGCTTCGGTGGCTCTTTGATTTGAGAAATGTGTCGAATGCCGTGAACCAACCGACAGACTCGGTGCATTTTTGGTGGCGCTAATCATCCTGACAAGGGTAAGATTTTTGCTTTGCGGGAGTGATGGAAATCTTCCAGAACTTCCAGAAGCTGCCCCCCCCGCAGAAAGGTGCGGCGAGTCCAATTTAGGCCTTGCCGCGAGGCTAGTTTCAGAAAACGCCTCGTTTTGGTCCGAACAACAACCGCCAGCAGGGAATTTCTGCATTTCTCGGCGAAGACCGTGATGAAGAACCTATCGGATGCAGCCATCTTTCGCCTCAAAGCAGAAAAAAAGCCATTCATCGGAACAAAGACCACGTGGTAAATCCTTGAAGCGGAGCTAAGTAGTTAGTTTGTTTCTGATGGATCCATTCATCTCGTATGGAGCTTGATTGTCGAAATATTTTCTCCCTGCTTCGCAGGCATGGACGTTTTAGTTTACAGCGCATCTCGACTTCGTATGCAAGTTGTAACTTTGACCTCCCACTATCTGCAAAAGAATGAATCTGGTGGTTGGCGATAGGGGCCTCGCAGCCCTTTGCCACGAGGGTCTGTGTGATGCCTCGTGGGCCTCTGCCTCGTGCGAAGTGCGATCCAATGCTTGCATGAAAGCGCGGGACGGGAAATGAGCGCTCCAAACACGTGGCCAGCAAGGATCATGGTGGTGGAGGGATGGAGTGGGGATGACGCATTCCAGCCCTTTTGCAATGAAATGAGTTTTTTGGTTGATAGGTCTAGCCAATCGAGTGGGCAACTTACTTAACCTAGACAAAGACCAAAACGTCTGTGAACGATGGGAAATGCTGGCGACACCCGAAGTAGGAAAGGCGCCCCGGAGAGCCGCAGCCTTAGCTTGATAGATCTGGGAAGATGACGGTCCGAGAAACGTGAAATGGGCATTGGAATGTGGGCAAAAAATCCCTCCATCTGCGCTTCAAAAAATCTAGGTGGGTCCACAGTCATTTTTGCGCGGGGGAGGGGGTGGGGCTTTGGTGTCCTCAAGCCAGTCTCTTGCTGATGGAGTCGGAGCCGGAGCGGACTTTCTTCCTGGTGCTGCTAGTTCGACGATAGCTGGTTGCTCGCCTGCCTGGGAGAGTGGTTTCGAAAACGGAACAGAGCAAATACCGGAGCCCAGCAGGGAGGAGCTGGCGTTCTGCGAGTCGATTGGTGATGGCAACCAGAAGGAAGTGGAGTAAAGGCGGTGTGGCGTCCACGCCTGCTTCCTACCGTGGAACGTGCTTCATGCGGACTTGTTCGAGAAGCTTTTTTCGCGGGCGCTGATGTGCTAGTCGTGACTGTTCATTACGAGAAAACAGGGGATCCTAAGCTTGACCTGAGTCTGCGGAATCTGGAAATCCGTAAAACGTAGCGATTGCGGGCATCGCCATGAAATGGGGTTCGTTGGGTTCTCGAGTGCAAGAAGTAGTATATACGTACGCGCAAACCTTGTGCGGTCACCATCAAGGGCGAGGTTAGACGTGAAGCTTCATTGTCTTGTCCCGGCCATTAGTTCCATCTAGAGAGTTAGAAGTCTATTCGTTCGCGTGCTTCGCTAGGCTGACTGGCTGCCTACGCCATCCTCCACGAATATGCGTTCGCGGCGATCTCACGGAGAATTTCCATGCTAACGAGAAAAGCGGATTGATGCGCTGCTCACAGATCACATGTATTGAGTTCGATAAACGCAGATCTTATTTCACATGGGGTCAGCGATGGTCGATATTCGCAAGAAATGTCCTAAATTTGGCCCACCTGATATGACGAGTGAGAGTTAATTGGCTTGACTACCTATCCAAGCATCACAGTGCGGATTGGGGCAGGAGGGGCGCATAGATGCTGCTGTTATCGTTTTAGGTCGTGCTCCGTTCGTGATAGCGCTGTCACTGCATGCAGCCGCCTGACACTCCCAATCCACTCTGCTGACCCGCCCCTCAAGCTTCAGTCCCTCACCGTTACTCTGGCCGCACATTGCCATATCCATATTCGTGCGAGTTCCCTGCGCATGGCTCCCTCGCCTAGCGTTTTTGCTGCCTCCTACGCCGAGATGGGTACTTCGTAGGCATTCTGTGCGCGTCAAATTTCTCAATAATTTGACGTCTATTGCAATGGATGCATCGGTTCGTCAATCCATCACTCCAATGGGGTTCCCTTTTGCATACCGGATTTGACGAGACGGGGCAGATCCTCATACTGGCTGCTCATCTTTATTTCTCTACATCAAAACGTACATGTGGAGTATGGAATCTCTGTTTCGTGGGCTTGTAGGCAACCCCTTGATGCTCCCAAAAGAGATAGACAATATCAAGACCTATATCAACACCACAAGCCATCCAGAGTGCTGTCTGTCCCTCTTTCGTGCCCCTTCCCGCGCGGAGCATTTTCCCCACATTCGAGGACGTTCCTGAAGCTTAGCGGTTCGACCCCTCTAACCCACTAGTGACGCCGCCACCCTGGAGGCTCAGAACAGTACCCAGCTCTCGGCCGCCTGGCGGCCAAGTATTAGTAGCCAAGGGGGCTTGCATCTACGCCATCGCAGAGCCATCGGAGGCGCCCCCTGACCAAGGAAAGGCCCTGGCCAGATTCGGGTTAAAACTTTCGGACCTCGACGCCTTATTACTCGCGGCCCGTCTTTTTTTCTTCGCCCGCAAATCATCCGCGCCTCTTCGGCTTTGTTCTCTACCTCGTCAATGACCGCTGGAGACAAACAGCTTTCTTCTCTCAATCCTTCCCATTTGCCTAGTGCGTCTTGTAATTTGAGTCCAAGCCGGCATTTTGGATTGGATATGAACCAGCGCTAGCCTGCGCTTACGACGTTGCGGCACAGCGACCAACCCGAACGAGATTTTGCCTTGCTCGGCACTCTAAAAGGGCCAAGAAAGGCGCCGCTCAACTTCCAACATTTTGGGCTGCGTTTGCGCCTTCTCTCTACATTCCCCCCCTCTTCGACCCTTTCACATACTACCAACAGCCGACCGACACCGTGGTAGAGACGGAAACTCTTTGCCTCGAAACCTTCATTCTTACCAATTCCTATCGATCGAGACCCACTATCGCACAGAGATCAAAAGCCCTTCGACGCCGCACCCCCCCGTCCTGCATCCAGTAAGTCATCGGCATCCGTGTTTGTTGCGACATCGCCGTCCCACTTTCCAGGCTATACTGTGCACAAAGCAGAAATACAACTTCGTCTTCTCCTTCTGCAGTCGAATCCTGGTGTTGCAGATGCCTGGTCTCCTGTCACCTCGCTTGGGTTGACCCGTCAATCGGCTCTGCATTGGCAGCTCCGTCTATGTGTCTGTAGTCCTCGTGCTGACCCATTACCTTTCCAGCTGCGCTCGTCGAGTTCACGCCCATTCGCCGTGTTGCTCCGCTCGGCTTCGACCATCTGAATACTCCCAAAACCCAACCTCGACCCTGCGAATCTACTCCTGCAACGGGCATCGTGGTTCGTTTCCATTGAAGTCCTATCCACGAGGCATTGCAGCCCTTGGAGCCCAGACTCTTTGGACTCAAGGAAACCCGCCAGCGGCCTCAGTCAATCCTACAACTTGTTTGCATGTCAAGAAAGCTTGTGATTTAGCACCAGACACGCTCAGCAACCTTACGGCGGCCAGAGTGCGGTCATTGCCATACTGTTGCTCCGCAGTGGATTGAACGGGCGATGGAAGCTTGACTGCTGCACTTATCGACGATTCTCCGCTTGGACATGTGCCGTACGCCTCTTTGTTGCTAGCCATAATACCTTGCGTGCCAACCACTGCCCATCATGGGTAACAGCCAAGGAAAACCCCTCGACTTCGATGGCGAAGGTAGGCATACCTGAATCACGCTCAACGATTCGCGACGGTACTAATGGTGGCCCGTACAGTGAACCTCAACCACTTTCGGCTCCTTCGCGTTGTCGGCCGAGGGGCTTTCGGAAAAGTGCGAATCGTGGAAAGAAAGGATACAGGACTGGCGTTTGCGTTGAAATATATTCGCAAAGACGATGGTACGGAATAACGCGCCACCTCGTTTGCCTCGGTTCTAGTTTGCATACTAACGGGCGTCTTGCAGTGGTCCGTTCCGAAAGCGTCCGTAACATCATACGAGAACGGCGCATGCTGGAGCACGTCAACCATCCATTCATCTGCAATTTGCGCTACAGCTTCCAGGACATAGAATACATGTACGTTTTCAAATCGGTTCGCCACCAAGCCGAGGAAATGTTAACGCGTGGCCTTTAGGTATCTTGTGGTGGATTTAATGAGCGGCGGCGACCTAAGATTCCACATTTCCCGAAAAACCTTCACAGAAGACGCAGTGCGGTTTTGGATTGCCGAGTTGGGATGCGCATTACGGTACATACACGGCCAAGGCATAATCCACCGCGATGTGAAGCCCGACAACGTGCTGCTCGATGCCGACGGCCACGTCCATCTAACAGACTTCGTATGTGCATCTTCAGGACTATTGCTGCTTCAAAGGTTCAGATGCTAATTTTGATAGAATGTTGCATCGGACATTATACCAGGCAAAGTCCTCACCAGCAAATCCGGCACGCTCGCATATCTTGCTCCTGAGGTATATGCAGGGAAGGGATACGATGTTCGAGCAGACTGGTGGTCCCTCGGTGTGCTGTTCTACGAGTGTATCTACAACAAGGTGAGGCGGCAACGCGATTGGCTCGATGGTGGAAGCTTATGCTGACTCCGGTGTAGCGCCCATTTGACGGAAACTCGGAGAACTCGCTTAGCTCGCAGATCATGGCCGCAAACCCCAAGTATCCAATAACACAACCGCAGGTCTCTATTCCCTGCATGTTCGCCATGACGGCCGCTCTCGAATTAGACCGCAACAAGCGGCTGGGGTCGACGTGGGAGAGCTTTACACATCACGAGTTCTTTGCCTGTATTGACTTTGGGGACCTTGAACTGAAGAGAATCGATCCTGTCTTCGTTCCCTCGGCCGACAAGACCAACTTTGACGCCACATACGACCTGGAGGAGCTATTACTGGAAGAAGCGCCGTTGGAAGCCAGGGCACGGCGGCAGAAGCCCAGGGAACGCTTAAAGGAGGATGCCACGGATAAGGAAATCCGAGAAGACGAACTGTATCGCATGATTGAAAACGAATTCAAACCCTTCGACTACACGGTCGCCGCCTACAAAAAGTCGGTGCTCCCTGACACTGGCTTTGATGGCCTTTTTGCGCAACTTTCTGCTGACCACAAGGACAGGATTACGGCCGCTCAACAAGAATTAAACGGTGGCCAATCATCCCAGAGCCAGGTATCTTCATCGGCGCCGCAACAGACGCAACAAGGACAGCCCACGGCCATCACCACCGACGAGGCCACCCCCATGAGCAACGGCATGCCAAACGCCTTCCAGTCCACGCCGGTGAAAAGGTCCGCGAGCCAGGACAAGCGGACTGGCGAACGCGTCCCGAGTGCGGGGTCCTCGCAAGGAAAACAGGCGAACCGGCCGCCGCCGCTACCGGCGTACAAGAACGACCGACCAAGACAGCGATCGCCCGTCGGCAAGAGGGTCACGAGTCCCACGGGCGGCGTCCAGGTTACCCTCGACGGCAAGAGCAGCTGGTCGGAGCTCGCACGGCAGGACGCCACCCTCCCAACCGATGCGAACTCGGCTGCCGGGGCTGGTGGCAGCCGGCCGGAGCAGAGTGGGGGCGTGTTTGGCTTCTTGAGCCGGAAGAAGGGGCGTTCTCATAGCCCCAAACCGAAGGAGAGGGGTGTTTTGGGGAAAGAGGGTGCACGGGTGGTCATTGGATGAGAGCTTCAAGCTCGAAGTGGTATCTCGGCGAAAGAAGTGGTTGTGCTGAGCTCTGCAGACGCGTTCCGATGCAGGCGAGACAGAACGCTGGGCTTGGCTGCAATCGGGTGTCTGTAACGAAAAGAAGAGATGAGGTTCCCGAGTTTGTATCCCAGCTTTGGCACATGGGCTTAATAGACATGATGGCGCCTCGGGGGGAGTTTGTTTGAATATGGAAATAGTACCTCTTGATGACAGGTACCTTGGAGCGGGTGTGCCGCTTTATTATGCATTTGGAGCCGTCAGGTTTATTGTATACTCTTAAGTACAAGGCAGCTGAGAGCCAATATCAACTGTATAACGTATGAATAGCGACGAGGATAGTCGCATCGTTCCCTCTTCGTCGTATTTCTTGAACTTTTACCGTCTTTGTCTCGATGATTTTTAGGAACCAAGATCAGGAACAGGCGTGTTCCTGATTTCCAATCCTATCTATGAGGGGGGTTGTGATACCGACATTCGAATTCTTGCGATTCGACTCGGGTGGATTCCATGCCGATTCACAAAAGAAAAGCACCTTGTTTCAATTTGTCGGGCGAAACCCCTTGAAGAGATTGCCAGGCGGCGAGAAAGCTTGATGAACTAGCTGGAGACCACGAGCGCCGAGTTGGGCGGGCATTCGGGGCAAGTGGAAGTTGCGGCTGGAAATGAGGCGATGAGCCTTATGAACTCGAACTGGTTACCGGTGTCGAACGAGGAGATGCAGCCTATCGAGTGGGGATACAGATTTGGCTTGGAATAACGGGACTCATATGGATGGATATCCCGAGGGACAGGATCTCGGTGGTGAAAGCGGGGATAGACTCCTTGCGCCCGGGGGGGCCGTATTTCCTTCGTGGCATCAACAGGTTTAGAGGGAGCTCTTTGGGATACCCCGCGACAGGTTGATGATACCTCCGAATCCAGGCTTTATGGCGTCTCAGATATCTTGCCGGGGAGGCCCTCTGCAATGGCGATGGAGAGAACCTCTGCTTATATGAGCGATGACTGTGTGGCGGCCGTCGAGTCTTACCATGAAAAGCGAGGGGAAGCTGAAGATTCGGGGGCTGGTGTCTCGGGGCAAGAAGAAAGAAGCAGCGGCGAAAAATCAACGACTTCAGATGATATGGTCTCATACAAGGAGTGTCTACCCGATGATGACACCTGCTTCGGAGTTGTAAGTGAGGCGTGTTCTACGCCCTTCTTTAGTCTAACGAACGTCACAGGTATTGGCAGAGCGACTTCATCTACCCCCTTCCAAAAATGAGACAAAGTCAGGCGATACCACCTTTTCGGTTCGGGCAATTGGCAACAGCGTCCGGCTATACCTCGAACCTCCCAAAAATTTGCTGGTCTCTTCATCTCCGAAGGCTTTTCGTCTCTCATGTGTCAATTTTCGGTCCATCTAACAGCCACGCCAGCGACTGATCCGCCAAACAAAGCCACAGGAGGCAAGATCAGTAAAGCTAGGATATCCCAGAATACCGTCATAGCTACGGGCGAGGGTCTGGCTCGAATCGTGATATACGAACTGATAAAAGAAAAAGACGCCGTCGGGAAACATGTTTCCAAATCCGAGCTATATCTTCAACACCCATTGCTCAGCGAGTACGACCAACATGTCCCGTACTTCAATCCTCATCTCTTGCTTCAGCCTAGAGCTTCAATGCCGAATATCGAAGCTCTGACTATATCCAGTGGGGAAGCGACGCCACCAGGTCCGACGGTCCTGGATGAGGTGAGCAAGGGGAGGATTTGGTTAATACTCGATCTTGCGAGCGGAATTGATGAGGTACCGGAAGTGAGGGCCAACCCGAGGTTGAAGTCTACCTTAAGAGAGTAAGTTTATAGGAGCGGCAAGGCGCAATAACGCTGAAAAATATACACTCGCTGACTGAAGGGTTGTCGGGCAGCTATCAGCTTATGGCTCTGGGCATGATGATCGAGAGAGAATGTGGGGCTACCGAGAACTTGAAGTTTCCGACTTTGTGTGAGCCGCTCTATACCGCGAGGGACCCGATGTAGGTCGCTCATCTCATAAGTATTTTGTACCAGCCGGCGCATCGCGCTATCACAACTCCATCGTCCGCCAAACAATCCGCAGGCATAGCCACATCATTACTGGTTGGCGAGAGAGGAACCCGCCTCGCCTCCTAGGCAGTATTCTCGCAGACGTTAGTTAACCCCTTTTTGTATAATGCGGGGGTGCTGACATGCCTATGAAATGGGATTAGGGAGAGCTTTGTGCACCCTTGCGCTCATCTGCT
>Ga0247774_1002071_pt1 | contig 9996 bp, 15 predicted proteins | sample UWRJL001104B6_FD_179933 | JGI IMG/M metagenome (GOLD analysis project Ga0247774, IMG submission 179933) | Plant litter microbial communities from Arlington Agricultural Research Station in Wisconsin, United States - UWRJ-L001-104B-6 | ecosystem: Environmental > Terrestrial > Plant litter >... | reverse complement strand
GAAGGCCTGGTGGCGGAGGGGCAAGTGTCTGATGGAGATGGGGAGGTTGGAGGAGGCGAGGGATTGGGTCGGGAAGGCGCTTGAGGTGGAAGGGGAGGAGGAGGATTTGAGTAAGCTGGCCAAGGAGATCCAGGAGCGGTTGAAGAGGAATTGAACATGAGGGATCGTGTGTGTGTGGGGGATGGAGCGCCGACTTGTTCTTTGCGTCGGAAGGGGCGGAGGGATTGCAGCATATCGTTAGACGGGCACAGACTGGCGGCGTTTTGGGGCATTCTGGGTTGTAATGGCATATATCTTTCTGTTCAAAAACTCATCATCTAATGCTTCGGAGGAACATGAAGTGAATTCCATTTGAAAGGAGTCGAAAAGAAGGCTGTGATGTGTGGCGGTTAGGCGTGCGTTGCTACACCTCCTTTCGGAGTAGTATATCGGCGCTCGTCGGGCCGCTAGTGCCAACGTCTCAATCTACTCGCTGCTGAAGATGGAGTACATTCCTTTTCCCAGTTCATTGTGCAGGTCGCCAAGGACTTGGTTGGTTCCACCCAGTCACAAAGACCCCTCAAAGGCTTCACGGGGTGGATTGCAATTTGCTTGCTTTCTTTCCTATGATCAACACCCTGATCCGGGGCTTAGGTGTCTTATTCCTATCTACTCCGATCTGTCGTCCCCTTCTTTAGTTTGTAACCGCAGCGTGCGCCAGAAACCAAATGATCAGACCCCGTTGCCCTGCTGTCGCCCCTTGTCTTCCTCGACTTGTGTGAAAATTCACTACAAGATTTGGCTACGCAATGATGTGAAGCAAAAAATGAAACAAGGAAAAAAAAAAACACCTAGGAAACATCTGTTTACCCTGACGTTAACAGAGCGCACAAAAAAAAAGTAGCAAAACCCAAAGCAAGTTGTCCTTTAGTAACACAATGTTTCTCCTGAATAATTCCTTTTATCGTATCGTCAAAGTACTGGTTCTCTCTCCCTTCCGCTTGGGCGTTTCCACATGTGCAGCACCAAGAGAAGAAACCCACCCGAGGTGTGGAAATCGTCCTTGGTGATCGTGGGGGGGGGTTGAAATTTGGCAAGCAGCAGGCGTACGTCGGTCGGACCGGACTGGAAGCTGACATGGTGGAGCACAATGTTGCGATCCCGGTGGAGTCAGCGATGCCCAGCGTCCCAAAACGGATCTCGATCCGTCCCTTGTACTAAATGTCGCCTGTTGCCTTCCCGTCGAGCAGCTGCTTCACCGAGTGGCAGATCCTCATCGGCAGCCTTGTCCGGTGAATAGAACATGCGCGCTCGGCTGATCGACCCAGCCCATCCCCACGCCGTCCTCCTTCGTACCCAGTAGAGCCGTCCCACCGAGAAGCGAGACCCAGCTCTCTTCCACGCCCTGTCCCCAAACAACCGGCGCCATACTCGAGACCTCCTCCGTATACCCCAGCCACGGAATAATCCTCATCCTCGTCGTTGTTGCCGTCACATCACTTCTCGCCGCCGTCGGTCCTCGTCTCCTCGATGAAAGGCCCTCTCTAGTGGCCCGTCTTCTCGTTGACGATCACGGGTTGGGGCTTGCTCGGCCGCCGGGGCCGCATGACGGCATCCTGCGATGTCATCCGCCGATCGAGCGCGCGCTCGAGCTTGGCGCCGAGGGCGAGCTTGCTGAGGTTGGCCGACTTTTCCTCTGAGAGGGTGACGCGCTGCTGCGAGAGGGCCTTGTTCTCCATGCGATCGAGGCCGGTGGCGATGTCGCGGATTTCGGCTTGGGCCGAGTCGGTGGTGCGAACCGTGGGTGTGAAGGACGGGGCCACACTGTAGGTGCTGTAGCGCACTGATGTTCGAACCTGGAGTTGATCGTGGTCAGAATATGATGGAAAGAAAAGACCGGTCTCACAAACGACGGCTTGATAGGTAGCTGGGAAAAGTGGTCTACAACAGCAGCAAGACGTTTCGCTTCCATGAGACCCCATGCGGAGGGGAGGCATGGAGGACGAGAGGGAGAGGAGCGCGGGATGGAAGCCAACTTACGGAAGGAGCCATGATGGGTCGAGAAGAATCTAACGAGTCGGGCATTTCCTCTTTGTGAAAGAGAGAAAAGATCAGAAGAAGCAGGAGAGGAGGCGAGCAGTAAAAGTGGGCAGCGGCCGGTCTTTGTTTCCTGGTGTTGTCCGCCCGGGTTTTCTTGGATCAGAGGCAACACTGACGGTTTTGTGCCAATCGCCCGCTAGTGTCGCACACACTTCTCTCTCTCTCTCTTGGCGTTCGTCAGGGCGAAGGCACGCAAGCAAATAGGCCTGGGCGCTAACAAGGTATCTAGAAATCTTACTACCACCGGAGAAGTGGAGTACTAGTATTATTCCAAAGTCAAAGTGGCTTCGTGTGCGAACTTTGTTGTGGTCTTAATTCTGCGTCTTGGAGAAGAGTAACGGAGGAATGGGGGCGAAGCGAAACGATGGGCGAGAAGTGGAGGCGGGTCAGGTCGTGGCCTTCTAGCTCAGGCCTTTCTGGCTCCGTTCGGTGCTAGGGATTTCGAGGTTGGCGGGGGCTCTGGTTGGGGTTGCGGGTCTGAAACTCGAAGATCGACGTGCGACCCGTGCTGGTGTGTCTGCTGCAGCGCCGTATTCTCAGTTGGAATCGTATTTTTCCGGAAGTGGAGGTGATGCTCTTCCGGAAAAAAAAAGGAAATGGCGTGAGGGCCGAGTCGAAAAATGACAAGAAATGCAGGAACAACTTTTTTTCTTTTTTTTTTTCGCGCTTTGGTTCGGGATGTCTCTCGGTGAAGAACTTTTGACTCCAACTTACAGGCAATGGCTCGCTCCCGTTTTGGTTAGTATTCTCACTTTCTTGGCGGCTTTCACTTGCTACGACGCTGGAAGTCGAGTGAAACCTTGGCGTAGCCCGGGGGCGATTGTTTGCGCTATAATTTGTGGATAGGCTTGAATATGTGTACCTAGAGGCTGGAGCCAGGCTAACAACTGGCCTCGGAGCTTACGTTTCGGTCCGTCTCTGAGATTGGACGTGCAGGATTTGACTGGCGATCGCTCAGCAAAGGACAACAGTCATGAAAAGTACGAAGCAGGATTTCGTGTTAAAATCACGATGCGAGAAAGACGAGAGATCGGAAAACAAAATAAGGAGGCGTTGAAGATAGATAAATGAGGTGTGATATGGACATGCTGGCTAAAAGAGGTTGGATTTCCTGTGCAATTCGTCCTGCACCGGGCAGGCTGCAGCCCAATCGTTTACGGAGAAGGCGTCCGCTGCGGCGATATTCGGTATCCCGTTGTGAGGCTGGATGGTTGCGGGTAAGGTCAGGTGCGGCGGAGGTATTGGACTCCACAGCGCCTGCAGGAAGACCTCGTGGCAGTGGGTTTACGCAGTGCCGCTGGGGCTTTTGGCGTTGCGAAATGGGCGGGTGTGCCTGAACTGCCGTTGGGCAGTGCCGCTGGGGAACCACATCCGCCGCAAATCTCAGATACGCTTACAGTGAAGACTTTGTCATTGCCATTAGCTGCTTCTGCGTGACATCTGCTAGTTGCTTGCTCTGGACAACTGCGTCGTCTTATTTTGCTTCGGGCAGGTGGGAGTTTGAGTCTGATTCAGAGCGCCTTGCACCCTCAAGTTGCACCAACATTTCTGTTGGTTATTTACCCTATTTCGTCGCGACAGGCGAGTCGATCCCACCACCCCAATCTCCATGCCTATTTTCAACATGTGCAGCGGCCAATATGAGATGATGATTGCTGGGCATCATCTCCGTTCTCCATCCGCATCTTCGTTTCTGTCGTTTCGCCTGCATTGCGGGCAGCGGTGCGGGCAGCGATGCAGCCTGCAGGTTAGGCACCATCAGATGCCTTCCAACTGGTTGCATCCTTGCCTCGGTCTTCCAAACGAGCCTACCAGGTGGGGAGGATGGAGTCTCCTGCAGTCTCGTCACCGCGCAAGACCAAAACACCACCACCCATCCGGACGAAACCACGGCATTGAACAAGGTTCGGGAAAGAGACCTGCGAAGCGTCCGATTTCTCGGTCTTTTTGCCCTCCATTCTCTGGTCTCACTTTGACGCTTTCTGTTAATTGTGAACTTCCTGGTTACACGCCGACACCGGGCATGGGGATGAGGGGGTTGGGGGAGTTAGAGGATGCTTTTTGTGGTGCACATTGCCTGTGCGGGGACGGACAAGAGTACGGATACCTCCCGCAGATCAGGCAAGGCGAGGTGAAATCGCAGACCTGGAGGGTGGTTGTCCGCAATGCAGAGTTGCACGACCAATTCATTGGGTCGTATCTACAGAGGCGCAACAGGTACAGAGGCACTATCTCTTGATAACCCCAAGAGGCGGCCTTCAGCCAGATCATCGTGGCTTTTGTGGAGATGACACCCGTCAACCACGTGTTTGTCGGTGGGGGTTGGACTCGCGAATTCGCATGGGCAGGTGTCCATCACCATCAACCCCTTTTCCCGCACCACGAGTTTGACCATTAATTTGCTTTTGCCTCCAACTTCTGCGGACGCGCTAATGCTAGTGCATCTGCTTCTAGACACATTCATACCTCTAACTTCGTAGACGTTGCACAATCTCCGCGCAAGCTTGGCCGCGTCACACTGATCAGTAGGATATCCAAGCGAAGGGATTGCCCGTCGCATCTCATCTCGCTCTGCTCATCAGCAGCGTGCAGGTCCAGTTCACCCAGGTTAGCGAGTCCGCAAGCTCGCAATACCAGAACGATTAGGCCTTCTCCCTCGGCCCGCCGAGCGTCCGGCCAGTAGCGACATGACGCTCTACATCCACTGGCTCGGATCCCGCAGGGTCGAAGAGGCAGACGCCACGAACCAGTTTCGTGTCGCGTCTCGAGCAGGAGCCTTTTTCCAAGTCTCGAAATGTCTCTACAAAACCCCTCATGCCATCTTTTGCTATCATAACCGGTGTCATCTAATTGGCTTTGACATAGACGAAATTGAAGGTTGGAGTACAACGCAATCCCAATTTAGACCCCGGTGGCATTTTCAGAAGATGGGCCAAAGACGGCACAGCGGGAATATTTACCCCTGTCCGACATGCTCACCCCACGTGGCAATTTCGCCGCTTGGTCGCCATTCCTAGGTCGCGTGGCTTGCAACTCCACCATCCCTGCGAAAGGCACCAAGCGGCACCGAGCGGCACTGGGCCGAGGTGATGGCAGTGACTTGGCGGTTTTCGTTTTCAGTTTCATGAGCTATTTATTTCCTAATGTCACTTCCTGATGTTACCTATTTTATGTGACTGTTCCGGTGACAAGACGTGATGGAATTTGAGGGCAAAAAGGCGCGGTGAGTCGGCGACGCCAGTCCTTCTCGCGAGTGGGGTTACTGACCTATCCGACATGGTGCTTTTGCCGCCGGAGCAAGACGAAAGCCGGCAATCCTAGTCGACTATCTTCGTCGCGGTGGTGTCCCTGTCGAAACGAAACGGCAATCTGGTTGGAGGGTCGGGAGGGCCATGTGAGCGCCAACATTTCAGCCCCGCCGGATTTCATGCGGTTTGAACTAGTCGCTTCTGCTTTGGTGCTGTTCTCGACGAATTATTTGCGGTGGGGCAGGAGGATCGCGGGGATGATCATCACCTCGTGCTCTGTGCCTCAGGAGCATGCCTGAAGTGCACGGCCGTACGGGCTGCTTCAGCTGGTGTGTGAGTCGGGGCCGTCTTCAGGCAGGGCTCGAATGACATTATTCGCAAACAACGAGGCTAGGGATAAGTGAAATATTATTATTTCTTTTCGGACCAAGCCGGTGTCGATCATCGCCGGCCAAGAGAGGATTGATAGGAATGGACTCAATTCTCAGGCGGTTTCTTCCTGGACTAGGTGCCTTATTTCCTGGTGTCTCGGGGGGCATGGGCTTCTTAAATCCGAGTTCTAAAGCACCGACGTCCAGGAATAAACACAATCTGAAAATGACTGGAATGTAGGGAGAATGATACCAAAATATAAAGATTAGTAGAGAAGCAAGGGCCATGTTCAACCAACCCTGTTCCTTAGGGTTAGGTGCCTTTCTTGACCAAAACAGTTTCGCCAGTCTCTCCATCGCCTTCAATGTCAGTAGCACATTTGCCAGACGAACATCACTGAGCGTCGAATCTCCAGAGCCGAAAATATGGATACAGAAACCATAATTCCCGATCATTCCCGTCCATATTCAATGGTTCCTGGACTTATGTTTTCCTTCTCCGATTTCGACTTCCTTCTAGGCCCATGTTCCCGTCCGCGTCCATGGCTCCTCGCTCCGGGCCCAGCTGTTGAGCTATAATCCAGCTCCACCTTGTACTCACACTCAGGAACCGCACTACTTCTCAATCCACCAGACGACGCTCCATGGTTATTATCTATCTCCATTCCAATGCCCATAACTTGCTCGAAGTTCCCTGTCCCGCTTCTAGAGGAAGGCGTCGACTCGCGCCTGTGCGACCTCGTCGATGACGGGGTCAATGCCACGCGCCCGTCTTTCTTTGCCGGTTCTACTTTGGTTAACTCTTCGCCGAACAGTCACTTCGAGGATGAATTGAGGCTTTGTGGGACGGAACAATTTTGGGCGCGTGGAGATTGAGGTTGCACAGTGTGGGTTGATTTCCAACGAGGTTGTAACACCAGGACTGCCTGTAGGGACGTTGATTTTCTGTGCCATGCCGTTCCGATGGCGTGGCTTCCCGCCCCTACCCCGGCGATAGGGGGATAAGGCCGGGCCGGCTTGTTTTCTGGCATGCCACGGGAACCGTGTTCTCGGGACGTAATTGACGTAGGTAGAAGTAGGTAAAAATTTCCCGGCAAACGGAAAGCGGGATGACTCCGCGAACGCCGTGTTTGCCGAGCTTGAGGGAATCGAATTAAGAGGGAAAATCACCACAAGTCGAGGGAAAATTCAAGAAAATTGGGGCAGGGGAAAGCAGCGTATGAACGAACCGCTAAAAGGGAAGGAGGTGAAAGGAACAGGGGAAAACCTACCAACAGGAGTACACTTGCTACAACACCCGTGATCGCATGTCCGCTGGTAGCACTCATTCATGCCGGTCCTCGGGTCCGCAACGTGCTGGACCGTCAGATTCGTGCACCACCCGCGCTCGTTGGGACCCTGGTTGCAAGCGCAGCAGGTCCACGCGCCGCCGAGAATCTTATAGCTGCAGTTCAGCAACGGACACCTCTGCTTGGTGTGCTGGGACTTGGCGAAGGATATGTTGCTACAGGGTGTCTCATAGCCTGTTATCAGATCGATGAGGGCACTAGGGCAGTAGTGCCAAGTCACCGAGGTGTGGGAACAGGGGTGATTGCGGGGATGGCCATGACACATATTGAGAACTGCTACCCAGATTGTTTTCACGACGGTGGTTCGGTGAGCTGTGGGGGATGGAGGATGTGGGCAAGATGCGACGATGGCGGCTGGGACGGGGTTGTTCAGGTGCCAAGCGGTTGCTCCCGGAATTTCTTCAGGCGGGGAGTTGAGAATAAGTTTGGTTTATGGGTTCCTGCTCTCTTGCTGTCGGCTCGCCTACCCCTTTGTTGAAGTTGTTAGATTTGGCGGACTACGCAAACACCTCGTGAAGGATACAAACGGGAGGATCAAAAAGGAAGCAAACGTCCAGATCTGGATCCTTTTTATACCGTAGATGATAGTCCTCGCCCAGTAACCAGTGTTTTTAAGCATCTTCATTAATTCGTATAAGGATCAGTGATGAAAAACGCCATTTGCAACGTGCGATAATACTAGCCACATGCTGAAGAGCCGGCGATTACCAGGAAGGGATGCACCTGCATCTTCACGTTACCCGAAGGCAGACTCCACCGAATCTCTTTGGACAGAAGCTGAAGAGACGACAGCGGCTGAGCCGCAGGTCTCAACGATGTACTAGACTCATCCAAATTAGAGGAAATATGATATCTCCGAATGATATTGCCCCTCTTATGCTATTCCTACTACGCGCAACCTCCCGTGATTTCCGGGAGATGGAATACCTTTCCTGCTGCGCAAGTCTCAGTCTTGACCACAGCTCTCGAATTGCGGTGCCGTTGTTGGGATCGCTTCGTACCACCTTGCAAGTCTACTGTTTCATCGGCCAGATACGCCCTGACCAAAACAGAGACATTAGAGAGCTATCTCTCGTCTACTATCCTTCTCCTTTGACATGGGAGCTTGCATTTCAGCATATTCACACCCCGGTCGAGCTTTGGCAGAAACACGGACGATATGCCGATGTTTCGGATGTGGGGTTCTTCAACTTTGTCCGAGGGTAAAGAAATCGAAAGCAATACTGCCCATGCTCGACTTGCAGGTCCTGGAACCAATCATGCTTTCGAAGGATGGCGAAGCGGTTTGTATGGATGGTGAAAACACTTGGTCTATGACAACTCGATGCAAGATGACGATGAGGCGCTTTCTCAGGTACTACGAACCTTTAGAGAAGAGACTCCGATCGTATTTAAAAAGGAGACATTCATGTGGGATGAGAGAAGGAAGATTATGGTGTTGGAAGGCGGGCAGCTGGTGCCTACAAGGACGTCCAACTACCCATGGCGAGTGAGACATCTGAATAACCATGTATTACCCGGGAGATGCTACCTGTGTGACGGTGATATATTGGACCAACAGACAAAGCTCTTGATCGTACTGTCTTACAAGATCAGAGACCTGTCTGCCGCTACCCGATTTATCCTTACCACTCTCGTTCGAGTCAGGCGGCAACTATATCGGGGAAAGCGCGAGGGTAGTTTGGATCCAGCTACCGGGTCGGTGGATTTAACGATGAAATCCGGCGCGAGGATCCGGCTTGCTGGTTCCTGTGCGTTGGAACCGTAATATCCCTTGAGCTCTGGGTCATGTTCCGGGTAGATAGACATCCTCCCCCGGGCCGACAGCAAATCCAGTATCGTATCCGTCATATCTATACCCTAGGAATGGGTTGCTACACATGTGTAAAGTAAGGTGTTAGCTGGTGCCTATTTATGGGGGTTTTTTTTTGTCAACTAGTTCATCTCGCCAACTTTCCATCTACTGCTGGATGGCTACCTCCAAATCTAGAAGCTTATCTAGGCTAGCAGTTTCTCGAGCTTCGCACAAAGGCACCACCTTTCCCTCCGATTCTACACCAGGCTCGACCAGATGCACCCGCACATGCATGGTTGGTTCAAGCTCCGGAGGCGTATTGGTTTTTCTCCCTGTCGTTACCCGTTCGGTCCAAACGTGGCGCTAGATTGCCTCTGATTTTGCGTGACGGGTCCGTATACTTCAAGCCCAGGGATATGTCTCCGAATCAGGAGAAAAGAGGTATTTAGGAGATAATCACCTTATGAGCATTCCTGTATCCTTTGGTTCCCCCGCGCGACATTCTATCAATGCCTTCGATTAGGGGATGAGCTATCGTGAGAGAGAGGCGTGAATTGAGATTAAAAGCCCCCCCCACGCCGCGACCGCCGCCCGTTGGGCAGGTGGTGTGTCGAATAGCTTCCGTGACACAGTATTTTCTGATCGTGCTAGAATACCTATTCATTTTGGGAGAGGCACTGTCTCCAGCCTCCAGCAGTAGTTAAGTTCAATACGCAAACCTTCTTAACCCAAAATAGAGAGGTATTATGAGCAATGTGCTTTAACGGTTTCTTTCACATTTCTGGCTTAGAGAGAGGGACACAAAAATAAACACAAATTGTCTTAGAAAAATACCTCCCTCCAACTAAGGACAGCATTGCAAAATTTTCCTCTCCTCCTTTCCCCCCTCTTTATCCGAACACTCCCCAGCCTTGTACGCAAGCAAGAAAGAAAAAACCCACTTGATCTGGATCCTACTTTATCTCTATCCGCGTATCTTTCTGTCCCTTCTCTGCCCCAAAGCTCCAGTGTTTGGTGCATCCAATAGCGTTCTACCTGACAACGGCACTGTACGGGTAGGTGGACGCTACCCCCACCCATAAATCCAGTTCTCTACCCTGTCACCTGAAAACATATTGGCGCATCCCTCCATCCGTGCTAGGGGGAACCAGCAT
>Ga0247774_1002070_pt1 | contig 9996 bp, 3 predicted proteins | sample UWRJL001104B6_FD_179933 | JGI IMG/M metagenome (GOLD analysis project Ga0247774, IMG submission 179933) | Plant litter microbial communities from Arlington Agricultural Research Station in Wisconsin, United States - UWRJ-L001-104B-6 | ecosystem: Environmental > Terrestrial > Plant litter >... | reverse complement strand
GCGGACCAGCCGCTGGAGGCCGACGTGGTAGTTGTCCTCGGCCTCGTCCAGCAGCCACCAGTCGAGCGAACGCTGCTCGGCCCACTCCGCGCCCTGGCCGAACTCCTGGCCCATGAACAGCAACTGCTTGCCCGGATGCGCCCACATGTACGCCAGCAGCGCCCGCAGCCCGGCGAACCGCTGCCACTCGTCACCCGGCATCTTGCCCAGCAGCGAACCCTTGCCGTGCACGACCTCGTCATGGGACAGGGGCAGCACGTAGTTCTCCGAGTACGCGTACACCATCGAGAAGGTGATCTCGTGGTGGTGGTAGCCGCGGAAGACCGGCTCGTGCTTGAGGTAGTTGAGCGTGTCGTGCATCCAGCCCATGTTCCACTTGAAGCCGAACCCCAGCCCGCCCAGGTGCGTCGGCCGGGACACGCCCGGCCACGCGGTCGACTCCTCGGCGATCGTCACGATGCCGGGGGAGCGCTTGTAGCAGGTGGCGTTCATCTCCTTGAGGAAGTCGATCGCCTCGAGGTTCTCGCGTCCGCCGTAGATGTTCGGCGTCCACTCGCCCTCGGCGCGGGAGTAGTCCAGGTAGATCATCGAGGCGACCGCGTCGACGCGCAGGCCGTCGATGTGGAACTCCTCCAGCCAGTAGCAGGCGTTGGCGACCAGGAAGTTGCGCACCTCCGAGCGGCCGAAGTCGAAGATGAACGTGCCCCAGTCCTTCTGCTCGCCCCGGCGCGGGTCGCCGTGCTCGTACAGCGCCGTGCCGTCGAAGCGAGCGAGCGCCCACTCGTCCTTGGGGAAGTGGCCGGGCACCCAGTCGACGATCACGCCGATGCCGGCCTGGTGCAGCCGGTCCACGAGGTGGCGGAACTCATCGGGGTTCCCGAACCGCGCCGTCGGCGCGTAGTAGGAGGTGACCTGGTAGCCCCACGAGCCGCCGAAGGGGTGTTCGGCGACCGGCAGGAGCTCCACGTGCGTGAAGCCCATGTCGGCGACGTAGCCGACCAGCTCCTCGGCGAGCTCGCGGTAGCCCAGGTGGGCCCGCCACGAGCCGAGGTGCACCTCGTACACGCTCATCGGCGCGCGCAGCGCGTCATAGGACTTGCGCCGCGTCAGCCAGTCGGCGTCCTCCCACTCGTAACCGGAGGTGAACACCTTGGAGGCCGTCGCCGGCGGACGCTCGGCGTACTGCGCCATCGGGTCGGCCTTGCGCCGCCAGACGTGATCGGCGCCGAGGATCTCGAACTTGTAGTTGGTGCCGTCGCCGACGCCGGGCACGAACAGCTCCCACACCCCGGACGAGCCGAGCGAGCGCATCGGGTACGCGCGGCCGTCCCAGTGGTTGAAGTCGCCGATGACCCGTACGCCCTTGGCGCTCGGCGCCCACACCGCGAACGTCGTGCCGTGCACCGGCCCGAAGACCGAGGTGTACGTGCGGGTGTGCGCGCCGAGGACCTTCCACAGCTCCTCGTGACGTCCCTCGCCGATCAGGTGCAGGTCCAGCTGGCCCAGCGACGGCGCGTGCCGGTACGGGTCGTCCTGCACGATCTCGGGCCCGTCGGCGTACGTCACCGCGAGGCGGTAGTCGGGCACCGCCACCGGTTCGTCGCCCGACAGCCGGCTCTCCGGGGGGAGAGTGGCCGCGAAGACGCCCTCGTGGACGTGGCGCATCGGCCGTCGCCGGCCGTCGGCGAGCACGATCTCCACGTTGCCGGCGAGCGGCCGCAGCGCGCGGATGGTGACTCCGTCGCGTTCCGGGTGCGCGCCGAGAATCCCGTGGGGATCGTGGTGGTCTCCGCTGATCAACCGGTCGATCTCGTCTTGGGTGACCCGCGCCATGGGGCTCCTCGCATGCTTGGGGGTTTTGTCCTCTACTGCGTACCCGGTCAGGGGAGCGTAACCGTCCCCTGGGCAGACTCAGCGAGCGGCCGAACCCGGCGCCGGCGAGGCGCTGAGCGAGGCGATCGAGCCGAGCGGGATGTGCAGCCAGGACGGCCGGTTGCGCGCCTCGTACATGACCTCGTAGACGGCCTTGTCGAACTCGAAGGCGCGGATGATCTCCTCGTGCGCCGCCGGGTCGACGCCGCCCGCGTCCGCGTATCCGCGGCAGAACGCCGTGCGGTTGCGGTCGGCCCACTCGTGGGCGCGGTACTCCAGCTGGTCCGGGTTGCCGGACACGGCCTTGCCGTTGATCAGCAGATGCCGGGCCGCGTAGTCGTAGGAGCGCATCATGCCGGCGACGTCGCGCAGCGGGTGCGCGGGCCGGCGGCGCTCCTCCAGCGACCTGGCCGGCTCGCCCTCGAAGTCCAGCAGCATCCAGCCGGTCTCGGTCCGCATCACCTGGCCGAGGTGGTAGTCGCCGTGCACGCGCTGCACCATCAGCGGCTCGCCCAGCTCGGCGAACGCCTCGAACGCCGCGTTCAACCGCCCCGCGTACGGCACCAGCTGCGGCACGCTCGAACAGGCCTCGGTCAGCCGGGCCTTCATCTGCCGGGCCAGCTCGCGGACCTCCGCGGTGGACATCACCCCGGTGCCGAACGCCGCGGCGAGGTCGCGGTGGACCTCGGCGGTCGCGGCGCCCAGACGTTCGGACTCGCTCGCGAAGTCGCCACCGACCTCGTCGGCGTGCAGATCGGCCTCGGCGTACAGGTCGCGCACGCTCGTGCCGGCCAGCTGCCAGCCGTCGGTGCCGGACCGCAGGAACTCGGTCAGCATGGCGAGCGTGCACACCGTGCCGTCGAGCTCACACGAGATCCAGCCGTACAGGGTCGGCACGTGCTTGCTGCCGGCGCGGACGAGCCCGCGGCTCAGCTCCAGGTCGGGGTTGATGCCCGGGGTCAGGCGCCGGAACAGCTTGCAGATGTACAGGTCGCCATAGATGAGCGAGGTGTTGCTCTGCTCCGCGGGGCTGGCGAGGCTGTCGAGGTCGGTCTCCAGACCGGCGATCGACCGGAACGCCAGCGGACCGGCGTCGGAGCAGTCCGCCATCTTCTCCAGCAGCACCCGGGTCAGGTCGGGGTCGTGCACGGCGTCATAGACGTGCACGCCGTCGATCTGCCCGATCTCGGCGTACTCCAGTCGTCCGGGCAGCTCACGGCGCAGGCCGACCGGCACCTGGTAACGGTCGACCTGCTCACCTTGGCGGACCTCGAGGACGACGTGATGCAGCGCCGGATCGCCCTCGACCAGCGTGGTCTCGATCAGGACCGAGACTCCGTCGATGTCCCGGTCCTTGCCCGCGAACCACCGCTGGCGCGGAAGCCAGTCCGCGATCAGATCGTCGAGTCGTTCGGACAGCCGCACTGGCTACGTCACCTCGCCTGTTCCACCCGCCTGGTCCACATGGCTACTCGCCACCACCTCCGTGGTTCGTGGGCAGGAGGAACCAGTAGAAACCGTGTCCTGGAAGTGTCAGGAGATAGGGCAATTCCCCAATTGGAGGGAATTGAACACCACCCATGCACTCGACCGGGTTCACGCCCTCGAAGCGGCGCAGGTCAAGCTCCACGGGTTGCGGAAAACGTGACAAGTTGTTCACACAAAGTACGCGATCCGTGCCGAACTCCCTAACGAAGGCCAGGACGCTCGGGTTGGAGGCCGACAACTCTGTGTAGTCACCCACCCCGAACACGGGGTGGCGTTTGCGGATCTCGATCATCTTTCGCGTCCAGTGCAGCAGCGATCCTGGGTTGTTCTGCTGCGACTCGACGTTGATCGCCTGGTACCCGTAGATGGGGTCCATGATCGTCGGTAGGTAGAGGCGTCCCGGGTCGCACTTGGAGAAGCCCGCGTTGCGGTCCGGGGTCCACTGCATCGGCGTACGGACCGCGTCGCGGTCACCGAGCCAGATGTTGTCGCCCATGCCGATCTCGTCGCCGTAGTACAGCACCGGCGATCCGGGCAGCGACAGCAGCAGCGCGGTGAACAGCTCCAGCTGGTTGCGGTCGTTGTCGAGGAGCGGGGCCAGCCGCCGGCGGATGCCGATGTTGGCCTTCATCCTCGGGTCCTTGGCGTACTCCGAGTACATGTAGTCGCGCTCTTCGTCCGTGACCATCTCGAGCGTCAGCTCGTCGTGGTTGCGGAGGAAGATGCCCCACTGCGTGTTCTCGGGGATCTTCGGAGTCTGGGACATGATCTCCGAGATCGGGTACCGCTGCTCCCGGCGTACGGCCATGAAGATGCGCGGCATGACCGGGAAGTGGAACGCCATGTGGCACTCGTCACCGCCGGTCGCGGGGTCTCCGAAGTACTCCACGACATCCGCCGGCCACTGGTTGGCCTCGGCCAGCATCACCCGGTCGGGGTAGAGCCGGTCGATCTCCTTGCGGACCGACTTGAGGTAGTCGTGGGTCTCCTTGAGGTTCTCGCAGTTGGTGCCTTCGCGCTCGAACAGGTAGGGCACCGCGTCGAGGCGGAACCCGTCGATGCCGAGGTCCAGCCAGAACCTCAGGACCTCGAGCATGGCCTCCTGCACGGCCGGGTTGTCGAAGTTGAGGTCCGGCTGGTGGCTGAAGAACCGGTGCCAGTAGTACTGGCCGCGTACCGGGTCCCAGGTCCAGTTGGAGGTCTCGGTGTCGACGAAGATGATCCGCGCCTCGGGGTAACCCGTGTTCTCGTCGGACCAGACGTAGAAGTCGCCGAACGGGCCGTCGGGGTCCTCCTGGGAGGCCTTGAACCACGGGTGCTGGTCGCTGGTGTGGTTCATCACCAGGTCGGCGATGACGCGGAGGCCGCGCTTGTGCGCCTCGTCCACCAGTTCGACGAAGTCACCGAGGTCGCCGAACTCCGGCAGGACCTTCATGAAGTCGCTGATGTCATAACCGCCGTCGCGCAGCGGCGACTCGTAGATCGGCAGCAGCCAGATGCAGTCGATCCCGAGCCAGACCAGATAGTCCAGCTTTTCGGTGAGGCCCTTGATGTCCCCGGTGCCATCGCCGGTGGAGTCATAGAAGCCGCGGATGAGCACCTCGTAGAAGACCGCGTTCTTGTACCAGTGAGGCGCGTTCGGCGTGTCGCGCGTGAAGGTGTCCGGAACCGGCTCTATGGCGCCGCCTCCGAGCAGGGGATCGATCTGGGTCAACTCTCGCCTCTCGAAACCGTGAAGATGTGTGCAGACTGGGTGTGCGGGTCGAGGCGCACGTAGTTCGCCTGCCGCCAGGTGTACGACTCACCGGACAGCTCGTCGGTGACGACGAGCTCATCCGTCCAGTCGAGACCGAGCGCCGGCATGTCGAGATGGACGGTCGCCTCGCGAACCTGATGAGGATTCAGATTGACGACAACCAGCACGACGTCCCCGACATCCGTGGCGTCCCCGCCATTGGGGGCCACGCGTTTGGAGAAACAGATCAGCTCAGGCTGGTCGACGTTATGAAAGCGTAGGTTACGCAGCCTGCGCAGCGCGGGATGGGCTCTTCGCAAAGAGTTGAGGTTCGAGATGAGCGGGGCGAGGGTGCGGCCCTCACGCTCGGCCGCCTCCCAGTCGCGGGGCCGATACTGATACTTCTCCGAGTCGCGGTACTCCTCGCTGCCCGGGCGCACCGGAGTGTTCTCGTACAGCTCGTAGCCGGAGTAGACGCCCCAGGAAGGGGACAGCATCGAGGCGAGCACGGCGCGGACCGCGAATGCCGGGGGTCCGCCGTGCTGAAGGTACTCATGCAGGATGTCGGGCGTGTTGACGAAGAAGTTCGGGCGCATGTACGGCGAGGCCGGCCCGGACAGCTCGTGGAGGTACTCCTCCAGCTCGTCCTTGCTGTTGCGCCAGGTGAAGTAGGTGTAGGACTGGTGGAAGCCGATCTTGCCGAGGGTGTGCATCATCGCCGGCTTGGTGAACGCCTCGGCCAGGAAGAGCACGTCGGGGTCGGTCTCGGCGACGCTCTTCAGCAGGCGCTCCCAGAACGCCACCGGCTTGGTGTGGGGGTTGTCGACCCGGAAGATCCGTACGCCGTGGTCCATCCACAGCCGTACGACGCGTTCGACCTCGCGGTAGATGCCCTCGGGGTCGTTGTCGAAGTTGAGCGGATAGATGTCCTGGTACTTCTTGGGCGGGTTCTCGGCGTAGGCGATCGACCCGTCGGCCCGCGTGGTGAACCACTCGGGGTGCTCCTTGACCCACGGGTGGTCCGGCGAGCACTGCAGTGCCAGGTCGAGCGCCACCTCCATGCCGAGGTTCTTGGCGTAGTCGACGAAGGCGTCGAAGTCGGCGAACCCGCCGAGCTGCTTGTGGATGGCGTCGTGCCCGCCGTCCTCCGAACCGATGGCCCACGGGGACCCGGGGTCGTGCGCCTCGGCGTGCAGCGTGTTGTTCGGGCCCTTGCGGTACTGGCTGCCGATCGGGTGGATCGGGGGCAGGTAGACGACGTCGAAGCCCATCTCGGCGATGGCCGGGAGCCGTTTCATCGCGCTTCGGAACGTTCCCGACTGCGGTGCGCGCCGGCCCATCGGATCCTGCGTCGCGCCCTCCGAGCGGGGGAACAGCTCGTACCAGGAGCCGAACAGCGCCCGCTCACGCTGGACCAGCAGCGGCTGCCAGTCGGTCACCGTCACGTGCTCGCGCAGCGGATACCGGTCGAGCAGCTCCCGTACCTCGGCCGTGTCCGCCGCCTCGAACCGCATGATCGGCGGGATCGCCTTCTCGCGGAGCGCGCGGACCACACCCTTGAGCACCGAACGCTTGCCCGCCGGCACGCCCTTGGCGGCGCGCTCGAAGAGCCGCGCGCCCTCCTCCAGCATCAGCTCGGCGTCCTGCCCGCGAGGAATCTTGATGGCCGCGTCATGGTGCCAGTGCGCCAGCGGATCGCCCCAGGCCTCCACGCGGAAGTGCCACAGGCCGATCGAGGAGGCGGCGACCTCCGCGAGGTAGCGGTCCGTGCCGGGGACCACGTCGCGCATGCGCGTCAGCGGGCCGGTACGGCCCTCGGGGTCCCGGAGCACGACGCCCGCGCCGAGCATCTCGTGTCCTTCGCGGAACACCGTGGCGCCGACCTCGAAGGTCTCCTCGGGCACGGCCTTGGCGGGCCAGCGGCCGCAGTCGACCACCGGCTGCACGTCGAGTATGGGAATACGTCCGATCATCGCTGGGGAGCGTACCGACGCGGGGGCGGGATCGGCCTCGTCTTCCGAAATAAATGATCTTTCTTGACCGCTCGTGTCGCCGGGGGGAGCGGGGGTGCTCGGCGAAGGCTCGCGCATATGGTCTCCGTAGCCAATCTCCCGCGTGCGAAACGGGAGAATTGTCGCTTTTCATGATCTATGGGGATCTCGGCAGGTCGGCGGTGCCGGGGATCCCGACGAATTCCGGAGGCCGTCCGTGGTGGACCGGATCCGCATCGTCGCCTGCGACGATGGTACGGCGGGGGCGCGAGTACCCCGCACCTCGTCGCGACGCGCCGGCCGGTGGACCATGGCCCGTCTGGGGGCCGCCCGAGGATCGCCCGGCGGCGCTCGCCCCATGCTCGCACTCCTAGGCGAACTTCGCACTCCCGGAACTTTGAAGGAGCGAACCGGCACCTTGTGGCGGCAAACACACGTTCACGATGTGGGCCGCTGTGCGGGTTTGGGTCGCGAGCATGGCCTGCTACCGATTAGTGTCGCGCCACGTGAAGGCCATCCGGAGATTCACCGTACGCACGGTACTGCCCGAGCCGCTCCAGCCGCTCGAGGAGCTCGTCCTCAACCTGCGCTGGTCATGGCACCCCGAGACGCTCGACCTGTTCCAATCGGTCGATCCGGAGCTCTGGGAGACCACCCGCCATGATCCGATGCGGCTCCTCGGCGAGGTCTCGTCCGACCGCCTGGCCGCGTTGACCGGCGACCGGCGGTTCCTCCGCGCCCTCGGCGACGCGGTCGAGGAGCTACGGGAGTACGTCACCGCCCCGCGCTGGTACCAGGGCCTGTCCGACGTCCCGGCGGCCATCGCCTACTTCTCCCCGGAGTACGGCATCGCGTCGGCGCTGCCGCAGTACTCCGGCGGCCTCGGGATCCTCGCCGGCGACCACTTGAAGACCGCGAGCGACCTGGGTGTGCCGATCATCGGCGTCGGGTTGCTCTATCGCCACGGTTACTTTTCCCAGTCGCTGTCGCCAGATGGCTGGCAGCAGGAGCACTACCCGCCGGTCGACCCCGACGGCCTGCCGCTGACGCTGCTGCGCGAGCAGGGCGGCGCGCCCGTACGGGTCGCGGTCGGGCTGCCGGACGGCGACCGCCTGCACGCGCAGGTCTGGGTGGCCAGTGTCGGACGGGTGCCGCTGCTGCTCCTCGACTCCAACGTCGAGGAGAACGCCCCGGCCGGACGTGACGTCACCGACCGGCTCTACGGCGGCGGAACGGACCACCGCCTGCTCCAGGAGATGCTGCTGGGCATCGGCGGGGTCCGCGCGATCCGCGAGTTCTGCCGGGTCACCGGGCACGCCGCGCCCGAGGTGTTCCACACCAACGAGGGCCACGCCGGCTTCCTCGGCCTGGAGCGCATCCGGGAGTACATCGACGAGCAGGGCCTGACCTTCGACGAGGCGGTCGAGGCCGCCCGCGGCGGCACGGTGTTCACCACGCACACGCCCGTACCCGCGGGTATCGACCGTTTCCCCCGCGAGCTGATCAAGAAGTACTTCGGCACCGACAACGAGGCCGGCAGCGTCTCGACCGAGCGGATCCTCGCCCTGGGTGCGGAGACCTACGACGAGGGCGACCCCGACGTCTTCAACATGGCCGTCATGGGCATGCGTCTCGCGCAGCGCGTGAACGGCGTCTCGGTGCTGCACGGCGCCGTCAGCCGGGAGATGTTCGGCGGCCTGTGGCCGGGCTTCGACACCGAAGAGGTGCCGATCGGCTCGATCACCAACGGCGTGCACGCCGAGACCTGGGTGGCCCCGGAGGTCATCGAGCTGGCCCGGCGCGAGCTGCCCGGCGTGGTCGAGGACGGCAAGGGCTGGGACGCGGTCGCGAAGGTCGCCGAGCCGGAGATCTGGCGCATCCGCCGCACGCTGCGCGAGCGGCTCGTGCTCGACGCCCGCCGCCGCCTGCGGGAGTCCTGGCACCAGCGCGGCGCGAGCGACGCCGAGCTGACCTGGATCGACGACGTTCTCGACCCGGACGTGCTGACCTTCGGCTTCGCCCGCCGGGTGCCGTCGTACAAGCGGCTCACGCTGATGCTGCGCGACACCGAGCGGCTCAAGTCGATCCTGCTCGACCCCGAGCGGCCGGTGCAGATCATCATCGCCGGCAAGGCGCACCCGGCCGACGAGGGCGGCAAGCGGCTGATCCAGGACATCGTCCGGTTCACCGACGACCCGGAGGTGCGGCACCGCATCGTCTTCCTGCCCGACTACGACATGGCGCTCGGCCAGTCGCTGGTCCAGGGCTGCGACGTGTGGATGAACAACCCGCTCCGCCCGCTGGAGGCCTGCGGCACATCCGGCATGAAGGCCGCGCTGAACGGCGGGCTCAACCTGTCGATCCGCGACGGCTGGTGGGACGAGTGGTTCGACGGCAACAACGGCTGGTCGATCCCCTCGGCCGACCGCGCCGCCGACCCGGACCGCCGCGACGACGTCGAGGCGAACGCCCTGTACGAGCTGATCGAGGACCACGTCGCGGCGCTGTTCTACGACCGCGCCGCCGACGGCCTGCCGCGCCGCTGGCTGGAGATGGTCAAGCACACGCTGGCGTCCCTGGGCCCGAAGGTCCTGGCCGGCCGCATGCTGCGCGACTACGTCCTCGACCTGTACGCCCCGGCGGCGCTCTCCGGGCGCCGGCTGGGGGCCGACGAGCACGCCACGGCGAAGGCGCTCGCGACGTGGAAGCTGCGCGTGGCCAAGATGTGGGAGGGCGTGACCGTCGAGCACGTGGAGTCCAGCGGAGTGGACCAGAGCCCGCAGCTGGGCGCCAGCCTGGCCGTACGGGCGACGGTCGCGCTGGGCGGCCTGGAGCCGGCGGACGTCGCGGTCGAGGTGGTGTACGGCCGCGTGGGCGAGACCGACACGCTGCTCGACCCGTCGTACCTGG
>Ga0247774_1002069_pt1 | contig 10002 bp, 7 predicted proteins | sample UWRJL001104B6_FD_179933 | JGI IMG/M metagenome (GOLD analysis project Ga0247774, IMG submission 179933) | Plant litter microbial communities from Arlington Agricultural Research Station in Wisconsin, United States - UWRJ-L001-104B-6 | ecosystem: Environmental > Terrestrial > Plant litter >... | reverse complement strand
TATCAGCGCCGCCAGCCCGGACGCGAGAGCCGTGGCTGCAGAGCTCCCATTCAGGTTATCCAGCCCCTCAATGTTCTCTCCCGGAAACAGCATGCTGACCTGCTCCCTGTCGACAAACTCGGACGGGTCCCCACTCTCCTTGGCCGAGCCCACCACCGTGAGGCGGCGCGTGTCGGACGACTTGGGGTACAGCTTCCTGCCGTCGTAGTACCGCGCCTCGTCGGCCGCGGCGCAGAACATGACGATGTTTCGCGACGCGGCCATTTGGATCTGCCTGTCGAGCTCCTGGAGGCCGGCTCTGTTGGCTTTGTCGGGATCTTCGGATAGGGTCCAGCTCATGGAGATGATTTGAACGCCTTTGCCGATGGCCCACTTGACGGCCTTCAATCCGCTTCGTTAGAGCATATCCTTCGTTAGAAATTGCATCGCTTGGAGCCCTTCTGTGATACGTGGGCTCATATCTCGGCTTGATCAGTTTGTACGTACCTCTGCTGCGCTTTTCGCCGTCTGGAATTTCCCGAGATTATCCTTGTGCTGGGCATCATCCCAGTCTACGAGTTTGGCAACGTAGATTCGGGCCCTAGGGCACACCCGACAGATGAGCTCGGCCATGCGGGTGCCGTGCTCGTTCGTCGATGTGTACCAGAGATCCGACTCGCTGGTCGGGCCCACAGGAGGCCAACCTTCGGGGTAGATATTGTTGACCTTTCGCAAGTCCACGCCGTCGTCAATCAGCGCTACTTTGACCTCACCTGTTTCGCTCTGGATTCCCCTCTCGGAGACAAAATCGCCCACCGTTGTCAACCAAGTATTGATTTTGGTATCCCTAGATATGCGTGCAATCGACTCGGTTAGCGACAGCAACAACGCCTTGAACAAGTCTATAAGCATAGAGAGAAAGATTGACACCTACGTGTTGCTTGTTCCTACCTCGGAAGCTTGTGACTTCACCTCTTTCATCATGTTCTTCAACTTTGCTCGCGAGTCTGTTTCTGGTTGAGGTCGCGGATCTGCATCCATCTTGGGAGGCTGTTCAACCTCGAACCTCCATGCGATTTCTCCTTCTCCGCCAGCGCTAGGAAACAGCTTGGCGGACCTCGACGGCTCAAGTTTCAGGAAGTCGACCGTAGAGGAATCATCCAACTGATTTTTTCTCGAACAATTAGATTGAATCTCGGTTGGTTTGTCAGTGGGAATCGGCCCAAGCTCCCGCGGCTTTCGCTTCTCTTCGACAAGATCCCACACCTCATATAGCCGTTGGAGTTGTTTGGTCTTCTCCTCCTTGTCTGACTTCAACCTCGAAATTTCTTCTGTATCTTCCTGGTCAAAAGGTGCAATCTGGTTCTTATTGCTGTCCCCTATTGAGTTTGTCAGGTCTTGAGGTCCAGCAACCCCTCTATCAAGCATCGAATCTCTTTGGTTTCCTCTCTCCTGATTTCCATCAGAGGGCTTCTTTTGCTTCTTTTTCATCTTTCTTAACTTGGCTTTGAGGTTGTCCACAGCCTCCTTGCATTCTTGTCTCTCAGACTGCAGGAGGAGCTTCCATCTGGTCATGGCGATATTTTCAGTGACGGTCGATATGAACGTGTTCACGTTATTCTTGTAGTCAGCGTACTCCTCGTAGCCCTTCGTAGGTAAAGTAGTCAGCCCTATTGACGCCAAATCGGCTGGGAGCAGGAAATCGGTAGAACGGAGATTTCTCACAGTGTGAGCTACTAGTCTCAGTTTCGTTAACTAGGTTTTATCTTGTTAGCTAGTCGACTGAGCCGGAGTTTGCACTCTTAAAATTGGGACAAAATGGAATGGGTAACCGTGAAGAACGACTGTAGTTTGGGATATTCACCTGGTTAAGCGAGCACAAGCCAGAGCTGGCAGCCCATCCACGAAGAACTGTGGCATTCCCAGAAGAATAGAGCCTCAACTCGGACACTCGAGGAGCGACAGCGAGGACCACATCTATGCAAAGGTCGTTTTTCTGCCAATCGAGATACCTGACATCGAAGTCACGCAGGCATTTCATGATGACACTGTCGGTGCAGGGCCGGTCTGAGTTGTCCTCGACTGTGACCTTGAGGATCCTCTTGATCTTGAGCTCTCTCAGCATGTCAAAGACCTCGACCAAGTGGCCCATGTTTTTGTTCCAGGCCTCGGTTTGCTCCTCGAGAGATGCCGTCTTGCCCACCTCTACCTTAGACACTGTCGAACCAACCTTGAAGTGCGCATGTGGCAATATCTCAGTGTCTTTGCGAATAAGAGCACGGTAGTTCTCATGAGACCGATAAATTATGGGATATCCGAGGCGGAATGGGGGGTATTTTCCTGCCTTTTCTGGGAATAACTCGTGTTAGCATTTTGATTTTATTCGACGTTTGTTTCTAGAAAGCCCGCGACGCTGAACAAGTCCGTCCCTCCACCGATTCATAGAATGGATCTTGAGGTATCTGGGTACCATTGAGGACAATAATGTCCGAACCGTCGATGATGGCCTACCTTCAATGTCACCGATGAAGCATTTGCAGGCCTGGGCGAATCCTCCGATGGCAAATGCGCTCTCGGTAAGAAAGCTCTTGAGAAAGACCACCAGCTCTTTGCCATTCTTTTCACTGCACTCGTCTGTCTTTTTTCGTGGTAGTTGGGCAACTGGCTTTTTATGACTCGGCGCGGCTAGCCGTGCGTCGTCCGCCAGTCGAGGTGTCGCATTGCCACTGGTGCCGCCCTCGGCATTTTTGGTCGGAGCGGACTCGAGGCTTAGACGTGGATCCGATGAAGGTGAATATTTTTCTTTGTGCTTCTTCTCGGTGCTGACGAGGTGGAGATACGGTGATTCGTCTTGGCCGTTCTTGACGGTCAATGCTTCGTCACACCTCCTAACCAACAATCGGACCATGGCCTCGATGCGGACAATGTCGTCCGCAAACCTTCGCTCAATCTCTCTGCACTTATGGCAATGAGACTTTCCCGGCGGCTTCTGGACGCACTGGGCCCGCGGAAATACGCATCGCCCATACGCCACGGCGTCGTGTAGTGGAGTGTTGCCGTCCACCAAGTTTTCGTCGTCTGCTAGACTCGCTCGCTGTATAGAGAAAGCTGACACTTCGGCAATCTCGATCAACTTAATTGCAATCTCCAACTTCTTGGTAATGGCCAGATGCACACAGGTTTCATTGTTCTTGTCCGGTAAGGCGGCAGCACGACCTAGTGCATCCCGCCAGGCCCTGCTCCCATCACATATCGTCTCGAGCAACTGCAGACCGTGATGCATCTTGTCCTCCTCGAAGGCCATGATCAAATGAAGTGGGGTTTTTTTGTCCTGGTTCTGTGACTCCAGCAACTTCGGTTCCGCCTCCAGCACCACCTCCGTCATACAATGGATCGCTTCCAGAGCTTCTTTGTCGAAGTAGCTCTCGAAAAGGCCAATGGTCCAATGAAGCACCGTGTCTTTGGTACTTTTGTTTCGTTTGCATTCTCCCACCTGCCTGTCGTAAATGCGTACCAGGTCAACCACCGATTTACCTTTGGAGAGGTCGTCTTTGATCCCGAGGAAGATCGTCTGGCGTGGGTCAACTTGCGGCTTGTTTGCCTGGGGCGCGTTGAGAACAAGCTCTCGTGGTCCGCCGGCATTAGAAACTTCGTCTGAGTTATCGTCGCCGCTGTCGTCCTCAGCTGGAACGTTGTTCCGGAGCCCTCGTAAAAGAGACGACATTGTGGGAATCGGGCAGGGGATGGGTTTATCGCTGGATCGGCGAGCTGAACTGGCTTGGGTGTGAAGGAGATCAAAAAGTTCTTCCCGTTGAATTTGTTTGAAATTCGTAGATTGGCACTTTTTGCAATGGTGCGAGGGAGCGAGGCTGTAAGCCCTTCAACTCCAAACTCGATGGCCGGTAGTCGACCAACGGCCTTGTTTCTTTGGCCCCCAGGGTGGCACACAGGATGCAAGATGTCGGATGAATTATCGTTATCGGGCGACTCGAAGAGCATCCTAGAACCGATAGCTGTGGGAAGTTATCTAGAATGTATCAGGTACATTGCCGTTCAATGGCGAGAGTGAATCATGTACCATGAATCTGTCTGCCCGGGCCCGCAATATTGTGCGTGGCGTTCAGACTGCAGATTGTATGTAGGTGATGGTGACGTGTTCTCCACTGGGCTGTCGGACGCCCAACTTCGGACCGTTGACTGATTGGCGCCTTCGGCAGAAGCTGTCTGCACCTTCTCGAGCTGTACTACCGTGTAAAAGCCTAAATGGAATCGGCAGTTGCCTGGCATCGAATTGATATCGGTCAGTAATTCCGCCAAAGATAGTTCTTGTACTCTGAGGCGGGAAAGAAGCCACGTCGAAACTCCGCAGTCCCGAGCCTCCGTGCCCGAGAGGTCTCGATCTCGGCATCCAGTCTCCATTTCGACTAAGTACAATTGTAGTTACCTTATAGAAACGACTGTCTGAACAAGACCCTATACTCTTGAACCAACGAGCAGCCGATTCTTGATGTCTTCTCTGAAGGCGTAAATCATTCACCAGACCTTCTGTGTTCCGCTCATTTACCTTGAGAACAGAGACAACATGTCAATGCTTTTGCGGCGCCGCTCACCTATGGTGTTGTGGGTTGACAGCAGCGACGATGATAGCGAAGCCGCCCCAGGAGCACCTTCTCCGCTTGAGCCCGATCCTGAACCCAGTGATGAGCCAGGCGATGGGGAGCCGTCGGACGTGGAATCTATCGAGACCTGGAGCAGCGAGGCTGTCTCCGAGAGTCCATCCTCGCAGGTTTAGTATGTCGAAGGCACTGAGAGGGGCAGACTTGCCGACCGTCGACATCACATGCTGATTCTGTCTTAGCGTTTTCAGCATCAACGGCGTGGGAGGCAACCCCGCAGATTTATCGAAGCTGGGTCTCAAGAGCGATGATGCAACCATAGAAGAAATCGAGTTGAGTTCTGACCGTCTTGTCGCAAAGGCTGGAGCCAGCGACATCGACGATGCGGCCGATGAAGTTCTAAAGGCGGTTGCAAACACTTTGAATGACGGGCAGCCTGTGGTGCGTAGGTACCTAGTGTCTCCACTAGTTTTAAGTTGCAGTCACGATCACACCGACCTTCCTTCTGACCTAAACCTCCTAAACTTTAAAACCCAAACTCACACGCAACGTGCACAGGGTATCCGGAAAGTACTGGTGTTTCTCGTGTCTGACTTAGCGGGGACTGTGTTGAAATATGTGAGCCACTCTCTATGTAACACGTTCTGGTCGAAAGGCCACCAATTAATAGATATTTGAGTAGGCTATGGTGAAAGCTTCCCGCTCGGATGAGTATCGTTTCTTCACTAATACCACATCTTGCATGGTGTGTTACTCGTTTCTTCTTGCATTTGGATGAGCAAAAAAATCTTGACGTATGTCGTGCTTCAGATCTTCTTCGGCACACCCCACAGAGCCTGTCCCCAACACTCGTGGGAGTTCACATTATCAAGGCTGTTGTGTCATCTGTATCCCGGAACCCTCGGTCCATGGCTTCCTGCCACAGTTCGGCGCCTCGCAGATTTTCACGAGGAAGTTAGCCGAGAATTTGGGTTCATCAACCAGAAGAAGCCGGTTACAATTGTCAGCTACTATCAAGTGGAGGCAGTGGCTGAAGACTACGAAGTGGTAGGATGCATTTCTAGTAAAACAAGTTATGGTTTGCGTTTGAGTTGACTATCTTATTTGACACGTTCTTTCGTGCCCAGATTGCGCCTCATGTGGTGTCAATCATGGGCACAGCCGGAGAAGTAGCAGTCGGGATTCAGCGAAGTTTCACCAGGCTTTCAGAGTTCTTCCAGCCTGACAGCCAGGCCATGGTTCTCTCCTTCATCGAAAACACCCGCGCGAGTGAGTCAAGAACTGTTCAAGATGAATTGCAGCACTAGCTCACTAACACAATACATTTGCGCAGGCGCCACAAGCAACTACGAAACAATTATGCACTTCCTCTCTAGATATGCATTGGGAGACATCACATACGGCGTATCCCTATCCAGGGGCGGGATATGGGACAGCTGGCATCTCTCTACGAGCAGCAATCTTCCAACGCATGTGTCTGGAGATGACGGCCTTGAGTCCGTAGCCGGGACAACACATGGCAGCAACGATTCTCTACCATCCAAACGAGAGAAAGAGCCACTGCAGTCCTTGTCCTCCGAATTGAAGAAACAACTCTCGGAGAAGGCGATAAATGCCATCGAAGTTGACTCCCCAATGATACAAGACACACACATTCTGGACAGCCTCCTGGTCGATCTTCTTCGCCAAAATAACAATGACCAATTCTTCGCGCTAGCCCATCGCTATCCCCGCCCATTGCCGCTGACGAGATCCCAACTCCTTGCCTCACTCTCGGCACAGATCCTGAAGAATAACCCGCGCCGCATCCACGGCCTCAAGCAGCTGCTTCAAGATGTTCGCGAAGCCCGCGACATGAGCGTGTTAGATGCGGTGGATTCAGTTCTGTGGAAGACTTTTGAGACATTGATCCGGTTCGAAAATGGCAGGGCCTCCGGTCAGGATTACATCATCATCCATCAACCAGCAGATGATACTCTATGTCGACCGTTTGATGATCTGATCTCCTACTTGTCCTCGCTGTCAGAGAAGAGCGAAGTCAAATGCAAGATTATTGTGCTACGGAATGCTTCCGCCGTCCATGGCATGGATGGAGTGCAAAGAGAAACCGAAAATCTGCCCGAAAAGGCCCGAATCTCATCTAGAATCCAGCTCCGTCTGGACACCGGACGGGAACTGTCTCGGGGCAGTGCTCGGGGTCTGCAACTCCCAGCCATGCGCGAGAAAGCCGTGGCGGTCCTAGAACGGGCTTCGGGAGATATTCTTGCGGCTAGAAGCTGTATTGCTACGTTTGACCAGTACCCTCTTTGGATGTTGCTGTTGGCAGAAAAGACTCCCTTGTCGGAAATTGACGCGAAGTGGTGGGCATCTTGGATGTTGGATGTGGTACCCGCGTCGTTTCGGTTACAGGCAAAGGCAGGCCTCATCTGGATTACTTTTGCCACGCGACCTTTAACTCACTCGGAGTTTTTGTCTATCCTGATTGATGAAGACACAGACGCGGACCTCGTTCACGCACGCTCTGGTGCCGAGAGTTTTGCCAGACCATTTTGTGGTCTCATCGAAACCACTGGAGTCCATGTCACCCTGGCCAGCTCCCGACTTGCTGAAGAGCTTGCAACTCAACTCACGCAACAACATTTGGATTGGGAGGGAAGCGGACCGTTACAAGAGCGGCAATGGTATGCCCTCGAGCATCATCCTCATTTGGTATTAGCCGAGAGATGCATAGAGTGCATTCGAAAGCATTACCACCGCGAAGTCTATGACGGAACAGAAAGAGACGAAGAAAACAGGGACGAGAAAGGAGGCGTAGAGCCAACGACCACGGCGGCTGGGACCGGAGAGGTGACTGGTGGTAAGGCTGCGAGCGTGGACGACGGGCGGAGTGAGAGCACCAGTCCCCAAGACAAGATTTTGGAAGCTGCAGAGTCGAGGAGGGAAACTTCAATGACGTCAACCACACCTCCTGCAGACGAAGGAGGTGGGACTCAAGACGGGGTGATACCTACAGGAGAGTCGTTGCACAATGAGCCACAGACGCCGGTTGAAGCCACTCATGTATCGACAACTGCGCTTGCGCAAGAGCCTTCGACTTTGGAGCATGCACCCGAAGTATCAACTTCCTCATCACTTCCGCCACTCTCATATGCCGTGGAGAACTGGTTCCTTCACTTTGAGCTCTGGCTATCGGAACAGGCTGGCGCGGAGGAATGCTCACCCCCTGACTCCATCTCGAAAAAATTCAAGACACCAGACTTTGTCACCAGCTTCCTAGAAGAGGACGGCCTCATGCAGTACTGGCTGAAGGCCAGAGGCACAAGTCGAGCGGGTAGGGACGACGGCAACAACCAAGGCGCTAGGCATGTAGCGGAAGTGCTCGGCCTGAGCCTAACGGACGCCGAGAATGTTCGCAGACTTGTGGCTGTGCTGCGTCTCGCGAGTGAGGTCCGGCTTGATGCTGACCCAGAGCGGCACAGCACCTCACAAATTATTCCGATCGCTGTTTCCATACTTGGGGACATCGAACTGCTGAAGGGCCTTCAGGCGAAGGGCCATTTCGAGGACGAAGACACCCTGTCAGAAGCGTTCAATATCGGATCCGAAGCCGCAATGTGCTACTTGGCAGGCGCTTACCCTGAATTCTCACGCCAGAACTGCCCCAGGATCGTGCAGAACGCCATCAAACTCGGCTACCAGGCGCTTATAGGGGCCATTGCGGACTACTACGACGATGGGGCCAAACCCGAAGAATCTGATCCGCCTGTTCTCTTTCCGCCCGTCCTTTACTCCGTTGCCCAGAACCCGATCATTACATTGCAACAAGATATCTTGGCGTGCTTCAGATCATCTTCCACGATCGCGTACGAAGGCAGAAATGCTCTTCACGCGGCGGCGATCTCCGGGAACGACGGGCTGGTCCAGTCGTTGATCGAATTCGGCATCTCGCCAGATAGCAGGGATGACTCTGGTGCCACGCCATTGTTTCTCGCAGCGAAGCACGGCCGCCTTGCAGTTGCGCGTCGTCTACTCGATCAAGATGCCACCTTCATCCCTTGCCGTCGAAATAAGCAGACTCCTCTCCACGCGGCCTGCGGCGAGGGATACTTGCAAATGGTGAAATTGCTTCTTAGCCACGAGGCAGACAGAAGCGCTAAGGACAGATGGGGAAACACTCCGCTGCATCTTGCCCTCGAGAATAACCACGTGGAGGTCGCGAGGGTCCTCTTGAACGTGGCACAATTCAAGAGGCCAGAATCGCCTACGAGGCTGGCGTCTCGACAGTCTCTGGGGACGGGGCCTGAGAATGAAGGCCAGCGGAATGCCGAACAGTCTGCAGAGCTTCTCTGTGAGTCTAGTGTCCTCCCAACCGGGTCGCCGACTGGGAAGCACGACATTCCAGTAGCTGGTAAAGGAGACACGCAGGATAGCTTGGCACCGAAAAGGCCTGTAAATCTCCTTTCGCGGACGCCCGCAGGTTCACGGCCCCAGTCAAGGATCGGGTGGAAGCCTCACAGGCAGTCTTGGCCTTCACTGGGATCAGTTGACATCAATGCCCAGAACTCATCCATGATGACGCCGCTCATCCTCGCCGCAAGTGGAGGCCATATCGATCTGATCAGAGCCATTTTGGATAAAGGGGCACTTGCAAACGTGGCCGACAATCGGGGTCAGACAGCGTTGCATAAAGCTTCTGCTGCTGGCTACAATGAAGTGGTTGAAGCACTGCTTCGGGCAAAGGATGCCGATGCCGACATTGCAGACTCTGACGGGAACACGGCCCTTCACTTAGCTGCGTACTGGGGACACGCGCAAGTTGTCGAAACGCTAGCAGCCGTTGCCAAAGACTGCAATTGTTGGAATGAAGATTCCGCAAGCGCCTTACAAATAACCTGTGAGAGAGGCCGTACCGAGTCGGCATGGATCCTGGCGCCCCGTTCCTCAGCCAGCTCCGTGACGGCCAGTTTCCTGAAAGCGGCGCGGTCCGGCCATGTTGACGCCATGGAGCTGATGCTGAACTTCGGAGCCGATATCAACGCAAAAACAGCTTCGGGGAACACGGCCCTGCATCACGGGGCCCTCAATCGCGATGCCCGCGTGGTGCGTACGTTGCTTACGAGGCGTGCGATGCTGGACCCGCCCGACGCGTCGGGTCGGACGCCGCTGCTGGACGCCGTCAGCCAGGATGGCGTCGACTGCCTCAAGCTTCTGGTCGACGCGGGTGCCGACTTGGGGTCCCAGAAGGATGGCAATCTCAACTCACTCTTCCAGGCCGCCACGGCTGGCCGCCGGCGGTGTGTCGAGATTCTGATCCGGGCGGGGGCTAGGTTGGACATGCCCGCACAGCTCGAGAAGGGCTTATTATCCTTTAATACGGACATATTCGGACTTTTGGTCAAGCACCACT
>Ga0247774_1002068_pt1 | contig 10005 bp, 8 predicted proteins | sample UWRJL001104B6_FD_179933 | JGI IMG/M metagenome (GOLD analysis project Ga0247774, IMG submission 179933) | Plant litter microbial communities from Arlington Agricultural Research Station in Wisconsin, United States - UWRJ-L001-104B-6 | ecosystem: Environmental > Terrestrial > Plant litter >... | reverse complement strand
GTTCCATTTTTCATTGCACGTCTAATGGGCTAGCAGAAATGGCATCTCGATATCTCACCCTCATCGGGTCAGCAAGGTTACGGCTCAAGACCCTGGCACCAAGGAGGAAATATCTACAATGTAAGTTGAAGACGACCCCCTTGAGCACGCTGCATCCTAACAAAAGTCGGCTACAGTGCAAGACGAAGGAGAAAGCCCATCGCATCGAGCCCGCCTTCTTTCTATAATTCGATACGCAATACGATTCACTGGACGTGGCGTTCGATTTTTCTTCTTGCAGGCCAAAAACTTGGCTCCTCCAGAAGCAGCCATGTCGGAGCACTGGCTCATATGATACCTTCTGGTTTGGGTTCATCACCAAAAGTCACAACTTCATGGCTTTGGCTCCAGGCATTTAATGGCGTTCAAGGTCGGGTTAGCATTGATACCATGACAAATTTGACTATAGACACTTTCGTTGACGGCATATTCTTGCCATTTATTCCCGTCCTAATCTATCGTATCCGCTGCCCTCATCATGTTTTGCGGTCTTTTCAGTGGGGAAACTCCAGAGCTGGATCGGCATCTTCCACTCATGGCACTGCTGTCATACTTCAGCCAATATATCGGCTTCAAGCTAGTCGCACCAATCCACAAGAGTGGAGCAGCACGTCGGAGTGAGTTGTCATTTTGTAGCTGGCTGCAGAGAAAATCCCGGGCTGAAGCTGCCGCTTGCTGGTGTTAGTAGTAACCCAACAGTTGGGTGTCTCCGAAGCCTTCAGCGCCTTCCGGCTGAATCCTATTCATCCTGCGCGCCTCCAGCCCAACCAGGTAGTGAGTTCTGACCACCATCAGCCCTCAGCATTGAAATGTAAATTAGGTAGCCCGCGGACACCAACTCCAAACCTGTGTTTGCGTGCCACGAGTTGCGGTCCGCCTCCGTGGTATCGGCTGAGCTCAAGTCACGTCGTGACGTCGGTTGAGCGGCACCAAAAGGACAATGAAGAGAGTACGTGCCTCTGTACCTTCGTGCCGTTTCCTTTCTCCCTGCTCTTTTAGGGGTTTTAATCCATCAGGTTAGGGTTGATAAAGGACCCTGCAGCGTTTTACCAGCTGTCATAAAACCAAGATGAGGATCGTCGCCAAAACTCCCTTTTTTGAACTTTACCTGCCTTCGGTACCTGCTTGCCTGCCGCCTTCCTGCTTTGCTGTCCAAGGGTGTTTGGCGACCTGGATTTTACAACTAAATCGATCCCTGGGGCAACCTAATTAACGCAGACATCGCATGCTCGCTTCCTTCCCGTTTCTTTTTCGATGTTAGACTCTTCCCCCGTCTCGCCCCCAGTCGTTTCCCAATTAAAGTTTCAAAATCGCGAGTCGCTAGCGCAGGATCTTTCAGCGACTCTGAAATTTGCCACTCTGCCAAGTGCCTGCCAAGATCTGGCACCATGTCCCAATCATGACACCACCAATGAGCGTCGCCGTCCTCGGCAGACATTCACGATGACCCGAACATATCTGCAGATCTTACATATTGATTTTTGCCAGCAGTTGGTTGAGCAAACCTGTTGCTTCGTACAACCAGGAACAACTGCGTCAGGAACTTTCCAACGTGCTGTTTCTTGCATGTTTTCTTGTGCCGGGACACGCGACGTGCTGAAGCGAGGGCTATCGTTGGGCCGGGACCAGATGAAATTCGCGGCGCGGCCTATCGGCTCCTCAGTTTTGTTGACGGGACGGATGAGACTCGGTGAGAGGCGTGAGTGACGTGGAGTGCGTACATGCTGTCGAAGATGACCCGGCTGGCCTACCGCACTAGCCACGAAGTGGATCAATTTCCTTTTGTGGTATTATTTTCCCCTCCCAAGAACATTGGCAATTCTCAATAAAAATGTAGATTGGGCTTGTTGGTTGGGCTTCTTTTCCATCCCATCATCCCTCCAACTTTCCACGCTTTTTCCGCCATGCGGACAGCCTTGTGCATTCCTTGCATCTGGCTCTCGTAAGATTGCCATTCTTTCATGAACCTTTGGATGCTGCTATTGTTGCCATCCATCCATCTCCCCTACTTGATCTAGATGTTGATTTGGCCCTGTCTAGTTCCTCGCTGTACACACACCAGTAACATTTGTTCCCCGTTGTTGCAAAGATCTCTGGGAGGTCCAAGCGGCGTAGTAAATCAGCATATCGACATGGTCTCATAACCGAACTTGGATCTCATCGACTCGTAAGGAAGTGCTGAAACTCTGAAGAGAAAAAAGGAGCGTAGGAGAGAACTCGGGACATCAAAATGAGGATTTTCAAGACCCTGGTCTGGGCGGCCGCCTCCGTTGGCTCAGCTCGAGCCTACTGGATGAACGACGTCCAACACCTCGGCAAGGCGCCCTACAACGCGGACCCAAATTACAAGGTCTTCCGCAACGTCAAGGACTACGGCGCCAAGGGCGACGGCGTTGCCGACGACACAGCCGCCATCAACCTCGCAATCAGCTCGGGGAACCGCTGCGGGCCCCAGCAGTGCAAGGGGGAAACCACGTCCCCGGCCGTCGTCTTCTTCCCGTCGGGGACGTACCGCATCTCGAGCTCCATCCTGGACTACTACTACACGCAGCTCATCGGCGACCCGACCAGCCGGCCCGTCCTCAAGGCAACCTCCAATTTCCCCGTCTCCACCACCTTGGGCGTCCTCGACGGGAACCGGTACGGCGCCGACGGCCTGGCGTGGAAGGCCGTCAATGTCTTCTTCCGCCAGATCGCAAACCTGGTCATCGACACGACGGCCATCCCGGCCAGCCAGGCGGCCGTGGGGATTCACTGGCCCTCGGCGCAGGCCACCTCGCTCACCAACGTCGAGTTCCGGCTCAACGCGGACGCGGGCACGCAGCACACCGGGCTCTTCATCGAGGAAGGGTCCGGCGGGTTGCTGAACGACCTCGTCTTCCGGGGCGGGCTGGTGGGGGCTAAGTTGGGGAACCAGCAGTACACGGCGCGGAACCTGCAGTTCTACGGGTGCGGGACCGCCATTTCGCAGCTGTGGGACTGGGGATGGACGTACAAGTCCCTGCTAGTGCAGGATTGCGGCGTGGGGATCGACATGGTGGACACGAACACGGCGAGCTTGGTCATCTTGGATTCCAAGTTTGTGAGGGTTCCGACCGCTATTACCTCAAAGAGGAACGGGGCGTCGACTTCGCCCAAAGCAGCGGGCAGTTTGATCATGGAGAATTGTGTGTTTGACCAGGTTTCCAAGATTTTGGTTGCACCAGACGGGACAGTTTTAAGTGGAAATGCGAAAGGCAGTGTGTCCGTTCCCGGGTTTGTTGATGTAAGCTCGCTTTCTCGGGGGTTGGCAAGACTTTGTTGCTGATTCGCTCCAGGGCCAAGTATACGACCCGACCGGTCCAGATCTCCATCGAGATACCACCAGCCCCTTTTTCCCGCGACCTCCCGCCCTGCTCAGCGGCGGGAATTTCTACGAAAAGTCCAAGGTAAGAGGGTTCTTCAACACGAAGGAGTTTGAACAGGACTAAATGCTTTCCAGCCCCGGTATGAAACAGAGCCAACCTCCGGATTCGTCTCGGCCCGCCAACTCGGCGCTAAGGGTGACGGCACAACCGACGACACGGCCGCCCTGAACAAACTCTTCGACCACGTCGCCACCACCGGTACCATTGCCTTCGTCGACGCCGGCATTTACATTGTCACCGACACCGTCTTCATCCCCCCGGGCGCCCGCATCGTCGGTGAGGCTTTGGCATCGGTCATCATGGGCTCCGGCGCCAAGTTCTCTGACGTGGCAAATCCCAGGCCCGTCGTCCGGGTGGGGACGTCGGGGCAGACGGGGTGCGTCGAGTGGTCCGACATGATTGTTTCCACGCGCGGGGGCACGGCGGGGGCGAAGGGCATCGAGTGGAATCTCGCCACCACGAGCGGGCCGCCGAGCGGGATGTGGGACGTGCATGTGCGGATCGGGGGCTTCGCGGGGACGAATTTGCAGCTGTCGCAGTGTCCTACCTTCCCTACGTCTACCAACGTGGTCCGAAAAGAGTGCATCGCCGCGTACATGAGCATGCACATCACCTCGTCCGCGCAGGGCTTGTACCAGGAGAACTGCTGGCTGTGGGTGGCGGACCACGACCTCGAAGATCCCCAATATCGACAAATCACCGTCTTTGCCGGGCGTGGGCTCCTCATCGAGTCCACTAATGGACGCATCTGGCTGTCTGCCTCGGGTGTGGAGCATCACGTCCTGTATCAGTACCAGCTCTCGAGCACTACGAATATCTACATGGGGCAGATCCAGACCGAAACCCCCTATTTCCAGCCCAATCCGCCCGCCACAATCCCCTTCTCGCCCGTCGCAGCAATCAAAGACCCCGACTTTGTGGCGGACTGCAAGGACTTGACGGGTGGGCCGCCGTGCGAGATGGCCTGGGGTTTGCGAGTGCTCGGGTCGCAGAACATCACCATCTTCGGGGCCGGTCTGTACTCTTTCTTCAACAACTACAGCGACAGCTGCTGTCAGCCTGAGTCGGGAACAGAATGTCAGGATAGAATCTTTGACATTCGGGACGTGTCTAGCAGGGCGAAGGTGTCGGGCCTGGAGACGTATGCACTTAACACGATCGGGACGGTGAGGATGATTACTCGGTATGGGACCGACGTAGCCTTTGCAAAGGATAATACGGCGGGCTTTGTCGATACAGTGGCCGTCTACCACCATGGCTGATCCTAGCGTCGGGATTCTGTATATAGACGCCATTGAAGATGCTACCTAATTAAAAGTGATTTTCTGTTCTTGGGTATCTTTTCTTGGATCATGACGCCACTCTGCTTGCACTCCTCCGCATTTTAGATACGCCATTCTCAGACCCCAGCTCATGTGCTCGTTATGTGACTTAGGAGCGACATGGCAATGTATAATGCCTCATCTGTCCGTATCGTCCTGCTGCCCTGCTCTGGGAGCACATTGATCCAGTGGTCAAACATTTCCCTTGTCTTAGTTCCCGACTCCATCAGCTTGCCCAGCTCCTCGTCGTTTGCCGCTGCGTATTCGATGCCCCTGGGTCCGCCAAAGACGACAAGGAGGTGCTTGAAGTTCAGCGGCTTGGCTGGTGGGAATGCTCTGTGCAGCGGCTGTCCTCTTTCTGACGTGCCAATGCTAACGTCATAGCCGTCTTCAAACGGGCTTTCTGTGAAGACTGACGAAAGGCAATCTGCCTGCCGAACAGAATACCCCCAGTAGTACCCGCCCTCTGTCCTTGGCGCATGGGGATGAACTGGAGTTGGCTGCGTTGACTCCGGGCTCTCTAATTTGAGCGTCACTCTCGTGTTTGGCGGAATCTCGTCCTCAATCCACACTTGCTCCTCGCCGCCTACGTCGATTGGTGTCCTACAAGCGTCAGCATAGCCCTGCCCCCGGCCCCCCGGAAAGATACGAGACTCACCCCTTTTTCTTTTTGTTCCCCCCATCCTTGGCCAAAGTTAGCCCTTCCTTGTACCCAAAAAAGTCTCTTGGATTCGGATGATGCGGCATATCCAAGCTCGGCAGCTTCCCAGCGAAACGTAAGTTCTTATGGAAGGGGAAGAGTGTTTTGCGCATAAACGGCGGCGTCTCAAGGTAAGTCAGGACGTGCGAGATGAAATGGGTCGGATCCGTGTCGCCCGTATACCCCGCCGTATCAACGTTGGTGTTGCGGTCGTCGACGGGTGAGTCATCGTAGACTACGACCTCGTCGACCGAGAAGACGGCTAGGGCGCGGCCGATGCGGCCGGGTACCATGGACTGCATGTCGGCTGCCTTTATGCTGCGTGGGGTTAGCTTCGAGCTCCAAGTGGGAGATAGAGTAAGATTGGGGTGATGTGTACTCTTTAACAACGCTGGACGGTATTGCTACCGAAACAGTCCAGTCTCTCCCCCCTTCAACAGGCTTGAATCTCGCAGACGGCTTCCATGTCGTTCCCTGCTCTTGTCCATCTTCAGTTTTGCGTTTCTGGAAAGTCAGCGAGGCCCACTTCAAAGGCGTGGGCTCCTACCTTGTCAAAGCCCTGGTAATCATTGTCTATGCGTCTCCGTTTGCCGTGATCCATTTTCAAAGGATTGAAAGAGGGCAGTACCAGGTAAAATGCTATGTACACTCCTAATCAAGCCGGAGCTCTGCCTCACATTTGATGCAGGGAAAAAAATCTTAGCGGTGACAGGCGGGGCAGCTTCAAGGCCGGCAGAATTTTAGCGGGGCTCTCACCGCCCGCTGGTTTAGTGAATAAGCCAGGTCACCCATCTACTTATTGATCGGCATGCTGTTGGCCATGACATCTTTAAGCAGTCTGTCTTCAACTTCCACGACAGTTCCCTCTCTCTCGCTCCACATCCGTTCTCGGAAACTTTTCAAAATGGCTGCACCTACCAAGATTGCTTCGGCGGCCCAGTGGGAGACCATCATGAAATCCCACAACATTGTCATCGCAGACTGTAAGCTTCAGATTCCCTTAACTAGTCACCAGCAGCTTCGAAGCAGACAACGAGCTAACGGAACACGTCCAGTCTACGCTGACTGGTGCGGTCCCTGTAAGATGATTGCGCCGCACTTCGAACGCCTTTCGAAAGAAAACTCCGAACCCAAGCGTGTCGCGTTCGTCAAAGTCGATGTCGACAACCAGCAATCCATCGCGCAAACGCACGGCGTCCGCGCCATGCCGACCTTTATCATCTTCCACTGCGGCAAGGCCATCAACACCATCAAGGGCGCGAACCCGCCCGCCCTATCCTCTGCCATCGCTGAGGCCCTCAAGCTCAAGGGCCAGGGCACGCCTGGCGAATACTTCCGGACCGCCGGGAGAACGCTAGGAGGGGATGGACAGGCCTCCGCGACGGCGCCTGTCGGCCTAGCGGACTTCCAGGGCATCATCAATGGGGTCTTATTGTTTGTGGGACTGTACATTGTGTCCCTGTTATCGGCACGTGTCTCCGAGTGGTTGCAGGCGCGAAAGGAGGAGTAACGAAAGAGACTGGAGCTAATGGTATATATAGTTTGATCCTTACAAGGCGGCCGAGGCGTCTAAGTATAATGTCGCAAGACCTCTACCCGAACGGCCGCAGCCTGCGGGTAGCGGCGCGGGTGGTGCGGTAAGGAAGCCGGCGTCGAGACAGACCTTTAGGACGCTGAATGATTTAGGGAACGAGTAGGGGGCTACGGGGGAGCGGCGTTAAGGATTCTGGATTGGACGGGGCTTTATCTCTATGTACTACAATACCAAGTTTTTCACTCTTTCGAATTTCAAACTAGAAGGACCCTGAAGATGGGCCTGGTTTAGCCAGGACTCACGAGGTCTGGGCATTGGCGTAGTGCCTGATAATTGAATCACACTGTGGATACCCCGATATTTGCATCCCCGATCTATATCGATAGCTGCTGCACTGGGGTCGAAATTTTTGACTCTTCTCAAACCACTACGCCGAGCCCAATTGCAAAATGCTCTCGGCCAGGGGAGCCCGGAATGTTTGCTCGAGATGCGGGCCAACCTTTCGGGGCGTCCTTGGGCAGCATCATGTCCTCGCCGCGCAACTCCCGCGTCTCGAAAGATGGGACCGACACCAACCGAACGCGACGAGACGAATAGTAACTCCAAGCCGGACATTTTCCACGACACCCCTGCGCGCGAAAGATGGTCCACCAGAAAAAAATATTGTAGGGGATAAGGAGGCCGCAGCAAGTGTTCAAGAAGGTGAAAACCGGATACCGAAGGCGGCGGAAGAAGAAGAATCGCCAGCAGAAGATCAGGCTGTCGACGAGAATAGGTTGGATGTCATTGTGGAGGATGGCTCAGCCTCGGAGACGGGACTGGCTTCAAAGGAAGGGGAGGATGCGCTTCAGGGGCCGGAAGCTGTCGAAAGAGTCGTGCGTGAAGCCAAGCAACGATTTAGGGACACGCTGCCACCAGGGTACCTCAACGAAGAGGAGTACAAACTCTACGAACGGCTCTATGGCGCGCCGCTTCGCAAGACCGAGCCGGAGGATGTCGGCATACCGACCCATTCCGATATGATTTCCGATGCACCTGCCGAGGCGGAAGTTTCAGAATTCAGCGGCACCGTAGTCGATGGCAACGAACATGTCAAGTACGCCGAGGGGGGCAGCGCCGTGCAAGAGGACAGATATCAGAGTGAGCAAGACGAGCAAAGCGAGGAGCCGTACCAAGGGGAACAACTCGGCGAAGAAGCACCCATAGATGAACGCATCTATGCCCAGGAAAACTTTGATTACATCGAAGCAGTCGCCCGAAACCAGCGAGAATACAATGCGCTCAAGATGCTTGAAAAGGATTTTCTAGTAGCGGCGCAGAATGCAAAAGAAACTCAAGCCGAGGATGAGGCAGACCAAATAAAGGCAGCAGAAGACGAGACATTGGCGCAGCTTGATGCCGTGGCTGAGGAATATCGGGAGGAAGTGGAGGAAGAAGGGGACGGAGGTGAGGATCCGTATGGTCCAGATGGCATTCCCGCTCGGTCTCGAGCCCATCCCTACTCAAATGCAGCCCGGTCTGGAACCAATCCCACAACGGTTCATCTTCCCCGGCGTGGTCTCGTCGATCCTATCGCCTCCCTGCTGTCCAGAACAGATGTCACTCATCTCCGAGAGGCTGCCGAAGTAGCGTACGGCGGACCAGGTCTGCCGAATTCAGCAATTACACCGCAGGGACTAAAGAACCGGCCGATGGTTGGCATCCCACTACAGGCAGGGCAGCACCGCATGTCCGACATCAACGCCGATGTTTTCTTGTCTGTCTTCTACCCTCAAATGTACGCCACGGCGCTAGGCATCTTCACCGAGGTCCGGAAACGGTTAGGGACAGAATGGATGAGGAACCTAATATCCCGAGGAAACGGCGAGGGCCCTAGGGTGCTGGACGTCGGGAGCGGAGGTGCTGGTTTGGCAGCTTGGCAGTCTGTCTTAGACGCGGAGTGGGCGGTGATGAAGGAACAAGGCAAGACGGGGTCACCGGTCCCACCCGGAAAGAAAGCAACCGTCATCGGTAGCGATCGTCTGCGGAACAGGGTGAACATGCTGCTCAGCGACACGACTTTCCTACCCAGACTACCCGACTATCTGCACTCGGTCGAGGGCGCCGAGAGGCTTCTCGATGCCCCGCAGGTTCCTCTACCGCGGAAGACGTACGACATCATCATTGCATCCCACCTGTTGATGCAAGTCCCCGAGGGCCATCGACGAAAAGCAATCCTCAACAGCCTCTGGTCCTTGCTCTCCACGGAAGGCGGCATTCTGATCGTGCTGGAAAAGGGCCATCCCCGCGGGTTTGAAGCCGTTGCCAACATTCGCTCCAAGCTCCTCAACGAGTATCTCCTCCACAGAGACTCGGAGCCGGAAATCGACCCCGAAGGAGGCGAGTTCCGGCGCGTCAAGGAGCCCGGCATGATCATTGCCCCCTGCACCACGCACAGCAAATGCCCTCTGTATCTCGTCGAGGGCACTTCCAAGGGCCGCAAGGACATTTGCTCCTTCAGCCAGCGCTTCGCCCGCCCGAGCTTCCACAACCGTATCATGCGCGGTGGCGATCGAGACCATGACGATGTCGAGTTTTCATACCTGGCCGTCCGCCGCGGAGTTGCTCTGGATTCCGGTATCACACAGGGGCGGGAGGCGGCCGATAAGGCGTTTGTAGGTTACGAGGACTCGGCTGAGGCGCCGCACCCGCTTTCCTTGCCCCGGAACATTGCGAGGCCGATCAAGCGAAGGGGGCATATCATCTTGGACGTGTGTACCCCCGCCGGGCGGTTTGAGCGGTGGATCGTTCCCAAGAGCCGTGGACGGCAGGCGTACCGCGACGCGCGAAAGTCTAGGTGGGGGGATCTGTGGGCCTTGGGGGCCAAGACTCGGACGGACCGGAACGTGAGGCTTGGAAAACCGGATGGCGGGAAGTTGAGGGTTGTCAATGTCGACTTGGGCGGGCCAGGGGGCGGTATTGCGTTGCGGGAGAGCGGGAAGAAGGGGGATGCGGCGGGGAAGA
>Ga0247774_1002067_pt1 | contig 10014 bp, 5 predicted proteins | sample UWRJL001104B6_FD_179933 | JGI IMG/M metagenome (GOLD analysis project Ga0247774, IMG submission 179933) | Plant litter microbial communities from Arlington Agricultural Research Station in Wisconsin, United States - UWRJ-L001-104B-6 | ecosystem: Environmental > Terrestrial > Plant litter >... | reverse complement strand
GTCTTTCTGACCAGGGGTCCTGCCAGGCCGCGGCAACCAATGTTCTCACCAAGAAACAAGTCACAACCCTGAACATGACAGACGGCTACCTTGTTCCTGGCCTCGTCGCCTTGACCTTCGGTCTTGGCCTCGCCGAGATCCCAACGGAGCCCCTCACAGCCGACGGCTTCACCACCATCTCCCGCCGTGTCGATGCCAAAAACTGGGCCGCCGACATCCCCTACGCCAAGTATGGAGTGCACCTTGAAGGAAAAGCATTCGGCCTGGCCCGCCTCGGAGGTATCACGCGCGCCATCTCAGCACCCGGAGATGCCATGTCCGGAAGCGGCTTCATTGGCGGCGTCAGCGTGGGAATTTACACAGACGAGAGAAAAACGCTCTTAGACGGGGGCGTCTTCAAGGGAGAGGTGGCTCTGCATCTGAATCTGGGCGATAATGCGAAGCAGAGCGAGCAGTCGGTTAGCAACGCCGTCAAGAAGTTGAGGCAGATCTTGAAAGAGAGGAAAGATGACCCCATTTTGGATGGGAGTATGCCGATCGTCATCGACGCCGACAACAAGTATGATATTCAACAGGTGGTTTTGCTGAAGAGAGAATTCCCTGATGTCAACTTTGTCATCCAAGGCGGCGCAGAAGCTCCATACGTAAGCTCCTCCTTTACAGATATTAACTCGCACGAAAACTACAGTTTACTAACTACGCTGTAGGTTGCCAAAGATTTAGCTCAGGCCAAGATTCCTGTCCTCCTAACCCACAACCGCGGCGCCCCCGACACGTTCTGGGTCAAGGATGCCGTGGTCGGCCCGCCCCTGACCCGATCCATCGCGAGTTACCTCCGTGAGGCAGGTGTCCGGTTTGGTCTTGGCGCACCTTCGTTTGCAAACTCTCAGATCCATGATTTGCCCTTGGAAGCCGCCTGGGCGGGCCGCTACGCCGGGATGGAGCTGGACGAAGCACTCGGCCTCGTGTCAACCGAGGTGGAGGACATTCTCGGCCTGGAACCGACGGGGGACATGGTCCTCTGGGAGGGAAGTCCGCTTGAGTTTGGGGGCACGGTTGCGCTGGCGCTTGGAATGAGGGACGGAAAACTGGAGGTAGTGAGTTGTTGGCCCGGTCAGGACGAGGGGTTGTGAGAGGACGAGAGGCTTCTTGCAGCATGTCGTGCCTCGAACAAACGGATCTTGATGGCACGGGATCCTGGGCATCGGAATTGCGGTCACGCAGCATCGATCGAACAGGAAAGGCTCACTACGTGTACATCTCTTGCGGCGGTGGCATCTAGATGGAAGGACGAAAAAACTTGGCACTGTTGTCCTGTAGCAGGTCGGGTGCCCGGCACGGCCAGCCACCCGCGGCTTCTGAGTCGTGACACGTCATCACACCTACCCAACATTGGAATAGAAGTATTTGCGCCTTTGTACAAAGCACGATGAATGCTCACCCGGCTGTCCGGTGGTATGCCATCCAGCCCAAGGCAATCTGCAGACAAAGATTGGATACACAGGCCTTCTGGCTTCCCATTCGCACGTTGCCGTTGAAGGACAGCAGATTAAAGCAGGTACAAAGTCACACAAGCTGGGAAGCGCACTCGCCAAACAAGTAAGATTGGTGGGCATGGTGTGAGTTTGTGCAGGTCTCCCCAGTTTCCCCAAGAGCCTTGTTTTCGAACGTTTCCCTTGGCGCCACGACAGCCAGCTTCTGCTGCATGATACATGTATACAGCGTAGAGCGGCAACCTGCGTCGCTGGTAAGTAAGAGTGTATTTGCGAAGGAGGGTGTCGTGAGTTTTATTTTTATTTTTGGTTGGTTGTTTGCCACATCCAAAGATTTTGGGTACAGGGAGCAAGAGGAAGAACAACTGCCGTGGACACTGTGGAAAAGGCATGTTTGGGAACAAGAGAGAATTGGGCGGCCGAGACGCGTCCTAGAACGCCACGAGAAAAGGTCGTGGAAACGTGACCCCGACAAGGAAGCGTCAGAACCAGGTGCCTGGGCCTGGATGAAAATTGAACCAATCCTTGCAAGAAAGTCGGAAGAAAATGACCGGCGGGCGGCATATGCTTTTCTCGTCTGCTCCCGTCTCGGGAGAAAAATATCGATCCCGTCATGGCAAAACCCTTTCCCTCGGTCTCGGATTTGATATTTTTCATTCCAACTGCAAAAATCATCTGGAAGTGTATTGGATTCTTGCAGGCTCTGGAAGCACCGTGATAGATTAACAGGATGGAAGGGGTTATTATCTACGAGCACTCGACACACGAAAAGCCGAGTTTCTGGTGTCGCCAAGGGTTTAACAGCAGCGGTTGGAGGACTTGTGAGCCAATTGCAAGACTCAAATACCTTGGTTCAGGGGATTTCCCTTCTCTGGGATTCGGCGCCAGGCCAGTGGGACAGAGAGCCGTTTAGGAGGATGGGCTTGATGGAATGTCTGTGGTACAATTTCGCCGACGTGGCTGGCCAAGTCCCGCGTGGCGCCGAGATCATGTTTCAATTTCGAAAACCCTGGAATTCTGATGGAGCATGGTGGGCTTCTGTCCCCCTGAATCACTCAGGCATCATGACAAGGCAGCGTCCACGCTCCAGCTGTCACTGGGCGGCGCCGAGACTTCAGTAGCCCAACCAGGAGCGCTGCTTGCTTGCTTCTTGTTGGGGGCAAGGGGAGTCCCGACGGTGGCTTGAATTAAGGGTCAGGACCCCTGCCAATAGCAGGTCGCGTCAAGGACCAGAAAAGAACGAACAAAGAAGTGACGGATCTGGGTGGAGTGCGGGGTTAAAGTGGGGGGGGGGCATGTCCGTTCGGAAATGATGAAATCGTGTAAGGTCGCGAAAGAAAGTTCAAAAATGTCATATCTTTTTTCAGGATCGTGAAGAAAATAGAATGATCCTCGTCTTCTGCCCCGTGGGATCTTCGCAGGCTTGGAGAAGTCATCTTGCCGACTGCCGAGCTTACGTTCGTGCTGATATCGAAGGTGAGAATTTGCTATTCTCGGCACTCTCAGCAGAGCCCCCGTCGCGAGACGACCGCTCATTTAGCCGAGATCTGTCGATAAGTATTTTTGGATCATGTTTGGTGGCGAAGATGCGCGTGGGCACCCAGAAGGGTACCTTTCGCACCTTTACGCCCTTCAGCCGAGCGGCTGCGAACCCTCCACCTTTTCTCGGCGCCTCCTTCTTCGCCGCAATCGGGCAGATTGAGGAACGCTGGTGGACGATGAGGAAGAGTTAAGTAAAGAAACGCGACGGATGTTGGTCAGCAGTGGAGATTTGGAAAAATTATTCCTGGAGATGGTGAGGATGCTGCACAGGGTGGCCCTGTGGCCTGCGCCCCTGAAATCTCGTGAAGTCGACGCGATGGCACCAGATCTGGCAGGAAGGTGCAGCCCTGCTGCTGCAATCCAACGCTGGCTGGCCATCACTGGGTCGAGCCCCGCAGGAGAGGCTCTCGGTAGAGAGTACCGAACCATAGGGCTCCACTGAAAGGTGGAAGTTGAATGAACACTCCACTGGAAAAACAGTGCGAATGGAAAAGCCCATTTCGGAACAACGACATGATCCACAACGCCGGTTTTGCCAGATTTCGTTAGATAACCCATGAGGGTCTAGAATACGGGAATTCAACGTTCAACCAAACGAGAAGACAGTCCCCCCAAAAATTCCTTCACGCTGTACGACGCCGACACAGCTGAGGGAGAGGGAACGACAGTCGATTTAACAGCGTCCGTCCGATGTTGTCCCCTTGCGCCGATAACATGTATTTTTTGGTTTCTGTTCTGGTTGGCAACGGATCGCCGCTAGGATGGTGGCGGTCGGACATGGAGGGGCCACCCCCTCCTCGGCGTCCATGGCTGTCTCGTCCCACACCATATCGAAGGGTCCGGGCCAATCAGAAGCCTCAGTCTTTGCGCAGGTACGGGTTTTCTGAAGCTGCCCCTTTTTCGATCTGCACGAAACAAAGAAACGCACGCTGCAGCCTCGATGTGCTTGGCCCCTCGTTCCCCCACTACCATACTCACTCGTGCCACTGAGACTTGTCCCCCTCGCTGGTGGAGGTAGGGGAGCTTCTTTACTTGGAGCACCGAGCCTGCAGAGCGCATGCACTTGCTACGGCGCATTTCCTCGTGTGAGCTATTCGTGCACAACCATCCATCCATCCACCCATCAAAGTGAACGAGAGAGCGTAGCCGACGTGTCAGAATAGAAAAGTGGGCAATATGACTGGACGTACACATTTGGCTTTGTTGGCGGGGGAGCAGCTCGGCAAGGACTGGCCGGCGGAGGAAACAGTCAAACAGTCAAACAGTGCTAGGGACACAGCGAAACGCAGTGGCTGTTCAAACGCCAGTGCTTGCCGTTTTACTCATGAACAGCGATCAAAATACGGATTAAGACTTCTATGACATTAAGATAACTGCATTCGATAATAATTCTAGGCTGCAGGCAGCCTCTTGCGGCGCTGGCAAACAGGCAGCCTAGGAATAACGCTTGTCAGCCTTTCGATCTGACCTGAGCCACAGTGCCCGGAGACGCCTTTTTCCAGAGATTCGATGCCATCCAGAAGACCCGGTGGGCGCCTCTCTACTTGCGCCTCTACCGATATTGAAATGCCGTCACAGCCGTAGAGATACTGTGTAGATACTCTCTAAAGTACTTGACCAAGTGACCGGCGGTTCATGGCCGCAGATGGCGTCCCCGGCGGAATGGCCTCCTAAATTTTCAGTACCGCTGCCACGCATACTCTGGCAGGCGCCTCTTCAGTGACAGACTGGAACCACGAGGGTACGAGGTATTCTGAACTTTTAACACGGCCATGCTTAAGCTCTTGTTGTAAGGAGGAATGGGTCAAGAAGTCCAAAATTTCTCCTGGCGTGGTTGAACCTATGAGGTGGCGGATGCGAGGTACAGCCCCCGGCCCCCGCAACAGCCCCGGCGCACTTGTTCCCGGCCTCGGTCCTGGTGCTGGCTGGCAAGCGAGACACAGCAGCAGTGCACCGCGGCCGGACCAGTCGCACGACAACACCCTTTAATTCGTGTGTTCCCGCCGACTCTTGGACTTATTGTTCTCCCTTCCTCCTCCTCACCTTTCGCTCATTCATCGTCTGTTGTGGTTCGTCTCTTTTTTTTCTTCATTCCTTCACTTTTCTTCCAGTCATTCCTTTATCACCCCCAACCCACCGACTCAGTCTTCATTCATTCTGTTGCGTGCCTGCTGGCCTCGTCCTCTCATTCTATTCAACCTCCATCGTTTCTTCCCAACTAGTCTTGGTCCCCAGGTTTTGCCGACTCATATCTACCTTTGTAGACAGCGAGGAATCTTCTTGACACCTTCGAGTCAGCGAGATTGCAGAGAAGAAGAGAAATCCTTCGACTGTGCCAGGCGACTTACATTCATTTCTGGAGCGCCGGTAGCAGCATCGACATTTACACGAACCATTACTTGATCCACAACGAACTTTGCGAACTCACACGCACCGAACCTACCCTTTTGCGCCTTTGACAAGTCCAAGAAACGGAAAGGTTTTTACGGAGCGCCAACGTCGTGGTTGCACCTCAATTCTATATATACGCGGATCGACGTTGAACACGACGATCACGACCCCGCCTCCCGCTCGCGATTTTTGCAGCTTCACAATGAAGTACTCGATAGCACTAGCGGCCGCAGCCCTGGTGGGCCCGGCCTTGGGCGAACGGGACAGCGCATTCGCCGTGATGCGATTTAACGGCAAGGAAATCTGCAAGGGCCGGATGGATCCAATTGTCAGCTACGGCGAGCCGTCCTCGCATGTCCACTCGATTTTCGGCGGGAGCAACTTCGGGCTCCATGCCGACGGCAAGAAGCTGTCGCAGTCCAAGTGCACCAGCGCCAAGGTCAAGGGGGACAAGAGCGCCTACTGGTCGCCGACGGTGTTTTTCCACGACGAGGAGGCCGGCACTTTTGAGCCTGTGCCTGTCATGTACACCAACGTCTACTACTTGTGAGTTGAGCCTGCCGCTCGCCTCCTGTGCCGCAAGGCGAGGTAAACTAACTCGAGGCACAGTTTCGAAGCCACCGACGACGACATGAAGCCGTTCCCTCTGGGCCTGTCCATGGTCAGTGGGGACGCCATGACGCGGACTCTCCCGCCTGGGGGTGGCACGCAGTGCCTTGATCCGAACAATGGCCCGATCCAGCCTGCGCTTTGGACCTGCCCCCGAATCGATTACGAGAACCCGCTGTCGTGGCCGGCCGATTCGGACGGCTCTTCGGCCGGCGTGGGCGACAAGGTCAACAAGGGCCAGGGTGCCGGCTTCCCCTCCCACACCTGCGACCAGACCTACTCGCCCCTCCGTGCCGACATCCACTTCCCGTCGTGCTACAAGATTGGCGCCGAGCTGACCGACTACAAGAACAACATGGCATGGCCCACAGGCAAGGGCGCGTCCAAGGGCGGTCGGGTGAACTGCCCCGAGGGCTACATGCACGTTCCGCACATCTTCATGGAGATCTACTGGGAGACGGACAAGTTCGCCGACAGGTGGGGCAAGAACAAGGGCCCGCAGCCTTTCGTCCTGTCCAACGGCGACGCGACGGGCTTCAGCATCCACGCCGATTTCATGTCCGGCTGGGACGAGGACCTGCTCAAGAACATCATCGACAACTGCAACAGCGGCCACGACGGCATGCATGCCTGCCCGGGCATTGCCGGCACTGACCAGGTCAACGACGCCGAGTGCACGTGCGACGATGGCGATCTCTACAAGGACGACGATCTTTCGGGCCCCGTGCCCAAGCTTCCCGGCAACAATCCTCTGGCGGGCTGGAAGTATGGAACTGCCAACGTGCCGCCGCCTCCCTCGTCATCGCCGTCCAAGCCGCCCACCTACGGGGACAAGCCCAAGGATCAAAAGCCCGATGACATGTATAAGGATCAGAAACCCAAGGAAGAGAAGCCCGAGGACAACAAGGGTCCCGACAGCCCTCCCGCCGCTCCTCCCGCCAAGAGCGACGAGAAGCCCGAGGACAACAGCGAGGACCGCTCCAGCCCCGAAAAGCCCGGCGAGTACGCCACCGCCGCCACGGCCCCCGCGCCCACCTCGCCCCCCGCGCTCGAGCCCAAGAAGGACAGCACCTGCAACGTCCAGACGGTCTGGGAAACCACGACCGTCACCGTCGCGGCGTCCGAACCCACCCAGAAGGTGAGGAGGCATGTCCACGCGCATCGCGCAAGGGCACATCGCCACCACCACTCGTTTTAAAGGGGGAGCTTTTGGATGGCGCTTCGTTGTGCGCACGATTTCATTAATTGCAAAATTCAATTTGCATTCTGCGTCGTCACTTCAATTCGAAATGATATAGATACTAGGGTACGCGAGGCACAAATGTGTCCCTGCGAGGATTTTTGATGCGGCTCAGGTTTTTTTTCTTTTTCTTTTTCGGAGCAGACAAACCAGCATACGAATGGAGAGCAGAGCAGGACAGGCACGGGGGTAGGGCGGATGTGGATATAGAAACGGCCCGAATCGAGCAAGTTTTTGTTCTTTTAGCATAGCGAGGCTTTATGAATATAGCCTACGGATTTTTCTTGAGTCTCTTTTCCACTCACCTTGGGGATGAAGGGGGTGAGGGTGATTTTGCTATGGTTGGTAGGTAGCTGCTGGATGGCGCCCTGAATCGATACCCACTGCTTCATACTTGCCTACTCTTCCCTTATACAAATGGACTGTCAATATGATTTTTTTTTCTTGATGCTGGGACAAGACCGAATCACCAAACAAGGCTGTTGTTGATCTTGACGAGCAATATGCTAGAGGCCACACAAATGACACAATTATGTACCATGCACAATGCAAATGCTGCCCCATTCCGTATATGCACCACGTACCAGTTTCCAATCATGTTTGCCTAGTTCCAACCGTCTCATCACACACAAGACCAACCGTCAGGCCGATTCACATTCCCAAGCCCATTCCAAACCTGCCTCCTCGGCCAAGGACACAAAGGCCGCTGCCGAAGGACGGGCGTGCTGGGATCCGTCTGGGTCGCCCAGTTCGTCGCCACAATCTTGTCCACGGCCGTCCCCTCCTCCACCCACCGCACGAGCGCCAGCAAGGCATCGTGGTCGGCATCCTTGAACCCGGGAACGGACCACTCCCCGGCCCCGATGGACGATGCCTGGCCGGCCCCCGCAATCATCCAGGGGGCCAGCTCGGTCAGGGGCGTGCCCCAGCAGTGCTGCACGCCGGGGAGCTTGAAGTAGCGGAAGAAGTCGTAGAGCCGGTACATGCCGCCCATGGCGTCGGCGACGCGCGTGTAGTACAGGTCCGAGGCCTTGGGGGTCACGACCCCGTCGGCCATGCCGTGCCACATGATGATTTTGCCGCCGCGGGACTTGAACGCCGACAGATCGTACTGGTCCGCCGTCACGCCGCCCGGGTTGAGGCGCTCGGCGTCGCGGACCACGGTCTCGTTGAATCGGGACAAGGGGTAGGAGGGGTCGTCGTAGAGGAAGTAGCGGACGAAGGAGAGGCCGAAGGGGGCCTCGGATTCGTCGGCCAGGAGGAGCCAGTTCCATTCCGAGCCTAGCTCTAGGCCCGGGTGCAGGAGGGAGCCGTCGGTGGGGGAGGTCCAATTCGAGTACACGCTCTTGGCCGTTCGGACCTGCGCGGCCGTGATGCATTTGGACGGGTCCACGCCGGGCTTGCCGCAGGTGATGGGGTCGAAGGAAAATGTGCAAAGGTCCGGGGCGGAGAGGAGCTGGTCCGACACGCCGTCGGCGCTGTCACATTGGCGGAGAACCTCGTTCGCAATGATGCCGAACTGCGTGAAGGTCATGTGCCCCGCCGAGCTCGCGGGGAGGTTATACTTCGACAGCTGCACCACGTAGGGGTTCATATGGCTCGTCCACCACGCCGGCGCGCCCACCAAGATGCCGTCGAAGCTATCGGGCGCGAGTTGGATCTGCTTGAGACCCTGCCGGCCACCCGACGAGCACCCGTTGTAGTACGAGTGGTGGATCGTGCTCCCGTAGTACGCGTTGGTCAGCTTCTTCCCGAGAGACACGGACCCGGACATAGCGCGCCAGCCCCAGTCCGTTTTGGATTCGGGCTTTTTGAGCGCCCACCTCATGTCCGTCGCCGAGGAGCTATGGCCCGTGTCGGTGGCAACGGTGGCCATGCCGTAGTGCGCCCCGGGACCCATCTCGACCCAGGGGATGCCGCCCGCGAAGCCGCCATTTCCGACCGCGAGGAAGCGGCCGTTCCACGTGGTGGGGAGGAAGAGTCCGAAGCGGAAGGAAGACACGCCTGACGAGGGGACTTTGACGATCAGGGCGCAGAGTTCCGGTAGGTTAGTGGGATTTGTGGGATAGGGGATGTTGGCGGCTCCCTCTCCGAACGAGCCGCCTTGCGAGATTGGAGAAATTTTCTCCAGCGTGGCATTTGCCGCGGCGAGAGCAGCACTGAATGTTGACGCTTTGCAGTTGCTTAGACTGACGGCTGGAGAGCTCCCTTGCGGCGGCAACCCTTCTGCGAGATGAAGGGAGAGGCCTACGGCCGCGAGCACCTTGAGGAGTCGGGAAACCATGTCAGCAAGCCAATATGTGAAGGTCGATACCCGGAGAAGAGCTTGATCCAAGAAAGAAGCACAACAGGACCACGCAGAGCCGACCTTCGAGTGCAGCCGCAACGTCGCTTTAAGAATCGTCTCGGCAACAAGCTCAGTTGCACACATCATGACCGCCCACAGCAGGGCCAGCAGTCCGGCGGCCGGCGCCGGACCATCGTCGCCACCGCCGGGTAGTGGGGGAGGTTCCATCGTTCGTCCAGAGTACGATCACGCAAGCAACGCGAGCATCGAGGCGAGCCGAAATTCGGTCAAGTGCCGGCTGCAGAGGTTCGGCGAGAGTTGCAACCGGGCCAGCGAACGGGTGTTGTGCTCGGTGGATGGCGGCGCATCTGAAGTCACGATGCCATCCGCGCTGGGGACTGCGGGGAACGTGCCGTATGCTCGAAGGCCCGGACTGTAGGGCTCGATACCAC
>Ga0247774_1002066_pt1 | contig 10016 bp, 5 predicted proteins | sample UWRJL001104B6_FD_179933 | JGI IMG/M metagenome (GOLD analysis project Ga0247774, IMG submission 179933) | Plant litter microbial communities from Arlington Agricultural Research Station in Wisconsin, United States - UWRJ-L001-104B-6 | ecosystem: Environmental > Terrestrial > Plant litter >... | reverse complement strand
CGTCGGTTTTGGTTGGGGTCGCGGGGGGAGGGGGGGGGGGGGGGGGGTGTTTGTTTGTATGTTTTCCGCATTTTACCTTTTGGCCTTCTCAAATCGCGTCTCGCTTGCCACAGCATGTGAAAGATTCTCACACCTAAGAAAGCGTTGTGGACACCGAGAAAGGCAGTAAAAAAATGTCAAACGGCGGCCTTGTTCGGTATTCAGATTGGGGCAAGGTAGCTCGTTCTCGGAGTCCGGCTGCACCTGCTCTGGGAGGTAACCTTTGGTGGTACAGCGAAAGGAATACAGTAGCAAACCTAGGGTCTGTTTTTGACAGTTGGCCTAAATGCTACCGGCTCCATACTGGGCTGGCGGGATTGACTGTCAGCTTTACAGGGGAAAAGAACAGCCTTGCGAGAGTGGTTTAGAAGGCAGACAAGCAGGCTAGGCAACTGGGCTAGCCCACCTGGCCTAAACCGAAGTCTGGTTCCCTCGCCTGTCCGTTGTGGGGGATCTCCCACGAAGGGCAGGGATTTATATTAGGAACCGGCCCAGTTTGCATAATATGAACCAAACCACTGTGGTTTTTGGGTTTGGTGCTGGTCGGATGGCCTTGGTAGATCGAATCATCGTGAGAGGGAGCGCACTGTGGTGGACTTTTGATCGCCAGCCAACAGCAGCGTTGACTCTGTTGGATTGATTTGCGGCTCCATGGGAGGCAAAAAAATATAGGGGAGGCAAGTGAGAACAAATTTATGAGCTGCTGGCCTGAACAAGTAGTGCTTTACGCTTTTATGCTGTGCAAGCATCATGTGCTCCCGCGTCCAAGCAAATCCAGGTCGAACCTGCCTGCTTGCCGACCGAAGGCCATGCATGTGTTGAAACATCGCCATACGAGATGAGATCAAGCATAATAACACGACATTTATTGTCAAATTGGTTAGACTTTTTCTGGTGAGGAACTAGCGGCTTGACTTGTCGATACAACTTCTACAGTGCGCATCCCGCGATGTTCCTCACTTGCTCTTCCAATGACATTTCGATCTCATTCCCGTCCCGACCTGCGCAAGTGTAACTTGTCGTCAACGTATGGGGTACTCGTGCAGCACATGGAGGTCGAATACGACAAGAGATCAGTGAATAAGAACGTATGACTTCGAACATCGTGGCGAGCACACTCATGCAGCTGCGTTATCGAATCACTTGCCACAGATGCAGGGAGCTATTCGTGGATCCCTGATGCCCCTGCAAGTTGGAGGTTGTTGGACGGCTCGATCCCTCTAGTGAGGTCGTATCGCCCTCCAACGATTCGTAAAAAGAGGATGAATGCCGAGGGTGGCCTCTGATTCCTTCAACAGGGGCCCACAAGTATCATACCGACACTGTTGGGCATCGATCGTTACCTTCAGCGTTCGTTCCCCGACTGCGTTTGTCAATCAAGAGGCTCACACGCCGCAGCCGCAACCGCCTCCCCCCACAAAATGGCCTCTGTGTAGCAAGAACCATCGAGGATGGCAACGTCTCCCAATGGCTTCCCAAACGATGGCCACGCCAGTAGACTTTGAAACATCTCTCGTCAACTTGGGCGAATTGGACCTGCCTGGCGTTTTAATTTGAAGCATTTGATGCGGGGAAAACGTCCGTCCGCCAGCTGTCGCACTGGTTGAGGTCCGGTCGGGCATTTCGGCTTCAGGGCCCGAAGGATGATGCCTCCTGGCCCTGGTCATCTGTCAACCGGCCATGATGGAGATTCAACTCTGGGACACCACGTCCAAAGGCTCAACAAGTCGGCAGCTGTTTCCTCGGAGCAATTTGTACGACCTGTTACTAGATTTTTATGCAAATGAAGAGGGGGGAGAAGGACGAAGTTGAAGAATTCTACATCCTCACGAGCGAGGGAGGAGCTGAGGGGTTGCTGCTGCTAGACCCCCGAATTTCCGAACTTGAGAACCGGGGAGGATGATACCCTCCAGGATGCGCATGCGACCTGACCATGACGCCCCAAATAAGCATCGCCAGTAAGTTGGAAGCCTTGGTCTGTCAAAGAGTGCTACTATGACGCTCCAAGCAGGGCGCTGTCGTATTGGCTGGACTGCGAAAGCTGGTTGTTCCTGCATGGCATTTAATTCAAAAGGTACTGCAACAGAATTCCGCACATGACACCTCACGAAGGCGATCGCTATTTCATTCCTTGAAGAAGACAAGAAACAAAGCGCCTCACCTGAGCCGTGCAGAGTGCAGACGATGATGAGCTTTGATGAATTACTTGACTTTGTCGCAGCTTCTCCATAGCATTCTATTCAACGCCGTCATCCCCACATGACCCCCACCAGCCCGTTGAGTGCGAGAGGTTTCTATGTTTCAATTCGTTTCGAACAAGAGCACTGTGCGGTCGGCAGAGCAAGCCCGAGTCCGAACGTCCTTACTTAATGATATTCTATTCTAAATCACCTTCTCTCCGTTTGCTATAGTCTACCCGTAGGCCCGCAGCCGAGTTCCATCTACTCGATATTGGTTTTTACTCTGTACCTGCGCAACCAGGAAATCGTGAAGGTGTATTAATCATTTGGGCTGGAATCTTACCCCCCGTTCTAAGGAGCAAAAGAATTGTGCAGTGCAGTAGGTGGTCTCGCTTCATGGAGGCTCGGTTACGTCTTTGGGGCATGGGGCAGTGGTAAATAAGCACCAACAGTAATCTGCACGCACTTTAACGAGGCAGCAGGTCGCCAGGGGCACCACCATCACAGCTTATTACAGAGTCCCATTGCAGCGAGATGTCGACCGCAGTTTCTCACAATTGAGCGTGCGAAGTACGAAGGTGGTAGTGTACCTGACCCAATTTTCTTCCACTGTGCGCTTGGTGTCGATTGTGACTTCAATAATGAAACGCCATTGTCCGTGGACGCTTGGGAGGTGCCACTGAGGAAAGTTTAATGCCCATACAAGAATATACCTTTGGTATGTTCCAAAGAAACTTTGGCAACCATCTAGGCGGTGGCTCTTATCACAACAAAAACGGTTGAATGATGCCGGGCTACCTCACGAGTATCGAAATATTGATGGTTATGGGAATGGCGCTTTATCACCTTGAAGGGGGAGCGCCACCGTCTGTCACTCGGATCCACCTAATTTTATTTCACGGTGGACGCAACCACACCCACCTCCGTACATAGGCAACGACGAGGCAACGGCATTGTGCAGCAGTCACGCTAAGGAATCAAGCATCTTCGTTTGAACAGTAGGAATTGATGTCTTCATTGTTCTGTTCCGAGTACCTATCTGGCAGTAGAGTAGATAGGCAAGCGAGTAAAATAAAATAAAAAACTAGTGCGCAGTGGTATCACAACATAAAAAACTCCGCTCGTTTTGGCTCTTAACCCATAATCTCCTAAGCCGGACCGGCAATCCTAACTCCGGAAAGGAACACCACAAAAGCCCAAGTTCCAATGAACTCGTATCCGACTCAAACGCCTGGTGGCCATAATCAAACTCCAGATCCTTTCCGATGACCCTTTGGTGCCAGAATCTTGCACTGTCCCAAAAAAAAATCAAACTCCGAACGCATCGTGAAGTGCCGTCGTGATAGCGTGCCCTTTTGATCCCAATTGCAAACGCCGGTGTATGCCACTAAACAGAACGCCATCCCAGAATCAGTGACCTAGAAGCCTGTGATCTTCATGCTCTTTCTCCGGCCCATGCTGAATCCGCTCAGTATCCTGCTCGCTTTCTTCTCTGTCGTTGGTATGGGCGACATGGGGGAAGCAGGAACGGGCGAAAGCGGCGTCGACGGCACAGAGTGCGAGTTCTTCTTGGCCGAGCGCAAAATGTCGTTGTAGGTCACTGGGGGCCCTGCCTTGTTGACTAGTGTTTGGGTTTGCTCCCCCTGTTGCTTGGACTCTTCCCCGCGCACGTCCCCGAGTTGGTCCCCCGATAGATTGTGCACGGATGGCGAGCTTAGTGCCGCCTGAGACCCGTTTGAGGGCCCATTGAGCATCGGTCGGCTTCGCTTCCTGACGAGGCTGAGCGTCTTTTTGAACATGGCCGTCGGCGTCTTCGGCGTCTTGGGTGTGTCGTTCTCCTCGATTGGTTCCGTGTAGGCCCGCTGTGCGAAAGGGTCAATGTTGAGGAAGGTGGGCTTGCTCTTGAGCATCTCCAGGCCAACGCTAGTTGTCCGCGGTGGTAGTGTGTGGTTTACCGACGAGGCCGCTGTTGACGAGGTAGACATCCGGCGCGAGGATATTGTCGAAGAAGAGGCAGACTCGGAAAGCGAGCCAAGGCTGCTTTGCCGCCGTGCTTCAATCGAGTTCGGCGAGATTGATCGACGAACAGGGAGGACTTCCACAATTGACGGCCGTCCCATGAAAACAACCGACACAACTCGAGCTGTGTCCTCGTGGCTCCTCCTCCTGCCATTCTCAGATACCTCACTCTCGGATTCGTAGTCATAGTCCGAGAAGTCGTCGGCCGACGAGGATGCGTCTTCTTCCGAAGAGAGGTAGACATCGTGAGGCGTCGCTTCCGCTACTGCAGGCTGAGCCGGAGTCTTGAGGTCGAAGGCATTGAGCAACCTCGAGGCTCGCAGTGCGCTCTTCTGGGGCAGGGCCGGAGGCTGCTCGGCCTGCTGGACGTGGGTGGTCGTGGGCGAGATCAAGCCGCTGTTGTACATGTCGTCCAACATAGTACCGTCGTAGCTCTGTCTCGTGCAAATAGGCTTGGGGGCGCCTGGGATGGAATCCCTATAAGTCTTCTTCTGTTCCTGGTAGTTGCCCAAAGCCATCTCCCTAGTGGGGACAATCGTGTCCACCAAAGACATGGCGGTGGTTTGTAGTAACACTTCGCGATCCGTAAAGTACGCAGTCAAGTCGAGTTCGTTAGGGTAGTCGTTTCACTCGGTATACCAAGTTTCTTGTTGCAAGTCCTTAGAGTGAGAGACTGAATAAAATATTCCTACCAGAGGGTGGTTGGACAGGTGGGATAGATATTTGAATCTGAACGACGGAACGAAGAAGGGTGCCTGGCCCATATGTATCCCCGTACATTGTCTCTCGAAGAGGCGGCTGGAGCCCACAAAGCTGACCTTGGAGACACACCTTTCGTCTGCAGCCAGGATAGAGTGGGGACCAGAGATACCCAGAGACAGGGATTGAGTACTCTTGGTACCAGCGATACTGTGTGCTGTCTTGAACCACACTGGGTACAATAGTACGTACCAGCACAACACCCTCAAAGATTCCCAACTGGAAACTTGGTGGCTTTCCGGGCCCACACCCATTAATTGGCAAAGCCTGACGCATTCGGGGCTTGGCGACTGCCATGTCAAACTTCTTGGAGAATAATTGCGGCTGGTGACCTGGTGAAGCAGGAGGCACAGAAAGAAGCACCTTCACAAAGCTTCAGGAGAAGTGTGTTTCAAGTAAAACCTGAGATTCTTCAAGAGGCGCGCGTTCTGCTCAACCAAACCCGACCAGTATAGCTTTGGTCTCGATACCATTTTGCTACAGTCTGCCTCAGCACGAATAATACGTAGACGCTTGTCTCGAGTTGCCTGTCCTGAGAGAAGCCGACACCCAGAAGAAATCAGCTGCCCGTCTCGATGGGGGCGACGGCTCTTGGAGGCGAATGGCCAAGCTCAGAGCAGAAGTCAAGAAAGAAAGGTCACAGCCTGTCAGGTCGAAAAGTAACAAAGCCGACCGGAATAATCGACATTTTTGCGGCGAATCTAGTGATGATCAACAGTCGGCTGGAGATTTTGTCCGCTTTCTCGTGTAGTGGAAGATTCCACCCCCCCAATTAAGCTCAGGTCGGTTGGAGGGTCGGCGGGCAAGCGCTGTAAAGTTTTCCTGAGTTCCCGTCTGCCTGGCACTCCAAACCGCCTTATTTTTCCAAGCGCTATCTATGACCGAATATCCACCTCAATTGTTCGTATACAACGGAGCTTCGAAGAACAGATATTTAGTATGTGTTTCCGAAAACATGTGGCAGCGGTTCTTGAATCATTCCACGTTCTTTTTAGTAGCATTTGGCGGTCGTCACCCGGCCAGGGGGGCTGGTCAACTCGGGAGAGGCCAACTTTCCTGCACATCAAGCTATGGACCAGAGGCATGTCTACGCAACTTCCTCCACAACAGGGATGAGGGCCGGCTGGGCAGCGTGGCAAGGAACCAGCGATCTTTATTTTGCTCCATGCGACCACCCGTGACGACAGTTCAGCGCGAACATAGAGAACCCCCACGCTGATTGGCCGTGCAAGGTGAGATTTGAAGGGCTTCCCACCCATCGGCCTTGTTAAGACTGCCAACCGCCGCCGCCTGTGGCACCACCAAAGGAGAACTGGGAGTCTAACACCGATATTTCTCCTCAACCCCGCTGTCGCGCCGAAAGTCCCACCCCCTCATGTTCGCAGTCCTCCTCTCGTCCTCGAGTCCCATTCCGCATGAAGAAGATCCACGTACATCCTCATGCCGCGGCGGTACAAAGCAGCTATTTGTCGTTCTTTCGTCCGAACCTTGTCACTGGGATCTCTGTCCGCGATCCCCGGAATGTGAATGAAATTCCAATCAGTTTTGTGCCTCCGGCCCGCGAGTTTTTTCATCTAAAGAGTTCGCGAGCATGGTTGCCGAGTTCCTGACGAGACGTCGTCTATCCTGGCAACCTCGTTCCTATCTCAGCCCGTATACCGAACCGTCTGCGAGACCTATCACTTTCGTCTAGCCGAACCGTCGTCTCAACAATGCTACAAAAAAATATTATAGGTCCATCGGAACGCATACGGAGTACAGAAGTCTTCCCGAATCACCAAACTCTGTCCATATCTGGGGCGGTCCACTTTTAGCTGCCTTTCAACTCTTCCCACGCAGGACGCAGGTCAAGCGACCTCGCAGGCCAATGGCGAGGCCCCTCAACACGAGATATCTGCGTGAATATCTGGTCAGCCTTTGGACGCCAACCAACCAGGCAGCAGCATCAAGTCTGCCTCGAGGTGGTCTCCTGCAGGCTAAAAAGATGGTGGTGGCTGCAGCAGGGTCGGCGGGTAGGTCAAAATGGTCCTTGGCCCCGTCTTTGCTGCCCCTCCGTCACCAGACCGCCTATCGGGAGGCGCTAGGAGGTTGCCAGCTCTAAATTCTGGAGGCATGTTGAGAAGAATATCTTGACTTCTTCACGAACCATTCCTTGGGTTCATACCATGGCAAGAAGACAATACGATCCAGCGTCGAAGGTCCATGACAATGCCGTGCTGTTTGATGAATGGGATGTTTCGACAGGGTTGAGCAGCCCTGCCAGCCAGCCGAACCGGAGTGGAGCGAATCACGACAGTGACGACTGACAAGGCTCTTTGTTCTGCATGAAATATCTTAGCTTCCCCTATCCATCCCCTTTTGACACGGGATCTCGTCATTCAATCACGATGAAGACTTTGGGTTTAAAAAGTTTCGACGTTTCGGTCCTTTCACGTTAACTTTTTCGGGAGCACCATTGGTAGCATCCAGATGCCTCTTGGAGAGCGGGGCCCCTTTTCGAGTTTCGCCTTCTCCCCTGCCGAGTCTCCAAAAGCGGGGCCTTTCGGTCAGCGGGCCAGTCAGGTTCTTGAAACGGCAGCAAGGTGTGTTCATCTGAACATCTGCGACAGGCACTGTCCAGCCAGTAGCAAGCCGCCCACACGTCCCTGAAGCCCTGAAGCACTTGAAGCATTGCCCCTGCCGTCCCGAAAGCCCATGCCCGCCAACCCAAACACTTGTAGCGTCGAATCTGCTTCACAATCGTCATGGCGAATGCTGAAAGCGATTCCAGCTGACGGGAAAAGGGACGCGCTCAAAGCTTCTTTCGCAACCGCGCCCGTCCCGTTTGAGTGCTTGCATTCGCTCGGGGAATCTTTGTTTAGGAAGCCTTTCCTATCTGGTCTACCTTGCCGTTCATCTTTCTGCGAATCGGATAGGTCTTTGCCGTGCATCCCTACTTGCTCAGGTAGCCTTCGCAATGGCTGTCACCAACCTGACCTTGCCTTGGCTGCTTCAGAGAGCGGGCACTGTGGAAGGTACAAAACGAAAGTGTTTCCAAAGTGCGTAGCAGGATCTCAAGGATAATCTGCGGTGATGGGCGGTAATTCGCCGTGCGTCCAAGGCCATCATAAAATGCTAGCTGTAAGTGTCAGTCATCTCAGTGACTCTAGTTCGCAATGCTGCGTTCGGGGTATCGTCAATTCCGATGATGACAATCCACGGCAGCAGCCCCTCGGTGCAGTGGGTCAGGTCAAGCGGAGCGGTCTCGGGCCTCTCTGGCTTCCTTTGCGGGAGCTATTCTAAGCAACAACTATCCGCGGCTGGGCCGCCAGCAGGTCGGAAGACCTATGGCGTCACAGAGAGGCCCGGCGGCCAAAATGTATCCAATCAACGCAGAGCTTCCGTCGACCTGGAACATCGCAGTCACCTTTCCATGGCTCTGCTCAGCCACAAGCCACATCTCATGCCCTGGAACCCCGCCCCCTCCTTCGGTCAGGTCAGGTGAACTGCCAGATTCCCAAGCTTAAAGTTCTTCGGTTATTCTTGAGAAAACGGCTTTAGGGTTAGTACCTTGGAGATGAGTGAGCCGGAACCTTAGGAGTCAGCTCCAGGCACAGCTGCGCTTCTTCTCTAAGCCTTTTTACTTTGAAGCTTTATGCGAAACCCAACGAGGATACGACTGTCTTTCGGTGCCGTTGGTCCAAAAATTAAGCCCCGCTGCAGGCCACCTGGTCTTTGCCACTAAGACGTGTGCGACATTTCGTACTGTGCGTCGAGGGGCGGAGGCTGTGACGCGCGATATCTTCAGCTTTGCTGCTGAGCTGCTGCCAGATAGGTAGTGGATTCGTGGATCTCAACCTATCGCATATTTTACAAAAGACGCACTAATCATAGCGAAATAGTAGACCAAGGTGCCGAGAGCTCACAGGTACCCCACGCAGCATTTGTCGCGAGCTGTTAGAGAGTTAGAACCTTGAAATTTCCGACTTGGCAAGGCAGCGGGCCAAGCTGACAAGGCTGATGCCTGCGGCTGCAACTGTCGCCGTTCAGTGGTTGCCGAGTGATCGCCCGCAGGGATCGGGGTTCTAAATCTGGTGGGCATTTGGTTCGCTGTGAGGATGGGCTATCGAGAGGCAACAAGCCGCTGTTTTCGATTCGTCCAAACGTCGATACTCCCTGGCAGTATGACCTTCTCTTCCAATCACTGTACTTCACTCGCAACGTCATGGGGCCTTGCTCGTGGGATGCCAGGGTTGCGAAGGGTTTCAAGAAGGGCCAAGCTTCTGTAACGACATCCAAGCCCAGGAAGGTACATTCGTACATTTTCCAAGCAACTTATTATCGACGCCCGCAGTTGGGACGGAACCCAAGTAAGGATTTCCTGATTGGATGTCTGCATGACCGCTGAGAAAAGTTTGGTCTGAGGCCAGTTTCGGCATGTTTCTTCGAGGTCTGACGCTTACCTACTTCGCAAACGATAGACGACTTCCCGAATATGCACAGAATACTGTGGCCAACGACTTTGTGCCACACCCCGCGAAGTCTACATATACATCATTGCTGGAAAAATGTCTCAGCCAGCAAGTTTCTAGATAAATTTATCTATATAAAAAAAAATTAAAAAAAGGTCTAACCCATCGGAGCCATTCCTCTGCCGTCGCTGAACTCCCAAATTGCCATTCAATTCCCAGCCGCAAAAGAGCTCATCGGAAATCCGAGACAATCGCATTGAAAGCGTCCTATCATCGACGGTTAGGGTCGGGAGTGGGGGGAGGTTTCGCGGCTGAGCCACGCTGTTCGAGTTAGCTTGGAGACTTGGAGAGCTGTAGTCCCACAACATCGGCTGAGGGCTGCTAAATTTGTTTCAAGCAGATTACCAAACCGTGGCTTTGCGGCGCTGGCTGGCCCAGGACTTTTTTTTTTTTCGATGTCGGGTAACCAGGCTTACTTTGCCCACCTTTGGGCTGACATAGCAGGTTCGAGGGGCTCGGCTGCGGTGCTGACGGGCCAAACGGGCTCACTTTCGGACTCGCCCGCGTG
>Ga0247774_1002065_pt1 | contig 10016 bp, 6 predicted proteins | sample UWRJL001104B6_FD_179933 | JGI IMG/M metagenome (GOLD analysis project Ga0247774, IMG submission 179933) | Plant litter microbial communities from Arlington Agricultural Research Station in Wisconsin, United States - UWRJ-L001-104B-6 | ecosystem: Environmental > Terrestrial > Plant litter >... | reverse complement strand
TGTCGGCTGAGGAGTTGCTTAATTGTTAGCCGCCCACTTCTAGAAGTAGCGACGCGATCTAGGGTAACCCTAAAAATTGATGGTAATGATATAAGAAAATATGACTCCGCAAGCATAGTATTAATGGTGATGCAGGTGAAGAAACTTGTGAATGCGGCAGATTTTACCAAAAGATCCAACGACATATGTGGCTGGCTATAGGTCACATGTTAGCAATTATGCAGGGTGTGTTCATACCCATACTCTCTATATGCAGCAAAGCGCACTGCAGCCCTTGCAGTTGGCTCCAGTTGCTGCGATGTCGTTTCTGCTTCTTCCCGGGTTCCAGGCCACTTGTACAGGACATCTCCACAGGCTCTGCAAGGTACGTGTTGTGCCCCGAGTTCCGCATTTCCCTTTGCTGCTATTGCCGTCAGCTATAGCCCCCAGCTTATGCTGCTGTAACCCACGCAGCATATGAGAGGAAGGCAGCGCACGAAATTGAACATCTAGATGCGCCCGAGTTTTTGTGGGGGTCTCGGGCCATACTTCGACGCTAAAAATACGGACAGAGTGTAGGGCTACAATCACCGAGAACAGCCAACTATCAGCAGTAGGGCCACTGAGAATATTATTCCCTAGAAAAAAATGAGACGATAAAGCGCCTGTACTCAACAGTTATTAGTATTGTTCGTTCCATACTAACCACTGCGCTATTTAGCAAAAAATATACCCGAGAGGTTATTGTACAAACTCTCTACTTGCCCATTTCATCTTCAGTAGACATACGCTACGTTCAGGACTACGGGGCCAGTATCGCCTATACGGCATTTCATTGGTCTGTATGTTTGTAAAGGCATGTAATTGCCATAGCACTCGTGAGCGTCCTCACCGAAGTGGTAAAAATTGGATAGCGGCATAATGACCTCAAGTTGCACAAAGTCCCCCTAAAATTGGAACTGGGACGCCACCTGGGGTATCTAGATGCTGCCGTGTAGTTGTCAAGTTCTGACCATGTCAAACATTCTTGCCGCAGACGCGGAGGAATTGACTTGAAAGTTAAAAAGGCATATCACGACTCCAGTACAGACGGCCGTAAAGCTTGCTCAACACTGTCCAGCATTTCTAGTTGTACAATGTTTTACAAATTGCTTCCACGGCCTCGTCGCCCTCGTCACATGCAGGTCCGAGCCATATGATCGTTTCTCGGGATCGTTCGAGCATTTACTTATGAAAGCGACTTGGTATCCTCTCTCGTGAGAGTTTTCTTGGCCGATGCAGATCATGTCGACCCACCGGTATGTAGTGAAACTATGCCGTTGCATTGGTTCTGCCGAAGCTGTCGGAGGGCTTCGTCGACGCCGGACGTGATGTGCAGGCTCTCTCCGTCCACTTCAATCAAAACATTCTGATCTGGCGAGGCTCATATTTAGCTAGGAGCCGTGCGCCTTGGGTTTTTTCCGTCCTGCACCTCGTAATTTGCCAAACAAGCACCGGATGGCGAGTCCCATGACGATGAATCTACGTGGCAGAGCTCGAGCAGCCGAAAAAATCGTGCTTGTGAGTAAGCCAAATGGAGGAGCAAGATCATCAAGGCTCTCCAAAAGTCTGCCTTGCAATCCGATCAAGCTGCCATTGGCGGGCCATGCCACCTTCCAAATCCAGTCTCTCTCTCTCCACAAAGAACGGGAGGCTCCGCAGGTAGGTGACAACGTCGTCCATCTCCTCAACGCTAGCATCTCGCCGGCCGGCAATCTGCCCCAGCTGTCGTGGCGTGAGACCCCGCAGCATCTTTGCATATGAAAGCAGGTCGACATTGCTCAATCCATTGGCCACGCCGACCAACCGGCGCAGAAATCGCATCCCCAGTCCGTGAGACATCGTCGGAAGTGGTGTCAGCTCGACGCACCCTCCTACAGACGCTCCAAACTCAACTAGCGCCTGGACGAGGGCCGCGTGTCCGTGGTACACCGCCGACTCGAGCGGCGTGCCATAAGCTCCGCTGCGGAGGTTGAGGAGGCCATGGGCTCTGATGTGCCGTCGGGTGCGGCGCAGGAACTGAAGTAGCTCGGTAGCGGTATGAGATTGTGGCGGGCATGCAGCCAGGTCGTGGATGAATGACCAGTCGGGCAGGGGAGGATCGCCGCGACAGAACGGGGTGGCGCCTCGTGTGAGCAGCAAGGCTGCCGACTCCAGGCGCCCATGTGAGGCTGCCTGCGAGAGTGCGGTGATGCGTTTCCACGACTTAGAATGAGCATTGCGAGCGTTGATGTCCGCACCGGCGTCGAGCAAGAGCTTGATGCATTCCGGAGAGTTTGTAGCAAGCTGCAAGGGAATCCATTCGTCTTCCAGGCATTGCGTGCCATCGAGGTGGCCTGTGCTAAAAAGATGGCCATATTCACCAAGAAGAATGCGGAGGGAGTTGACTCGGAAGGCCAGGATAGCGGTGTAGAGGATGCTTTGCGACAGCGGTGGTTGGACCGAGGCATCGCGATCGAGCAATACGCGCATCCCGGGGATATTTCCCGACGAAACAGCGAAGCCCAGAGGTGTCAGCTTGTTCGGCCCTGCAAAATGTTTCATATCTGCACCGCGGTCAAGGAGCAGGCGGAGAGCATCGGTGCCCAACGGAGAGTACGCTGCGCAGCAAAGCGGCGTCTCACCTTCTTCGTCCTTGGCTTCCATATCAGCACCGCTATCCAAGATAACTTCGAGACTCAAATTTGAGTTGTTTTTGGCATGTAGGTGCATCGCAGTACAACCGTCATTTGTAGCACAGTTTGTCGAAGCGCCGCGGGAAAGGAGAATACGCGTCGTTGTCGCGTTGTCTTCCTTGCTCCAAGTCGGCCGAGCAGCGTACATCAACGCGGTCCTTCCCAAGGTGTCTGTGGCGTTGGGATTGGCACCGGCATCTAGTAGTGCTTTGAGACTATAACGGAGGCATGGGTTCATAGCGACAGTTTGGGAGACTGGAATAGATCCTTGTTCGGACTCCTCAGAAAACGAGCAACCATGCTGCAAACAAACGTCAATGGTCTTTCGGCACGCAATGACATAGTTGGACCCATGGAGGAGCCAACGATGAAGGATGTCTCCCCTCTGTGCCAGATGGCAGATAACAGACTTTACCTCCCGACAGGCACCCAACCCCCGAGCTATGATATTCTCAAGCATCATGTCGGTGATGTTATATAGGTGCAGCGAGACAGCGAGTTCCAACGAATTAGGCCACGAGGAAGAGTCTTCGGATTCGAACTTCCGCAGCAGCGGATCGGCCCCGAGCTGCAACAGCGTTCTGACAGCCGTCTCGTTCCCGGCCCACGTATTGGTCATCAGTGGAGGGCCAGAAGAGTCTATAAATAAGGAGCCAAGCAATGTTTCTCCAAATATAGACCGCCCGCCGACCCGGGCGTTGACGTCTGCGCCGCTGGCGACTAGCAGATTTGCTATTTCCGGGATAGTCTCATCTTCGAATTTGAAGAGATTATGAAGGAAGTGTGCCCTACGCAAGTCGCCACTTTTCGCGGACATTCCACTAGCCAGCAGATATTTGACCAACTCCACTCGTCCGTTCAAGGTGGCGGAGAATAGAAGGTTTCCGCAGTCGGTCTCTTGGGGGGTGTTTGCATCGAGGTAGCGTGAGTGTAGCATTCCGTATAACCGCTTTTCGGTAATTTCATGTCCTAGCAGACCGCTGTTTCTCTGAATCGCACAATCTATGACATCTCGCCACCCTCGACCGGCGATAAAATGGAGCCAGGGAACTCTAAACTGGGCCATAGTTGTGTTGACGTGGACGTAGAAATTTTCCGAGTCGTCAAGACTGAAGGCCCCAATGTCTACGGCCGCCATAACCCCGGAGAAGTTTCCGGGCAGGATCCAGATTTTGCCTCGCCCAGGGGCTTCTACGACAAAGCCGCAGCTAATAACCTCAGCCTCGGAGATCATCATCCAATGCCTGATGCGGGCTGATAGGTTGTCTTGACCCGTCCGCACTAGTTGCGTCTCTAGTGCTTCAAAGACCCCCGCGTCGACTTGATGTCGCAAACATTCGCCGGACATCGCGCGACGTAGCGCGGCGTCAGCCATATTCGGAGTGGTGTTCTGATGTTCGTGCTTTTGACCTATAACGGCAGCGGAAACGCGGGCGCGAACCGCTTGACAAAATACATTGCCTGCGTCGGATGCTAGCTCAAGATAGCGGAAAGACTCCGCAAAGTCCACCGCGACTCCCTGGCCGTGCGCGTAGCAGAAGCTAAGATGACTAAGGACAAGTGATTTATTCGCCCGGTCAAGACTCCCCAGTGACTCTTTTAGCTCGCGAAAGGCTGCACTCTGGGCTTGGAACAAAACTGGCCTCGTAGTGGGAAGGGGGCTCTTACATCAGGTAATTAGTTAGCAATGATCGGAGTGTCCAAAGCCACTTCAAACCGTATGAAATCCCTTACCATTACAGCAAGATATTTTGGAACAAATTGCCCATCCTCTTCATTTTTCTCTGCCTTTATAACAGTTTCTGGCGTTTCCCACCTGAGAGCATGTCAATTTATGCCAAATATGCCCAGAGGTATTATAGAAACACATCAAATAATCCATAACGCGGGAGAACATACTCTTGAAGGATATTAACAACCGAGGTGGTATCATATCTCTCCCAAGGAATGCCAGAGAGGCAGCGGGTGACCAAATCGTCATACATTGCTGTTAATTGGATTTTGGCCGCCTCCGCGATCTCATGTCTCGTCAGATCGTCGTTGGTATTGTCGACTGAAATTGGGTCTGGAACGAGAATTGACGACTGTGTAACACCCAATTGGTAGAGGAAGCGTTTGAAGGCATTGACCACTCGTACGGCTTCAACGAGGTTGTTAGTCGGGCGTTGTCTCTGCCTGTTGCGGCTGAGATCATCAAAATACGGATGGCCGCGTTTCAGTATCTCCCATACGCAGAGACCATACGAGTACATATCACATTGTCTGTGATCCTGTGGACTCAAAGTGGCCGAATCGTCTGTTAGCTCCGGGGCCTGATATGCGATGGTACCGCGATATTTCTGCTTGCCGCCGGGTTCAGATACCGAAAGGGCCGCCCCAAAATCGGATATCTTGACGACGAGCCTCCCAGAGTCGTCTTTGAACACAAGCAAGTTAGCCAGTTTCAAATCGCCGTGTATAAGGCCGCATCGATGCACAACGTCTAAACCGGACGCGATATCGAGACAGATCCTTATAAAAGCTCTGGCCGGTAGTCCGAGCGAGGAGGCTCTGAGAAAGTCGGTCAAGGTACCATGCTGCGCAAACTCAACCACTAGCCTTGGGGTTGGAGCGCCGTTGGGACCGAGAGCCCAGTCCATCCCGAGCACCGTAACTATATTTCGATGTTCCTTCAGTGGCTTGAAATGCAGTATCTGGATCTCTCGCAAGATGGGGTCAAGGTCGCGATCACTACTGCCGGAGACTTTTGCCGTCTTCACCGCGACAAGGGTGGGATTTCCTGGTGTGTTCAGATCGCGATACTGGCCGACAGCAAAACTAGCCCCACCTCCCAGGTTTTTCTCGAAGGAGAGGTAGGGTAGTTCTTTAAGCGCACCCGTGGCCTGAATGGCTCTCCATGCCACAAACTTCGTCTTGGCCCGGCCGTAGATGGGTAGCAGGATATCCTGCGACTCCAAAGGGGCCGAAATATCAGCTGCAGACTCGATTCCCATCTTCGCCTCTCCAAAGATTTCTCGTCGTCCGATACTGGAGTTCTCAATTGGAAAATTCGCTCGCACCAAAAGTCTTCGTTGGGTTACCCCGCAGTGGCTTGATTCAGCGTCGAGCATTGGCCGGATTGCCGCCCATTTTGTGTCTTCGCTAATGACCTGAAGATTACGGCAAACAATGTGACGTCAGGTTTGTCGAGCCATGCCCTTCGGATATGCCTCTGTGCTTGTAGGCGCCAGCTACATACGCTTCACCGGAGCACACCCCATCGGACGAGTTCCTACCTATAACCAGGGGACGAGCGATCACTACACCTAGCACGCCAAGCCGAATTGCGGAAATGGAGGCGGCCGGTGTTGCAGGGACATCCATCGCTGTCGTTCAATTGCTGAGCCATGCTATTTTCCTTGGCCGTGGCCTCATCGACAACATTCGCAACCAGGAATTCGACGCCGCGACGCTGACGACACGCATGTCAATGGCCATGGATCGAGCCGAGGCATTTCATAAGCTTCTGTTCAAACACCAAGGCGAAAATGACATCACGGTGTTTGGCCAGCTAAGGCACCGAACCCGAGACGATGTGACGGCGACTTTTCAACAATACTACTATCTCATTCATGTCCGCTATCGTGCCTTTAGAGAAGCTTATCGACTTGCCAATTCTAGCGAGCAGCGTCTCACTACCGCCGAGAAGCAAAGCAAACAACAAGTCTTATGGCAGCTGGGTGGCAAGAAGAGATTCCAAGCAATGGTTGAAAGCTGCGAGCAACTTAATACACAGCTATACGAAACACTCCAATTGTATATTCTCGAAAGATCCGTGGCCGAACGAGGTCAAACTGAACCATCTCCTCTGTCCCTCGAGCAGCTTCAACGCGACACAGATGCCCAATTTCTCCAATTGGACAACCAAGTGGAAATGATACGAATCTCGTCGAATGATGAATCGGGACCTCTCACGGGTGCCCTGGATGGAGCAAGAGTCGACCTGGAAGTTACACAAACGGTGGTGTTCACTGGTGACTCCTCTTCTCCTTCTCGCCGTGTCGGAACGTATCTTGGACGGACGGTAGTCGTTGAGTTCAAACACTTCATTCCCAGGTCGCAAGACTACCACGAGCAGACGAGCCCTCGGCCTTCAGATGTGGCCATGAGGAGGATCAACCAGCTAGCGATCCTTCTAAACAAAGCCAACCAGAACAGCTCTCGGCTACTCCGCTGCGCAGGCTTCTATCGCAGCCCCGGTAGTCTATCATATGGCTTTATTTTAGAATTTCCAACGGATCGGACGCGCGACCCTAAGACACTACTCGACGTCATTAGCGAAGATTGGAAAAGGTCGAAGCTCAAGATTGAGTCAACAGTGCCCTTAGAAACCAGGCTCAACATGGCCCTCAACTTGGCCGTCTCTGTGTTTCAGCTCCACGCCCGAAACTGGGTCCACAAGTCTTTGCGAAGCGAGAACATTCTTTTCTTCCCCGCAACAGAGGACGACGGTCTTTGCGAGAGCCTCAACGAGCCGTGGGTGTCCGGATTCGAATATGCCCGCGAGGAAGCAGATCAGTCGGAGACGCCGCCCGAGTACACTGTCGACCCCGCCAGGGACATCTACAAGCACCCTGCCAGGTGGGGCGTGCCGACGATAAAGTTCGATAAACGGCACGACATTTACTCGCTTGGGGTAGTCCTGCTTGAGATTGGGCTATGGCAGCCTATTGCAGCCCTCGAAGCGTCGGGCTTCCGGAACCTTGAACCCGAAGATAGGATTCAGATCCAAACTTTCCTTCTTAAGAAGGCCGCGCAGAAATTACCCTTCAGGGTTGGGACTGCGTATGCAACCGTGGTAAAGATGTGCCTGACTGGCATATTTGAAGTTGAGATGGTAGATGGCGGTATAGAAGAAGAACTGTTCAAATATCAGGTAAGATTCGGTTATTAGCCTGCTGTAGATCACCGGTTGATAACTCCGCGTATATAGGTTGTTGAGGTGCTACGACATCTTGCGGCATCTGCAAATGTCAATGCCGCAAATGTCCGTGAAATCTAGGATCCGAAATGATGCGAGTTCTGGATTCAACCATCAAAATATGGGCTGCGAAGCTGGCGGCCACGCACTTGATGTTCACGCCCCTGTGTCGTTGTAGATCTTCAACAGAACATAAATACGTAGTGCACCTTTTTTGCTTTGCATATCTTCCTCTCCAAGAAGCACTCAGAGAGAGAGACGGGGATAAAACTGCCTCATTATATATTGTCTCCCTAAATGCGGTCTACTCTACCTTGTTTGCTCGCTATCGTGAAAAAACACGGTGCAACTAAACGGTACTCTATCCAAGGCGAACCTAGGTGTCCCCTAGTCCCATTTTTGCACAAACACACTCGACTTCTACCAACCAAGGCGCGCCGCGAAACGAAATTCCTCTACGAAGTCAATTTTCCCTCCCCGCGGTGATATGTAATAATGACAACGCTGGAGCCAGACTGCGGAAGTTGCAGACTATATGGAGGCTGCATGCAGACGAGTCGGAGTGGCCGGCGCTAGTAGCACAGTCCCTGTGTGGGGCACTTGTCCAGGGTCAGTACCGGAATAATGATAGGAACGAAGGAGGGGTCGCCGGGTCGGGGCTGAACACAAAAGTAGAGCAATTGAAGACCTTCTGGGGTTCAGCAAGTTGAAGTCTGTCAATACATCTCATTTCTGGAATTCTCGTTGGACGCATCGTGGCCTTTTAGGTCGTTGAAATTTTTTGGGTGTCCCAAATGGGGGTCGGTCCACGGATAGATGAAAGTACTTACAAAGACTAGCGGCAAGCAAGCCGTGCAGATCGGCACCGCGCGGAGAGTCAACCGTCGACGGAGCTAAACGACCACCAACAGGCTTTCGCACACAAATATTCAGCAACTTGGGATCGGCAATACAATACACGATACATGTATTACACCCCTTGATTAAAACTTTACACTGAGATCCTTTTTCGCAAAAAGTTGGATTTTTGTAAGGAATATCGACCCATTCCCTCGCGTGGGTGGTGCCATGGTGGCTGAAAGTGGCTGATGAGCGTAATTTTCATGAAAGTTGGACCCCGGTATTGCGTTATTGCACCCCTGTAAAGTGTAATACCGTATTTTACCTATCCCTATGACAGCAGCGATCCAAAAGCAGCCAGTCATGGCAGCATTGACACACAGGGATGTGCACCTAACGCGATATTCTGTCGGTCTTGCGTGCTCTTTCTATCTCTCCGCGTTCCAGCGGCGGGGCCGACCATACCCTGGCCAAACATCCAGCGGGCATGGGTCGCCAGCCGGTTCCCCCAATGACGTATGCGTATGGGCTACTGCCCCTCCCCCCCCCCGCGCGTGGGGGAATTTGCCGATACTCCACAAGTCGTTTTCAATCGCATCTGCACGCCACCGATCTGGGATATCCAAGCCGATCAAAATGTTCAGCGTCCCCGGGACTAGCTCGTGGGCAGTCATCTTGCGCCTCCCGTGTTTCTTCTCGTGCCTAAGTGCAAAGACGGACCATTAGCTCTTGGTCGGTGAATGCACTGCGATCTACTCAGAACCTACCTGCAGCATCGCACCGTTGTCATACTCGTCTCCCATGGGTCTGGACGAGCCTCAATCGGTGCCCGTGGCCGAAAAATGCGACACGAAAGCCTCTACCTCCTCTGAGGATGAGCCGCCGTCGGCTCGTGCCATTCAGATTGCGTGGTGGTTCGGCGGGAAAAACACAGTCATCGGGCCGCGCATTGCCCCTGTGCTGGAGCATCTCCGCTCCGATGAATCTGAATTGGACGATAGTGCTAGCGCGATCTTGACCAAGCAAAAGGAGTTGGAAGATGGCCACGCAATCCAGTACCGTACCTGCAGCTGGCAGAAGGCACGTTGCTCGTAGCCGTCCTCGCGCGATGCTCCTTGTTACTGGATAGGGTTGCTAATCTGCTTGCAGACCGCCGCCCTGCTATTCTCGGAGTATATATGCCTTGTATGTAGCCCGGTCCAGGATGAGAGTATCAACCACTGACCGCTTAGGCTATCATGAGTTTCCCATGGTCGTATAGCGTACTGGGATTAGTTCCCGGGTATGCGCTCTGAGACTTCAGCCACCTTCCTCGGCTAACCCAAGTCAGACTTATTTTAACCGTCTTTGTGGCCGCCGCAGTCCTTTATACGTCAGTCCTACAATGCCTGTGTCTTGTTATGGATTTCTGACAGTGTATAGGTCCCTGATCCTCTGGCAGTTTTGTCTTCGCCATCCCGAAGTCCGCGACGTGTGCGACATTGGCCAGATGCTTTTCTGGGGGCAAAGATGGGCCTGGTATG
>Ga0247774_1002064_pt1 | contig 10023 bp, 10 predicted proteins | sample UWRJL001104B6_FD_179933 | JGI IMG/M metagenome (GOLD analysis project Ga0247774, IMG submission 179933) | Plant litter microbial communities from Arlington Agricultural Research Station in Wisconsin, United States - UWRJ-L001-104B-6 | ecosystem: Environmental > Terrestrial > Plant litter >... | reverse complement strand
CCAGCGTACAAATGGCGTTTAATTGCGAGTTGTGCTTGGCGATTTGAGTAAGGTAAGCGTCGAGAACTTCGACGGCAGAGACTTGGCGATCGCGAATCATTCGCGCTAGCTGATGGGCAGAGGCAAAGGTCAGGCTACTCATAAGCAACAAACAGAATATTTTTGATTTTTATTTGACTCTCTAGCTTTTAGAAGTGGAGTGTCATTTTCGGGCAACGTGCATCAAGCATCTTGGCAGCCAAATCAGCCCCAACAATCTAGCTTTCGATACAAATTTGGGTTGGCGCGATCGCCTCTCGAAGCGGTGGGGCGAGTTGAGCCAGGGATATGCCTCCGGGACGCTGGGGCGATCGCGCCATTGGTTATGATTCTATTTGGGCGATCGCATCTCCCGCTTCCACGCCCCCATCAATCACAGACATAATCCCTGGCAAGTATTCATCCATCATCATCACGTTGGTATAAACCAACTGTTTTATTTGGGGAAAAGTGAGCGTCGAACCTTCTACATCAATACTGGTTTTGTAGCGAATTTCTCCAGAGGCAAAGTCTAGTTCAAAATTGCCAATAATTGTGCCATAATTAGCTCTAGCTATAAATTCTGCTATAGGTAAACGCTTAGATTCTGGTACGCTAACCGGGCAAATCGAGTAAAAGACAAATTGTGTTTGTTCAGTTCTAGCTTTGGCGTAGCAAGTCCATTTTCCATTTTTACCTTGAAAAGCCATCCGCAAAACTGGCTCGCCTTTAATTTTAGTAAAAGACCAGTCATCTTCTGTAAAGAAATTGACAATTGCTGACAAAATTTTATTACTGAAGCCAGAAGAACTAGATTCAGCTAATTCTGCAAAAGCTATGCCTATTGACTCTACTGCTTGAGCAATATCTTCTTCATTGAGATTAGATAAAGTGGTATCTACCCATTCTTCAAATCCCTTGGTCACTTCCTCAAGCGCCTGAGAAACTGCATCGTTACTCATTGCCTGAAGATTCACTTCAGCCCAATCTTTGAAAAAATTAACGATCGCATCGTTAACTTTTTCGTTATCGATGCTGTCGGCGGTCATTGCCTCTAGACTAAGATAATCCCAGAAAGTGCGATAGCCTGTTTGGAGCTGTTTTACCTGCAAGGCTAACCAACTTTCAGTAAATAAAAGTGGATTTTCGGGTTGTTCTTGGTTTAGGCTTTTGAGGTAAGCTGGTGCATCAGCAAGGTGGGGGGTAAGGTGTGTTAGTAAATCGGGTTTTAAACTCGCTGTAATTTCGATATTAGATTCGCTAATGAATTCTCCGGCTGTGAGGGAACCCCGCAATTCCGGTTTAAGATTGAATAATGCTTCGGTGTCAATGCCTTGGTAAAGTTCGGGAGTTACTTGAAATGTGAGACGCGACTCGATTAGAGTGTCGTCTTGTTTGGTTAGGGTGAGAGTTACTGCGTGGACACTTAGGGGGGATTGAGAGGAGTCGCGCAGGGTTAATTCGGTGTCCAGTTGGTAAGTTTCGGTATTTGCATTCATACAGAGTTCTTCCTAGGCCTACAGTTACTAATTACGCCAGACTCCATTTCAGCTAGCTGAAATGTCAAATGGACTTACGATCTCTCCGACTCGATTAATGTACACTTTTTTAACCTTTTTTCGCTTTTTTTTCCCTGGTTCCTCAATCATCGCTGTGGCAAGCTCCTGAAATTCAGGGTTGGGATCGGGATCTGAAGGTGGAAGATATCCAATGAAACTATTAATAAATAAAAATTGCGGAGAAAGTATCACCTCTCCCCGCTCATTTAACAACCCCCACTTATGATTTTGCTTAAAAGGAGCAATTCCATAATTAAACAAACCAATCTGTTCGTATAACGGTTCAATTACCCATTCCCCTTTCGTATTGATGACTCCAAAGTTACCACCTCTTTTTTTTACACTGCATAAACCTTGATGAAAACCGGAAGAATCCCAAAATCTTTCTTCAAAAGCTAGGTTTCCATCGGTATTGATAAAACCTATCCGGTTGTCCTCGGATTTCCCACCTGCCGCAGGGAGGCTAACCTCGCAGAGACAGTTTCTAAATCCCTGAGTGCTACCATCGATGTTACAAGGTATTGTTTCTAGACGTTGACCTTCTTTATCAATAAAGAAGAAACTTTCGATTAAATAACTCTCCGTTTGAGATGCTTCCTGGAGCTGACTAACAAGGGCATATCCATCCTGGAAGCGTTTTGCCGTTTCAAATCGATTCTTAAACAATTCTTCTCCCTCTTTGTTGATGTATTTCCAGCCAGAATCAGTGGCAACGGCAGCCACTCCTTCGCTGAATCCCATGCTGGCTTTTCCTTCGTATTCTATGTTAAATTGAGGATTAATTTTAAATTCTCCCCATTGGTCGATAAAGCCAAGTTGCTCAATAGCGTCTGCATACTGGGCAAGTCCTTCACTGAAAGATAAACAAAATGGAGTATGCTTCACAGCGATAATTTCCTGACCGCTGGAGTTTATATACCCTTGTAGCCTGGTTGGAGAAATAACTTCCTGCCCGCTGGAGTTGATATATTCTTGGATACGATCTTCATCTGCTGGAAGTTTTTCCACAATGCACCTATCCTCAGAGAAACGACCTACAAGGTGGTAACTAGGTTCTACGACCAATTCTCCCTGGGAATTAATAAAGCCATACTTTGGCTCTTTGACAACTGGATAAAGCATATCGTTACTCATCTTGTAATAGAGTTGGATTGTCTTATTTTATTTTATTTAAGTAATCGTGGATAATATTCTGGAATTTTTGAATAATCTGACTGTCTTTCATTTTAGAAGCATTTGTGCTGTAGTAATTTTCTAACCTCTTATATAAATTACCATCATTTTTCACAATATCAATTTGTCGCCTTCTCACCTTGTTAGATACTGTACCCTTTTTATTGGGATCTTGTTCAACATTTTTTGAACTGCGCGGATCGGTGCCGCCCGTAGTCATAGCCATGACAGAAAAAGCGGGTTGATCGCTATCGAAAGAATCATTGAACGCGAGCAAATTAGTGATATGGGATAGCCCATACCTGAACGGTTGTGCGGCTAAAGATGCTATCAGCATAGCTGTACGCCTTAGTTCGGTACTGCGGTTTGCGTCAATGTTTGTTAATAAATTTAATAAACTGCCCAAGGTTACGTCGCTAAAACGGCTATATTCATACCCAGTCACTGATTTTGTAGTAGTTATCTTACCCTAAAGTGTACAAATAGTGGAAAGACTCTTGGAGTTGGGAGTGAAATTATGTTCAAGTAAGCAAATCAGAAATTATTTTGCTCACTGCTGTTACTGTATTTCTTAGTCACGCAAAGTGCTGTATATTGCCAGCGATTCAGGCTCCATAAAAATTAAAGCTCTTCTTCTATGCTACCCTCTTCATCTACTACGTAATATTTCCCCAAACCTTGTTGCATATCTGTGAACCAAACGAAAAAGGATTGACAACCGCTAGGTAGCGCACCTTCAAGCTTTTCCCAGTAAATAACTTGCCCTACCGTTCCATTGACATCGGGTGCTAAGTCTATACAATGGAAGTTGCCACCACTATCTTGAGCGAATGGAATCCAATGCGAATCCCACCAAGCATTCTTGATAATTCCCAGGCTTCTTGCATCGATTTGTCGGTTGGCAAAAAAACCCTCATCCTGAACCTGGTTCATTCTTAACCAGATGTGATAAATTTCCTCTGTACCTATGTATTCATACCTAGCAAACCACATAGCACCGTTGTGAACCATCAGAAAGGTAGAAAAATCTTCAGGTAGAGTTAATCCAATTCTTTCTTCTAGTGTTTTGATTTCCTCGGATGAAGCTCCTTGTCTAAGATCTTCACAAACAAGCGGTGCATTTGACCGACACCACCTTTCAAAACGTTCCCAGATCTTCTTGGTAGCTTCTGTTAACAGACGAACTGGCTCTCGCAGAGGATTGCTCCTATTTTCTCTTCTTGTTGCTAATTTAAAGACATTTTCTCTAATACTTGTCTCGATATTGTCTAGTTGCTCAGCTTCGCCTTCATAAATCGGTACGACTTCCAATAATCTTACTTCCGGTTCAGTTTCTGGTAGCCACTCTGGGTATTTATAGCCCCAATCCATAATAAATAAGCAATTCATCCTCTCAAATAAGGGAATGGAGAACCCCCGTATTACTTGGTTGGGAATAAAGTACGAATCATTGGCAAGACAACTCCACACCAAATTTGCTAAACCTTTACCTACCCTTTCGTATTCTTGTTGCGATTGACCAATAGCAACAAAAAACATTAACTCAGCGCGATCGATGGAGTTACCGACACTACAACTTGCCAACCCAATCGTCGCTATTGTTGTGGAATTTTCTTCCACTTCTTCTCCAAAATAATATAAGATATCCAATTGATTAGGTATCACTTGTTCATCTGGTAGTGTCACAGTTAAAACATAGTCAGGTTCGCCCATCCGCTCTTCACAAGCTACACGCAACTGTTGTAAATTCATAACCTAGTACCTGCTTTTTTATTGATAAATGTTGACATATAGTTTATGCTTTGGATTCCACCACATAGGATGACTTGGTGGCTCTTGATCCGGACCCGGAATTATATACCTTTCCATGGCATTGCCAGTGCTACTTGAGTGTTTAGTTTCTTCTGGGCCATAATAGTTATCGGTAATTTGATTCCAACTTTTGTTTTCCTCTTTCGTTTGTGTGTGACCGGGGTTTTCTCCAGAAATTTTACCATTCCAGTGTTCCGCTGCCCCTCGCCCTGGTTTATGACCAAGAGCTACTTCACTTCGCTTCAATGGTTGATTGGTACTTTTTGCTACACATCTGAAACGAGCTTTAGTATTAAAGTAACCCCAGTCCTTACCAGAAGGTTGTTGTAGGAAGAAAATCTTATGGAATGGTCGTATCAAGATGATGTCGCATAAAGATAGCCTTGCTTGGCAATTGCAGCTTCAATCCTGCGGAGAGAGTCTAATTCTGCCTGGTTAGCTATCTCGATCCCTGATTTGTCTATAGCCTCAATAATCTTTCTCAGAAGAGCTTTCCAATCCCACAAAAATACATCTTTTTCCATTTCAAGCTTGCTGCGGTTGTTAAGCAAAGTCTCGTAAGCCCCAGCAACACTGTTCCACTGGCTTGCTATCTTCACGCAACCATCAGCCCATTCTAAATTCCACTCAGCGTTAAATGAATTAGAACCCCAACCAACGCGATGGGAACCTCGATCGAAGCTTAGCAAAGCGTCTAATAAAGGCGGTATATCATCAATAAGTACATACAAGTCATATTTGTAATCAATTCTTACAGGGATCGAATTCCACAACAGGTAGGCTGTTTCTGTACGCTCTGGGAATATTGTGTTGATTGCCTGATAAAGATACTCAACTTCTTCTGCCGAAGGCAGAAAATTCGGGTTAGAGACTTGAATGCAAAAATTGGACATTAGATCACTTCCTGTTACTCTAAAGGATCTGCGTGAACTACACCATTATTGCGAACTTTTACATACACTCTCCTGGCTAGAACTGTAATTACTTCACCATCAATTATGTCATCTTTGTACTTATATACAAATGAAGAATTTCCCATAGGTAAATCTAAAAAGTCTTCTCTACCCACACCAAGTTGAGCAGCTCTGTCTACAGCAAATTGAATATCTGCTAAACTGCCAAATCTTCCTTGAGGGTTTTTCGTTTCTGCGAGTCGCCGTGGTCTTCCTTCCCACCCCAGACCATGCTTGTTGTTGCCTAACAAATCTGGCTCTGCTTTGTAGCGTACACCATTTCTGACTATTCCTTTCTCTACCAATTTCTTCTCTAGTCTGGCAGAGTCAGCAGCCACTCCCTGCGACAGAGCCTGATACGTCGTACCGTTTCCCCCACAATGTACGCCATTTGCCCCATTGACTCAACAATCATTACATTGACAAGTAAATTATTATGGGTACTAGGTCATCATCAAGTTAAACTTTTTAGCGCCCTTAATTTAGCAACAGCGAGTCCCGACGACCACCTCATAAACTTTGGGAACGATCGTGATTATAAATTAGGTTCAAAAATGATGTCTAAGCTACCAGCAAATGCTGTATTGTGAATTTTATTGTTCTATCTTTTCAAATGCCTCATCGAGGGATACGTCCTGTTCTAGAATAGCTTTAATTGCTGACCAGTGTCGGTCCATAGCTTTTAGATTAGTGTAAACCAACTGCTTTAACAATTCTTGATTGAGCGGGTTATCTTGCGACCAAATACCTGGCAGGCGGATACCGGTTTTGTACCACAGCATTTGAAAGCACGAATCCAGATCGAAGTTGCCAACAGATAGGAAATGGTTGGCTATTACCGAGAATTTCACGATCCGCTCTGCCTTATCTTTTGGAATCCAACCCGGATATCTTGAACTAAAGAAAAATTCCTGATTTTTTTCGTTCATGTTGGCGATGCAACTCCATTCACCGTTTTTACCTTGGAAATCAAATGAGAAAAAATCACTATTTTCGTACTGGTCAGCGGGAAAATCAGGTTGGGTGAAAAATTGATCTGCGAAAAATTTGAGAGCGACTTGATAAATTTCACCATCTAAGTTTTCAAATTCTGTTACTGCTTGTTGAAGGTTCCTAGATATGACCTCAAACAACTCAAATACTCCATCAATTATTTCCTCGCTCGCATCTTTAATTCGACCGTTTCCTGCCTCAATCCATTGTTTATATTTCTCGGTCAACCTCTGAGAAAATTGCTGGCAATCGGCTTGTCCGAGCGTTAACTCTGACACACTTAGGTGATGCCAAAAAGTGCTGTAACCTTTGAACATTGATTCAAATTCTTGTCCCGATTCTAGTTCCAAGGGTTGTTTGACCTGCGTGCAGAACCAATTTTGGCCTGCTGTTAATGGGTGGTGGGGTTTCTCTTGGCTCCATTTGAGAATGTATGCTGCTGCTTCACATACAGTAGTAGCGTGTCTTAATAGATGCGGCAGTAAATCGGGGCACAGTCTAACTTCTAATTCGAGATTTTTTGACTCGTGGAACTCTCCACCAAACAGAGGCTTACTAAAGTCTTCTGTTATGTTGAATATGCCTTCCTCCAGAATATCTAGATAATATTCCCAGTCTACTTTCACGGTTAAACGGCAATCTACAACTCGATCGTCTTGGTAGATGAAAATCAAGGCGTTAACCCAAAAATCATACTTTGTAGCGTAATTGCCTAAAGTTATTTCTCTGTCAATTTGACAGATCCAGGTGTTTTCCGCGATGTTTGTGCTTGTTAGAAAAGAATCTTCTACCTCGCTCATGCCCGCATCTAGAGCGAATGCGTAATATGTTTCAAAACCTTCTAGCTCTCCATAAGGGCTGCGATCGCGCGGAGCGATTCTTTCGTGCCAAGTAGTTGTGCCACCTAATTCATGAATCAAGTCTGAAATCTCGTAAGCCAGCGTAGCATCATCTTTAAAAAATTCTTGAGTAAATGTTCCAACCGTTACCATTAGTTGTAACGGTAACTCATGTCTTTGATGGATTGACAAATCTTCTGGAATCCTTTTATAAAAGTATTCCTGCTTTTGATATTCCTTGCGCAGCTTTTTCAGTTGTTTCTCGCGAAGCTGCGGAGCTTGCGATCGTATAATTTCTATGTAAGCTTCGTTGTCTCTTAAAAAATTCACCATGGGCAATATTTTTTTGGCTGTTGCTAAGGATTCTGAATCGTAAAAATCAGCTATTAGTACGCATTTAGCAGGAAACAGTGTCGCAGAATCTCCCCAAGAAGTACCATCTGTTGCTAGCGTTTCAACTAAATGGGTTACTGCCATCTCAAAATGAATTGTTTCTGTCAAATGAACTTGAATTTCCCATGTATGTAGCCAGATATCTCTCCAATTATCACTGGGCGGCTCGTCGTCTAACAAATAGTAAGTTACAAAATGGTCTACAGTCCATCGCTCAAAGCCAGATTGCCCGACTCCCAAATCGTCAAGCATCTCTGCAATCGTTTCTTTTGGACCCCGATTGATATACAGCCCTTGTGTCGCTGTTGCCAAGAAGGAGAGTTTTTTTGCTTCTTCATTAAACGAAGCGTTTGAGAGTATAAACGTAGGCATAGCTATCTTGATCCTTTAGTAAATAATTTTCTATTTATTTGTCATGTGGTTCCCTAAAATCTGGATCTACCCTAAAAGTATATGTTCTCACAGGTTTTCCTTTCTTTGCTTGATTACAAGATGCACACAGAAATCGTAGATTATCAGGAGTGTCGTACCATTCATTTCTTTGAGCTTGCGTCATATTTCTACCTTCCGATTCCCAATGCTCAGCTACATCTATTATGTGATCTATATTTCCAGTATTATCTCCTATATACGGAACCACATCTTTGTGTTGTGATCCTTGAAGTTTCGGTGAGTTGGCATAAAAACAGTTGTACAAATTATTGCCTTCTTTAGACTTAGCTTTTTCAAGTACCTTGTTCCGTCTGTCCTTACGGAAGTGTTTTTTATAAAATACACCCCGTATATTGCTTCTTTATTGTGGTAGTATTTCCCATGTCTCTGGATCGACATGTATAGATTGGTGCATTCCTGGCTGCTGAGTTTGAGAGCGTGCTACATTTGGGTCAAACGCAACCTTATTACTTGTCCCTGAAACGAGATAAAGACCAGTATTATTTTCTGGTTTCAACCAATCTACTATACGTCTTCGGGAGGCGTGTATCTTCAGTTCCAAGACATCCCCAAGCTGTTCTCCAGTAAAAGGAGCTTGTTGAAAATGCTCTTTAGCTCGATCGATATCCCCCTTTGGTACTTGGTTTTTATCGAAGGTGTATTTAGTCGATTTGCTCTGACCAAATGCGTACACCTTTTTATTCTTTTTCCAATTAATTAAATATCCTTCTAATGTTTGAACTTTATTAACCAAATTTTCTTGTTTTAAAAACTCGAACAACTCATTCTTGGTAAATGTTCTGTTGGGAAAAGCCTTCTGAGCTATCGCTAGTAACGTTTTTTCTTTTCTTTCTTCTTTTGGTAGTTGTCCTTTCTCTGTACCATCGCTAGCTACCCACTTATAATCCCAAGTGTCGCCCCCATCAATGACAGTAATTGATTTGAATATGGGATTGTTTCGCTTGACTTTAGCTGCTATACTCTGGGCTTCTTGTTTCCAAATCATGCCCTTGATAATTTTTTTCTCTTCAGCTTGAATCTCTGCCAGACCTTTTTTCACTTTGCGATCGTGGTCGAGCTTAGCCTGTTGTTGCTGCTGTCGATCTGAGCGATTATTCGGTGCAGGCTTTTGATTGTTTCGCCCGACATTATTGGGTTTGACTGGCTGCGAATTTTGGCGATTATTCGGTGCAGGCTTTTGATTGTTTCGCCCGACATTATTGGGTTTGACTGGCTGTGGATTTGAGGAACGATCGCCCCTACTTGCACCCTTCTGCACAATAAAATTCGCCAACTTATTCAAGGCATTATCTATGGGCGTCTGAATCTTCTTAATTACATTCTTAATCTGGTCGCTTACCCCTCCCAAACCAATAAATCGCGCTAGGAAACTAATTATCACTGGAAGAGAGCGCCCCATTGTCTCTTCCACATACTTAGCCGCTCCAGCGACATTCCCCGCCGCGATCTTTCCAATTGAACTAAATACCGCTTGTGCCAAGGCAGCTATCTGCGAACCACGCTCGATAAAGAACATGACGGTGTTGTAAATTGCCATCACCGCTTGAACGATCGCCCCCGCCGGATTAAACATCGAAATCAGCCTAGTAATCGCAGCAGTAATTACACTGCGCATCACCCATTCTTTGATCCCGCCGATTACCATTTCTTGCAGGTTTCCGGCAAATTCTGATATTTTCTCCCAAGCTGCAGCTAACCCACCCGTGACTATTGTCCTGAGAAAATCAAAAGTTTTCTCCAGGCGCGCTACTTTCGGTTCGCCGATTTTACTGGTTAATTTAGCCCGCAATCTTCCATAAGTAGCACCCAAAACTTGCAGGACAACAGACA
>Ga0247774_1002063_pt1 | contig 10024 bp, 6 predicted proteins | sample UWRJL001104B6_FD_179933 | JGI IMG/M metagenome (GOLD analysis project Ga0247774, IMG submission 179933) | Plant litter microbial communities from Arlington Agricultural Research Station in Wisconsin, United States - UWRJ-L001-104B-6 | ecosystem: Environmental > Terrestrial > Plant litter >... | reverse complement strand
AACCTTGTTCTTCGCCACTCTGTAGTCTCCATTTTTTGGGCCTCTGGCACGGCCGCGTCGACGACCTTGCCTGCGCAATCACCAGTCCGCAAGTGCAAGGGGAGAAGGCGTCTTCGTCGCAGTGGGGGATCTCCTGCAACACGACGGACGTTGTTCGCATTTTGCCCCACGTTCAGTTACTTGGCCACTCTGCCGAATAAAAGAGCGGAGCTGCCTCCGAAAATATACCTCGCGATATGCGCAATTGAAAATCTCTAGACTGCTTTGTCAAGTCATTATCAAACTTTGATCGGCAACAATCACTGCATCCAATGACCACTCTTTGTTAGTCTCACTGATCGCTCACCAGCTGCTTCAGGGCTTGGTCGATATTTTTGGCGGCGGTCGGCTCAGCTTTGGTTACGAGATATACGACAGTTAACCGGTAGTCTAACCCAGGTATTGAATAAACTTAGCCAATCATTGAAAGGTTATCAAACGCTCTGGACTATACACTACAGATAACTGCTTAGTGTGGGCTTGACGTAGGTATATAGGCCGCTAAATTGTAAGGCTGAATGGTGGCGGCATATTTCGTTCCAAATCTCGGCAGTTTGATTACTGCAAACCACATGGCCGTATCGCAGGCAAGAGGAGAGAGCAATTGGAGCCACAGTTCTGAGAGTTGGACTAAATATGGGCCGCAAAATGAGGGGATGGAAATTTACCCACAGTGAAGCCAAAACAACATCTAGTAGCCGTGCAACTAGTATCTCACCTACGGTCTAGGCAAAAGCAGGAGACGTCCAGGAAGATGTATAACAACAGAAATCGCAGACGGAAATCGGTGCGTAACGTCAAAAACTAATGAATTTTGGTATTCGGCTTGCATGTGCCTATCTTGCATTCTCCAGCAAGCCAGCTTGTGATTTGTGTATGGGTGGTGGGAACCAAATACGGCAACCCAAGATGCCCACGTGGGTCATTTCCCTCGAGCCTCGTGCTTTTCCCCACAAAGGAAGGACCACCTAACGTCCTCCCAGCCGATCCTCCGAGTCACCCTCAACCCAGGATTCTGCCCCTCCCACTCTGGCCTCTGCATGGCCGTTCCCAAGTACGGATCCGCCGCGGCCGGCACCCTCGCCCCCTCCACCTCAAACCCGAGGGCCAGGGCGCCCACCATGCCCAAAATCTCGGCCCGCGCAAAGTTCCGCCCGGGGCACAGGTGGCGCCCGCCGCCGAAGGGGATGTTGGCGCCCTGGCGCAACTTCTCCTCCTCGGCGCTCGGCGTGCCGACGAAACGATCCGGGCGGAACTGGCTCGCGTCAGCGCCCCAGACCGACTCGAGCCGGTGCGGCACGATGGACGGCCACTGCACGTGCACGCCCTTGCGGAGGAGGTACTCGTGGCCCGAGTCTGGGTCACGGAGGGTCGTGTCGGCCATGACGCGGCGGTTGCCCAGCTGGTCCGAGTACAGCCGCAACGTCTCGCGGTAGCATGATAGCAGTATCGGGCACGCCTTGTCGAGTCCGGCGACGTCGATTGCGGCGGCCGTGCGGCCCCCTAAGGCGTCCGTCGTCACGGCGGTTACGGCCTGCACCTCGGATCGGACGCGGGCGATGAGGTCCGGGCTCGTTAGCACGTGGGCGAAGAGCCAAAAGAGGGTGGGAACGCTGTTGGTGGTGCCGACCCATGGCATCGAGAACTCAATGATGGAGATCTCGTCATCCGGGATACCGAGGCGGCGGTTCATGGCAGCGCGATCTTGCATCAGGGCAGAGACGTCGTCGCCTTCATCCAGGTGATTGACGTAGAATGGTCGCAACTTGGCCTGGGCTTGGTTCCGTGCGGCCAATGCTTTTGGCGCGAATAGGTTCGGGGCGGGGGCGGCGGCTAGCAATCCGACTCCTTTCTCAAACTCCCTGCAAGGCCGCGTATTTAGCATCCATCGGTGAAGGGCCGCAAACCCGAATTCGGCTTACCACAAGAGATTTATGTCCTCGCGGCTGAACGGGTTGTTCTTGCCAAATAGACCCTTCATCGTAGCCATTGAGAGTATGTCGCGCAGCCACTCGAACGCATTGGGTACATCGAGGCTATCCCGAGACGGAATGGCATTAAGAGATACGGCAATGTCGGCGAGCGCTCTGGCGTTCATGCGGACGAGGTTGTCACCCGAGAGCGAGAGGTGGAAAACCCGAACCACCTCATCCATCCCGCCTGGCCGCCCAAATAATTCCACATGGCGCTTGGTCATGCCCATGGTTGCCGCCGCCAGTTCGAGAGTGAAAACTTCGAAGGAGAAGGCACGGTTGCGAAAAGCGGCCGCGATGAGGGCAGGCTTGTTGATGACATAGATTTTGCCGTTAAGCATGGGTAATGTACATATGGGCATTGCTTTCTCTTTGCTAAGAGCCCCGTTAGTTCGCCCTCATAAGAAGAAAATAGGAGTCATTTTTGGAGTTTTCCGCTTTTGTCATGGACAGGGCAGCACCCACTATAGCCGATCAAACATCTTGGTCTGCTCCCGAATCATTGAGAAAACATGGCCGAAGAAGGGCATTCGCGGTCGTAGGATGGGTGGCTCGCGAGGGTCAACAGTCGGGAAAATCGCGCGGTAGAGAAGATAGAATGCCACAGGCAGGCTAGCGATGATAAAGGCCATTCTGGGGCCCATGCCGGTTATCCCAAGGGCGGTGGACGGGTGGCTCGTCCAGTCGAGCGCCACGAAGGGTGTGGACATGGTAGCAGACTTGAACGCCAGCAATTGGGAACGGAAGATGGTGGTGTGTCAACACGGCAAATATTTGATGTCGGAATATTCAAGTTCAGGAGTAGATCAGAATCCGAGGGGCGGGCTTGACATATATCGGCTTTCAATATCTCCTGCAAAGTCGCCTACTATTTGGTCCCTGATAGCGGAGCAAAACTACCATGCTGATGGTCTGGCCCTTCCGGGCCCACCTAATAAGAGCGTGTCAAATACACTTGTACAAAAGTGGCTTAGCGCATCCCCTGTCTGTACCAATACGAATACGATTACCCCTGTCAACAACCGCCCCACCACGCTGACGTTCCATTCTCAGACGCAAGTCTCTGAAATCATTCCGAATCTCCGCGAGGCCCGATACTTGAAGAAATAGCCGCGCTCTTTTCCAAAGCTATGCTCTCATTTCAGTCATTGTGTAGGCAATCTACCTACTCTAATGGGATGAATTACTCTCTTAAAAAGCCAAGTTAAATGGGACATTTGAGGGTACAGGACCTCCAGGGGATGGTACCAGACTTTGACAATGCTTTCAAGTGGCCAGGAACAGAAGAGTAGGGAAAGAAGAAATTTTCGCCTAGGAAAGATCCCAGCATATCCCAAGACCCAAGGACTTTTTTTTATTATATATTTTGGAGCTAATCCCTTTGGATTTAACAAAGTCCTTGGCTTCGAGGTTCAAACCCGGGATTGTACAGTCCCTGGTTGAAAATATTGCTGGGCACTATCACAGGTAACATCAATTAATTTGAGGTCCTAAGAAGTCAATGTATCTTTGCAAAACACTCCATTTTGTACCTATTTTGCGTCTTTCCTCTTAACATCTCCCCTCAGTGGTCCGTACCTACATGCGAAACAATGTGATCAAGACCTAACGTGCAAGATCTCACAGGCTCTATCAGTTATCTCACTTCACAACCCAGTATCAATCCGCTTCAGAATTAAGTAGTTATCGTATGGTTTCTGCGCGAAATATGAGCTTGAGATAGGAGGCCCGGCAACCGATAACGAAATCCGAAAAGGAAATTTCGAGGCCAAAAAAATAACCTCGATGACATAGGTTCTTCCTCCTGTCGAGGTTTCATACATTATCGATTTTGGGGAAGGGGGGGGGGGGGTTTTTTTTTTTGGGGTTTTTGTCAGACCTGAAACTGTAGGGGTTTTTTTTCCTTGAGAGGAAACTGCCAACCCCGGTCATCTTCACCTATCGCACGTTGCAATCAGTGGAGCTCCAGGCCATTTCTGAGCCCCAACAATCATGGAAGTACATATTGATAGAATCACCTACGACGTTTCTAGTCACGTGGACGATGTTGCAGGGTTGGCCCAAAAGCATTTAGCCAGCCCGCAACCGATTGCTCAGCCTCTATGTTCATTTTCCTAAATTTATAAGCTACAGTTGTATTTTACTCTTCTTTTATTATCCTATTTTGCTCAAGTCTTATAGATTTTACCGCGCACAAACCGGAAACCAGGTGTGTCGTGGCGCGTAAACCTATTCACCCCCCCCTTCGAAGATGCATGACGTACAGTGTTGGTTAGCCGTCCCACAATTGGCCACATTCAATGCACTAACGTTGGCGATCCCATCTTGCAGCTCGATCGCTTCCCATCCCACGTGCTAATGCCCAAACTTCAAGGAAGTTGGTCGATCCTTTCCGAAAAAACGCGCGGCACGATGATGCTATTGAGGCGAATATGTGCACGCCAGCACATTTATAAATTCTAGATACCTCCTCAATGGCCCACCCTCCAGCCACATTGGAACCGCAATGGTCCATCTCCAACCCCAACAAACCATTCCGCATTTTCAATTACAAATACGGTCACGTTTGTGCAGACATCGACAAGATGGGTCGAATTCTTCTTTTGTGCTTCATCCACGGGTTTAAGGTACCGAATGGTTTCTTTCCGGCCTCAGCACTGCCTTGTTAAATGAAAGCCCGGCAGGGCAACCGAGAACCAGTAGCTAACTTCTGGCCAGGGGAACGATAACACCTTCCACAATTTTCCACCTGTACGTCTTAATTTAAAACCAACTCGAACAGCACATCCTCTAACAGGCCTACCACTAGGAACTTCAAAATGATGTTTCCCAACGCCTCCCAGATCACCATGTCGAGTCAATTGTCTACCCCCAGTACGAGACGAAAGGGGAGCTCGGAGAAGCAAGTGCTAGTTTTTATGGCTGGTACGTCTCGTTATGAGGCATGTGTCTCAGCAGATATCTCTCTACTGACCTCGTTTAGGCTCAAGGAGCGGGTAATCGAGCTTCGTAAAGCTCATCTCACCAAACCATGGCCGCCCAACGACCGCCAAATAGGAGTCATTCTTGTCGGCCATTCGATGGGGTATGATCCTTTCAATTAATTCCGTTGCCGCTAATAACCAAATCTAATAAATTGTGTCTAGCGGTTTTGTCGCCGTCGAAACCCTCTTCCTCGCAATCCAAGAGCGCGAAAGTCACAGCAAGTCTGATGAAGGCAACCCCATCTTCCCCCTCATACAGGGAATCCTCACCTTTGACACTCCCCTCAACGGTCTTGCCCGTTCCATGTTTGTCTACGGCGCCTTTTCAAACTACCAAAAGGTCAGCAGCGTCTTCAATGCCATGACCGCCCTCTCAGCCGCCGCACCGGTTGCTCTCGGGCGCCTTGGGGCTCGACGGACCGCCGCTTCCGCAGCCAGATCATCGACCCCGGCTTCGAAGACGTGGCAGATGGTCGCCGTCAAGACAGGCACCGTAGGGGCCATTGCTGCCGGCGGAGTGGCAGCCTACACGCATCGCGCGGCCATCATGAGAGGCGTCAAAAGCATGGGGAATTTGAACAAGGACTCGGTGGTTGCCGGGTACAAGAGAGGGGTCGACTCGATTGGCCAGGGGCTGGCGTACATCAACAGAGGCAATGTGGGGAAGTCGTTTGCCTGGCTTTCGGCCCATTTCACTTTTGTCGGGTCGCTGCTGAAGCCCAACGAGCTGGCCCGGAGACTGGAGCGGGCAGCGGCTCTGAAAGGGGTTGGGTTCAAAGATTTCTACGCCTCGCTCGGCGAGAACGGGTACTGGAGTGGCGGGTACTTCGTTCCCGAGAGGACCTTTTGCGCCATTCCTGCAGACGAGAAGGAGAGCAAGCTTTTCGAGCGCGTGGTCATGGTGGAGGCGGAGGACGAAGTGATTGCCCACATGAGCATGTTCATGCCCGAGAAGAACCCGACGTATGCAGAGATGAAGGGAAAGGCTGCCGATCTGGTCGAAAACTGGTTCCTCGATGAGTCTGATGTCTTTGACGAGCCCAAGCTTCGGGAGGCGCCGCGGACAAAAGAGGAGGTCGAAGAGGACAAGGAAGTAGAAGATGCGTTAAGCGGAGGAAGCAACGAAGACGTCTCCCATGACGCCAAACCCGCCAACGAAAAGGATGACGATTTCGGGGCAGAGTCGCCGATTGACATTGTAGCGGCTGCCTCGCTTGTGCCACTCCCGGATGATGGTCCCAACGATAAGGAGCCAGCAGAAGAAGCAGCCACGGAATCTGCTGGAACTAAGGTGAATGGAGACGACAAAAAGCAGTACTTGCAGTATCTGTTCGGTGTGGCGCAACAAACTGGGACTGGACTCCGGGAGTGGATACCAACGAAAGTGCCCAACGTCCAAGTGCCCAATATGCCGTCAATGTCGTCGATTAAGAATGTCAATCTTTCCAACATGCCCAATATGCCAAATATGCCGACTTTCTTCTCGAAGAGGACTAATCAATCTGGAGGTGACATGTCTGCCGAGGACAAGGACGAGAAAAACGAGGCCTCCGTTAGAGTCTCTACCTGATTTCAATGTGATTGTAACCAAGATTAGTTGCGTGTACAACGGTGATAAGAAGATTCGGAGTTTTCGCGTTGTTTAATATGATTCTTGTACCTGTGAGAGTTAGTGAATATTATTATTCAGCTACAAGTGTTACCAAGTATCTTGGCGCCAGGACGCAATTTTAACAAGTCAGCCAACACAGTCGTCTTCACCACAAGATCGCCGCATTTCACCGGTACTGACGGGCTGCAGATAATGATGGCTGAGATGACCTTTCAAACTGCCTCTGCAAAAAGCGCCACAGCGTCAAGATCCTGTAAGTTATTGAAAAGGTTTCATCGCCGTCACTCTAAGATGGCTTTATTCTTCAAAATGTAAAGCTTCACATGGTTATGTCACCTCTAGTGCCATCTAGGTAGGACAACATAAGCATTGAACTCTTAACTATTCCTGGAAATCTCCCATCTGACTTCGCAGCACTGCGATTCGAGCTCCAGTCCTATGCTACTAGCAGGCGCGGCCGTCTCCCACGGCTGGGAAATGGAGAAAAGCTGATAGATTGATGTCTCGCGTATGTCTCACATGAATAGAAGGGCCAAATATCGCCGTCTTGATGCAGCTTTGTAGCGGTCGCAGGATGCAAAGTAAAGGACATGTACAGCGAGGTAGGCAAAAGTCTAGCCCTGCTAGTCTGAAATCTCACTAGCCAGGAAATTAGAAACGCAGTCTCCAGCCACGGCGACTATGTTAAATAATTGTTAGGGAATACAAAGATACCCGGATCTGCGCCCTGGACTCGGGGACTTAAGTACAGCCTCCGAGTATATTCTTAATGCTCCTAGCAGCAGCAGTTAACGAAAATAATGCGCATGTCCGTCCCCCTCCTAGGCTGCAGGGTGGCGTCATTTAGTAAATGCCTCAATCTAACCCCTCGCCACTTTCCGCTCAATATCTGAAGCCACATCGGTTTCAGCTTCCAATGTGGCGTTACGCCGCGCTCACTTGGCGGTTAAGCACCTAAACTAGAAACTGCCGACTGCTTAGAATCGTTGGTGCGATTGATTCATCTTCCTGTTAAGAACCCTCCAGTAGCCGCATAATTCCTATTACCCCGTTTCTTGCGCCTGGTTACCGATTTGTTATTTCTATCTTGAAAGGATTGAAAAGTAAACTCTACCTCAAATGGATCCTCCAGGTGCCCCCACGCAGAATACTTCACGTTTCCCAACAGACATACTGTTAATGTGTGTTTGGTTCATTAGTGGCATAGGTATGGCCGTGGGACACCATGTCCTCTACAGCAAACGGCATGGAAACGAGGCCACGAGCGGCAGCCAAGAAACAAGTATCAGGTACATGCCGCCTAAGACACCAAGAACTCTCCCCCTCCAAAAAAAAACAAAGACAAACAAAGGAAGTAGTGGGTGACGTCGAAATGATTCTAACGAGCCTCCTCGAGTAGAGGCGGAACCGCTCTCGCTGTTGGAGCAGTGATCATGTTCACATCTTCTACCAGGATTGCGTATTCGCAGTATTTCTATTGGGCCGCACCGAACAGGGCGCATCTGGACGGTTGGGTAGACGGCTTGTTTATTGCGGACTACGCACCTTTTGCATTAACAAACTGGGTAACGTGGCGAAGTTGGATCTTGTGCCTTCTAGCTATAGGTATTTGGTATGAGCTTGATCGTACCTATAGTGCCTATCGGAAGGTGATACGGTCTAACCTATCTACAGCGTACTGCCGGCCGTATCAATCATCACACCAGCGGCTCTTACTGTCGAAATAAACACCAGATTTACGGCAAGCGATCTCATGGTGAATAATTTGGCTATCCACAATAATTCCAAAGGAACAAGGTTTTCCTCATCACCACCAAACCTCAACAACACCATCAGGGGATTTAACGACACAGAGGTTTGCAGAAATTTTACAGGACCAAGGACAATTGTTCAGCTCCTAGCAACGGCTGCCGGGTCATCGGGGGAAATATTATCGATACATCCACCGGCGGACCGCAGCGAGTTCGACCTCAGGTTTGATGGACCATACATCCGATGTAATAAACCGAACGCCTCAGCTGTTGTGCTGATTGATGACCTTTTGAGTCAGCGGATGGATACTCTTCAAGGTTCTCTGAAGGAGATCACATCTTCATACTACAGTTTTGTACCTGGATTCGAGGTCTTGCCTGACGGAACCCGCAAGGTTGTTGCCCTGGACAAGCCCAGACCTCAGATGCCGGTAAATGCGACAAATGAGCTGTTTATAACATTCCTCAGAGCCACGAAAGACGAAATAGGCAATGTCACCTCGGTAGAGCGCCACTACAGCGCCTGTCGTCTTTTCAACGTAACATTCGACATCACTCTGCAATTTGATCGCGGCATCCAATCCATCAGGAATAATAGCATCACCTTCCATGGGAATGATCCCGTGCCCTACGGGGATCCCCACCCTACAGGCATGGGAGCGCAGGCATATGGATCTGTGTTCTGGGCTATTGCAGATGGGATTGTCGGATCAATGTCCTTGAGCCTGGACACGGCTACGGAGACGAAGCTTGGCTTCATTGATACCCGGCTTAGTCACACGGCGTTGCTAGGCAGTGATGATCTGGATTACTTCTTCTGGCTGAATCAAAGGAATATATACCCCATCGACACCAACTACCTTCTCGGAAAACAGCGATTACAGGACAAGGCCCTGGCGAGAAACCGGACTCTTGATATCCTCCTAGAGGAGCTATCTTTCAACGTTACCGTATCCCTTCTTCACAACACTGAGCTCACGTAGGTCCGCCCCCGACAAAATTTCTGCTAACACGGATACAGAGAACCTGTTAATACGACGGTAACTATATCTGAGGACGTCAACCTGTACATCTACAACATAAAGGGTCTCTGGATACCGTATGGGATAGGTATTTTTGCTGCGCTGGTGGCCTTAGCAACTGGATTAGTGGCGTTTCTAAAGAATGGCTGCAGAGCATATGGTAGGCAGGTATCGCTCGTCGTTCCCCTACTAACAATGAGCCCGCCTGAGAGGATTGATAGGAGCGAGGATGATGAAAGGGTTAGGCGGAACCGAGATACTACTGAGTAACGGCCGAGCAATATGCAAGAAATTGAAGGAGTATTAGGACGGTGGAATTGGAGAAACAAAGTAATGCCATGAGATATATGTACGAATTATTTAACTTGAGAAAGCCCCAAGTAGCAGCCTAAGTGTGTGTGTGCTGGAGTGAACTTAGACCAGCATACAGGAGTTTGTGGCGCAAGATAGGACTATGGTGTGTATCAGGGAGATAATGACGGGTTTGAGGTAAGACAAGTGTGTTACCAGTGCTTTCTAGGCTGCTTGAAACACACTAGCAAACCTAGAAATTTTTGTGGCATGCTTAACCCAGCGGTGAGAAGCATAACATAATAACATACTTAACAGAGCCTAAGGCTGGCGATTAATGTGCGAGTTTTTT
>Ga0247774_1002062_pt1 | contig 10026 bp, 5 predicted proteins | sample UWRJL001104B6_FD_179933 | JGI IMG/M metagenome (GOLD analysis project Ga0247774, IMG submission 179933) | Plant litter microbial communities from Arlington Agricultural Research Station in Wisconsin, United States - UWRJ-L001-104B-6 | ecosystem: Environmental > Terrestrial > Plant litter >... | reverse complement strand
GGGGTCGAGTTCTAGTTCAGGCTTTGTGTTGTCCAAGAGAATGCCGCGTTTTGGCAATCTACTGAGTCATCACCCCCAACTCCTGTAGTGCAGTTAAGTGAATAGTAGGGTGCATTGTTAACGCACCCTACCAATAGGGTCTAACCAAATTTTTTGCAAACGCGGGAAATTGTGATTACACCTACCCAGGTCGCGTTGATTTCAAAGCCCTTATTACCGCAGTCATCACTGGCCCAATCCATCCATTCTTTGTAAATCGCTAGATGAATTTTGATGGCCGTGGCAATAATACCACCTAATGGTTTGATAGCGCCAATAGCTGTTAAAAAGGCGCTAACTGCCGGGTTATTTACGCCTTCAATAATCTTGCGGCCTAAACACTCATTAACGGTAATCTGCAAACCAAACCAGCGCCATTTGCGAGAGGCTTGATCTTGGCAAGTCGCATTGCGAGAGGCTTGATCTTGGCTAGTCGCAAAATTGGTACTCGTAGTAACCGACTCATCAGCGTAGTCAAAAGTTCCTTCGTAGCGGTACTGTTCGTCGGTCAAGTTGTTGAATTGATCCACCATCCGCTGTACTTCGGCAACTTCTTCGCGGCTTAACACCTGATAAATATCGCGGTTTATGCGGGCGGTGCGACCCTCCTCGTACACATAAGGGTCGGCTTTGGCAACCAATTCCCAGTTAGGGTCCGGTGCGGGCGGTGTAAACTTATCACTGAAGTTAGTGCCTTCGATTTTCATTTCAGTTATTCCTTATTGTTCAAAGTGTTCAGAGTATTGAATGTTCGCGTTTTTTTTTGCTTTACTTTTCACTTCCTGTTATCAGTTTCTTGCTAAAACTCCTGAACCGCAATGGTGATAAAATCAGGTATTATAGGAACTAATAAATAGCTTCAGGCTCTGAATTTATAGGGAAAAATCAGGTGTACCCTGATAAAGCATCATAAACAGCCGAAAAAGTCAGGTCTTTTGGTAAATATCTAAATAGTCATGTTAGCTATCGTATAATCAAGTCGAGATTTGGGTGCAGGCAATGATTAGAGAATTTCCAGTTAGTTATGAATATCAGATTGGCGGGAGTCTCCCAGCAGATGCGTCGAGTTACGTGACGCGGCAAGCAGACTTGGACTTTTACGAAAGTTTGAAAGCGGGTGAGTTTTGTTACGTTTTGAATTCGCGGCAAATGGGCAAATCTAGTTTGCGGGTGCGGGCGATGCGAAGGCTGCAAGCTGAAGGTACTGTCTGTGCTTTTATCGATTTAACTGGGATTGGTAAGGAATATGTAACTCCCGAAAAGTGGTATGCAGGCATTGTCAATTCTTTAGTCAGTAGCTGTCAGCTAGGTAATAAAATTAATTGGCGGAATTGGTGGCGCGAACGCCGGGATTTGTTATCGCCAGTCCAGCGGTTTAGTTTGTTTATAGAAGAAATTGTTTTAGTGGAAATTGAAGCAAATATTGTTATTTTTATTGACGAGATAGATCGAGTGTTGAGCATGAACTTTTCTACCGATGAGTTTTTTGCTCTGATTCGCTGGTTTTACAATCAAAGAGTTGACAATCCTCTGTACCAGCGTTTGACTTTTGCGCTGTTGGGGGTGGCGACGCCTTCGGATTTGATTGCTGATAAAACTCAAACTCCTTTTAATATTGGTAAGGCGATAAATTTACGCGGTTTTCAGATTGATGAAGTGCAGCCTTTGATTGATGGTTGGTGGGGGCAAGTTGCTAATCCAGAAAGTGCGATCGCAGATATTTTGGATTGGACGGGGGGACAACCTTTTTTGACCCAAAAGCTGTGCAAGTTAATGCTGGAAAAGGAGTTAAAGAGAGTTAACGGCAGAGGCACAGATGACGCCGATCAAGACAGCCAGGATGCCTGTTCCACACAGGAGGAGGGAGTTGAGGGGTTGGTGAAGTTGCGGATTGTGGAGAATTGGGAGTCTCAGGATGAGCCTGAACATTTGAAAACTATTCGCGATCGCCTTTTGAGAAATCAGCAAAAAGCGGGTCAGTTATTGGGGCTTTACCAGCAAATTTTGCAATCCGCGCACCCCCCCCTTGCTAAGGGGGGGGTGGGGGGGGTTCTTGCTGATGGCAGTCCCGAACAAACGGAATTGCGACTGTCAGGTTTAGTGGTGCAACAGCAGGGAAAACTAAAAGTTTATAACCGAATTTATGCCGAAGTTTTCAATCTTGAATGGGTGGAAAAACAGTTGGGAAAGCTGCGGCCTTATTCGGAAAGTTTTAATGCTTGGAATGCTGCAAATTTTGAGGATAATTCGCGCCTGCTGCGGGGTCAGGCGCTGCAAGAAGCTTTGGAATGGGCAAAATATCAAAGTTTAAGCCATCTGGATTACCGCTTTTTAGCGGCGGCTCAGGATTTGGAAAAGCGAGAAGTTGAATTGGCTTTGGCACTGCAAGCTGAGGAAAGTCAAATATTGACACAAGCTAATGAAACTTTAAGTCTGGCCCAGCATCAAGCTAAAACAGAGTTAACGTTAGCTAAAAAACAAGCTAAAAAAATAATTGCGATCGGCTCGACAATTTTAGCGATATCTTTAGCAGCAGCTATCGCCGTACAATTGCAAGTAATTAAAGCCGATCGAGAACTCGCAGAAACTAAAATAGTCCTCGAAAGTTTGTCGTCAAAGACAACTTTAGCGTCAAACCCTTTTCCAGCACTGATCGAAGCACTGCTTGCAGCACATAAACTTAAAAAATTAGAGGCATTGAGTCCGGCAAAATCCGAAACTAAGATGCAAGTATCGATCGCCCTCCAACAAGCAATTTACAGCATCCGAGAGCGCGATCGGCTCCTCGGCCACCAAGCTGGCGTCAGAAACGTCGTTTTCTCCCCCGATGGCAAAATCCTCGCATCCGCTAGCGAAGACGATACAGTCAAACTCTGGAACCCCGACGGCATCTTCCTCAGAACCCTCACCGGACACCGCGACAATGTTTGGACTGTCAGTTTCTCACCTGACGGCAAGACGATCGCATCTGCTAGCGACGATGCTACTATCAAACTCTGGAACATCGAAAACGGCACAGAAATTAGAACGCTTACGGGGCATAGGGGCTGGGTGAGAGGAGTCAGTTTTGCTCCCGACGGGTTGGCGATCGCATCTTCGGGTTCCGACGGCACTGTCAAACTCTGGAATCCAGCAGACGGCACTTTGCTCAAAACCTTTACCGGACATAGGGGCTGGGCAACAAGCGTCACTTTTTCGCCCGACGGGTTGGCGATCGCATCTTCGGGTAGCGATCGCACTGTCAAACTCTGGAATCCAGCAGACGGAACGGAAATCGCCACGCTGAGGGGCCATACCAATGCTGTCAGAAGTGTCAGTTTCTCCGACGACGGCAAAACCCTAGCATCTTCGGGCGAAGACGGTTTAGTCAAGCTGTGGGATGTCCAAAACCTGACTCTCCTCAAAACCCTGCCAGCCCACAGCAGGCAAGTCTGGAACGTCAAATTCAGTCCTCGCGGCAGCAACAGCCCAACTCTGGCTACAGCTAGCGAAGACGGCACCGTCAAATTGTGGAATTTATCGCAGTTAGGAGACATCGAGCCGCAAACGCTCAAAGGACACACCGGCAGGGTTGCCAGCCTTAGTTTCAGTCCTGACGGCCGCACTTTGGCAACGGCAGGTACCGATCGCACGGTACGGCTCTGGAACCTCACCGGCATCGAACCGAAAGTTCTGGAAAGCCACCGCCGTCAGGTTTTGAGTGCGAGTTTCTCGCCCGACGGCAAAACTGTTGCCTCCGGTAGCAGTGATCGCACTGTAAAATTGTGGAATGCACAAAACGGCAGCGAAATCAAAACTTTTATAGGACATCAAGGTGCCGTCACCAGCGTCAGTTTCGCCCCTGACGGCAAAATTTTAGCATCCGCAGGAAGCGATAAAACTATTAAATTGTGGAACCTAGAAACGGGCACCGAAATCAAAACTCTTTCAGGACATCAGAGGGGAATTGATAGCGTTGTTTTCAGTCCCGACGGTAAAATCTTAGCATCAGCAGGAGTCGATAAAACTGTTAAATTGTGGCATCTAGAAAGCGGTGCCCAAATCAAAACCTTCACAGGACATCTCGAAAGAGTTAGAAGTGTCACATTCAGTCCCGATGGCAAAACTTTAGCATCTGCAGGGAACGATCGCGCTATCTATTTCTGGGATTTAAACAATTTAGAATCTACCCCAAGAAGGCTTCTGAGAGCCCATAACAGCCGAATTACCAGCCTGCGTTTCAGTCCCGACGGCAAAATTTTAGCATCCGCCTGCGATGACAGTACAATTAAATTGTGGAATCAAGAAACAGGCACCGAACTCAAAACTATCAAAGGACACGGAACTTGGGTAAAAAGCATTAGTTTCAGTCCCGACGGCAAAACGATCGCATCTGCAAGTTTCGATCGCACCCTTAAATTGTGGAATGTAGCAGACAGCAAAACTGGATTGGAGGCGGTACCCCTACAAACTTTTGAGGGACATAGCGATCAAGTTAATGACGTTAACATCAGTCCCGACGGCAAAACTCTTGTTTCTGCCAGCGATGATTCTACTTTAAGGATCTGGAATTTGGAACTTGATGTAGATAGTTTAATGAAACTGAGTTGCCAATGGCTGAGCAGTTATCTTGCTAATCATCCCGAAGAAAAAGCGATCGCAGAAATCTGCAATCCTTAAAAAAACCGAATCTTAATACCCTCAAGTTTGCCGAAGCGCACCCATAGGCTTTCTGCATCGACAGTCTCTAGTAATTGTCAAGTGAGTGATATTAATTCCGGTTGCATTCAGCATGATTGTTGACTGTTGACTGTTGGCTGTTGACTAAAATTATGCTTTCCTGACAACTGACCGTTTGGATATTTGACTGGAGTTTAGACTAAAAAACGAGCGCATCTAAAAGTAGCTGCCTTTAAATATCCGGCAAGCTGTTACTCAACAACTCAAGAGGGAGAAGATTAAATAGCTAATCTTGAAGATTTTTTGCGTCGAGAAACCCGTTTTTTGACAGGGGGATAGCATGGTGCCTTAGTCCGTACCTTTCCTGTTTCCCAACCCGGAGATTTTCCCCTATGTTTAGGCAATTTCGTAGGAGTACCAATGTTAACTAAAACCGAAAACATTGATTGGGCAACACGTCCAGGGGTTAAATTGATACGCTTCAGATTGCCAAGGTAATATATTCTCGACCACTAAATCCCTAGCTAATACCAATTTACTATGAAGTTGCACTTAATACTTAATATAGGTAGAGTCGAGGGAGGCTATTATGTCTCGCCCCTCTCCTTCAATTAGAGTCGATGCCTGTGTTACCACAGGACACCTCTCCTTCAGAACACGGACGTGCAGCTTTCACTGCATCCGGCTCCTAGTCTGACACCTAATAAGTCGGGTTTAACCCGCTGTTCGGACTCTCACCTGACCATGAACGGTCTGATGCTGGTGACATTCACGATGTAGAACTTCCAAATTTATAGGTTTCCAATTGTTATGGTTGCCGTCGATATGGTGTAGTTCTGCAATATCACCTGACATGAACGATAGATTACATTCTGTACATTTGTGATTCTGTTTCTTGAGAAGTCGTGCCGTTATTCCATAGTAGTTAGCATTCTCTCGTTTTGACCAATAAACAAAATCGCCATCATAGGGTGATTTATCTCCCTTGACAATGACAAACTTGCAGGCGGACCAACTAACCGCAGGAATTGCTCTTTTTATAACCTTATTGGTTTGATAACGGTTGTATCTTCCTTGTTTCCGAATGAATTTCCATAACCAATAGTGCAGTGGCCACAGGTCGTGTTGACTCAGATCGCAGAATCTATGGTAATTTCTCCACCCTCTTACCACCGAACCACACTTGTTGATTCGATGCTCTAGAGTGAAACGACTATCTTTTATCACTTCTTTAACTTTTGCCTTAATGCTAATTGTAGCTTTTTGACTGGGTGTTGAAATGAATTTACCATTGGGTTTAACTGAGAAGTTCCACCCAAGGAAGTCGAAACCACCTGTACTATGTACGACTTTGGTTTTGGCTTCTTTGACTTTTAATCCTCTTATTGCCAAGAATTTATCAATGTGTCCTCGGAGGGGTTCAGGGTCGTCTTCTGGTTTCAGAATAAACACAACGTCATCCGCATAACGAAATGCAGTAATAGTGTCTATGTATCTGCCACCATTTCTGATTTTTAATCTGACCTCATGACCAACATTTTCTAATCCGTGAAGGACTATATTGGCTAGTAATGGGCTGAAAACTCCCCCTTGGGGCGTACCGGATTCTGATGAAGGAAATTCTCCTCTGACTCCAGCTTTTATTGCCCTAAACACCCCTTGTTTTGCTGCCTTTGGTAGTTGGACTGATTGCATTAAGAATTTGTGGTCAATCTTGTCGAAACATTTTTCAATATCCAATTCCAAAATTCTTTTTTCTAACCCATTACTGCTAGAGTTTAGATTATTGAATAATTGTCTCTGGATATCATGGCAGCTTCGGCTAGGTCTAAACCCATAAGAATGAGCGTTGAACGTAGCTTCTGCTGCGGGTTCCAAGGCATATTTGATGAGACATTGATATGCTCTGTCGCTAATGGTCGGGATTCCTAGTCCTCTTTTAGTTCCGTCTACTTTGGGTATGTACACTCGCTTTAGAGGCTGATGTTTCCATTGCTTCCAGTTCTTAACTAACACTTCAAATAGTGCCAGTCTTTGTGAGGGTTCGAGGGCTTTCTTTCCGTCCACCCCTGCGGTTTTCCGTCCAGTATTTAACTGTGTCACTTGCCTTAGGGCAAGCAATTTCGCTGCAAAGAGAGCTTAATAAAAGTTTTTGAAGCTTACGCACTAGAAGCACGTTACCGTTCTTTTGAGCCTTGAATATTCTCACTTGTAGGCGAAACACAATTTTCCGCAGCTTGCGCCAAGGAATTGATTTCCATTTATCAACTGGATTTAACTCCGTTGCCATAACATTCTCTACGCCTGAATGAACATTTTCTATGTAAACCGTACCCAGTTGTCCAAGAGTCCTGATTTCTTGAGTTTTTGAGTACATCTTACCAACTCTACCCGCTAACCCTTATTTAAGGAGTCCACAATTTGAGGAAGTAATTTTCTCAAGTTGAAGGTTGAAAGAGCCATTTTATTCGTTCCTCGGTTTAGTTGTTTTGTAGTTTTAGGTTCTCTCATTTCGCCCACGATGTCCCAGAATTGCATTTATCCAGTTCAAAATAATGCGGGTATTTTCACACTTGAAGTGTTAGGTTGTGTCGTTGTTAGACCTTGATTTCGGTCGTTCACGTTCAGACGCTTTTTCCGAGATTTCAACTAATGTTTAACCTTGACTACTTACCTATACGAGTTGCTACCATCTCAGGTTTGTTATTCTCGTTCTGTCCCCAGCTTCATTTTTAGAGTTTGTTCTCTATCCATGTGGGCAGTTTTGGCATCACGCCATTCCTAGCGGGTAAGACTTGTCAAATTTGAGTTTGACTCACTCACACTAAACTAAAGTTATCTCTACTATATTTCTGAGTTTGCACTCAAGGCGGTGTAGAGACGATTTTCCTCCTAAGTTTTATGAGACTTTGGTTTCAATCAACGAACCGCACAATCTGGACGTGCAACTTTCATTGCATCCAGCTTCCGACAATCTTGTTTGCTCATGTGGATATAATCGTGACAGCTTTCATGTACAACCATCAGGTTTGTGTCCTTCCAGTTTTCATGGTTGCCGTCTTTGTGGTGTAAATTAACTCTTTCTTCTCCCGTAAGAAGATGTCCACAGTGTCCACAAGTATGTTTTTGCTTTTTGAGCATCTTAGAGGTTATACCGTCATATAACGCACTGTTGCGTTTTGTCCAGTAAAGGATATCTCCATCGAAAGGTGATTTATCCCCTTTTACCACCACGAATTTATTTTCGTGCCATCCAATTTTTGGGAATGCTAGGTCTATCAGGTGATTGACTTGGTAGCGGGTTAGCTTACTTTCTTTGTTAAATACCTTCCATGTTTTATTGTTGAGTGACCATAAATTAAATCTGGGGCCATCCAACTTACAAAACTGGTGGTAGTTTCTCCAACCTCTGACAATAGGAGCCAGCTTTTTGGCTTTTACCTTTGCCCCATAATTCGAGTTATTGACGATTTTTTTCACTTTCTGTCGAAACTTTTTGAAGTTTTCCACTGAGGGAAAACTCCTGAACTTCCCGTTTTTCTGGACTTTAAAAGTCCATCCTAGAAAGTCAAATCCATCTGTCGCTGCGGTTATTTTTGTCTTTCTTTCACTAACATTCATCCCTCTTTCTGCAAGGAACTGACGGATTTTGTCAAGGATCTTTTGTGCGTCATCTTTTGGTTTGAGAAAAAACACCAGATCGTCAGCATATCTGACGGATGGGTGAAGGGACTCTATCCCGTTTAATGCTATATTTGCCAGAAGTGGGCTGACTACTCCACCTTGCGGTGTTCCTTGTTCGGGAAATTCTGGGTTTACTCCTATTTTTAGACAACGGAAGATTCCGTTTCTGATGCCCATTGGGGCAATGAGTCTATCCATAATGGCAGTGTGGCTGATTCTGTCAAAGCACTTTTCGATGTCTAATTCGATGACTCGCTTGGTTATTCCTTTACCTTGAGAGTTTAGGTTTTGAAACAGGTATTTTTGAGCATCATGTGCTGCCCTGCCTGGTCTAAATCCATAGCTCCGTTCATGGAATAGTGCTTCGTGTGCAGGCTCAATAGCGTATTTGACTAAGCATTGCCACGCTCTATCGTACATTGTTGGCACTTTTAATAATCGGGTTGACCCATCCTTTTTGGGTATGGGAATTTCTCTCAGCCTTTGGTGCTTCCATTTGTCAACATTTGACTTGAGATTGAGGCTCAAGTCTAGGCGTTCTTGATGGGTCAAGGACGCTTTGCCGTCTATACCTGGTGTTTTCTTGCCTGCATTTAGCTGTGTTACTTGACGGATTGCCAGTAATCTTGCTGCACGGGACTTCAGAATTAGCTTCTGTAATGACTTAACTTTACGCAGGTCATTTTCTCGAATAGCTTTGTACACTCGTTTTTGTAGGCGGAATAAATTCCTACGAAATTGCTTCCAGGGTAATTTGCTCCAAAATTCACGCTTCGCTAAGACTGTGCCTAATCATTCTCTACTCCAGTTCGTGTATTCTGACTGCCTTCCAGCAATTACGCTGAATCCTACCCGAATCTAAGGGTTTACTCGTCTCGTCTCGTCTACCTTGGGTTCGACCTTTCCAAAGACCTTAGATTCGTTTTTATTCGTTCCCTCAAGTGATTGTCTTGTCCTTTTAGGTGGAACCAATTCAACCATTGGATACCCTTAGTACGGCTAATCTCTGAGGTAGAAGTTAGCGGGTATTAGCTCCAATAAAGTCAGGGGGGTTATTCTTTTCCGTCCTGCTCTTTCCTAGGTTGCTTTTTTAGGTTCTGTTTCACCGTGAGGACGCCCCTAGCGCCAGTGTGGTATCGGTCAACCTCTGATTGCGCCCTATTCCCAGCTTCAGCCTCTCGAATTCCGAGTCGAGTCACTGTGGGTAGATTGGGAGTCATGCCCGTACTTGGCAGAGAGGGCTTGCACCTCTATCATCTTGAGAGTTTCACGAGCCTTTAATGGCTGTGAGCCGTGTTATTTCGTGGTTTTATCCACTGATTCGACGGCAACGAATCGCACACCTCAAGGAAGTAGAGCGAATTGATTAGAATCCGAAGAAGCTGTGCTCGATAAATCAGCAAGTCAGCCCGCCGCTCATCCGCACAGGAAAGTCCAGCAGCCCCGGCCACCGCAGCGGAGTTCTCCAATTTGCTCAACTCCGATAGCAGTAGGGGTTCCTGCACTTGGTTAAACAACGCCAGGGGCAATGCACCAACCGGAATTTTTCCGAGATTGGTGAACTGATACAAGCGAGATCCCTCCGACTCCACCAATCCTTTGAGCTCCCACCGAAAACTTACCAAGTCTTTGGGAATCGGTCGG
>Ga0247774_1002061_pt1 | contig 10030 bp, 10 predicted proteins | sample UWRJL001104B6_FD_179933 | JGI IMG/M metagenome (GOLD analysis project Ga0247774, IMG submission 179933) | Plant litter microbial communities from Arlington Agricultural Research Station in Wisconsin, United States - UWRJ-L001-104B-6 | ecosystem: Environmental > Terrestrial > Plant litter >... | reverse complement strand
CCAGCTTGGCTTGGCACACGCAAACGCACCCCCCACTAACCCACGCCGCTATCGTCAAAAGAGGGAGGCAGAAGCGTGTTGGCGTGTATCGTTTGTACAGAGTAGGGTTGTTCGAACTCTAACTTGCTTCCGACGCTTATTTTCCTTCGGTCTCGTTGCTGCAGAACATTGGGGTGTGCGTGGCTGCGATGGCGGCGGCATATCTTGAAATATTTTCCGCCGTAACCAGAAAAACAGGCTTACTCCACATTCTCGGAACTTGCCATTGAGCATGTACTCGCATATTGAGACCTGCATCCGTAGTACAGAGGTAGGAGAAATACTATTCGGCGACAAAGCTACAAAGGTACTGCTCGAACATTTGGAGGCGTTGTTGGGCATTGATATCACCAAAAGTTGTGGAGGCCGCTTCGCCAGCGCGCGATGATGACGCGAGCGCTGCGGCTTTTCCCGCCCACGGAAAGGTTGATTCCAGATTCCTACAAGTATTGGCAGGGATACGTACCCGGCGTGGCTATTTCCCCGAATATCAATAGAAGATACATCTGGAGCGTGGGGTTGCAGCAGAACCTCCTGCGTTCATCGAATGTCAAAAGTGGCTCTTCGTGGGATGTTGGCTGAGGGAAACCCTGGCAAATGACGTTGGGACCTGAGGGCAAAGATGGGGGTTTTGCGCATTCTCGCCAGCTTCAATGGCATTATTGGAAGGACCTACCTTCCTTCCAGTCCAGGAACGGTCCGTCTCGGGATATCACTGTGACGGATTTAGCGCGAAAACATAGGGTTAATGGAAGGAAGGGTTGAGGGGTTGAAGGTTCCGTGATCTCCCTCCCGGCTCTTGCTTCACAATAGATCTTTCTCCCATGCCTAGCCCAACAGTGACAGCCAAGGGAGACTGCGTGACTTCCCGCTTGCAGGGTGCATGTCTCTCAGCAGGTCATCCTGCGCCATCTGCATGCACACATCATCAGGGACACGGGAATGTAAAATATAACCTGCCGCAGATTGGAGGCTCAAGGTAATAGGTGGCGGGATTGAGTGGATTGGCTGTCACTTTCCGCGCTTCCCATTCGTACCATTGTATCTCTCTGTCTTGTTGTGGAATTGGAATGTAGCAGCAGCCTAAATGTGATGGCGACGACAGTGATCATGGTGATGGGCACGCAATGCAGAAGATACGTACGGAAGGGCGGTTCGGATGAGAGCCCCAAGTATCAGAAACTACGTGCGATGGAGCTAGTGCCGCGGTTCCTCCAAGAATCAACTGACACGGCTTGTAGGAGGGTAGACGCGGCATTTCGGAGCTGGGACACCGTCTGGGATTGTACAGGCGAAACAGGAGGGTAAGGGCTGACGTACTTGCGTTGCCCTTTCGTCTGATGCCTACCTAGGGGTTTTCATCCGAAGTCCGTCAATACGTCAGAAATGCAACATTAAACGGTCCTATACAAACCACGGACTTCTGTTTCTCGGGGAAACAATGCCACAAGATCCCATAAGTGAGATACATGTGGCCTCGACACAGAGCTCGTTCAGGGTGATGCGCTTGTGATATCAACACTGAGCAATACGTATGGTGATAATCTGCGAAGAAAGACGCGAAGATCAGAGTAGTGTCAAGGCTGAATGTAACACAACTACATATCAGATAGGAAAGAGGTGTCGGATTGTTCCCTTCGCGTCGCTGGATCGTATAGATGGTTGCAAACATGTGTGCGGTAAGTTGCCGTCAAAGTAGTGTTGCATCCCAAGGTATACGGAGATAGAGCCAATGAGGTTTTCTGAGCTGTCGTCGTCCTGGTGGTACAAATTCATCTGAGGCTATGATGAAGATGGCCTGATGTCTTTTCTTTGTTTTTGTTCCACTTGTTAAACGTTTGACAAAGGTATTGTTGGGAACGTTCTGACTTCGCTGTTTAGAAGGTGGATAGGGGTTAGGGTTGTCCTCCAGCTTTCAAGGACGCCAAATTACGTAAACTCTATTGTGGCTCGAGCCTCAGTGGTTGCACCAATGGCGCGGCCCGCTGATCCCTGCAGAACTTCATGTCGGTATTGGGAACAATTTTCGCAGCCAGCTCCAACCGCGACGAACTAAAGCGAACCGAAGCGATCGCAAACCTCAATGCGGCCGACCAATTGACGGACGGCGAGCAGAATACAATAGAAGGGGCGGGAAGCTTCAATGTCGCCCCGAACGCGGATGTGGAGCGTGGGACGGGTTCTGACTTTGCGAGCGAGGCCCGTCCTGACGCGACCTGAGAGCTTTGCAGTGAGCTTCCAGCAACAGCAGCAGCGGGCAAAGCAGTTTACGGACGACGCAGGTGGAAAGAGACCGGGAGATACCACGCCGAAGAGCTTCGGCGAGAGGTATGGTGGGTATGATCCGATGGCCGAGCAACCTGGACAGGAGGAAGGGACTGCGGGCCAGGAAGCGGAGACCAAGATGGAAGAGGTGAGCTGCGGATATTCTGGCCAGGTACGGAGTTGTGCAAAAAGCTAACCCATTTTCTCGTTGGCCCTTAGATGACAAGAATCGATGCGAAAGGCGTAGAGGTGGGAAAGACGGGATCGGACAATTTCGAACAGATGTTCGCCGACTCTAGCGAGGGCATCAAGGATGTTCTTGGCGACGGCGTAGCGCTCGCGGGAGGGCTGACGCTGGAGCAGGAGCAGGTTCTCTACGAGAAAGGTGTAATACCGCCGGCGACGACTGGGAACCCGGCCTTGGACACACTGGCGGAGATGTCGACGGGTCTCAAGGTCGTAGGTGCTGCACCGCAAGCACCTAGTAGGAAAGCGTTATCGAAATTGCGAAAGTTTCCTCTACCTAAGTCGCCGCTGCCTTGGCACATGCAGATGAAGAATCGCTATCACCCCGTTCTCATGCAATTCACAAGGCTCATCATGCGGCATGGGAAACTTAGCAAGGCGCAATACGTGAGTGATCCGAGCGGGCCACCAATCTCAGTGTCGTTGTCTTGCTGACTACCTGGCCGTCAAAATAGCACGTGTCTCAACTCCTCACCTACCTCCGAACCTCACCACCCCCGATCCTCAGCCCGAAGTACCCGCTTCTCCCGGGACACCCACCGGCGAACCACCTCCCCCTCAACCCGGTCTTGTACCTGACGCTCGCCATTGACTCAGTAGCACCACTAATGCGAATCGCCCATGTTAGCGGCATTATCGGCGGCGGCAACAAGCTAGAGGTCCCCGTCCCGCTCGAGCTGCGCCAGCGGCGACGCGTCGCCTTCAAGTGGATCCTCGAAGCCGTCGACAAGAAACCCTCGATGGGGTCAGGCAAGAAGCAGTACGCCCATCGCCTTGCGTCCGAGATTATTGCCATTGTCGAGGGCAGCTCCAAGGTTTGGGAAAAACGGCAGTTGGTGCATAACACAGCGACGTCATCACGTGCTAACATGGGGAGGACCAAGAGGAAGATGAGAGGGGGAGCTAGGAAATGAGAGTGTTGGCGATGTTGCTGTTGTTCAGCAGTGTATAGTGACCCATGTTCAGTTATCATGTTTCAACAGTCTAGACGAGGCATATGGAGTCTTTCCTGGATGTTCTCTTTATTCGCCATGGTTGAGCCTTATCCCATTAGATGACTCGGTTGGTAATTACGACGCATATCTAGACACATAGACTCTAGCAGTTGCTACAGGAATACACCTTCGGAAATGATCTCGTGGGTCTGCTGGTGACGGTTCTCGGTGGTCGGTCATCCGAGGTTCACCAACGTAGACCCGAAGGGTCTCCCCACGTGCTGACTAAGGCCGCAACCCCACTTTAGCTCCCCTCAGAGTTCATTTTTCTGCTCACCAGCTCCACCCACGAATGCGGCTGCTCTCTACCCAACGCATCCTTCGGACGAGAGAGTTGAAAGAAATCTCTCTTCCGGCACCCATAGACTATTTAAATCTGGAGCATCAGGAAGCGTCGTCGGCATGATTTGACCGGCCTTTTTACCAGTTCTCGACCGTCCCTACCCGCCAATCGCGCGAAAAAGAGCGAAGCCACCTTCGACTACGTAAACGCCAACAATGCTGTTTCTGAAGCATCAAGGGAACCATCGCGGCCAGCAACCCAAGATTATTCCCCGCTAGTGACGAATACCTGCTATATCAGAACTCCACCGTACTACGAAATACTTCCAAACCGTTGCCGGCACGATTTATTCTTACTCTGGCATACGATACGAGCCGTCCTCCCTAGCACTCTGGACGGTTGCGGTGTCGGCGCCTTCCAGTCGGCTCCTCGACTTAACCTCCCCTCACTCTCGATACAACAACCGCCAGCATGTCTGGAAGAACTAGTCCACTCAGTCAAGAGGCGGCTGCAGACGAAGAGCGGCGGGCCATTCTTGCTATGCTGGAATCGCAGGCAGCAGTTAAGCAGGGCAGCCTTCGACAAGTGTCTATGCAGCGTCGCTCAGAGTCTCCCATGTTCGCGTCGGCCCGTAGTCCGGTCCGGAGCATGCTTGATGTCGGCGATGATCTGTCGCCGCCGCGAAGACCATCTAGCATCCAAGAGCCAAGCCGCACGGGCAGCCGGCCGCCGGTTGTCCAAGGTCAAAAATATCGAAGCCTCTTTGACGACCTGGACTCGACACCACCACCACCGTCACCTCGAGCTGCTCCTCATAGGCCAGCGTCCATTGCCGAGTCTTTGAACGAACCGATCGGATCACCACCCATCTCGCCGTCCTTCATGCGCCATACTGAGCCGTCGGCGCGCAGTGCGTCCCACGGCGACCAGCTTTCCGGATATCAGTTCGGTGACATCATCACGTCTCAGACAGGTCAGGCCACACCGGGGGCCAAGAAGATGCACAGCGGACCTGCAATCGCGCATTCGCAGCCCATTGTGCCCACGACAGAAAGCGGAGGTCGGCATTCCTCAGCGTCAGCTTCCTCGAGCAACCAGCGACGCCAGGCCAGCCACAGCAGGTCTCCACGGCGCGGTCGAGCGTCCTCACCATCCCTGGCGACAGTTCCTGAGCGGCCAAATGCCAGGAACCTCATGCAGCTCGACAGTGGCGATGTGATTGATTTGAGCAAGGCATATAAGAAGTTATCAGACGCCAACCTGCTTGCTTCGGGCGGTTCTTTAGCCGAGCTCGCCGCTACGAAAGCTCGCTCGCGAGAGGATGGTGAAGGTCGGCTGGTGAAGGCTTACATCGGTCCTGACGGAGAGCACCTGGATAGTAGTAGCGAGGAGTCTTCCTGGGGCGATGATGAGGACGAGCGTGGTCGGCCGACTGCGCGGCGACATACGCCGAGTAGTGGCGAGCCTGATGAGCCATCATCCGCAAATGTTCCAAAGAGTCTTCTCGCCGCGGCAGAAGAAGAGCGTACGTTGCAGCCTTATTCCCCCTTCCTACCTCTCCTTCTTTCTTTTTCCCCCTGGCTGACGTTTTGCAGGAAAACATGTTTCGCAATATACATATAAATCGTTGCTTACGACGCCCAACCCTGAATTGAAAGTCACGGACACACTGGGGAGCACCAAACATAGGTCTGACGTGGTACCTGATAGCAGCTACGAGAAGGACATTCCAGGCTCGTCGGTAAACTCGGCAAACAATTCAGAAAACGAACTGGAAAAGGACGACATTCGCAAAGCGCAGCAACTTGGTGTCAAGCTGACTGAAGTTGCTTCGACCCCTGAGAGCAACCGGTCGGTCCGTGTCATCTACCGGGGCGACTATGTTAAGATAGTAGCGACTGCCAAGGAGGAGCACAAGGAACCGCGCAAATACCTCGTTGCGACGGACCTCAGCGAGGAATCATCCCACGCCATGGAATGGGCAATCGGGACGGTTCTTCGAGACGGTGACACTCTGGTTGCTATTTGTTGTCTTACTGACGAGTCGGTGCCTGACGGATCGGGAACTGACGATGCAAAAGCAAGAGAATTGAGTCACCATAGTCTGAATACCGAGTCGGCGCCGCACAAGTCGTCGTCCATTAGCCTTCTCGCGACGACTTTCCACCACACCAGCAGCCTAGCAGGCGACTCGGGCAGCAACATTAGCACGTCTGGGTCCCCGGTCCCGTCGGGGCGTGATCGAACGCCGGCCGAGGAAGAGAGACACCGCATCGTGGAGGAGATGACGGCCAAAATATCGCGGTTCCTACGCCGGACGAAGCTTCAGGTTCGCGTTATCGTTGAGGTGCTCCATTGCAAGAATCCCAAGCACATCGTAAATGAGATCATTGATCTTGTCAAGCCAACACTTGTGATTCTCGGGAGCCGAGGACGCAGTGCGATCAAGGGGTGAGTACTGCTCTGGTATTTTGTCGAGAATCATACTGGACTAGCCTGCTGACGAGCTTTTTTCTCTCTGCCAGCGTTATTCTTGGGTCGTTCAGCAACTATCTCGTGACCAAGAGCTCAGTTCCTGTCATGGTTGCTAGGAAACGGCTTCGAAAGAAGAATCGTAGGGGTATGGTTCGTCAGGTGAACGTTCTCAGCAGCCCATCCGGCCGCAGCCTCGCATCAGCCAAGATTGACTAGAGGAAATTGCCGAGAAGCGGGAGCCCATACCTACTACGCCATGCTCAGACTTGAATAATGCCGTAGCAAGATTTCCAAGCTGTTTCGCGATCGACTTCGGACCTCCGGCGATGAATTGGACGAAACTGGAGTCGAGTAATCTTTCACCAGTCATTACGTAGCGAGCACAAGACGCATGCAAGACTTTGGCAGGTTTACTAGACCATGCATGATGACTTTTCCTTACAACTATTGTACTAGTTCGTTACAAGGAACTATAATCTATCAAATCAATCATGATCTCCCTTCTGGTGACGACAATTCTGCTCCATACATTCCTCAATGCGCTCGACAGTACCTTCATTCATATCGAACTACCAAAAGCACCGCTACAGTACAGTTGTTTTGCAATCAAGATTGACTCTAATGGGTTCTACTAATATTGTCGAACTCAAATGTCAACGCGCCACCATTGGTTCGACATGATGGAATCCTCCTGCACAACTCGCGAATCAGGTAGCGACGATGCCTGCTTCTGTTCAACCTCTCGCCTCGAGAGGCTTCAGCCTGAGCAACTAGCTCGAGACTCCTCCTTATAAGAACGGCGGGGACACTCCCAAACAGATCCAATGTTACGTCTCGCTCTACGGCCTGATCGGCTTTCTTAGCTACCCCCTTACCTACCTCGCCATGCACTGCCTCGCCCAGAGGCCGCGACCCTTGCTCCCCTGCATGTTCCTACGTCATGAAACGGTCAACCTCGTCCTCTCCACCGTCAGGCACGTCGCCGCCGTCGCTATGACGGCCCTGACTATGATCCGGTGCCGCAACGACTGGCCGCTCATCCAGCTCGCCACCTTGAAACTCATCTTCTCCTTCACCTACAACTTCATGACTATCCACGCTGCTACCTTGATCGACTGCCGGTGCATGAAGAGGCTCCACCTAAAGGCTGTGGTCTGCCTCGTAGGGACGGCTTCGACGGTAGCGAGCGGCTTCGGATTGTGATGTGGGCCTTTGCGTTGCAGGTGCCGCTACCCTTTATCCGTCTGACAGAGCGTTTGTTATAAGCTTTTGCGGGAGTTCTCCTTTTGGGTTGGTGTATGACTTGTGCATTTTAACGGCCTTCTTTACCGTATACTCGGATTGGATTCTAGGGAGTCTTGCGGATGACCTGATAGGCGTGTCATCTCGAGGTGTTCTTCCCCTTTATATTGCTTATTTGGTTGCTAAGAGATTGGCAAAGATTCATGTTAGACGTGCTGGGGAATCGAATAAATAAACGACGTCGCCTCCGTCCCCCCTCCAAGCTCTTTGAAATGCCGATTGATATATGAGCTTTGATTTCTGGCGCAGTGATTCTGCCCTCAGCTTGATGGACGGAATTCGGTCGCTGCCAGTCAAAGCGACATGTTATTGCCCCTTTCCAAACCACCTCCAATAGGTATCGAATCCTCATTTGAAACCAATGATCCCATGACTGGCCTGACATTCAGACGCGTTAAGGCACAGCGTCAAAGGGCTTGCATTAAGTGCTTGCATGCCAGCCACAGGCTCCAATGGCGGTAGAATGAGATCCCAGCCAACCAGCAAATGCGCTAGCTACTTGTTTGTTTATTTCTAGGCGAAAAGTCACGGGAATGCCCGACTTGGGGCGCGGGGTGATAAGATAAGAGCTCTTGCGATTGGCAGGGTTCGACCAGTCCGGGCGGGGCCAAAATATGGGACTGAAAATCAAAATAACGTGTCGCACGACCGCGATTTTTGGCGTTGCGGCAGCGTTTGTCAGCACCCCAAGGTGTTTACGCCCTCTTTGAACTCTTTCGATACTACTATTTTTTGACTCTCTTTTCTGCCTAGCAAAACATACTGTTCAATTTCCAAGTCTTGTCGTCCAGGACGAGCACGAAGTACGGATCCGAATCAGCTGTTTAGGTCTCGCAGTGTGTATTCGCGACGGGGTTGTCATTCTACCAGAAAGGGAATAGCGTAGGAAATTGACACACGGACCAAGCTTTGCCCCTCTTGTCCAACGCCCGCGTTGATTGGCCTGCAAGGCTGGAAATCCTGGCCCGAAACGGAACTATACCCAACCTCTCGATTTCGCTGGCTGCCAGCAGCCCACCAGGAACCGGTGCGTAAGTGGGTGGAGGGGAGGAACCGAGAAGGAGGCAAGGAGGGGAGGGACATATTATATCCCGGTCTCACAGACAAATTCCCTTCCCACTATTTTGTCTTGGATGTCTTTTCCAAGTGCTGCGGGCATTGACATCATCACTCTTTTTGTTCTCCCTTCATCTTCTGGATCGCCCTCCTGCTTCCAATCCGATTTTGTGGGCACCGTCCCTTGGACATACAGTCTGTTCTTGGAGTTTCATTTCTTGGGATCTTGCGTAGTTCCTCTCGGGCGGCACCATTCGGCTGAGGGATGCTAGCGGGCTTGTTGTCTTTGAGTGGGCTGCCGTGTCTGTTCATAGCTTCGAAGGATTGGGCGCGAGTATAACGAGATTCTAAGCTGCTCAGCGACAACGCTGCCGAACTTGGTAGGCGTTTGCAGACTTGAGTTATAGGTCCGTTGGCGGAGAGAGTACGTCCGATAAAGAGCTTTGCTGGCGACCCCGACGAGGAGAGCGACGAGGAATAAGAGCATTGAATTGTCAAGGAAGAGCGAAATTGGTGAATCAGACGCCGTGGAAGGTGGATGAAAAGGCTAAAACACTCGCTGCCGGCCACCATCTGCGGATGAAGAATCAAGACGAGACCGCTTGCGACCTATTTCTTCGCCAGGTCTAACTCCATCATATACGTCAACTGCGCTCCACCGGGCCGCTCTAATGAATTCCCTCCTGACCGTCAACAACCACGTTTCGGTCTCGCTCCTTAGCATCACTATTGCGCCCAGCACGTTTTTGGCCGCATTCACACTCGGTCTGGTCTTTTTGGCCGTCTACATTTCGCAATTCCCGCCGTCGAGCCCGCTTATTAGCCTACCCGGCAACCCCTTGCGCGGTCTCGTTAGGAGGGCCACGTCCTTCTGGCCAGTGACAGACCAGGTCGCCGATAAGAAGGCCCTACCAGCCCTCCCGGCCCCGGGCGACGTTGACCAGGACAACGACCTCTACTACCACCACCAACATAGTCGTCGCGGCAGTCGCAAAGGATCAAACAGGTTGATTTCAAATACACCTTCTGGCAACGACAGCAACAGCAAAGCGCTTGTGGTCCAGCGCAATGGAGATGCTCGATCCTCTCGATCAACTGGACGCATCACTCCAAGACTTCGAACCGACGACGCCGCCGCACCGTCGCTTCGATTATCCCTCGCATCACTCTGGCTTCCGGTCCGACGACGGCGCAACCGAGAGCGAGGTGACGGGTCTGCGGGACTCGGTGGCTTCCGCGGGTGGCTACAGCCCGCCCGCGTGGAGGCGCCTCGGAAACGGTGACCGGAGCAGCGGCTTCTGGCGGCGCACCGACAACATACTCGGCGACTTCCCACAGCCGCGATCGCGGGAAAGCTCCCCCGAGTATG
>Ga0247774_1002060_pt1 | contig 10033 bp, 1 predicted proteins | sample UWRJL001104B6_FD_179933 | JGI IMG/M metagenome (GOLD analysis project Ga0247774, IMG submission 179933) | Plant litter microbial communities from Arlington Agricultural Research Station in Wisconsin, United States - UWRJ-L001-104B-6 | ecosystem: Environmental > Terrestrial > Plant litter >... | reverse complement strand
TGTTAATTTCCCCGTTGTGTCCCAGCAAGCGCATCGGCTGGGCTAAGTGCCAGCGGGGCATCGTGTTCGTGCTGAAGCGCCGGTGATAGACGGCAAAGGAGCTTTTATAAGCGGGATTTTTCAGGTCAGGGTAAAATTCTCCCAGTACGGCCGATCGCACCATGCCTTTATAGACGATCGTGCGGCAGGAAAAAGAGCAAGTATAAAAGTCTCGGCGGGTGAAGTTGGGGCGATTTGACAGCGCGTGTCCGATCGTGCGGCGCGCCAGAAATAGCTGTCTGTCGAGTTCGTCTCCGGCTAAGTGCGGTGAACTGACAATTACTTGTTCGATGTGAGGTTGATTTTCTAGCGCTTGCTCGCCCAAAACCGACGGTACAATGGGAACTTTGCGCCATCCCAAAAGTTTCAGCCCGCGATCGGTCAGAACTTGCTCAACCACCTGCCGCGCTATAGTCGCTTGAAATTTATCTTGAGACAAAAACAGCATTCCCACGCCGCAGTTTTCCCGTGCAGGAGGCACAATTCCCTGTTCGGCAAACCAAGTATCCAGCAATTCCCAAGGAATCGCGGTCATCAAACCCGCACCGTCGCCGGAATCTCGATCGGCGCTGCAACCGCCGCGATGTTCTAGACAAGTTAAAGCTGGGAGCGCTTTCTCAATAATCGAGTGGGTAGCTTCGCCGCTTTGGTTGGCAATAAAGCCCACACCGCAGGCATCTCTTTCTTCCACTAACCAGCTTTGGCCGGCATAGGGAGTTCCTCGCTGAGTCTGATGCACGTTTCTGTTTGGATCGATCGTATTACCCATGTTGATTGAATGTTATTTCCGTGATTGTGTGGTTGATGCGTTTTTATAGCTCGGAGAGAAGGCTGCCGAGCGGTGGGAGCCTAGTAAACTTTAAAACAGCGTATTGGAAGCTGATTTGATAAAAATTTACGTGTATGCTGCCTGTACTTAGCACTGAAACCCTGTTTGCAGATTTTAAATTATCTCGCTCGCATCGTCTCGGAGATGTCTCCTAGAATACCCTGCTGTTAAAAAGCAGTCATTCTGCAGGCGATCGTCGCCCGGAGACTAGATACATTGCAGGCGATTCCCTACGGGATAGCTGCGCTTGTCGAGTTTTTTGTCTGTTTTTTTCCTTAGTCCGCAAGGGTAGCCTTGCAGCGAACACAGGGAGATAGTAACTTTAGCTTTATTTTGCTTGCTGCGCTGTTGAGTTGCTTCCGTCAGCGCCCGCAGACACAAAAGCCACCTGCCCGCTCAGTCGGTAGGTGCAATGTAGCAGCGCGCTTCACAACTCGTGAAACCTGTCTTATTGTGCAGTCAACTATCGAGCTGGGAACATCAAGTGTATCAAGAAATTGATAAAATTTTACCGATTACAGTCAGAGGTTGTGCGCGAGTCTTGGAAGCGATCGCCCAAAACCCAGGCTAAGATGCCTGGCCGAAAAAGGTTGACAGTTGTCCGCAACCCTAATTTGTATTTTTTTACCCACAAACGTTTGTAACTCATCATTGAAGGCTATTTCAAGGATTTCTGACACATTAGGAGCATCTGGTGCCGGCCAGCGCAGCCTTTTTGACCGCACCCAAATCTCCCAGATTCATCTGTGCAGTAAATCTCAAATCTCAAATCTCCAATCGACTGATATCAAATCCGTTAGCATCGTCCTGTATTCATCTCTCTGTTCTCTTCAAGAGCGTTCTCTGCGTACTCTGCGGTTTAATCATTTCAATGCAACCGGAATTGATATGACACCCAAAAACTTGGCATTGGTAATTTTGTTTAGCTCAGTCCTGGACGCACACATACCAAAGAAACCGGGTTTTTTACTGAGTCTGGGGTCACAACCAAGTTTTTTCGTAAAAAAACCCGGTTTCTGAGCCTCGGTGCGTAAGTCCTAAGCTCAAAAGTTGCCGTTCTTACCGATTTAAGTTGATTGACCTTTGGGACATTTCATTTCTATTTTTTATAAAATAAGGTAAGCGGAAAACGAGCGAGATTTTAGTCTGCTCGATGCAAGGGACACGGGGGAATTCAGTCAAAAGTTAATTTTTATAAAAAATAGAAATTAATTGTCATATATTTATCAAGTTCATGTCATCATAAACTTCTCGTAGTTCATCAAATTAAGGTTAGTTATATAGTTATATAATTTAAAAATTACCGCCAACAATAACAGTTTAGTGCTGTTAATGAAGCTTGACGGACAGTGTGTTTGCGATCGCGATCGTAATGCAGCTAGAAATATCCTATCCTGAGAGTATGCGTAGCGTAGGGCATAGGGAAGGGGTAACACCCTAAATGCTTGTGGATAGATGAGCTCTACTGAGGCTGGATAAATCCTGTATCAGCAAGTCGGCTCTTGGAATCAAGAATCTCAGTTTCTTGAGAACCCAGAGTGTCAAAAATCCTCCCATAATGATGCCACGCCTATTAATGAGCTTCTTAAGTTCCTCTTCAATGAACTGCTGTCGTTCAATCAGGGTTCGCGGAGTCATTTTATACTTAGTGTCAACTGAAGTATCAACAGCTCTTACATAAAATATTAAGTCGGCTTTTTAAAATCGCTCTTTCATAATTTCTTGTTCAAAATATGTTAAGAAAAATGAAATTAATGAATAGAACCGCAGATAGAGGCACAATAGTAGATATCAACTCTAACAAAGTTTAGGCTTGAAAGAAGTAGTAGAAATACGTAGGTATGGTTACCACAAATCTTTTTCTCGGATATCACATTAACGAGCAAATATACGTAGGTACGAGAACTTTAGTGTATCGCGGCCTTCGGTGTTCTAATGGGCAGCCCGTCGCGATCAAAGTGCTGCGAAATGACTTTCCCCGCTTCAACGAACTGGTTAACTTCCGCAACCAGTACATCATTGCTAAAAACTTAGATATCCCCGGCAGTGTTAAGGCATACAGCCTGGAGACTTACCATAACCACTATGCTCTGGTGATGGAAGACTTTGGCGGAATTTCCTTAAGTAGCTATCTCGAACGTCTAGCATCCGATAGCAAAGAACCCCTAGAAGGGTTGCCTATTAACGAGTTTCTTCCTATGGCAATTCAAATTGCCAACTCCCTCGACGGACTTTATCGCCACCACGTCATCCATAAAGACCTCAAACCCGCCAACATTCTAATTAACCCCACCACCAAACAAGTCAAGCTGATTGACTTCAGCATCGCTTCCCTGCTGCCGCGCCAAACCCAAGAAATACAAAATCCCAACGCCCTTGAAGGCACCTTACCTTACATATCTCCCGAACAAACTGGGCGAATGAACCGAGGCATTGATTACCGCACGGATTTCTACTCTCTGGGAGTCACATTCTACGAACTGCTGGCGAGACAGTTGCCTTTCCAAACCGAAGATCCGATAGAGTTAGTACACTGTCACCTTGCCAAGCAGCCTATTCCAGTCCATCACCTCAACAAAAGCGTTCCACTGGTGCTGTCTGAAATTGTTAGCAAACTGATGGCTAAGAATGCTGAAAATCGCTATCAAAGTGCGATCGGACTCAAGTTTGATTTGGAAACTTGTTTGCACCAATGGGAAGAGACAGGTAAAATTGCTTGCTTTAAATTGGGAACGCGAGATTTGTGCGATCGCTTTATCATCCCAGAAAAGTTGTACGGTCGGGAAAGCGAAGTATTTTCCCTGCTAGAGGCGTTTGAGCGCGTGAGTGCCGGCAGCACCGAAATGATGCTCGTTGCCGGTTTCTCAGGCATTGGCAAAACCGCTGTTGTCAACGAAGTTCACAAACCGATTGTGAGACAGCGAGGCTACTTTATCAAAGGCAAGTTCGACCAATTCCAACGCAACCTTCCTTTCAGTGCTTTTGTACAAGCTTTTCGAGACTTAATGGGTCAATTGCTATCGGAAAGTGACGCTAAAGTTGAGCAGTGGAAAACTCAAATTTTGGCAGTTTTGGGCGAAAATGCTCAAGTTGTTGTTGACGTTATTCCAGAACTAGAGCGGATTATCGGATATCAGCCCCCAGCACCAGAACTTTCTGGGAGTGCCGCCCAAAATCGATTTAATCGCTTATTTGCGAACTTCATCTCTGTCTTTACCACCGAAGAACATCCCCTCGTCATCTTCTTAGACGACTTGCAATGGGCTGATTCAGCCTCATTGAACTTGATTCAACTCCTGACAAGCGATCGCGATCGCCCCTATCTCTTTTTAATGGGAGCGTATCGAGATAACGAAGTCAGTCCGGTACACCCTTTGATGCTGACATTATCCGATATTCAAAAAGCCGGAGCAACGGTAAACACTATTACCCTACCTCCTCTCGAACTCTCAGATTTGAATTGTTTGATTGCCGATACCTTAGCTTGTTCTACAAAATTGGCGCTGCCTTTGACAGAACTGGTCAATCAGAAAACCAAAGGAAATCCATTTTTCAGCACGCAATTCCTCAAATCTTTGCAGGTCGATGGGCTAATTGAATTTAATTTTGAGGCGCGGTATTGGCAGTGCGATATTGCCACAGTGCGAAGCTTGGCACTAACGGATGATGTAGTAGAATTCATGGCAGTTCAGTTGCGAAAGCTGCCAACCCGGACACAGGAAGTTTTGAAGTTAGCTGCCTGCATTGGCAACCAGTTTGATTTAGCAACATTAGGAATAGTTACTGAAAAGTCGCCCATAGAAACAGCAAATTTTTTATGGAAAGCGCTACAAGAAGGGCTGATTTTACCAGTCAGCGACGTTTATAAATTTTACCAGGGAGAAGGGAATGGGGAATTAGCAATCGGTCAGAAAGACTCCGACCCATTACCAACCTACAAATTTTTACACGATCGCGTTCAACAAGCCGCTTACTCCTTAATTGCCGCCCGCCAAAAACAAGCAACTCACCTGAAAATCGGGCAACTCCTGCTCCAAAATACCCCGATTCAAGAACGGGACGAGCGGATTTTTGCCATTGTCAACCAATTGAATATGGGATGGGAATTAATTTCTCAACCAGCGGAAATCGAAGAACTAGCGCGGTTGAACTTGACAGCAGGACGGAAAGCCAAAGCATCTACAGCCTATGCGGCAGCGGTGAAGTACCTGAGTACGGCGATAAATTTGCTCTCAGGCGATTCTTCGGGGGAGACACTTAGCGATCGCTGGCAGACTCAGTACGATTTGACCCTAGATATAACTGTGGAAGCAGCAGAGGCAGAATATCTCAACACCAATTTCCCCGCCGCCAGTACCTTAATTGAAATGGTGTTGCAGCACGGGAAAACACTGCTCGATCGCATCCCAGCTTACGAGCTCGAGATGCAGGTTCACGTAGCGCAACGCCAACATAACGATGCTATTGACACGGGATTGCAGGCATTAGAATTGCTGGGCTACCCCGTCAACCTGAGCGAGCCGGACTTTTTAGTGGAACTGCCCGCTCTAGAAGAGCTGGAAGACTGCCCTCTGATGACAGACCAGGCCCAACTGGCAGCTATGCGGATTCTTAAAGCTTGTTTGTCTTCCATTCTCACAGGCAGACCGCAAATTCTGCTGCCAGTAGTCCTGACACAAGTGAAACTGTGTCTCAAATACGGCTACTCCCCGTTGGCAGCGAGTACCTATGCCTGGTACGGCACCCTCCTGTGCGGTGGGCTTGGCAATATCGATGCCGGGTATCAGGCAGGGCGACTAGCGCTGCAACTGCTCAAAAAGTTTGATGCTAGAAAGGACAAAGCCCTCACCTACAATGTGTTCTACGCATTCATCCAGCATTGGAAGGAGCCTGTACGAGAAAGCCTATCTCCCTTTGCCGAGGGCGTGCAGAGCGGTCTGGAAACTGGAGACTATGCGTTTACAGGCTACTGTGCCGTCAACTATTGCTTCCACAAATTCCTGGTGGGGGAAAACCTGGAAACCGTTAAACAAGACCAGGTAAAATACCACGACTTACTGTTGAAGTTAAAACAGGAACACTCCCTCTGTTTGTCTCAGATCTGGCATCAACTGTTGTTGAATTTGTTGGGGAAGGCAGCAAATCCACTCGAGTTAATTGGTGAGAGTTTTGATGAATCCGTGATGTTGCCCCGCCTAATAGCCGAGAACAACTACTACGCCCTGTTTATCGGCTATTTGGCAAAGACGATTCTGTTTTATTTGTTGGAAGAGTCCGATCGAGCAGTTGATAGTGCCGCCAAAGCAGCCAACTACTCTAGTGCCTGTGCAGGTGCGGAATATTTCGTCACTCTGCACTTATACCAATCGCTGGCACTACTGGCGAACTATGCCAACGTCAGTTTGTCAGAGCGATCGCATTACCTGAGTCAGGTTGCCACTAACCAGGAGAAAATGCAGCTTTGGATGCAGCACGCTCCGATGAACTACGAGCATAAATATCATCTAGTAGAAGGCGAAAAAGCACGAGTATTAGGCGACCATCTAACCGCCATCAACGAATATGAGATGGCCATTCAGGGAGCGCGGAAAAATAACTATCAGCAAGAAGAAGCGATCGCCTACGAATTGGCGGCTAAATTTTACTTGGAATGGGGAAAAGAAAAAATTGCCCAGGTGTATCTCGTAGATGCTTACTACGGCTACGCTCGTTGGGGAGCTAAAGCAAAAATTGACCATCTAGAACAACGCTATCCCCAACTACTTGCTCCTATCTTAAAACAGGATAAAGCTCGTTCGTTAGAGGCCAGCACTACCTCCAATAGCACCTCATCTTCTACCAAAAGCCAAACAATTACTGGGAGTACGAGTAGTAGCACAGTAATTGATTTACCAACAGTTATCAAAGCTTATCAAGCTCTGTCTAGCGAAATAAAGTTTGAACAATTGCTCACTACCCTGATGGAAGTGGCGATTCAGAATGCTGGCGCTGAAACAGGAGTATTGATTTTGAAAGAAGAGGATAACTGGAAAATCTCTGTCCACTGTAGCGATCGCCAAGGCTGTCTCCTGCAAGAAACTATGGCGATCGAGGAGAGCCAATCAATTCCCCAGACTGTGATTAATTACGTCAAACGCACCCAGAAAACCCTAGTTTTCGATGATGTCAAGACAGAATTAATATTTGCTTCTGACCCCTATATGATGCAGCAGGAACCTAAGAGCATCCTATGTACTCCGATTCTCCATCAAGGCAAAATGATGGCAATTCTGTATTTGGAAAATAATCTGACAACGGGGGCCTTCACTGGCGATCGCGTCGCCCTCCTCAACATCCTCTGCTCGCAAGCTGCGATCTCGCTGGAAAACGCCCGCTTGTATCAGGAATCTCAACAGCTTTATCAACAATCTCAGGAGGATGCCCAAAAACTAGAGCAGTCTATCAACAATCTCAAGCAGATGCAACTGCAACTGGTACAGAATGAGAAGATGTCTGCTCTGGGAAATTTAGTCGCAGGGGTAGCCCACGAAATTAACAATCCGGTAGGCTTTATCGTCGGCAATTTGCAACCGGCTCAAGAATACGTGGGGGATTTATTTAACTTGATTGATTTGTATCAAGAAAAATTCCCCGATCCGGGAGTGGAAATTGAAGCAGAAATTGAGGATATGGACTTGGAGTATTTGCGAGAAGATTTGCCAAAATTGATTGGCTCGATGAAGGAGGGAGTCGATCGCATCCGCAATATCAGTACGAGTTTGAGAACGTTTTCGAGGGCCGATAGCGATCGCCCCGTTTCTTTCAATATTCACGACGGACTCGAAAGCACTCTGCTGATTCTCAAGCACCGTTTAAAAGCGAGCGAGTTCCGCCCTGCCATTGAAATTGTGAAAGAGTATGGTAACTTGCCCCTAGTGAAATGCTTTCCCGGACAGTTAAACCAGGTATTTATGAATATACTGGCCAATGCCATTGATGCTCTGGAGGAGTCAAATAAGGGGCGCTGTTTTAGTGACATTAAAGCCCGGCCCAATCAAATCACGGTTCAAACTGTTATGAGCGAATCCAAAGATCGGGTTTTGATTCGGATTAAGGATAATGGAGAGGGGATGTCGAACTCAGTCAAGGAAAACATCTTTAACCACTTATTCACAACCAAGCCTGTGGGTCAAGGAACCGGGTTAGGATTATCTATAGCCCACCAAATTGTTGTGGAAAAACATGGAGGGACGTTAACAGTGAATTCCTCCCTCGGACAGGGTTCGGAGTTTGTGATTTCTCTTCCGGGGTGAGCCGGTCGTAGTAGGTCTTTAGCGCAATTAGCGCGATCGACTAACCTAAACCCGATCCACAGCTTCCTGCCGATCGTAGTCATCGGCAAAAATATCGGGTTTAGTAAAAAAAAACCTACGGATATTCCGGGTTTCTAGATTCCCATGCGTTTAGGACTGAAATTGTGAGTTGTAAGCTGTGAAACGTAATTTGTTGTATAGGTGTCGAATATTGTCAGTCTGGATTTTACCCGTACTGGCGGCCCCGCTTTTAGTGTGGAATCAACCCGGAAGAGCACAAGAGGGGGAGAGGGCTGGGTTGATTGATGCTTCGAGATCCCGCCAGGGAATTCATTCCCTGGCTGATAGGGAAAGTCGGTTAAAACCGACTGAAATATTGAGAGATAGTTCTCTTGAGAAAACTTCAGTTATGAAACAGCGGTTTCAACCCCTGTCGGAATCTAGGTTTTTGGCTCAATCTGTACCGCCATCTTCGAGAATTAGACAAGGCAGCCAAGTGTCTCTAAACGGCCGCATTCTCCCCCTAAGTTGGACTCAGCAGCCGGCAAACAGCACTTCTGCGGATTTCCGAACTTGGATTGCTGACGTTGGATTGATGCAAAGTGCGGGAGTGGATTTGCTTAGCAGCGCCGACAGTACGAAACAACCGGTGCAGTGGTTTTCGGTGTCTTTAACCGGCCCTCAAAGCCTAGCAGCGGGGGCAACAGGATCGTATCGTTACTTAGATGTTACCGATTTTGCGTCCCTTGCGGGTTGGCAGATATCAGCAGATGGTAATGTTCTGAGAATCACGTCTCCCGCGGCAAATGTGAGTGGAATTCGGCAAGCAGAAAGAGAATGGGGCTCGCGCATTGTTGTAGATCTCGATCGCCCCGCCCCTTGGCAAGTCAACTTTGTCGATAAACCAAGCCCGTCGCCGACACCCGCGCCCAACCCCCCGGACGACCCCACAAAGCCCGCTATCCCACTCCAAGGCCTCGGCGCAGCGCCAAACCTCGAAACACCAGACGACCCGACAAAACCGGCTCTCCCGCTGCACAGGAGGCCTTTACAGCAGATTATCGGTCAAGAATGGTCGATCGCGATCGACGCCAAAGTGGCTCCCGCCTTACTTCAGGGCACTTTTCAAACCAGCAAACAATTGCTATCGCTAAAAGTCGAACCTGACGGCGATCGAACCCGAGTCAAAGTGACGATTCCTTTAGGTTGGCGGCCGCAAGTTTTCAGCGAAGGAAATCCCAATCGATTAGCGATCGACATTCGGCCAGATTCGTTAGTTGAAAAAAACATTCTTTGGGCTCCCGGTGTGCGGTGGCAGCAGCAGTATCAGAATTTAGGAACCGCGCGTTTTCCGGTTGTTTGGTTAGAAGTTAATCCGCGTCAAGCTGGTGTGAAACTTCGACCAATTCTCAGCAATCCACCGACCGATCGAGGCACTGCACCTCTATTGCAAACAGCAGAAGTTTCGGGAGTTGCTGCGGCGATTAATGCAGGTTTTTTCAATCGAATTAATAGGTTAGCTTTAGGGGCAATTCGGCGCGACAATAAATGGCTTTCCGGGCCGATATTGAACCGGGGGGCGATCGCCTGGAACGATGGGGGAGAATTTGCGATCGATCGCTTGACTTTGCAAGAAACTTTGATAACTCCGGCAAATCAACTTTTGCCTGTTTCTCATCTCAATAGTGCTTACGTGCAGTCGGGAATCGGTCGCTACAATTCTGATTGGGGAACAACTTACACTCCGTTGTCTGGCAATGAAATAGTTGTGACTGTTGCGGGCGACGGAGTTGTCAGCCAATCGCCCGGAGGTGCGGCGGGAACAACAAATTTTCCCATTCCAGCTAACGGTTATATTTTGGCTTTGCGTTCG
>Ga0247774_1002059_pt1 | contig 10034 bp, 6 predicted proteins | sample UWRJL001104B6_FD_179933 | JGI IMG/M metagenome (GOLD analysis project Ga0247774, IMG submission 179933) | Plant litter microbial communities from Arlington Agricultural Research Station in Wisconsin, United States - UWRJ-L001-104B-6 | ecosystem: Environmental > Terrestrial > Plant litter >... | reverse complement strand
TGAGGGCAACACAAAAATCCGGGAAAGGGAGGCCATATTTGAGCCGGCAACTAAGCGAGCGCAGGAACAGGCAAGAAAGCAGTGAACGTACAGGTGGACGGACGGGTAGACGGGCAGAACTTCCTCATTGGACTCGAGACTATCGTAGCAGTCGAGCCTCCGTCGTCATCCCGATTTCCCTCACCAGAGGATGCAACACGGCGGCGACTAAATTTCATCGTCTCGGACTACAGAGGAGGAACGTAAAGGAGAGAGGGATACTGGATAACAGGAAGGAGGGACGGGATTGCAATGGTGAGATGACTCTTTTTTGCAGCCCAACAGCCGCGTGCAGTTACCCTTGGTCCTATGAGAGCCGTGGAAATTTAGTTGGGTCCTGCACGATGCTGCATCCTGTTTCCAAAACGACCAGTTAAAAATTTCTTGCTTGGGACTGTGGGGGGTCGTCTCGGCGATGGAGGTTACTTGGATGGAATTTCTGTCCGACTTGGGCCGCTCTCGCACACGTCCTGTCCGCTGCGTGATTGGGGGTTTTTGGAGTTGAGAGACAACGGCCAGGATTAATAAGAATTAGGTGTTGCGAAATGCTACCTGGAATAGCGTCGTCTTGGCTCTTAGCCCATGCATGGTCGGCTTCGAGATTGTGTCACTGCTTAACGGCCAGGCAGCATCTTGATGCTGCTTCCCGAAGGACGCCACGCTATCATGTGCCACCTCACGCTTTCGCTCTTGACAAACGAATAGTCACTTGTTGGCGTCTGCTCCCTTGGTCGTCGTGTATTTTCTTTAGAGTTTTGCTGGCATTATTTCGAGATGACCATTTCGCATCTCGTAAAGTCTCCTATGAGCCGAAATTAATATATTAAAGTGCGAGGACTCGCTGGGCTCCATACTCTTTGAAACTAGTCTTCGTCGTTGATGCCCAATATTTGAAGTCGGGCATGAGTACTGGAGCCGTCCTGACCGAAATGCCCGGTTTTCCCACTACCAAGGCCCCAAAAACCGGGAGGAAACGGCCAGCCGATGTGGGAGTCATGGCGCCACTTTCCCGCACAGATGCGAGCTGATTGGGGACGGGATGGCTCGTGGAGCCGCCACCGTGTTATCCTGTCCTTCCGCTGAGTGAGTGGCAAACCGAGACGAAGGGGAAAACGGTGCACAACGCCATTCTGGGAAGGAACTGGCCCGAAGACGTTGCCAGCTGATATTCTGGGCCTCAATACTTCCATTACCTGGTTCTTTCATCGCACGAAAAAACTCCTGCCGGTGTTGGGTTACGTCAGGGGCGACCGAAATTGTCTCAGCCGTTCCTTTTTTAGGGATGAACACTTTTCTGGCTAGCTGGTTGGCTGGCTAGGGCGTCCGTTCGGCTGACCTCGAGGGATGAAAGGAGCAGCGGCTTTTGAAGGAGAATGGTCGGCTGAGACCTTTGTGACGACCGGCTGGTCTAAGACTAATTACTTCTGCTGGGAGTTTGACACTCTCGCTCTGAATGCTCCGCACCATTCCCGCATGGATTATCCCAGTTTATCATTAAAATTGAGAGAACCCAATAGTTAAGCCGTGGATCTTATTATGGTCGATCTCTAAACAGTTGTCAAAAATCCCGCACATATGGGAAGGTTACGGAGGTGGAAGTTTCTCAGCCTCCATCCTGGTCCATACCGAACACACCAGCGACGAAGAAATGCACCTAGGTATCTGTGGACGTTGTTTTGCAAGGAACGTTGCGACAGAAATTCTCCAGATTCCATCCATATATAGCCATTTCTTTCCCAGAAATTAGGCCTCAGCACTTTCAGGCCAGATTGGACGTTTCAGCGCCTTCTCAAGGGTAGATCCAACGAGTTGGATCTCTCTTGAACTGTAACGCCTTTGTGCCTCCACAGGTCTGCAGGTTGTGCTGGGGATCTTGATAGCTCGCGATAGATGGGCTTGCCATCAAGATAGCTCGGTAAACTCCCTGCACGAAAAATCCCCGAGAGGGGCATACGCCTTTCCATACGCCTGTCCGCGTCAGGGAGGCTAGGCTCTCTTCTCACGCGGCAACCATCTTGGAGAGACAAGCGTAGGATGCATGCCTGGGAGCTGCATCTTCCTGTCCTTCCTGTTCGTGGATTCACATCGAACTACTCGGAGCCATTCGTGTGACCTTAGGGATGTTCATATCCTTTGTCTAGAAACCAGAGACCTACTTAGGTTTGATTGTTTTGACTCTCTGCCTAACGAATATCCCGAGGTTTTTGTGCTGTTAGTTGCAGGTTCTCGTTCTACGATCTAGATTTTAGACAAGGATAACAGAAGTGAGGGGCAACTCGTCCTCTCCATCCTTATCGATAAAAGACCCTGCCACGCCGCTAAACGTATCTGTCGTGGTATTGCGGAGTGAGAGTAAGAATATATAGAACACAAGACTTTGGTTCTGATGCGGAACAACAGATCCTATCATCCTCTTCCGAAACATTACAACTTTTTCAACTTATGTTAGATGCCCTCTCACGACTCCCGTAATTCTCGCAACCTTTGCGACCAGTGCATCTCAATGAGCCTTGTGTCTTTCCTCACCGAGGCAACAACATACATAGCGGAAGGAAAGCTCAGTGATAGAGGCATGCATCTCTAAATCCCGTCTTCTGCGAAGACTCACGCCTTCCCAAGCCTAAGATCCCTCCCTCCACCCACCCCTCCATCATCCCATACACGCACATTGGCAACCAACAAAATCGTCGGGTTGCCATCCCAACTGCCCCGCGCACCGGATATTCGCGAATCTGCGCGGAGTCTTGCTGGTTGCTCAGATGCGGGCACACCCTTCCACACACCCGGCAACCCAGGACCAGCACCCCATGTCACGGTGCAGAACCCCGGCGGGGAAACTTGTTGTATTGCCATCGTTGCTCGCTGCCCTCCAGCATAACGATCGCTCACCCACAACAGGCACCCACAGGCGTTGATTTGGTGTTTACCTGACTACCTGCTACAAAACCAACTTGCTACAGCAGGCAGCCTGGGAGAAATCGGGGGTTCATCCAGTCACAGTGTTGATACAGCTGCCGCAGCGTTAGCCAGCGAGAGAAGCAGCCTAGCCCAGACGGAATGAGGGAGGGCTGTAACCGACTACGTTAGCATTGCCGGGAACGCTGCACCGTCTTTATTAAAAATATCCTGCCACCCATCGTCTCTCGCCCGTCCCCTTGTTGCTCCTCTGACTTGACGACACGAATATTTTGTCCACGAAGTATGTTCCAGCCAGCGTTGGTAAAGGTCAACCCTTCACTGTTGTCTTCCTTCGACTCGACTTATTTAGACAGTGTGTTCCTCCGGGATTTCAATTGCTAAACAAAGCCGATCGTCTTCCCTGGAATCTTCCACAGCGAACCAGAGTTGTCCTATCGGCGACCATTTTCTAATTGGAAATTCCCACAGCGACCGTTTCCCGACACGATTTTTCCTCCCTGCCGACCGGCCGGATTCCCCACCTTGCAACCCAAGAAAACCCCCCTCAGATTCCCATCTTTCTCACTTCCCCTCGGAATCTCTTTATCGACACTTTCGCCGCGAAAACGAGAATTCCCAAACGAACAACGAACCAAAACCGATCGCCTCTTTTTCAGAGGCTTTGCTGCCTCTCGGAACTCGTCCGAGATTTGAATTAGCCCTGCAAGAATATAAAACTTGCACCAACGGCGGCGCCGCGCCAACAATTTCTCCTGTCCGCAGCCGAATCCACACCGCTACCGGCCGTCACAATGGCCAGCATCAAGGGACAGGCTGCCTACATGGAGGATGCCGACGACGAGTCAGGCCAGGTTCTCCACGAAACCAAAATCTCAGCCGTTGCGCCAGATCCGCCGAGCCCGCGAGAGAAGGCCAACAGCAAGAAGTCCCGACATTCGCCCTCTTCGGCCACTCAAACCGACTCAGACTCGACCACGATATTATCACCTCGCAGTCGAAGAGAAAAGGAGTCTAGGTCTAAGGGAAAGGACAGGGATCGGACATCAGAACGGGACAGGAAAGACCGGGACCGCGAGGAGAAGCACAAGCGCACCTCAAGCCGACCGACAACTGTAACGTTCAGCAAACCCGAACGCCCGTCGGCGAAGCAGACCAAGACGTCGCCGGTACTTCATCATAGCAGTCGGAAATCGCAAGAGTCAGAATACTACGGTGTTGCCGTCTCGCAACCACAGCAACGCGATCGATCATACACCCACCATGGCGGTCGCTCCTTAAGCTACCATGGCCAAGGGTACCATCCCCCTCAATCCAATGCGCAGTTCTACATGTCACAGACGGGCGCAATGGCTCCCCAGTACAGTCACCAACAGCCATACGGATCACCGTTTGGCACGTCTTACCCATCGCCGGCCGGAGGCCCAGTCCCGCCTCTCGAGTACTTTGAGCAGATGCACCAAAAGACGCTCAAACAAAGATTCGAAACTGGACCTCGGTCCGCCTCGGCCATGGGTCACCGGCCACCTTCAAAATCGATATATGAGCGTGATCACGAAGAGGTCGAAGGCCTACGACGACGCCCTTCTCTCAAGAAGAGAGATACCGATCGCGAGCGGATGCCGCCGCCGCCCCCGCGACCGAAGACAACGAAGCCGGAAAAGATGGTGCTGCGACCACCTCAGGTTCACAGGACCCGGGGCTACGACGAGGACGATTTTGGCGGCGACCTAGCCATGTATCAGCACGATCCGAGGCGAACGTCTGGCGACTACAGTGCTCTCTTCCCGGCGCCACCACCACGGCGGCCGTCTGTACTTTACGTCGACAATGCGTCCGGCTACGGACTACACCCGGCGGTCTCGCATCGGCCGCGGTCGCGTCCTCACTCATTCTACGGCCAATTGGACTATGAATATGGGCCAGTGCCCAACTCGAATCCTGGCTATCCTGGCGCTGATAAGTACGAGGACAACATGAGGCTCGCCGAGCAGTATCAAACCCAAGCTGTTGGTAGCTCACAGCCTCTCACTAAAGACGCCCTCCAGAAGGCATCAAAGAGAAGTCATGGCGGAAGCAGCAGGTCAACCCGCAGCACCGAGAGCCGCGACGAGAGCGACTACAGACACTCCAACACGACGCGGACAACTCGGTCCATCTCGGGCGAAGATGATCTCACCATCAAAGTCCCGGCCAACGCCGTCATCGAAGTGCAAGGCGCCAAGATCCAGTGTCGAGATGGTGGTGAAGTCAATATCACAACCGGTCGTCCCGGCGGTGGCGGCGGCAGTCGCTCAGGGGGCAGCAGCGACAAGGAGAGCACCGTCTACGAGGAACGACCTACTCGAGCGGAGCGGCCGCAGTTCCGCGGCCGGACCATGAGCCAGTCGAGCTCGTTCTCGCGCACCTTGATGGATCCTTACTACGCTCCTCACTACTATCCGCAAAACTACATTTAACGACGGCAGTAACGAGGACGAGGATAACTACGACGACGCATGATATTCATTATTTACTATGTGCATACTGGGTACAACGAAGAGCCATTTACAAGGACTGGAAGGAAGCAAGCGAGCGATTGTGTTAATTTGTAGCATGTATTGATGGAATGGGGTGTTTCTTTTCTTTTGTTGAGATGTCGTCTCTCCATCTCTTCCTCCTCTTCGCCTGGGGCTAGGACTTGCCCTTGGCAATGGTTCACCGGAATGTCTTTTCTTTGTTCAGGGCCCGAGAGCAGAGAGAGGTTTGATACCCCAGAAGTGTCTCGCAAGCTCCCGGGAACGGGCTCATTTCACCATCTTCTTTCTCTATTCCCCTATTCTTTCTGTTCTCTGCTAAGACTGCTTTCCATGGGCAGCAATGAAGCCAAATCTGGTAATAACATTTGTGTATCCTGTTTCACCGTCATGTATAGCGATGGTATTGGAGGCTATATCCAGGCTGTGCAGGGCCTGGCTTGGAAGAAGACATTTTTTGGTCGCGAGGCCAGGTATGGGCTTCAGGGCCAAATTGGAACTTTTCGCTTATTGGGAGCACGGCTTTTCTCATTTTTGAATGGGGGTAAGAGACCCGCCGTTCTGTGTAAGCTGCGGACGGATCGAGTGCGGATGGCCGTTTTCGTGCCATGCTCGGATGCGATTCCCTTCACTTCCCTCGCACCGCTCCACCATCCTAGCATAATCGACTATAGCGTCTTTGGACAATATCCGGTAGATCTATGATACCCCCACCTCCAGTCGCGAGGTTCCATCATCGCATTTGAGCATGGCGCAAGGAATTAGATAAAGTGTGTTCTTAGCAATTCAATGAAAATTTGGCGCAACACGCCCCTCGCAGCGACCATTTCATGTCTGTCCTCGTCACACCCTTCGAGGCAAGGTTCAGCTTTACTATTCCCCTTTGGTTGGTAGTTAAGATGCGGCCCTACGAAGTGATGCCGCTGAATCAAGGTCTCGATCTTGTTGTCAGAGTACGCGACGCGATGGTGTCGATACTCAGCCGGACCTTTCGCAGATCACTTTCCCACCCAATTTATCTGAAAGGATTAACACTAAGCGATGATTCCTACAGGGGGGGTTGATTGGCATAACAGCAGCAGCCGAGGAAACAAAGTTTCCGGCGAGGGCTAATGGTGGTCCCCAGTTTGTTGCTTCCTAACGCTGTTGGTCCCTCTGTCAGCGACATGTCACCGCCGTGATACGGCTCTGAAACGAGAACGGAGGCAGTCGCTAAGACCATCGTAGGCAATGACTGGTGCTGGCCATAGAAGATTTGGAACAATGGTCCTAGTCCTGGTCGTGGTTGGCGATGGAGGAGAATCCTAGCGATTGGCAGATCTGCTACGTTCGTGGAGCCGTCCGCGAACAAGATACCTTGGTATCAAATTTGTCAATCAAATCTCGGTGCTTCGAGCATCGAGGATTTGGGCCGGAGACGACCACGGTTGCTGGGTCAGCCCCGCTCGTCTTTGTTGATTTCGACGTCATTGGCGGGGTCGCTGCTGGCGGCTGGCCCGAGCTTCGTGCCCAACAAGGGAGACCAATTTCTCCATGCGCCGTGCAACTGAGGATTGCTTGGATTCGTGCGGAAAAGGGTTCTTGAGGTTAAGCATTGTAATTTTCCTACACGTCTTCCTTTCTTTCCTCCTCCTAGTTTCGTTGTTACAACTGCATTCCACTGACTGGAATCACCGAAGGCGGCAATAAGCTGATACTGCAGCGTGGTACGTCGTACAAGCCATTGCTGCCTCACCCCGCCAACCTCCCAAATCCATCGGTGCCCAGCCACATCAAATCTGGTTTCTACAACAACCAGGGACCTTCGCACCAAGCTGGCCAACTCTTGTTCCTTTCCAGGCCGCACTCATCTCCTGGACATTGGAAACGACGAAATGACGAAACGGCCATACGAATAGACGAGATTTAACCACGACACGTATCGTCCGCGCTGCTTCTAAGTCTACCCCGGCCTCACGACATCACGACTGGTTTGCATCGTCCTCGGCGATTAGGCTCCAGAAGAGCTGGCTCCGAAGCTTCCCCTTGTACCCTGCCCGATCTTTGGGTGGTGTGTTCCATCTAAGCAACGTCTCTCATCCGGAACCCGTTCCTCCACGTCTTGAGAAATCTAGTGCAACAGTGAGAGGGACCACGACTCTCTCACGATGCCTGCCGTGGACATGATCGGGGGGCTGGAGGCCCATGACGTCCTCCAAGCCCGCGACCCATCGCCGCAGACGAAGGGCCAAGAGCTTGTAGACCCCTCTACCGGCGTCATCGACCCGCACAGCATCAACAACACAGTCATGTTTGTGCTCTTCGGCTTCATCGGCTGCGCCTTTGTCATCACGGGCATCTGGTTTTTCTTCTGGGCTAAGAACGGCGGTTTTCACTTCAAGGAGAACGACTGGGATGACTACAAGACAACGGTCCTCCGCCGAAAGGGCCCTAACGGCACCATCCTGTCCAACGCCACGCCGAGCACTAACCTCGGGGGTGGGAGCATCTACAAGGATGTGGACGACGGCACTACCACCGTCACGGACAGCACGGGACTGAGCGGCATCACGGCCGGCGTTAGCAACATTGCTGCCAGGGAGAAGCGCAAGCTCAAGCGGGAGAAGAAGCTCAAGGAGAAGGAGAAGGAGCGGCGCGACAGACGCAAGGAGAAATCGAGACGACACGTCGGCGAAGACGGCGCCCTCATCGACGTTGATGCTGAGCGGGAAGCCAAAGAGCAGTTGAGGAACTACCGGCACGAGCGCCCCGCCCGCGTGGGTGGCATCAACAAGGAGTCCGAAGCCTCGACATGGGATGGCAGCACAAATCCCGCCGAGTCGACGGCTGCCACCTCGGAACTCCTCTCGAATCGCCAGGTTACCCCGACCAACACGCCGACCAAGAGCGGCGGTGGCATTCGCAAGGTGTACTCGACGGCCGATCGGCGGGAGGACGCCGAGAACGCCCGCATGCGCGCCGAGGCCAGACGGCTCGCCGAGAGGGGTCGAGCAATCACGGGCGGACGGACAGAGCGCCGGGACTTTAGCCACCAGAGAGCCGAGAGCAGCGCCGCCGGGTCGGCCGTATCGAGAGAGGACAACCGCGTTCCGGGAAGTTGGGTTCCGAGCGAGCTGAGCCAGGAGGACGCCACCGGCACCAAGAGCTACAGTCACCCCATGCCAGAGCTGAGGGGCCACAACTCTTCGGCCGAACCGAGTAGGCCGAGAAGTAGCCGCCGGGGCAGCCGGGGCAGCCGGAGACGGTCAAGGAGCGGATATAGGAGGGGCAGGAGTGACAGCTACACCGAAGACGGGTTTTGATGCCCGTGCCGCAGAGAGAAGATTTCTGGATTAAATGTTGATTTCTTGGCGCTCGTGTTCAATCTTTTTTTTTCCCCCGCAACGCAACGAGTGGATGACAGGAGGCATGGTATCGGTCGGGACATCAATGGCAGCCAAGGCAATTTGTAGACTTCTGTAGAAAAATATATGAATCAATGGAGAGTATCTGAGAATCTTTCTCGTCCGCGTCTTGCCAGATAGGTAGAGGATCAATGGACGCGCCGGCATGCGAGACGCACCAATAACTTTCTCCATGCAATGCCCATGGGCTTGAGGAGGAGCCGGTCCTGACGATCTCCCGCAGTAGAAGTCGACCCGAAACCAGAAGGAGGTAGCTAAATTCAAGTCTCAGTTGGCCGGTTGTTTGTGCAATGTTCTCTAATGCCAACCCTCGCATCGATGAGGTTAGCGTGGGCGAGAGATTTGGCCTCTCGCTTCATGTTGCTCCTTAGCCGCAAGCATGCATCGACTGAGCAATGGCTTCTTGGTGCCTACTAAGGGTTGACGCGGAATCAAGGGCAAAAAGGGGCCGACGAAGGAGTCAGCAGCCACAGGTGTGGGTCGACATGTGCTTCAATTGGGATGAAATCTGACATACTCGTTCGGGTTTTTGCCGCGTTCCCAGGCACTTGGGTTCAGGGCGGGTTGAAGACGGTTTCAATTAACATGCAGCAGGTGCACGTATATTGGCAGCACGGGAAGTCCTTCCTGTATTTCGTAGCAGTTCAAATTCCATTTCAACCGCCCCTTTCGTGAGGTGTTTGTTTGACCAGAGTCGTTGCCAGCATCAACGTGCCATTTCGGATGTGGAAAATAACCTGTACGACCCCTTCAACTCGCCGTCGAACAGTGGTAACAATGCAGAGAACTCATCATGGCTAAAGTGCAGGCTGCAGGAGTTCCGTCGCTGCTGGGGCTGAAATATGGAAAGTCAATGCGAGAGGAACCCGTCTGAACACTGACCAGCTGCAACATGAAACATCAAGCACAGGCTGCGTTGTGAGTGAGCCCTCTGATCAGGCTGTGCCTGGGCTGCCGCTGCGCGACCCATCGGGGCGGCGGTTTCGGTGGAGTATTTGGGCCACGAAAATGCCTCGTATCGTATGCGAAGAAAACGTTAGGTTGTGGAGAGCATTCGAGTTTTTGCATTTCCATGCATTTCAAGATTTCTGGAAGCAAAAATGGTCAAGTCACGGAAGAGAGCAAGACTATATTTATGGCATGGTAACGAGCAACAGCC
>Ga0247774_1002058_pt1 | contig 10037 bp, 17 predicted proteins | sample UWRJL001104B6_FD_179933 | JGI IMG/M metagenome (GOLD analysis project Ga0247774, IMG submission 179933) | Plant litter microbial communities from Arlington Agricultural Research Station in Wisconsin, United States - UWRJ-L001-104B-6 | ecosystem: Environmental > Terrestrial > Plant litter >... | reverse complement strand
CCCGAAGGGCTGAGACGACCCCCCCGGCTAGGGCAAGAACGAAGATAAGAAGCTTCTGACCGTACATGGCTTTAACTAACGTGTGTCGTATATGTGGTTGAGAGAGAAAGCCGAGCTTGTTACAATCGAATATGGGAAAGAGGATGGGAGATGGAAGAATGGTGGCGATGAACTGAGTGCGCTGATATGCCTTGCTTAAGATTCTTCGATTTAAGAGGAGATCAGTCTTACTTTTATATGCCGCCAAAGCTCTTGGTTATATTTAGACATTGCAATGAATTGTGTTAGCTCCCTAAACTTAACAGGTGCTACCGTACTATTGAAAGCTCATCGCCACCACAAGATCAAAATAGGCATGGATAATTCCACATCCAAAAGGGGGCTTTGCAGTTTGGCTATTTATCCCAAACAAGGATGGGCCATGGATCTTCAAATGGAGCTTGTGCCTACCCAAGTTTCTTCAGTTATGGCATGTTATGTTAGGCAGAGGCATCCAGGAGTGGGGGCCAAGCAAAGACTAGCACGCACTGGTCGAGTTGCACAGAACATCCAAGCCCCTGATGACGGTGCATAGACGCCGGTCAGCAACGATGGCGCATAATTTAGCCTTTCGCAGTTGATTTGACTCGGATTTCTTCTAATCGTGTGAGTAGGCTGTGCTAGCGCAGCATCTGAGGCAGCACCGAGTCGACTAGTTCATATGGCCAGCCCTTTCCAGCTCAGCTTCCTGCCGGTCTCAGGACATCCTCCGCGTCAATGCGATGGCTGTGCCAATGCGGCATCTCAAGGTGGCGCGTAGTCTACCAATCCATGTTCAGCCTTCATGTCGTGGTCAGTATGCACTTTACCGTGGCAGGTATTGGGGGCGGAAATTTGACCTACACTCTTCCCTGCTACCGTCACTCCTGGACCCCACTCAGCAATCGCCCGAAAGAGCCACTGGAGTCAGGTACCTCGCATGGCTCGCTGGAGTTGCCTAGAATGCGGTGGATTGACATCTATGAAAGTAGAGCCTGTGTGGAGGATGAGAAATTATAAAGTTAGAGACCGCCCACGCCTCAACCAAAACTTCAATACCATAAACATCATCTTTTAGTCAAGTCCACAGCTCTATCTAATTTCCCTCCCCGATTTAAAGATAGTTTGTTTGTTAGTTACTCTCACTTTGAGTGAACAACCCCAGACTTGAAACCCAACATGCAATTTTATGCTTTCTTGGTCGCGGTCAGTATTCCTGCAAATATGCCCGAACATGTCACGTATCCCGTGACCACTCAACTTTGTTTCGGAATGACCCGTAACTAACCAGAAATTATTTATAAAGGCCGCTGGTTGCTGGAGTCTCGGTGCTGCGGCGCCGACTTCACATCAATCTACAGCCTATCCAGTCATGGCTAGGAACAGCGACACGCCTCCGCAGGTGTTTGAGCGCCAGATTCGTGGGCCGCGTGTTATCTGGCATCGTGACGGTCCCAGAATCGCCGCCCGCATTCTGGCGGTCATACAGATCCCGCCGACAGGACGTCCGAGGAGCCCCATCCTTGAGCTCTTTTCGAGCGGCTCAGAGGTGGCGACAGGCTTCGCGGAGGCGCTCCACCGGCACCTTGCGTTGAACATAGCCCCCGCCAATTTTCGGTTTTCCGGAATGTGGGACAGCACCCGCGCTACTATGCTTCCTCTTTTTGGCAAGACGGCCGCTTACATGACTGTCGGTGCGGATATCCAGACAAGAATCGACTTCACCAATATTGAGAATTTCTCGGACGAAGGCTTGATTGAAAATTTTAAGAAGATATTTGAGAGCCTCGGAATATTCAATTATAATATCGTCTCGGATCCCACCTTGCCTCTCCCACAGAAACGTCGCCGCAGTCTTGATGCCAGGGAGGACCTTCTCAGCAATGGAGCCAAGCAGTTCTGTTTAAACCCTAGCACGGAAGTCTTCTCACTCATCGACGCCGGTATGGAACCGTCCGACGACGTTGTCAGCGGGACAGCATGCTCTCATAAGTAATCTCAGTTAGGAATGGCCGTCTTCACAAAAACTCATTCCACTATTGGCAGGCCGGGCACTTGGTTGGTTGAATATCTAATTGAATATTAGATGTACGGTACTGATTTTGTACTGCACATATCATTTACCAATGTGTTATGGGAGTTTGAAGACCCCATAAGGAATGTGCATCATTCATCCAGCGGAATAGACATAGAGGTAGGATAGCCATGATTGCGGTTAGATCTTGAGGGTGAAAGGGATTGTTCGTACATTGTATTTGGTCGTGTTCAAAGTATTTTGGTACCTGCCTTGTGGGTCGTACCACAATCCGGACAAGTTACGAACCGCACTGATGGTACGCGGAATATGAGAACGAATTTGATCAGACGGACAGTGGAACAATGCATAGAGAATGATTCCTGTTCATTTCATTTTCTAGTGTAATTTAGACATCATAAATATCTGTTGTATCAAGCAAGCCATGACCGGCCAGTATTCCGGAATTCCTTGATGTATTAGATATGCTTATATTTTAGGGGGCGAGTTTTGATCCCCTGCCTCAGCAAGAACGGGCCGGAAACCAAAGCGGAGCCGAGCTTGAGGCTGATTAGATAGAAGCTAGCCACGGAGCACCAACGGATTACCAAGACCGGGCCACACTAATTACAGTGCACTTGCGTATATGCTATGGCAGACCAAAACACCCATAGAAAGACATGGGATTTGTATTTCTTAGCCATTTTCTGGCATATACCTAACCTAGAGTATTGAGAAAGAATTGCGTTGGCAGGTTTTACCAAATATCCATGCTAGAGCCACGAAATTATCTATTCTAATAATACAGGAACGAGACCGGAATTGCAATCATGCACAACGTCAATTTCTGCCTTGCAATCCTAAATTTGGGCTCACTTGGGATATTTGTCACTCAAATCCGGCCCAATCTGGGACAACCCCGTGAAGTTGGTAGCCGTCCACTCCTTCGGCCATGGCTGCGGCGTCCCCTGTTTGTTGGGCATATACTCGGCCGGCATGGTGAAGTAGGACCGGTACCCCTTGTTCTTACACTCAGTCCCCTTCCCGCAAACGTACGCGCTGCCCACGCCGTCCTTGTTGGGCGAACGGATTGTGCTCCAGCCGCGCGTGTCGCACGTGTCCCCTACCTTGTACGACGTCATGGCCTCGCGCCACCATACGCAGATGATGTCGCCCGGATCGCCGCCGCAGTTGCCCACCACGCCGGACTCGGAGTACTGGGTCACGGAGAAGCCGGCGTCGATCCAGGCGTAGCCGCCAAACCCGCCATTGAGACCCCAGGTAAAGCTGTTGCCTTGAACCTCGGTGGCGGCGATTTCGCAGTAGGGGTTCTGGTTGCATTCTTGGTTGGGCTATTGCAGTGGATAGGTTAGAATTTTGCCGTGACATCGAGAAGCCCGATTGGCACAGGTGCTCGGGGTTTAATTCTAGAAGGGCTGACTGGACATACCGTCAATTGGACAAATTCATACGTCTGTTCAGGATCAGGGTTGTCAAGCGCGGAAAGGGGGGGATCCTTTGGAGGGGCAGCGGTGCATGTATTTTCTCGGCGCTCGATACTCCCAACTCTAGTTGGCTTGCGGTCTTGCACTGGTGTTGGATTGGGGGCAGCAAGACAGAGAGCCACGAGCGGGAGGACACGAACAAGAGCCGCAGTATACATTTCGGCGGCACGGAGCTGACTAGTGTCGGTGTAGGAGAGGCTTAAAGGTGTATGAACGATATTCCGTCTATTGGTTCAAAACAATTCTTGGAAGCATAGGATAATGGTGCATTCACCGCTCCATGGCGACAGTATGAGGTTACTTTATATTAATTCGTCGCATCGCCTACATTCTACAACGACAGACGATGAAACTGCCAAGAGTTGGGTCTGCCTCTCTGAAAATACCAAGGCAGAGTCAAATCCTTCACGGCCCCAGGTGGCCCCTGAGCCGATTTCATATATTCCAGCAAGTTTAGGTTCTGTAGGCGCAAACGCCGCCCCGCTAGGCTATGACACCCCAGGAGTGAACACCAATGGACATTCGCCTGCTTCCATACTTTGCCACCTAACTTACCGCGCCTGACAGAGTCGATGCTGATGAGACATTATCAGGCCCTCGTCAGCGCGAAAATGCGGCTCTGCCCCAGTGGAGGCATAATTACCCGGAGCAATCGTTTTGACCCAATAAGGTGGCTCAGACCTTGTATTACTTTTTTTGACGCGTGGAAAATCCTTTGACCCCCGCCAAACGGGCTATGGAGCCAAGCGGCGTGACGCTTTCTGAAGGAGTGGATCTGCTATATTTAGGGTTATCGAAAATATTGATACTGATGCGCACGGGCCAATTTCCTAACAGACCAGACAGCCAACACGCAAAGGACAAGGACTCGGTTCTTAACGAATCCCCATAACATGGAGAAGGTGACAAACGAGACGGATAGCGTGGTCCATGGCCTACACGATGAGGAACTACAGAAAGATCCAGCGGCATAGGGGTTGCTTTCGTTTGCGCCGCCGACGGACTCTTGTATTACGCCTGATGCTTTTACTGAATTCTTGGCTACATGGCAGGACGTCCTGATTTAAATTTACCTTCAATTGAGAATTGGAATTGTATAAACTATTTCGTATTGCAATTCGCTCTACTAAGTAGTGAAGAACTCCGTGTTGTCCCTAAAATAGAAACGTTTCAACAATGACTAAGTGAGATTTCACGAAAGATGTTAAGGCGAGAAAATATAGTTATATGTATTTTTATTAGAGATCAACAAGGCCAATCTCTTGGGCATATTTAAACGAAATATCAACACCGTAGATGAAAGCAAGAGCATGAATGGCTGCTCGGCTTGTGATAGATTACACACCAGAAACACCCCCAAAATGAGAACCTGGGGAACTCGTGGCAAAAATACCGACTCGGCTAGCGTGCGTTGTGGGCTCTTATAGTTGGCATAACTACCAGAACTTTGTTGCCGGAAAATTCGCATTCAATCATGGGGTTCTGCGGCCTGCCGCCTCGCGGGTCATGCGGGAAGCGGCAGTCCAAGGGGATGAATCCATTCCACGTTGCATTAAAGATAATTCTGTGGTGGTCGCTTAAAGTTAGCTCCATCTTGAGTGCGCACCTCCTGCCGCCAACGACTAATTAAACGGCGATAGAGGAAAATAAGATTGTTCAATGCTGAAACCGACTTACGGGCGGGATGGGTCCCTATCGTCACAGAACCAACTATGATTCAACTCCAGATAGCCCGATGATGCGTCGAACCGAACATTCCATGCTAGATTGTTGCTTTTCGGGAATATTCGGCCTCGCTGCCATGACCACCCATTGATATCCGTGAACCCCACCTCACCGGGCTCGCCGTACAAATGCGTTGGTTGGAAATCGGGATAGTACGGTGCCAGCTCGACACCATCCTGGGCTCCTATGTACTCGACCAGGCCTCCTTTCTCCCAGTCGCCCTCCAGAGCCGAGTTGTGGAGGGAGAACTTGAGCTCGGCCTCCGCGAAGTCGGTTGTGGACGCCGGCAGCCAATTTACTTCGAAAATGGAGGGAGTTCCGCCTGTCCGTTCGAGACGCCATTCGATTGGACGGCTGAGGGAACTGACGGTGCAGCTCCAGTCGAGGAGTGGATCTGGATTGGGATCCGTGAAGGTCTTGGCCTGAAGCGTTTCATGTCGTGTCAACGTAGCCGCCAGAGATGTGGACCTGTCCGCACCGGTCCCCAGATGCCCCGCCGGCCCTTGGGCGGTTGTGCACCATCGTGTCCTGTCGTGGTGGTGGCATTGGCAGGACAAGCAGCGATCCGGATCAGCGCCTGGCAGACACGAAGTCAAATCGGTTGTGTTTGTCCAACCGCAATACGGCACCCTCATTGTGGCGGTAGCTGCAAAAAGAAGACTGCAAGGGACGAAGCACCCGATATTAGACATCTGCCATGGGATATAATTCACAAATAACCTGAGGGGATGTTTGGGCTTGGTAAAATCACTTACAGTTCATCTTGTTCATTCCCGCTGCAGTACCATGTTTGGTTGATTGTAATTCTCAATTGTATGTCCGTCAAGTTCAGCTTGATATATGTCTCAATGGCGGGACTGACAAACCGCTCCGCATTGATACAAGGGAACCACTTATTCTCAGGATCGGCGAGAGACTCGTCAGTCAAGGTGCACGATAGGAGGTAATCATTAGCGCGGTTTCGCATGACGATCTCCATATGATTGGCGTGGTATGGATCGTTTCCTGTAGTCATCCTCGGCCAAGGATCTTCACCTTGGAAGTAACTCTCGAGTGTCAAGTTGGCGCCGCGGGTGATAAAATATCGTGTGATGTTGTATCGGAACTTTTCAATGATCCATTGAGGCGCTAGAGATGAGACACCGCAGCCTTCCCGATTTGAACTGGGGGGGAGTTCGATGGATACTGGTGTTAGCTCGACGGGGAGTGTTAGGGCTCCTTTCATGCTGAAGCGTGGCGCTGTGCATCTCTGAATGTTGTTTGCATCGCAGTCGGTATCGGTGCAGATGGAAGCGCTATCCCCAGTACAGGTAAGAGAGGGCTTCGTGCTTCCGTTGGCTCTGAAGTGTGTTCTGAAATTACTTGTTAGGAAATCCCCACGCCTAGGTCAAGAATCATGTGGGTCGTGATAAGTGCATCCCAAGGCATGCAAGCGACAAACCGCTGCAAATCATAAAATAGGATAAAGGGAGTACTGAAATGAAGGCTGAAATTCGCCAGGCATTTGTTATGGGATGGTAGAAGGTGGTGTAACAGCATGATCAAACTTACAAGTGGCTCTTAGAAATTTCACTGCAGACCCATTCTTGCTGTACGGTCAGAGACTCCTCGATAAAGTTGAACCTGACCAGAAATTGCGACTTGCTTCCGTCGGGGTTACTCGAAGTAGGAGAACAAGATGCAAGCAGGAAGGATCCACCCTCTCCAATTGCTGTGGCACTGCTCGTCGATGAATTCCACATGCATATTGCATTGACTCCCGTTGCCCTGCTCGTCAGTGCCAGACTGAAACTTGTTGCCGCATTATCCACCTTTCCACCCGCGAGTCTCACAAGCTCTAGATTTTCAATGACCCAGTCGGGGTGCGTGAAGGAGACGTTGTTGCAGTCCTGGCCTGTCGGTGCGTCGTTTAGCAGAGTTTGAGGTTCAGTTGGCCGAGGGATAAGAGGCGTGGATGGCGGAGATGGGGGAATCCATCGAGCCTCCGCGGTTATTGGGCCAGCCGTCGTCACATTGCATGTGAGAGTCTTCAGCGATTTTTGTCCAGAACAGCTGATCTGAAAGTCAGCTTCGGCGAATGTCTGATGGAGGACCCTATTGCCGTATTTTGGTTTGATTAGAAAGTCCACATGCAGGAGAAGATTCAGAAGGGCCACTGTGCGGTAAGTTGCGTAAATGGAATACTTACGGGACGGAGGTATCGTTCACGAGACAATACCAGTATTGGTAAATATGCAGCGTACTGGGTCCGGCCTTTCCGGGCTCGGGATTTTGCACTCGGAGCCTGGTTTGAGTAAGGATATCTCTCCCAATCAACCTGTTGGCGCTGCCACTCCCATCGTCCAATGTACAGGCATCAACCACCCAGTCAGAAAGGTATGGGCCCAGTTCGGGACAATGAAGGCCATAGTCATTTGCCATATCTCGCAGCGTCAGACCGAGAATGAAGCGGTCCTCATCTTCGGGACTGTACATGTATGGTGTGGTTTCCATATCGTCAACGAGGTAGGTTGGCGTCTGGAAGGAGCCGCTACAAGGATTGGGAACCACACCCATTGGTTCAAGCGTGGTACTTGCTACCGGTGTCTCCGTGGGTTCGTCAGACAAGTCCGTGGCTGATTCTCTCTCAACTTTTGTATCGATAGCCTGCATAGTTTCTGGTGTTGCCGGCGCAATGCTGCTGCTAAGGCTGGAGACGGAAATACTGCGAAACTGCTGGTTAGAGTTCAGTCGATACCACTGCAAGTGTCCCTGCAATATGGTTCGCGTGTGCTTATTTATGGGGAGAGCGGCGCTCCTACATTTCATCTTGACAGGAGACCTGTGAAGGCCAAAACACCGCCGTTACCCACAATATCGAAAGAAGGTTCATCGCCAATTCCTGTCGAAGGAATACTAGACTTGGCAAGGACCAGAAATGATGCAACTTTCGCGGTGGACTTCCCTACTAGCGCGACCAATCTTGGGATATCAAAGCTTTTTTGTATGCATTCAAGAGCGATATCTCAAGAGCGGAGTTGAAGGTAACTACACTGGACGTAAAGTTCGGGCGAAAGAAATCTCATCCGCATCATATGACGGCTTTCTAACCGAGCTGCAATCTTTTCCAGGTCCACGGGACCCATAATCCACGGAGCGAGATTTTATATTTATTTATTTCTATATATCAAGTCTCTTCCAGTCTATGATTCTCCTCCTGGTGGAATTGCCTAATGATGGCTGGATAGATGAAAATGTGGAGGCTGCGCCGCGAGGCCACCGTCGTCGGCGACTGGAATCCGCATCCCTCGTTATGAGATCATGTGCCTTGTGCCGGCGAGGAAAATGCTTTCCGCGCCGCGCAATTGCTAAATACCCCATGGAAATTTAATTTGTCGAGCCGAATCCTGCGGCCAGTACAAAACTAGCGGCCGAAAGAAATTTGAGTGCACTCTAGAGCCTGACTCCGGAATGATGTCGCTGAGGTCCACGCTCGGAGTTCTGAAGTTTTTAGAGTGGCTGATTGCCGAGAAGGTGATGCCTGAGGATTTTCTTAACCGCGAGCCCAAAGATTGGTTGTGTTCTTGATCTACCACTCCCATTTACAAACCAATCCATTGCGTTACCGATCTGTACATTGATGTTATCTCGCGGAGCAGCCGAACCGGCTAGCGCCTGGGGCCACGCCGTCCTACCTCGTAGCAAACGTCGAGGACGTGAGCATCACATGAAATATAAGCCTCAGAGATTGCCCTGGCCAAGAATCACTTTCTGCATAACTGGCACTAAGGGGGGTTTTCCCCCCCATTTTATCCTTGCCACTTTTCTACGATGGCACAGCTGTACCTGAAAGTTTAACTTTAACTCATATCAATCCTCCAAGCCCCGGCTGAGGACTGCACCGAGCCAGAATTTCCATCTCCGAGATCAAATACAGAAGCCCCAGTCCCCCACATGAGCCTCATCACCGTCCTCTCTGTCCTCTACTGTGTGGCCCCTAAGAAGATGGAACTGCACTTCCCCTAGTCTAGAAAGCCTGAGACTCTTCTCTACGGAATGTTCATCATTCCCGGCTTTCGCCACGGGCCGGCAGATTCCTACGGATGATGTGGTAGCACATCGGGTATGAATTTACCGGCTTCATTTTATTCACTATTCAGAAGGGTAACTCATACGGAGTAGAAAGACCGCCGCTGCTCTCTCGCAGACCGCGCGACACATTGTATTTATCGCAAGGAACGCTTCAGCTTGGTATATCGCCTCCATCATTCACAGAAGAAAGTATGGACGTGCAGTCATATACTTACGCCGAGCACTTCGCACTCCTTCCTCACGACGCGCAAGGGTGGAGCCCCAGAGGGGCCTTCCTGGTGGTCTCGGTGGCGGGATCTGATCAATATGGTGGCCCGCCTCTGCCATACTGTGCCTCATGTATATCCACGCAATCTCGTTCTTAGGCACAGCAGAAAACAAAAGGCGCCTTCCCCTCCTCCAGCCTCGCCGCCAGCCTCGTAGATATACTCGACCAACTCTTCGTGGGACTGCACCGGCTCTTCCATCTCTATATGAAGGAATTGCGGGCGCTCAGCCGGCGGTGAAACTTTGCTGGGCTTTACACGTAGATTAGGCAGTAGGCACTGGTGGTGTGTCTCCTTGCAAGTATAAATAATTAAACAGATTCCTGTAAAACTCACAGCTGCTTGCATGCCCTAAGCGGCGGTATGAGGTTACCCGGCCTGCCAAGTGCGATCATGCCTCTTCTTCGTCGGCTGAGATAGTTTCAAGTGGTTTCCCTT
>Ga0247774_1002056_pt1 | contig 10044 bp, 8 predicted proteins | sample UWRJL001104B6_FD_179933 | JGI IMG/M metagenome (GOLD analysis project Ga0247774, IMG submission 179933) | Plant litter microbial communities from Arlington Agricultural Research Station in Wisconsin, United States - UWRJ-L001-104B-6 | ecosystem: Environmental > Terrestrial > Plant litter >... | reverse complement strand
GCGCTGTGCCAAACCCCACGCCAGCAGCCCCCAAATGCCCGAGGATACAGCCACCGGCGGCGAAAATACCAAAAGACCCCAAACAGCGTTGGTAACGCCTCCACCTCGGGCGATCGCATATCTGCCCGCAACTAGAGGAATTAACAGGGCGATCGCGATCGCAGGTGCATCCGGAAACCAAAATCGCCCCGCCAAAACCGGAGTAATTCCCCTGACAATTTCCGCCAACACCGCAGCAATTCCCGCTAATTTCCCCCCGTGAATGAAAGCTGCCGACACCCCAACATTCCCCGTACCCAGCGCCCTCAAATCTCGGCGGGTAAAGACTCGCACCGCCCATCCCGTTAGCGGTAAAGCACCCAGGCTGAAACTAGCAGCCAACAGCAATGCTATTGTCCCCAACGGCATAAAATCAGCTCTCCTATTTTCAACCTCTAACCATTATGACGGCAATTCTGTCACTTTTTCTGTCTTCAGATATATCAACAAAACGGCATTAGCACTTAAGATAATGTAAAAGTAGAGTAGATAAGGATTTAGCCTAATGATAGATATCAGCTTGACCGCTCCCATGGCAGTTCTTGTTGCACCCATCAAGCAAGTAACGATCGATCTGCTGATGCAGCAGCCAGTGCCAGAATCAAGTGTCAGCTTGAACATTCCAATAGCAGTTCTTGTTGCTGGCTTTATTGCCGCAACTACGATCGGCTCGATTGCCTGGTACAACTCCAAGCGCCCCCCCGGTTGGGAAGCCAAAGAACGCCCTGATTTTGTTCCGAAAGTTGATAAAGACGATTTGATTGCTGATGTTTCTGAGTCAAAGAAAAAATAGAACAAAGCTGTTATAGCTCGGAAAAAGCTTTGAGAGGAAAAGGAATTACCCTTGCATATCTATCTGGTAGGGTGCGCCTCCGCGCGCCTTACGCTATGTAGAAAGGCTTTGAGTGAAGAGTTTTAATTGACCGAAAGCACTAATGTCAATAAAGGGATCCATCGCTGACGGGATGAGCGATCGCTCCCTTTATTGACATTAGTGCAAGATATCATTCGGCTGAGATTAGTGATGTTTTGTCCCTGCAAAACACTCTTGGGAATATACACATCACAGTGGTTCTCTAGCATATAAAGTTGGGTCACTCTAACGCCAATCTTCCGCAACATCCCAACTCAGCCATCTTCAAGGCGCAAGACATCTCCAAACGGAAATGGCGTATCAATCAGCAGCACAATCCCGCTAAAGAAGTTTGCCAGAATGTCCTTGACGGCAAAACCGCTGATAAAAGTTGCACCACCCAAAGCAACCCAGAGGCCAGTGAGAGCGACCCCAAACGATTTGAGAACCAGGACACTTGCAAACAAAACAATGACAACGGGAATCCCCGCATCAAGCAGGGGCAACAGTCCCTCATCCCACATTACGTCCGTCTGCTTGGTGTATTCTTTCAGGTAATAGATAAAAACCTGAATAAACAACTGCATAAACCAATAACTGACCACAACAATCAGAGATGCGGTGAGAAATCAATTTATGACTTTTAGGGATAGCCTACTCAATTTCCAACTTCAGTCCGGGCAACAATTTCTCTAGGTTTTTAAGAGATTTTCCTTGCCAGGGCATATCATTCGACCCCAAAACGACTATCTGAACTCCTTTCTTTTTTCGCATACTGAGAATAAATTTAGACAACATACTAATTCCCGAACTATTGACAAATGCCAAGTTTCTCAAGTCAATCGTCATTGTGTTGGGTTCAGACTCAGCCACTTCATTCAGTAACTTTGTGATAGGAGCGTACTCTGTAGATCCATCAAGGCTAAGTTCACCTTGGAAGTAGACGCTTACAGAGTCAGGATGGAATTGAACAATATAGTCTTCACCTTTAACTTCTTGAGCGGTCACTACGGGTTCTATCCTTTCTTAATAACTTAATTTGGGTTCGGTAAAAAACTGGGAACTAGACTGGAACGAGTACCATTGTCGTGACAGCAATCATTTTAGGATCTTTTTGAACTATTTCAAATTTCCAGCCGATCTTTGCTGAATAATCATTTATCATCGTTAAAAAACCTAAACCCGATGCTTCACTATTTTCCTCTTCTGCACTTTTTTCTATCTGTTGCACGTAGAGTTTTTCGGGATCGGAGCACAAGAGTTCCTGAATAAATTGCTGAAACTTATCAAGCCCTTCAGCACTCACACTGTTTGTAGCGAAAAGCACGGCGGTCATGTCAGCTTCTTCAATAAAGTAAATTCCAAATTTAATCTTAAAGTTTGTTCCTCGATCGTTAAATTTTATCGCATTTTCCAACAGTTCATTTGCTACATAACTAACCGCTCCTTTACTTTCTTTAATTCGTCGTTTCTGGGCTGGATCGTCCTCATCTACCTGGAGAAAGTTGGAAAAATAATCCGCCATAAAATTAGCCGATAGTCGATTACTACGCCAGCGCTTTTTAATGGGAAGTGAATTTGGGGTAAAAGTTAATTCTAACGAATCCTGCGTCAGGGGAAAGCTTTCGACGAAATCTCCGAAAATTTGAGGCATGGCTAGTTAGATTCTCAATAACAAATTTTCTAATCTTATGACCATCAAGGTAATTGTATCACAAATGTGTACTCACCCAGACGTTGATTTTTTCGAGGTATGGGTCCTCGCTCTAAACCAATGCCGCTGCTTGAGGCTGTGACTTTTTTTCTACACCTAACTCTGTCCGCTTCACAACCAACAGCGTAATATCATCAAAGACTTTTTGAGTGCCGATATGTCGCCGTAAATCGTCAATCACCGCTTGCTTAATTTCTGGTGCCGATAAATGCCAGCTTTGGCTAATGACTTCACACATCTGCTCAACGCCATACTGTTTTTTGTTAATGTCTTTTGCTTCGGGAATACCATCAGTATATAGCACTATACCATCTCCTAGCTGTAGCTCAATGGAAATGTGACTGATGAACTCAGCAATGTCATCGTGGAGGGCAATGGGGAGACCTAAATCCATAGTATCCATACGTTCAACCTGTCCACCGTTTCGCACGATGAGCGTTTCTTCATGTTGTCCACAGATGCTGACCCATCCTTCGGAGTAATTTAAAATCGCTAGGGTGAGACTTTTCTCCGAATTCATGCGCTGCACGTTTTTGTAAAGGGTTCGGTTGAGCGCATCTAGGAACCGAACCGGATCGGTTTCGCGGATTTCCTTGAGGGTGCGAACCGCGGTTTGCGCCATCAGCATCAAGATACCGCTTTCGAGTCCATGTCCAGTGACATCGCCGATGCCAAGAGTGACAACGCCATCGGTGTTCAAGACATCATAGTAGTCGCCGCCGACTTCATCGGCAGCCTCCATGTATCCAGCAATATCTAACCCTTCAATTTCGAGTTCTTCAGGATTGGGCAGAATCATTTGCTGCATTTGACGCACGATATCCAATTCAGCACCCATGCGGAGATTGTCTTGCTTGAGTCTCTGGTTGAGGGTATCTAACTTTTGCGCAGAGTCTGCCAGTTGCTCTATGGCTTGTTCGAGTCGATCGGATTGTACCAAGATCGATTGGTCAAAAACCTCAAGCAACTGCGTCAAAGTCGCTACTTGGGATTTAAGCTGCGCTACCTCCTGCTCAGTGTTTCTTGTGAATATTTGCCCGAAGGCTGTAGCAGATTCATCTTTTTGAGCGAAGACAGCTCCTCTATCGAACCGCAGCAGTGCTGTCTTGACGTTCAGCGCCAGAGTGCTGAACATCTGAGCCGTGCTATGGGGAATCTGGACTTTCAAGAACATGATAATTGCAAACAGATTGCCCGAAGGCAATAGACCACCAAATCCCAACACAGACTTGATTCCGAAGGGAATCACAAAGGAGTCCTGGGCGGGAATATAGGGGTTGCCAATCGCTTCAGGCACATAGAAGACGTTGTATTTCCTCTGCTCTATTTCTACCAAAAGATCCGGGCCAGGGTTGATAACTGTTTTTATATCTAAGCCGAGCTGTCTGATGAGTTGTGAGATCATCGGTATCTGAGCGACTACTGATTCGCTTGCCAGTGGAATAGCCTTGTGTCCAACGGATGTGTGTCTTGAGTTCCATTCCGTTTGTTCTCCTACCGTTGCCAGTAGAGTCATGCACTTCATGGCAGGCAAAGGGGGATAGCGATCCAACATACTACGGGCATACTCGGCAAGTTCGACTTCTAAGTCTTCATAAGGGTGAGTTTTGAACAAACGGACGAGGGCGCAGGATTTCTCACCAATTGGCTTAGTACAGAAATTTTCGTAAAGATACCTAACAATTCTGTTACTCGCCTCTTCCATACTTTCAACCCCCAAGCCGAACTGGCGTAGAGCCAACCCGCATTCCGCCATGTCCCTTAAAGTGAATCTCGTCAAGTCGTACATCTGACTCCCTCATCGATTTGGAAATAACGCCAACTCAGACAGACAGTGCCACAATCCAGTAATTATGGTGCATTGCAGCAGGTACTCGCATCGCAGCCATGCCAATATAATGCATACTTCCCCTGCCAGATCCCATGAGAATACCGGGGATTAACAATGATAACCTGTGTGCAAAACCTCGATGCAAGCTGTAGAAGGCGATACCAGATGCAATGACTGCGGCAAGCCAAGAGACAATCACAATGGGTAAATTGTAGGCGATCGATACTGGCAGGTAATAAGCCAGCATTCCTATAAAGTGCATTGCCCAGATGCCCGTTCCCATTGTCAAAGAACCACCAATTAACCAACAACAGCGAATATTTTTACCGTTTTTGGGATTCATTCTCCCGGTTAATTCTGAGGCTTATAAGATGGAAAAACGGCAATAATGATGGACAATATGACAATAAAAAAATCGTATTGAACAACGATTAATAGATTAGTCTCATAGAAATTTAGACTTTGAGTAGGGCTTGGAAGTTCTCTGGAGATTTAGCCTCTTGCGTGGTGCTGCATTTGAGGTATCGTACCACCTCCTCGTAAAATAGACGGTTAATGCGATCGCCCCGACGACCATTTCCAGTTTAATGTCATCAGTTTATTTTTTCGAGGTATTGGCGATCGCTCTAAACCAATGCGGCTGCTTGAGGCTGTGACTTTTTTTCTACACCTAATTGGATCCGCTTCACAACCAACAGCGTAATATCATCCAACACTTTTTGACTGCCGATATGTCGCCGTAAATCGTCAATCACCGCTTGCTTAATTTCTGGTGCCGACAAATGCCAGTTTTGGCTAATGACTTCACACATCTGCTCAACGCCATACAGTTTTTTGTTAATGTCTTTTGCTTCGGGAATACCATCAGTATATAGCACTATACCATCTCCTAGCTGTAGCTCAATTGAAATGTGACTGATGAACTCAGCAATGTCATCATCGAGGGCAATGGGGAAGCCTAAATCCATTGTGTCGATACGTTCAATTTCTCCGCCAAGGCGCACAATGATTGTTTCTTCATGCTGACCGCTGATGCTGACCCGTCCTTGGGAGTAATTTAAAATCGCTAGGGTGAGAGTTTTGTCGGAATTCATGCGCTGCACGTTTTTATACAGGGTGCGGTTGAGCGCATCTAAGAACTGAACCGGATCAGTTTCGTGGATTTCCTTGAGGGTACGGACTGCCGTTTGCGCCATCAGCATCAAGATACCGCTTTCGAGTCCATGTCCCGTGACATCGCCGATGCCAAGAGTGACAACGCCATCGGTGTTTAAAACATCATAGTAGTCGCCGCCGACTTCATCGGCAGCCTCCATGTATCCAGCAATATCGAGTCCTTCAATTTCTAGTTCTTCAGGATTGGGCAGAATCATTTGCTGCATTTGACGCACGATATCCAATTCAGCAGCCATGCGGAGATTATCTTCCTTAAGTTTTTCATTGAGAGCGACGATTGCTTCATTGGCTGTTGCTAAGTCAGTAGTACGTTCCTTTAACCGAGTCCGTGTTTGCCGGAGTTGCAGGATCGTGAATAATAATTCTCGCTTTTGATCGTTGAGCGATGCCAGAATGGCAATTCCGAGAATAAGTATAGAAACTAGCCCAGTCATGTATTCTAAGGTAGAACTTTCCAGTATCGGCAACGAAGCCATCGCATGGTCAATTTCAGTAAAAGTGGCTGCTGCCATGCCAGTATAGTGCATTCCACTGATTACTCCTCCCATTAACGCCGCGCCGCCTAATTTCAGCAATTCCCGCTCTGGGTTTGTTTGCAGGTACTCTACGATCAGTAAGGCTGCAATCGAACCAGTAACGGCAACCAAGACAGACAGTGCCACAATCCAGTAGTTATAGTGCATTTCGGCAGGTACTCGCATCGCTGCCATGCCAATATAATGCATACTTCCAATCCCAGCTCCCATGAGCATACCGGAGATTAACAACGAGAACCAGTGTGTAAAACCTCGATGCAAGCTGTAGAAGGCAATACCAGATGCAATAACTGCGGCAACCCAAGAGAGAATCACAATGGGGAAATCGTAGCCGGTTGATACTGGCAGGTGATAAGCCAGCATTGCTATAAAGTGCATTGCCCAAATGCCTGTTCCCATTGTCAAGGAACCACCAATTAACCAACAACAGCGAATATTTTTACCGTTTTTCGGAGTCATTCTCCCGGTTAATTCTAAGGTGGTATAGGAGGCAAAGATGGCAATAACGATGGAAAAAATGACCAGCAAAAAATCGTATTTAACAACCATCAATAGATTACTCTCATAGAAATTTAGACAATGGCTACGGCTTTGAAGTTCTCTTGAGATTCAGCCTCTTTCGTGGTGCTGCGTTTGAGATATCCTATCGTACCACCTCCTCGTAAATTTGACGGCTAATACCGAATCCGGGTTAACTACCCCTTTTTTGGTGGGGACGAGGCAGAATGTACCGGAGATGAGAGTGAGGAGGCAGAAGGCATAAGGAAAAAAATACTTAAGTCGAAAAGGGGGTGATCGAGGCGGATTTGGTATAACGCGATCGCCCCGACGACTCCAGTTTAATGTCATAAGTTTATTTTTTCGAGGTATTGGCGATCGCTCTAAACCAATAATGCAGCTGCTTGAGCCTGTGACTTCTTTTCTACACCTAATTGGGTTCGCTTCACAACCAACAGCGTAATATCATCAAAGACTTTTTGAGTGCCGATATGTCGCCGTACATCATCAATCACCGCTTGCTTAATTTCTTGTGCCGATAAATGCCAGCTTTGGCTAATGACTTCACACATCTGCTCAACGCCATACTGTTTTTTGTTAATGTCATTTGCTTCGGGAATACCATCAGTATATAGCACTATACCATCTCCTAGCTGTAGCTCAATTGAAATGTGACTGATGAACTCAGCAATGTCATCGTCGAGGGCGATGGGGAAGCCTAAATCCATGGTGTCGATACGTTCAATTACTCCGCCAAGGCGCACAATGATTGTTTCTTCATGCTGACCGCTGATGCTGACCCGTCCTTCGGAGTAATTTAAAATCGCTAGGGTGAGACTTTTGTCGGAATTCATGCGCTGCACGTTTTTGTAAAGGGTGCGGTTGAGCGCATCTAGGAACCGAACCGGATCAGTTTCGTGGATTTCCTTGAGAGTACGGACTGCCGTTTGCGCCATCAGCATCAAGATACCGCTTTCGAGTCCATGTCCCGTGACATCGCCGATGCCAAGAGTGACAACGCCATCGGTGTTTAAAACATCATAGTAGTCGCCGCCGACTTCATCGGCAGCCTCCATGTATCCAGCAATATCCAGTCCATCAATTTCTAGTTCTTCAGGATTGGGCAGAATCATTTGCTGCATTTGACGCACGATATCCAATTCAGCAGCCATGCGGAGATTATCTTCCTTAAGTTTTTCATTAAGAGCGACGATCGCTTCATTGGCTGTTGCTAAGTCAGTAGTACGTTCCTTCACCATCGCTTCCAGAATCTCTTTTTGTCGCTTGCGATCGCTGATGTCTTGAACAATACCTTCGTAATAAGCAATCTGACCCTGGCGATCGCGCACCGCACGGGCATCCATCTGTTCCCAAATAATCGAGTGGTCTTGGCGATACGCTTGAAATTCAAAGTTTTGCACCTTTCCCTGAGCTTTCATCAAACGGCGAAACTCATCCCGCTCCGATGCGTTAACGTATAATTGCTCACTAATATTCGTAATCTGCTCGATCATCTCGTGTGGCGAGTTATATCCGTAAATCCGAGCCATTGCGGGGTTAACACTAATGAACTTGCCATCGGGGGACGATTGAAAGATACCTTCAAGGGCATTTTCAAAGAGGCCCCGGTAGTTTTCTTCAGCAACCAGCAATTCTTCGTTTTTGCGTTCCAAGGTTTCAAACGAGTGCTTGAGTTGCCCAAGAGTATCTTGTAATTCTTGGGTCATCTGGTAAAAAGATTGGGTGAGGACTTGGATCTCATCACCTTGAGAAGGGATTTCTTGAGGAGTTTGTATCAGGATGTTAGGGTGCTTTTGTGTGATGATGGCGTGGCATTTTTCGACGATGGGCTGAAGGCGATAATTGAGTTGCTTAACAAAGATGAAAACGACGATCGCCAAAATAAGTCCTGCCCCTAAAGCACTACCCACGGTGATAAAGAGAACGGGTTGGAAAACCAAAGTACGGGGAACAACTGCAACCATGAACCAATTAGTCCGTCTAACTTTTTGCCAAACTAAATAGTTTTGCTGGGTTTGCAAGAAATTATTACTGTGGGCCCTGAATTCCTGCCAATATTCTTGCAGTTCGGGAACGTCGGCGTAGGTAGCGAGGGCTTCAGCTTTGCTTGGATTAGGGGGATAGGCAAGGATATGACCTTGTTGGCTAACGATCGTAAAGTAGCCACCACCGGAAAACACCGCTTTATTAAGGGCTTTGCTCATAGCGGAGACGTTGACATCAATTCCTATTGTCCCGATCAATTTGTTTTGGCGATCGCGGATCGGGGCGAGGTAGGTAGTCATGGTAATCCCGTACCACCGATAGGGTTCCATCCATTGGTTTTTGCCATTATTGGCAATCAGCGTGTAGTAATTCTGCTGGGGGTAGTTGTCATGTTGAAACAGTTCAGCAAACCGAGTGTCTTGGTAGGGTGGAGCGAGAATTTGACCGACTTGTTCTGCAACTTTTTGGTGTTGATAAAAATAAGGCCAGTACCATTGGCGATCGCCCAAAATTCCATAGGGAGTTTGCCCAAACCCGACAGCCATAGACAGTTTTGCTCGCTGCAAGTAGGTATCAAATACCAGAGATTCATAGGCTTTAGGATTGGTGATGCCCTGCACCTTGAAGTTTTTGACAGAGATTGCCAAATTTATCCCCGTTCTCTCTGCCTCAGCTAATTGTTCTTCAATTAAAAGCACCTCAGTATTGAGATGTTTTTTAATATCATTTTTTGCCTGTTTTTCGAGAATTTGATAGAACAACAAGGTCATTCCCCCCAATCCCGTCAAGGCTCCTGCTAGGACATAGAGGAATAGTGTTGTCCCTAAAGACTGTTTCATATTAATTTACTCAAAACAATCGGATAATAAATTTATGACGTACCACTCGTCATGGTCATATCGCAGGCAAAATCCCGACTGATTATAGTCGTCATACTAATTTAGAGTTCCATTTAAATCTCTACCCAAAATAAACTTCTTATTTTAATATTTGGGTTTAACATAAATTTGACTGCTAACGCGATCGCCCCGACGACCCTTTCCAGTTTAATGTCATCAGTTTATTTTTTCGAGGTATTGGCGATCGCTCTAAACCAATGCTGTTGCTTGAGCCTGTAACTTTTTTTCTACACCTAATTGGGTTCGCTTCACAACCAACAGCGTAATATCATCAAAGACTTTTTGAGTGCCGATATGTCGCCGTACATCATCAATCACTGCTTGCTTAATTTCTGGTGCCGATAAATGCCAGTTTTGGCTAATAACTTCACACATCTGCTCAACGCCATACTGTTTTTTGTTAATGTCATTTGCTTCGGGAATACCATCAGTATATAGCACTATACCATCTCCTAGCTGTAGCTCAATTGAAATGTGACTGATGAACTCAG
>Ga0247774_1002055_pt1 | contig 10045 bp, 6 predicted proteins | sample UWRJL001104B6_FD_179933 | JGI IMG/M metagenome (GOLD analysis project Ga0247774, IMG submission 179933) | Plant litter microbial communities from Arlington Agricultural Research Station in Wisconsin, United States - UWRJ-L001-104B-6 | ecosystem: Environmental > Terrestrial > Plant litter >... | reverse complement strand
TTGGGCAAGTCTCGATCGGCGGGAAGAAGCGATCGCCTGTTATCGGAGAGCGATCGAGTTAAATCCCAATTTGGCTCAAGCTTATCAAAGTTTGGGGGATGTTTTGGACAGTTGGGGTCAGTTGGATGAGGCGATCGGATGTTATGAAAAAACCATTGAATTGAAACCGGATATCTGGGAGGTTCACCAAAACTTAGGGGATGCTTTGCAAGAAAAAGGCGAGATTGATAAGGCGATCGAGGCTTACAACCGCGCCATTGAACTAAGCAAAGTTTAGAAAATTTCCGGATGGCTTAACCAATAGCCAGAAAAATAAATTAAACGGATTTACTTGTCTCAAATTATAACAGGTACAGGGTATGAGCAACCAATCTAATATCATTGCCTTTCCAGTAAATAATCATTCAAATTCCTCGGCATTATCGCAGCAAGCTCCTGAAATTTTACCTCCTCAATTAGTTAGCTTAAAAAAGGTTGACTCGGAATCTGGGCAACAGGAGAAGAAGCGAGACAAGCATTCTTACGGGAGTGTCGGAGCTAATTTCAATGCCGCCAAACCTCACTACAGCTTAGGTAAGGCTTTGGCTAAAAAGGGGGAGTACGAAAAAGCTATTTATTCCTATCGTAAAGCCTTAGATATAGACTCTAGTTCAGCAGAAATTTATCAGAGTTTAGGGGATACTCTGGTTAAAACTGGTGAGTTGGATGAAGCAGTAATAGTTTATCATAAAGCTATCGAACTTCAGCCTAGTTTGTGGGAAGTCCACCATAATTTAGGGGATATTTGGCATGGACAAGAAAAGTTAGATGAGGCGGTTGCGGCATATCGTCTGGCTATTAAGTTGAATCCTGATTTCTCTTGGTCGCACAATAATTTAGGGGATAGTCTGATTAAGCAGGAGAAATGGGAGGCGGCGACCCAAGCGTATAGAAGTGCGATCGAGCTAAATCCTGACTTCCATTGGTCTCACTATAATTTGGGCGAAGCTTTGGTGGAGTTGGAGAGGTGGGAGGAGGCTATCGGGGCTTATCGAAGGGCGATCGAGTTAAATTCGGAACTGCCTTGCGTGTATGAAAAGTTGGGGGATGCTCTGCGAAATCACAACCCATTATCTGCGAAGGAAGCTATTAGTTATTACAATCAAGCTATTCAAGAAAATCCAGATAATATCAAGCTCTATCACAAGGCTCTGGAGGTGAACCCAAAAGAGCCGAAGCTCTATTTGGGTTTGGGTAATGCTTTGATTAAACAAGGACAAAGGGATGGAGCGATCGTATTTTATCAAATGGCGCTGCAACTTAACCCTGGTGACTTTGAAATTTATTTGCAGCTATGGAAAGCCATGCTCCAGATTAATGATGGCTTTGAAGATGTCGCTGTACAGTCGCAAGCGGATTTGATTGATTTTTGTGGAGAACAGAAGGTTGATAATAAATCTTCACAAATTCCCTTGTCATTTAAATTCTCGCCTGTCTCAAAATCTACAGGCGATCGAGTGGATATTGTTCTCTGCGTTCACAATGCTTTCGAGGATGTAAAAGAGTGTCTGAATTCGATTAAACTACACACAAAAGTTGACTATCGCTTGCTGATTGTAGATGACGGTTCTCAAGCAGAAACTAGAGACTTTCTTAAGTCGTGGGTTCAAGAGGATTCTGTAGCCATTTTGTTTAGAAATGAGACTGCTCGCGGTTATACCAAAGCAGCTAACATTGGTCTGCGCGCCAGCAAGGGTGACTACATTATTTTATTAAACAGTGACACAATTGTTACTCCTGGGTGGCTTGAAAAATTAATTGAATGTGCTAATTCTCAAAAAAATATTGGCATAGTTGGACCTCTGTCAAATTGTGCATCTTGGCAATCTATTCCGGAAATATTTGACAAAAACGGTGGCTGGATGATTAACAATATTCCTGAAGGATACTCCCTGGAAACTCTGAGCGATCTAGTGGCTAATGTTTCCGACAAAGCATTTCCTTGTGTGAATTTTGTTAATGGCTTTTGCTACATGATTAAGAGAGCAGTAATAGATGCCATAGGTTGGCTGGATGAAGAAAGCTTTCCCTACGGTTATGGAGAAGAGAATGATTTTTCAATTCGAGCTCGCAAAGCTGGGTTCAAACTCGCAATTGCCGATCATGCCTACGTCTATCACTCTAAATCTAAAAGTTTCGGACACGAACGCCGTCAAGAGCTTTCTAAACAAGGTTCGGCAGCCTTCAAATCCAAGCATCCTGATATTAATGTCAAAGCTTTGACTGAGGAAATTAAAAATAATCAAGCTCTCGAACGTTTGCGTCTTAAACTACGCGAACATATCGTACCCCTGGAACTCAATACTAATAATTGGCGCTAAAAATAAGATCGAATAGAGGTTTGTATATGTCAACAAAAACTAACCAAGAAACGGCTGAAACAAATTTCCAAACAGGCAAAAAGTTGGCAGGGGAAGGTAAACTAGACGAGGCGATCGCTATCTACCGTCAAGCTATTGAACTCAACCCCAATAACTCTGAGTTTCACCGCAGTTTGGGGGAGGTTTTGCAACGAGTGGGGCAACACGAAGAAGCGATCGCCTGTTATCGTCAAACAATAGAGTTGCAACCGAATTTTTCTAAGGCTTACCATAACCTAGGAAATGCCCTGGGCCAACTCAAACAATGGCCCGAAGCGATCGCCTCTTATCGTCAGGCACTCGAACTTAATCCTAATTTTCCTACTGCTTGCTATCGTTTAGCCGAAGCTCTAAAACAGTTTGGAGAAACTGAAGAAGCGATCGCCGCCTACCGTCAAGCTATTGAACTCAACCCAAATAACCCTGACTGTCACCACAGTTTAGGGGAACTTTGCCAACAACAAGGAAAATATGAGGATGCGATCGCATCTTACCGTCAAGCTATTGAGCTGCAACCAAAGCTTTTTAAAGCTCACCATAACTTAGGAAATATCCTCCTACAAGTTAAAAAATTGCCTGAAGCGATCGCCTGTTATTGTCGAGCGATCGAACTTAACCCAAATAATCCTGAGTTACACTTCAGCTTAGGAGATCTGTGGCAACAACAAGAAAAACATGAAGAGGCGATCGCTTGCTATCGTCAAACAATTAAGCTGCAACCCAACTTTTTTAAAGCTTATCATAACTTAGGAAATTCCCTTGGTCAACTCAAGCAATTCGCGGAAGCGATCGCCTCTTATCGTCAAGCAATTGAGCTGCAACCTAAGTTTTTTAAAGCTCACAATAACTTAGGAAATATCTTGGGCCAACTCAAAAAGTGGCCCGAAGCGATCGCCTCTTATCGTCAGGCGATCGAACTTAACCCCAATTTCCCTACCGCCTATTATCGTTTAGGTGAAGCTCTGGAACAACAAGGACTAATAGAAGAGGCGATTGCAACCTACCGTCAAGCTCTTGAACTTAACCCAAATAACCCTGAGTGTCACCACAGTTTAGGGGAACTTTGGCGGCAACAAGGGAAATATGAGGATGCGATCGCATCTTACCGTCAAGCAATTGAGCTGCAACCGGATTTTTCTAAAGCTCACCATCACTTAGGAAATGCCCTCGGTCAACTCAAGCAATGGAAGGAAGCGAGCGACTCTTACCGTAGGGCGATCGAACTCAACCCCAATTTCCCTACCGCCTACTATCGTTTAGGCGAAGCTCTCCAACAACTGGAACATACAGAAGAGGCGATCGCTGCCTACCGTCAAGCTATTGAAATCCAACCCGATTTTTCTGCCAAACTTTACCACAATTTAGGAGAACTTATCAGCCAAAAACAGCAGTGGGAAGAGGCAATTAGCTGTTATCGTCAAGCGTTTGAGCTTGACCCCAACTTTTCTCCAGCTTATTACAAATTAAAGGAAGCCTTAGCCCAGAATGGTCAGCTATATAGAGATAAATCTATTCCCTATTATCAGCCTACTATCAAGTTAAATGTCAATGATGAATTCCCCAAACTTTTATTTATTCTCCCCGTCAAAGGCGGTGGAGGTGGCGCTCATTCAGTCGTGCAAGAAGCCTTAGCACTTTATCGCTGCGGCATCCCTGTCAAAATAGCTGTCAATCAATCTAACTTTAGTGACTTTTTAAATAGTTACACAACCGAAATTCCCGAGATCGGTCAAATTGCTATCTCTTATCAAACTTTAACAGACCTAAAAAACTTAGCTAAAAATTTCTCTGTTGTCTGTGCAACGACTTATAGCTCAGTAAAAATGCTGGAAATGCTAGTCAGAGAAAATCACCAGATTTTGCCGGCTTACTATATACAAGATTACGAACCCTTATTTTCTTGTATAGATACCCCTGAGTGGGAAGAAGCACGAGAATCCTATACACTGATTCCCCATGCTGTCCGGTTTGCCAAAACCAACTGGTTGTGTCATATTGTCGATCGCAATCATGCCGTTAATGTCCACAAAGTTCAAGCCAGCATCGATCATCAAGTTTACTACCCTCATTTGAAGAGTGAAAACTCTCGTATAGAGATTTCTATGATGGTAAGATTCACCACAGCCCGACGCGCTCCCCGTCGGACATTAGCTGTCGCTAAAATTTTATCAGAATTGTTTCCAAATCAAGTGCATTTTACCATCTTTGGCTCTGACCAGAGTCTGATTGAATCTGCTGGGATACCGATTCCAAAAAATACTACGATCTTTCCTCATCTGAGTCGCTCCGAAGTGGCTGCCCTGCTGCGGAACTCAGATATATTTCTAGATCTTTCTGATTTCCAGGCTTTTGGGCGTACAGCTATAGAAGCAATGGCTTCTGGCTGCATTCCAGTTGTTCCGGATAAAGGAGGAACGGATGAATTTGCTATCCCGGATTTTAACTCTGTCGTCGTTGACACAACGTCGATTGAGGATTGCATCAAGGGTATTGGCAAACTGATCCAAGCCGATCGCAATGTGTTATTGCAGCTCAAGTTAAATGCTATTGAAACAGCAGCAAAATATTCACCCAAACGTGCTGCTCTGAGCATTTACAATCTTTTCTACAGTCAGCTACTTCAACTGGCGTCATAGCAAATAATATGAAATATGCCGGAACCTGACTCGGTTCAAGAGTATAGACAGAAAAGAGAGGGATTGCTAGCTCATGTTTTCACATAATTACATGATAATTTAGGAGTTAAAAACCTTGCAGACGTTACACACCAAGCAAAGCTCAAAAGATTTAATATCCGAAACAAATCACGAGCATAAGCAGATTCGAGTTTTAATTATAGACGGTGGCAGACATCGAATTTATTCAGGATATGGTCATGTAGCCCAGAGTTTGGCTATAGCGCTTGCGCGCAACCCACGATTTCAAGTTCAGATTCTTGACAACAATAAACAATGGGAGTATGAAGGTATTTATCAAGAAGAACTAAAATCGATAGATTGTGCTACAAATTTAGATAATTGCGATTTAATTTTACAAATAGGACCTCCTCAAAGCTTCAAAAAATACCAAAAACCATGTATGTTTTTTACTCTTTGCGATCAGTCCGACTTGGACAAGCAAGACATCAAAGCAATGAAAGAAGTTGATGCTATTATTACTGCCTCTAGTAGTGGATTAGCTGTCTTCAAAAAATATTTTTCTAAAGTTTACGTTACCCCTTTACCAGTCGATTCTCAAATATTCAAACCAGTATTAAGATGGCGATCTGAAGGATCAGAGTGTTTTAGTTTTATATTTGTAGGAAGCTTCAGTTTTAGAAAGGGAGTTGATTTACTTGTTGAGGCATTTTTTAAAGAGTTTTCCTGGGAAGAAGTAAACTTACATCTCCACTGTCCGGGGGATAAAGCTGATGAAATTGGTAACTTCTTAATTAAGAAAAGCCAAGAACACAAGAAGCCTCCTATGTGTTCATTTAGTACCAAATCTCTTCATCCAGCATGGGTGAATCGATTTTATAATAGAGCCGACGCCTTTGTTTCTTTCACGCGAGGAGAAGGTTGGGGTTTACCTATAGCGGAAGCAATGCTGTGTGGCTTGCCAGTCATTGCTCCCTTATCCACGTCCATGCTTGATTACTTAACAAATGATGTGGCATTTTGCCTGCCAACAAAAGAAAAGTTAGTTTCAGAGATTTCCGCTCCTTTTGGTCAGAACTTTAAAGCTTCCCATAGTGGAAGTTACTACGAAATTGATTTGGAGGAAGCTAAAAAATGTTTGAGATATGTCTGGTCTAACAAGGATCGGGCAACCGAGATTGGAAAGAAAGGTCGCGCTCACATGAACGAAAACTTTTCATTTGAGCGATTTTCTAATTGTTTGCATGAAGCAATTGTAGATTTTACGAATAGTATTGCCACTTACGTCTAGTAAGGTACGCATTGCACACCTACCGATAGAGTCGGGAGGATAAGTCCTAATTCTTTCCAGTTTAGTTGAAAAACTGATAACCGTAGCTATAAAATTTTGAGGTGTCACCGTGAATGCACAAGATAATTCGTTAATTTTCCCGCTAGCCGACGATAAAAGCCCCAAAAAACTGGAAATTGGTGCTGGTTCTAAGCCCCGACCAGGCTACATCCATCACGATATTCGTCCTCTAGATGATATCGAAATAGTCTGCGATGCCAAAAAATTTCCCGAAGAAATTTACGAGCAATTTGATGAAGTTTTTGCTTCCCATATTCTGGAACATTTCAACCGATTTGAAGTAAAAAATGTACTGAAAGAATGGAGTAAATTAGTGCGTCTGGGAGGCCTTATTGATATTGTTGTTCCTGATGTTCGGGAGATGTGTCAGCAACTTGTTGAAGGTCATATTGATTTAGAGTTTTTCAACTATCTAATGTTTGGCGGTAATGATTATGAGTACAATGTTCATAAATATGGATTCGATGCCGCCCTTCTTGGAAATATGCTCGAGCAACTAGGATTTGAAATTATTAGCTCGAAGAGCGGCCCTAAGTGGGAAGAAAGAAAGCGGGATAGATACTGTCCTATGGTCAGATTGGTAGCCAAAAAGGTACGTCGCTAATCCTGCAATAACAGACGTAAAATAGCCGATTTTAGATACAAGACTAGCTAAAAATTTGAAAAAACTACGAGGATAAGCCCATGAATATTGACAGCCAAAACCTAGTGGATTCACCTGTAGACATGGAATTATTTAATTTTGCAGGTCATACTCTCAAATACTTTTACCACAGAGGAAATTGTGGCTTTCCTCCAGAACCCAGAACTGAGAGGACGGTAGAGATATCTATTGTAGAGAAGTGGCTTTCTTTGGCTGGTGAAAATGTTTGGGAAATAGGAGCTGTTTCTTGTAATTACTGGAGACCTATTCGAGTAGAAAAAATTATTGACCCTTACGACAAACATCCCAGCGTAACTGATAAACTGTCAATAATGAATGTGGACTTGAAGGGGAGAAAAATTTTGTCGATTTCCACAATTGAACATATTGGTAAATTCCCTCAACCCGGAAATGAAGAAACACCTGATACTGTTCTTAAAGCTTTGGATAAAATTTTTGATGAATCTCCTTGCTTTTTTATAACTTATCCGCCAATGTATAACTTGATTCTTGATAATCGAGTGTTTAATGGCAGTTTACCAGAAGATGTCAAAATCCGATTTATAGTTCGCCAACCCGACCAAACTTGGCAACAAGTATTCACTCCTGAAGAAGCAAAACGACCCTATGGAAAAACCCGCAGATCTGATGGAAGCAGTGCGGGATCTGATGCTATTGTTATTTTAGAAAGGGGGAATTTATTATAATTAAAAACCGCTTCCAGACCATTGCAATAAAATTTACTAATTGTTCACAAGGAGTACAACATGGGTCTGCGACGTCAAAAACCATTATCCCCCTCTCAAAAACCCATAGTGTCCTCCCCAAAACCATTAGGGTTATCCGATCCATATCAATTCAAAGGTTTGGGAGCCACTCCTTTTACTAAAAGAGATATTAAGTGGACGCCATTAACAGCAATACTTGCTGCTATTTTTGTAGGTGGCCCTTATGTTGTGGCAATTGTGTGGACTGTTTCCTCTGGTTTAAATTTCTTGGCAGGTATACTGGTAGTAGCTGTTATAGTGATTGCAATACTATTTTCTTTGATTTTTTATTTAACTAGATTATGACTGGAACTCATGCTAAATCTAGTGAAAATCTTGAGTCGATGAAACGCAGATGACTGACATTGCCATCTGCGTTCATCTGCGGTTAAACTCAAATCTCTAATTACCCCGAAACTCAGACTTAGCAGTCGATTTTAGAGAATTAGTCGCATCCGCCAAATTCTGTGCGATCGCCTATTGCGCGTCCATAAACACGCCAGCCTTATTGTGTCCGGGCATTCCCGAAATCGAGTCGCCCGGATGGGTACCCGCCCCCGTGAGATACAAGCCCTCGATCGGCGTTTTGTAATTACCCAATTCCGGTAAAGGGCTGCAAAAAATCATCTGATCCAGCGTCAGGTCAACGTGGTAATAATTTCCCTTCCAAACACCCAAACGCTATCCCAATTCTGCCGGGCTTTCCACCCCGCAGCCAATAAAGGATTACAGAATATTTTCTGTTACCAGCGATCGCCCTGTTGAAAAATTCGATGCTACTGTCCGGATTGGGATCGAATTCTCAGAAAGCTTAATTGGTAGATGCACCCTGATTAATTAACTCCCGACCACTTTTGGTTTGGGGTTTTTTTTGTCGATCGCACCCTTAGCCACACATTCTCCAAAATTCTGCGAAAGAGTCCTGAAAGAGGTGCTGTGAGACCGGAGATTAAATTAGTAGATGCACCCTGATTAATTAACTCCCGACCAATTTTGGCCGGGTTTTTTTTTTGAGCGCACGCCCTCGCCACAAATTATCCAAAATTCTCCCTACGTGTCCTGAAAGAGGTGGTTTGAGACGGAAGACTAAATTAGTAGATGCACCCTGATAATTAACTCCCGACCACTTTTGGTCTGGGGTTTTTTTTTGCGGTATCGACGGTGATGCTGAAATAGTTTGAGGTTGTCCGGATTGCGATGGAATTCTTAGGAAGCTTAATTGGTAGATGCACCCTGATTAATTAACTCCCCGCCAATTTTGGTTTGGGGTTTTTTTTTGCGGTATCGACGGTGATGCTGAAATAGTTTGAGGTTGTCCGGATTGCGATGGAATTCTTAGGAAGCTTAATTGGTAGATGCACCCTGATTAATTAACTCCCCGCCAATTTTGGTTTGGGGTTTTTTTTTTGCGGTATCGACGGTGATGCTGAAGAAAGTTTGAGGTTGTCCGGATGGCGCTCGAATTCTCAGGAAGCTTAATTGGTAGATGCACCCTGATTAATTAACTCCCCGCCAATTCTGGTTTGGGGTTTTTTTTTGCCGAGTACACCCCAAACCACGAATTTCCCCAAATTTTCCCAAACTGTCCGGAACAGGTACACCTCGAACCGGAGACTAAATTAGTAGATGCACCCTGATTAATTAACTCCCGACCAATTTTGGCCGGGTTTTTTTTGGCGTATTACAGCCAAAATCGCTAATTCTCGAAAATTTTCCCAAACTGTCCGGAACAGGTGCACCTCGAACCGGAGACTAAATTAGTAGATGCACCCTGATTAATTAACTCCCGACCAATTTTGGCCGGGTTTTTTTTTTCGGTTGGAGGCTGATGCTGAAAAAGTTTGAGCTAAGTGTCCGGATAGCGCTCGAATTCTCAGGAAGCTTAGTTGGTAGATGCACCCTGATTAATTAATTCCCGACCACTTTTGGTTTGGGTTTTTTTTTGAGCGATCGCAGGCTAAGCCACAAATTCTCGCCAATTCTGCCACACTGTCCTGAAAGAGGTGCTGTGAGGCGGGATATTAAATTAGTAGATGCACCCTGATTAATTAACTCCCGACCAATTTTGGTTTGGGGTTTTTTTTTGAGCGATCGCAAGCTGAGCCACAAATTATAGGAAATTCAGCCAAAGTGTCCTGAAAGAGGTGATATGAGGCGGGAGATTAAATTAGTAGATGCACCCTGATTAATAAACCCCAGCCAATTTTGGCCGGGGTTTTTTTTGCTCGAAAGCTGGATTAGTCGATCGA
>Ga0247774_1002054_pt1 | contig 10046 bp, 12 predicted proteins | sample UWRJL001104B6_FD_179933 | JGI IMG/M metagenome (GOLD analysis project Ga0247774, IMG submission 179933) | Plant litter microbial communities from Arlington Agricultural Research Station in Wisconsin, United States - UWRJ-L001-104B-6 | ecosystem: Environmental > Terrestrial > Plant litter >... | reverse complement strand
GGTGTGCGTGGCGAATTATTGAACAAGAAAAAGGTTGATACTACGACAGTTCGTGGTTCGGCGAGCTCACTGGGGAACACCACAGACGAAGTACTATCCCGCCATTCCCGCCTCGTGACAAGTTTCCCCCGAAGCAGCCGATGCGCGTTTCTACCGCACACAACACGCTGCACTGCCTGCCAAATCTCTGTCGCAATCCAGCGCTTGCGACGGCCTATCCCATTTCCCTTCCTTCTTCTTTTAGGGTTAAGCGAGGGAACGGAAAAAAGGTGTGGCGTTTAGGGGCCCGGACTTTGCGGAGGGAAGAGCGATTGGGGGGAACGCAAATGTGACGATGTGATTGTGATAGTAGTAACGGCATAAACAAGGAGGGACGGACTCGGTTTGTTGAGCCAGTTTGAACGGGGAATCAATGTAGCGACACCTGCGAAAAGTTCCGGTTCTTGTGTGCTGATGCTTGGATCAGAAAGCGTGAGATTCGTGAAGACTTGTTGAGAAACTAGTCAAACCTGGGCCTCGGGAAAGGATACGTGAATGGGAAGACGGTCCTCGCTTTATGAATGGAGACTGGATGTAGAGCGGTTTCCCGGAGGTTGTAATGTAGATTGAATTGATGTTACCCTCTATGCGGGTGTTTTATTTTTTAGGCTGTTGCGTGCCTTCGCTTCAGCTCCGGTCTTGATCAACGAATCGGCCGAGATGACAGGACGGCCGACTTGAGGCGGGCATGGACGAGGCTTTCTGCCCTGGGCTGGTCTTCGCCTCAGACAACTTGGGCACAAACCCCTCGAACCTAGCTGAAGATCCTCGAAGTGGCAAGCCGCACACTTGAAATGCACCAATTGAGGATGACCTCTTTTGACAAAGGACGCCCATCACTGAAGAATTTCAGATGATGGCTCCAATAGTTCAAACACGCTAGGTCTCCTGATCGGGCCGTCACAGGCCCGGGACCGTAGGGTCGACAATCTGAGCCTCAACCTCGTTGTGGCTGCTAATTTCTTACCCGGTTGCATCTTCCTTCGCCGTCTTCCGCAGTGGGCCCGAACAGCAGACACCGAGGGAGGGTGATAACAGGAAGGACCTGGCTTGCTCGATCAAGGCCGGACCTTATCACCACCATCCAATCGTGGCCGCGGCCGTGTCAGTCCTGCCGCTCATTTGCCACCGGCCACAGACACCGGCCGTGGCCCGGTAGCTCTCGGCTCTACGGGCGGAGTGGAAATAAAGCCACGAGGAAGCACACAGAAAACTTGAGCGACAGTATTGGTTAATGTAGTGGCACCATTTATAGAATCGGAGTGAATACTTGCTGAGGAAGGTAAAGTCGGCAATGAAATAGAATCAAAAGAGCACGACTTTATGTGGTCATACCGTAGATTGGAGGACAGCCATTTCGTATGGCAGCGAATGACCTTGAGGAGAATGATTTGAAAGTTCGGGATTGTCGCAAGCTTGGCAAAAAGTCCACCGATAGTTACCATGCGATGCAGGTTCCAATGCCGACAAGCGGGCGGTGATGAATAATGAAGGTGTGGTATGGAAGGTGAGGTCCTCGGACGGGTATCCTACCCGGTGAAACCCGCCGAATAACTGAGACTCTTCAAGGTGTGTGGGAGTGAGCGTGCGCGCATGGCTGTCGATAAAATCCTATGAGGTGTATGGACATGTTGGGGCCTTGAATCGCGCCTGTGGAAGTGACCGCCGCACCCTGTGAGCTAACATCGAAATCGAACTGGAAAGAGGTGGCGTTCTCAGCTTGCGCGCTGTCCACGAGGCCGAAATAACCGCAGCCGACATGAGAGTCAAGGGAAAAAGAGCTTGCGGAATCGTGGCTTCTTGAACCATCAGCTGCGGGGTTGGGGAAGGTGTAGCAAAAGTTGGCTAAGAGGGGGGGGAGCTCTGATGCCAATTCGTTCAACTAGCGACTAAAAGCGGAAATTGAGAAGGAAAAGAAATGCTAGATGAGAGACACGAAGAGAGAAAGAATGTTGGAAAAAGAGACGGTGAGACACGGCTGTTCCATCGCGCATTGCCAGGTCACACGCGCGAGGGGAGGCCTGTAGTGCTTGTGCAAAATGAGAAGATTTCAGCGGTGTCGTGGGGGAATTCGTGTGTAAGTGGATATTAATTAGCTCGGTCTCCGCCCAGCTTCGTCACGGACTTGAAGATAGGAATTTTGGTCACAAGTTGTGACGAGTATGCGCTAATTCCTTTCCTTCACTTCAGCACTCGCCTTAGTGTCCCGATGTCTGAGAATCCGTCGAAATTAGAAAAGGTTCATGGACTCGTTCTTCGAAAGTTGCGGGTTTTGGCCACACACCCAGTTCGAATATCAGGCACATGAAAAGCGGGGTTGATGGTTCTACCTTCGGAGCCAACATAAAGAGGCACTGGTGCGTCTTCAAGATGCGTGCGCTGGCTGTCGGAGTCGTTGCATGTTGGCAGATGCGGAGGCAAATTGCAAGGATTAGACCGAAGGTTGGAGAATCGAGTTCGTGATTGCCGGATGACAACGAAAAGAGGCTAATCTACCTGTGGCCATTCCCTTGCTCTCTTGCCAATGCATGGAAAGCTGAGAGGCTGGACCGGGTTCGAGCTGCGCGTGAAAGGCGTCACTTTTAATTTCCTCCGTCTACAGAGGTAGAAGCCAGGTCCTAGGCTGGTGACTATTCTCGTATTGCTGATGGCAGGACAAGAAAACTATTCATGAGATAGGCCCAAAGTTGGAACCACCATTCCATCATCCATGACGTCCATGGAGCACGGCCAGCCACGCCATGTGGTAGAATTAAGCGATTACTCTGTTAGGCTGGAGGTGAAGGGATCTTAGGATATCACATCGTGATTATCAATCTTCGACACAAAGCAGATGGCAGGGGCTTACCTGTAATTATCATGAAAAGTATCATCCTTGACTGCGCAAGGTCAATGCACATCGGGAGTAGTTGCTTGGCTTTTGCGCGGACCTTGGCAAGGTTCGGCCCATATACTATGGCATTCTCGACCTGGAAAGCACAAAAGACCAAAGCGTAGAAGCACGTTCGCTTGTCAAATCCTTGTTAGCTGAGACAGCAGATTGCCCATCCTGACTTGCGATATGTACAAATCTGCAACAAGCGAAGACCAGACAGATGGTGGAGAGCCTTGCATGAAGCTCCAACTTGCCGGTACCCTGTCGAGTATATGGATACTTTCACAGCACTCAAGCATGCATGCCCACTCAAGAGTGTGATTGCGGTGCAAAATGAGATGTGACAAGTAAGTGATCTCAATCTCGACAGGTGCATGCAGTTGCACCTTCAGCAACATCTAAGGTTGCTGGTGCCAAGCTTTTCTCCTACTGATCGAGCAGCCGCAATAGTACCGTTGGCTATTGATTCTTTTCTCTCCGGCCCATGATGAATGAGATCCTGGTAAATCTCGCTAGAGATTAAACTGATGCTGAAGGCTGCCTCGGCAGCTTTTCGTTAAAAGAAAATACCGCAGAAGGAAGCTGGATTGCCGGGTCAAGTCGCGGCTGGAAGTGTTGGCATTGGCGAGTATTGCAAACTTTTTGCTGATGGATGTAAAATGTACAGGTACGAAAGAAGAGGAGCGGGACCGAGCCAGGGCACGGACGGCGCCGCCGCGGGGATGAAAGATGAAGGCAATAAAAGCTCCGCAGGCGTTGTAGATCTGCTTGTCTGTGGCTGCGGGCAACTTCTGTACGATCAGGCACTTACGTCTAGCAGCTGCCATCGTGCAAGCCTTCACGAGTGACCTATCCGTATATCGAGATGACCCTGGTTAGGGCAAGGGCACTCGCAACCCCGGGTCTTCCTCTTCAATGTTTTCTCGTAAAACCAGCCATATATTATTGTAATCTAGCCGTAGAAGAGGAAGCAAAAAGTCATAGCTACACACGCCGCCGCACATGTCCAAAAAAAAAAAAAACACCATCCGGAGTCTGGTGCGTGAACTCGAGTTTTCAAAATGTTGGCTTGCAAGGGTTATGGCGTGGGAGGAGCAACCTGGCTGCAACGCAAGCGGGCCAGGGTGGCGGGGTCTAGCCAAGGCCGGCCAGACTTACCGGCCCATGGCACGGAAGGGAAGTGGAGAGAGTGTGGGATGGGGGAATTGGCGATATGCAAGTTGGCAAGCACCGAGGACAAAGCGAAGGGTTATTGATGGAGTGTGGGTTGGCATGGTGGGTGGCATCATATGTCTTCGTACCTGACCGACTCTTCCGCATGTGTCGGAATTATCTGGGTAATGGAAGGTGTGATTAGATTAGCTGGAAAAGGTGGTGGCTGAAGTCAATTGATGAGTCTGAGAATTATCTCAGGGACACCACGAGTTTCTCCGTCCAACATTGTGGTTATCTGATAACCAGCCTAGCCGGCTTCGAATCGGTGCCGAAGGCGGCGGCAGGGTGAAGCGGAGGATAGAAACATTCCGCACGCCCATGTCTTTCGTCTCTCAAGGCTCGGACCGGCAATTCCGGTGAATACTATCAAGAATTCAAGATGGTGGTGAAAAAGCTCCTTCCGGGATTTGGAGCTAGGGAAGGAAAGAAGCTCTATCCCGAGAGCTTATCCGTGAGGAAGGAGCTGGCTTCGTTTATCGGCTGCTTAGGTAGGTACGAGTTATCGATACCTAACCGGCTTGGGAGTTAGCAGCTTCCCGTGAAGACCCATGCTCCCTACGGGTAGAATGCAGCTACGGCCGAGGCTTGCCGTCCTCGCCAGGTCATGCAAAACCGCAAATCAACCGCTCCTCGCCGCAGGTTTGCATCTCGTCACTATTGGGGGGCCCTAGCTCGCCGTCGTGCTTTCGTTTCGAGCATGTATTAAATTAGGGATTCAAGTAGCAATTGTGTTCAGTATGGTGGCGGCGGATCAACGCGATTGAGCCTTGAGTGGCTGAAGGTCCGATGAGCTTGGAAAAACTGCAACGAAAAATTGGAGCTAGGGGATCTACGCTGGTCGCGATCTTTCATGCATGCGAAGCGGCGGGAAGTTCGTCAACGATCAGAGCTCGGTCCCGCACTGACAGCACATCAACCGCGATTGATGACATCCCGGCACCGGGCAGGCGAGCGAGCGGGCGAGCGGGCGACATGGGGCTAACGGTTGTGACCAGGGTCGACTTGCGGCCATCAAATACACATGTGCGCAAGCCTGTGGCAAGCCTATCCTTCTCTCCTGTTTTAGCGGGTCAGATTTCACAGGTGTCGTAGGTACCGATACTCCGCAAATTCGACCTCGGATTGTACCGTTACTATCACCATCACATGGCACCGTAGCAACGGCTTCAAGTTTTTTGAAGGAAGATATCGAATACTATAGACGGCAAGCAAATCAACCATCGCGATTGATGAGGTCTCCGGGCTTTCGGTTCAATGTTGATCGAGAAGCGACGGTTAGTCATGCGGCGACAAGCCTCGGAACCGGAAGGCGACGGGTCGAGAAACCTCCATCGGAGGTCAAAATTGGATCTCTAGCATCCAATTGGTGTTCCTGGTATCTGCCCTGGTGGTATGACAACAGCATACGAGACGTAAGGTACAGAGAGGAGTTGATGTGGTAGGTCGATCGAGTCGAGGCACAACTTTATCTGATGTGGCAGCCGACAGATAAGACGGCCTATTGCCTGAGTGTCTAATTGAGCTTCGACAGATTGCTACATCGGGTGCGTGTGCGAGGTATGTCGGTACGTACTTTGAGTATTTCCTATCGCTGGTGGGGAAGTTTGAGGAATGCCTGAATGTCGAACCGTGAAGGAATTCACATGCATCGTTGATGCCATTCTTCACATGGTTTCTCGCTTTGGTTGAGGAACACATTGGCTATGGTCATTCTTATGCCGAGTCCTGGTCCATGCTACGCAGCTATATATGCTCGCATATGCGAGCATACTTGAAAGGCGACGAATGGAAGCGAAAAAGGTTGGCGTGACGCGACATCTTTCCTTGACTTCAACTGCTCCATCTCCATCTTGGCAATCTGGATGCCTAAGGGTGCTAGCATCCCAGATCTCTTTCAGGTACAACGATGCTGCGCGGCATCTCGAAGGTTTCACGTGTGTTATGGTCTTCCATTGGGTGCCCTCGGTGGAATGCAAACGTCCCAGTGTTTGAACGATCTAACACCTGCGGCCCCGCGAGCCACATTCTCAAACATGGGAGGTTGGAATTGGATATTAGAGGTTGGGCTTTTAGGGCGTTTAAATGGCGTTCCCCTGAAGCACCAACGAGGGGGCAAATGAAAGGCAATAGATCGGGGGCTGCGAAGTCCCAGCTGCACGACCGTTGGCCTTGGTCAAGGCGAGAGCCTTCGAGTGCTTCGACCCTATCAAGCAAAGTAACGAATTTCGAGCAGCATGACTATGACGACATTAAACATGGGTCACATGAAAACCCTCAAAGACAGAAGAAGAGCAAGCCAAATCTAACAAGCATCGGATTTCAGATTTCACGGTTCCATGTTCCATGTTGCAACACTAGGCTGTCTCTTGTCATTCCTGGTTCGGGTTGACGGACTCGATTTTGTTATTGGCTACATCCGTGAAGTTTCTAAGATATCAAACAAAGGATCCATCATCTATAACGGTGAATGATAATATGACATCTATCTGATACGCGCTGAGATTTTTAAGGTGCCGCCGGACTCACATGCTGCACTTTAGATGTTGGTTGGACCCCAACACGGATATTGATGAAGCCGCCACGTTGGGGTCGGGAACCCACAAGAAGGAGGCTTCCGCACATGTTGGCATCGCCTCAAACCCACAGAATACAAGCCGTCACTCGATGATGACATCCGGGGTTGAGTTGGCAATTTTGGGGCTGTTGGCGGCAGCATGGAGTGGCATGAAGAAACAACTCGGGTCCCTGGCTTTGAATCCCCCTGGAACCCGGCATGATAGCGATTCGCTGCAGGGATCGAGGGCGAATCGAGGGCGAATGCGCCGGTGACAAGATGACAGGTTCCAAGACTCAATTGATGAATTCCAAGTGTCCAATGCTGCTCAAAAACACCCGGGACCAGCGTTAGATATATCATTCTTCATTTGATATTCTCGTCGTGATATGCGCTTTCAGAAACCATGTTGACTGTGACACCTGGCACGCACGCTGAATTTGGGGGTAAAGGTGGGAGAGATTGCTGGAGCTGAAAGCGTGGTCTTCGGCTGAAGTGTACCTGGTACTTCGGCAACATGGCGTCCGAGGCGAATCCGTCGACAAGGGCTTGGACTGCTTTGTGCCCAGTCGAGTCCTGGATACCTCGGGATTGGAGATTTGCACTCTCTCCCAACCACCCCCGCCATTTTGCCATTGGTTGGCCGTTTGCCCCGCCATCAAACCCGACATGGAGCGTTGCCTTTCTCAAGCAAGTGGCGGCGGGAGGTTCGAGCGGGTCCTTTTAAAAGTATCGAGAAGAGCGGTTAGCATCCCTGTCTTCGAAGTGACCAGCCATTCCATTGGTCGGAGCTTGCATGGCGCGCAGCCAATCCGGCGCGGGATGGCCCTTGCCCGGCGCTTCGGACGACCGCATTCGAGGACAAGCTCTTTTCTCGATGCCCAACCACACGAGTCGAATTTTCTCGCTGTCTTCGCCTCGGCGTCGTCACGTACTTGAGGAGTTTAGGGGCTGCCTAGTTTTTGATGGCGAGGCTTCACCCTCAGACAGAGGAAGTTAGAAAGGATCTGCTATGCCGCGCCACAGTGTCAATGGCGCAAATTGCCAAGAGGGAAACGCGAAATCTGAGCGTGACGGCCGGGCGACGGGGCCCTGAGGCGCAAACCGCAGCCCAGCAATTGAAATCGGGCGGGGGACGCGAGCTTCAATACTGCCCGCAGAGCCGTGGCATGGCAATATGGGAAGGAGAGTGGGGATCACAGCAGCGGCTCTGTAAGGTACAATGTACGGATTTCGGCAGGGTCTTGGAGAGCGCTGGAAGGACGCCCACACTCCACTCACGCCAGCGCAGCGAAGCTCAAAGAGGGCCAGGACAGGCTGCCGTCTCCCGGGCAGTATGCCTTTGGGTTCAAGCCGGTCTTGAAGAACCAACCTTGAACCTCTTCTGGTCCGGACTCCAGGGCCCTTGCGGCGGGGAAGAACAGGCGAGCAACCAGAAGCGCGCTCGCACGACTTTGCGCTGCCTTACCTGCACATCATAGTTGGACCTTGCTTCTACGTGTATCAAATGCACAGCAGCAAATCCGCGCAGATTCTCCTACATGGCACCAAAGATGCAAAGGCAACATAAAGTTCTAAAAAAGAAGTACATGATGAGTCTGGCAGGCGCGAACATCAACTTTTCGAAACACAGGATGGCAACCCTGGCACTGGCATCGCATCGCATCGCATATCCAAAAGAGCAGAGAGACTAGCCCTGTGGGGTTCGTAGGCTAATTATGGCAATTATTGACGTGCGGTGACTGGGTAACTCTGGTCGTCACCAGGATAGGTCGAGCACCTCCTGTTCAATCATAGGTGGTGACACTTTTCGACCATGTCGAAATGGGACGTTGTCGGCACGCCGTGGCTTGACCGACGACGCTTTGCAGCGCAACCGGACCCCATGTCAGCCAGTCTGCTTGGTCCAGAGATGGAGCCGGACCACATCCGCTCAAGCATTCGAGGTACCAATTTCGCCGCTTGGGGTTGCTAATTTTACATGTATCTGGATCTTGTCCTGTGGGATGAACCACTAAGCGTCGAGCTGGGCCCGTTTAGGCGCCATGCTCCCAAAGACTTGCTCCATCATCCCCGTAACCACCCCCATGGATGCCCTGCGCCGTTACCCTAGTTCGCAAAGAACTGCCTGCACGTCTGCGCGCCTGCAACTGGCAATCTCCAAATGTCGCTGGACACGGCGAATGTAGCGGTACCCAGATTGTGAGATCCCTCTCACACCCGTCAATCACCCACACCACCAACACCCTAGTCCAGGCAAAGCGAAGCTTCCTCTTCTCTCGCATCTTTTTGTCGCTCACCAGAGCAACGCGCTCCTCTCCCTCTCTTCTCTTTTTATTTCAATTGTTCGTGGACCTACCGCAAGGCCGACCGTTTCGATTCCCCGCTCCATTCGTGTAACTCGCCAGCCTAGTAGACCATTCTTTTTTTTTTTTCCACGGCTGCTGCGAAGCAGAGCGTTCAGTGGCCTGGTCCCCAGTTCTGGCCGCAGCCGACAACGAAAGACGACATACATTGCAGACACGCATCTGCATTGCAGCAGAACAAAGACTTGGGCTCCCGTAGCAGCGGGACCAAGGCCACAAGAAAGGGGAAGGACAGCAGAAAGCAGCATATACCATCTGCAAGACAAGCGCCGGGACAAGCTGGATCCAGCCAAAGACGTTTCCCCGCCATATCGTCCCACCAAGCGCCGGAACTGCAGAGGCACTTGTCGAACGCTGCACGCTCTGCCGCTGGAGACACCCACCTCGTGCGTTTACAGCGTCTCCCGTCCCCCCTTCTTCTTGCCTTTACCACCCGACCCTTTGTAAAGCGAACGGGGCCCGTTGTCTTTGTCACCAACCCTTCTTTACGAAGGCTCCCCTCTTTTCCTTTCCTACCCTTTCGTTTTCCACCTAATAGTTTTTTGTCTTACCTCGCACGCCGTTTTGTCTCTGGCCCGCTTCCACGAAGAATTTCGAAAGAGACAAAAGTCGCATCAGCGCTTCGAGCAAGATCCTCAGCAAATTTCTTCCCGGCTTCTCACTAGCAAAGCACCCGGCCGAACCCTGACCGGTGGTGACGCCAGAGCTCAAGAGAGTAGAGAATTGCAGACCGCCGAAGACAACATACGCGATACGCCAAACGTGGACAGCCTTTTTCGACCCTGCCGGCATCCGGCATATCGGTGTTCCATGTGATGGTTGAGTTCTGAAGAATCGTCCAAGGTTTCTCGAGCAGAACGTAGCTTCCGCCATCGCGAGCCAACCGGGCAGGCAAGGGCCTTGTGCTGCCTTGGGGGGAGCTCTCTTTTCGGTTGCCGAAGCGCCCACTTCGAACGTATGTGAACCGTTGCGCAAAAAAAAAAAAAAAAGGGGCCCG
>Ga0247774_1002053_pt1 | contig 10050 bp, 14 predicted proteins | sample UWRJL001104B6_FD_179933 | JGI IMG/M metagenome (GOLD analysis project Ga0247774, IMG submission 179933) | Plant litter microbial communities from Arlington Agricultural Research Station in Wisconsin, United States - UWRJ-L001-104B-6 | ecosystem: Environmental > Terrestrial > Plant litter >... | reverse complement strand
GTCCTCCGCGCCTGCTCTGACAACCCGGGTCATGGTGACCCGACCATCCCCCCTACCGTACCTGAGCCCGATCAACCTACCGAGGGTGACAAGGAGGACGCCGAGTCCACCACACCCGAGGCCGAATCCAAGAAGTGCCGCGTCCTGAAGACTAACGCCCCGATCCGCATTCGAGGCGGTGTCGAGTACTAAGCGACAGGTTCCCGATCTTCGACAGGAGCTACCACTGGGAGATATGGATTAGGTAGTCAATGTTGAATGTGTGACCAAGCGATATGGTGACGATTTAACATTTTCACAAATCTATTGCTTGGGTGGGAAGGAACTGCGATATATCATTAATGCCGGATTTTTTCCCGGAAACGGAGAACAGAAAACAGAAAAAAAAAAGAAGAAAAAGATAGGATCCGAGAGGTCAATAAATGAGGATTCTTGCCCGTACCCAGTTAATTTCTCAAGAATTCTGTCCAGTACCCGTGACGTTTTGGCTAGCCCCAGAGTTTAACAATCGACATTTCACGTTCAAAGGCCACCGATATTGTTACCCCCCTCTCTGATGCGAAATTCGTGACCATTCTTTCCTTAGCTAAAGGCGCTAAGGTGCAAGGCAAGAGCTGAAATTCCGGTCCGAAACGCCCAAACTGGCGATCGACACCTGCCAGTTCCCAACGAGCATGCAATCGTCGCTCCCCGATTGGCGGACCCGAAAAGCCACGATGCAATATGCAGCCTCCGCGCATCGCGATTGTTGAATTATGACCATTGCGCCATATTGTGGCATTGAGCCCAATGCCCCAACACGGAAAGGTAGCCAAACTTACTCATCAATCTCCGGGCAGGACCTGAGACCTCCGAAGTCCGAACATGCTTTAAATCCCGCAATGATGAAGGCGCGGCTGCCATCGGTTACGGTGGATGCAAGCTCCGAGGAACGGTGGGGCATAAAATTTGGAAAGCGAGACAGAAGATTCTTATAAACGCCGCACGCCGAAGCTTGAATTTGGGGCGAGTCAGATATCTTCCTCTCCTTTTGACAACCATTCCGACCCCGGATTCTTGGTCGCTTTTCTTCTTTCTATTCTGCGTGTGTGTCTGTGTTTTCCAATATCCTCGTCTATCAAAAGGATTTAAATTTTGATTCCGAAAATTTCGCCATCATGACCGGCAGTGCCGCAACACCAAACCAAAGCCACCTCGAGGGCGCTTCATCAGCGCACAAGAAGAGCTTTCCCCAAGCGCAGGGCAAGTTGGCTAGCGAGCCAGCCAAGAAGTACGTAATCGTGACTTGCATGGATGCAAGGCTCGATCCGGCGGCCGCGTTTGGGATTGCGGTTGGAGATGCACATGTCATCCGAAATGTAAGTAGCAGGATTTGCAGCAGATGGAAAACAGGCCCTCTTCCAGATAGGGCGCCGCACCTGACTGACTGCTTGTGCGATTCCGACACCAGGCCGGCGGCGCCGCCCATGATGCGCTACGCAGCATCGTGATCTCGCAGCAGTTTCTCGGCACGACCGAGGTGATGGTCGTAAAGCACACGAAGTGCGGCATGGCGAAAGTGACGAACGAGGGCGTGTTTACGGCAGTGCAGAAAAGTCTTGGGTGGGTCGATGCACTGTTTGATTCTTCTCCTTGCCTGAAACTTGAAAGAACACAACTCTCGACATTGTCCCTTCCGAGAGCAGGTTGTGTATTTTCGAGAAGGAAATTATTGCTAATATCATCTCTCTCTTGGTAGGACGGAAGGCGTGTCGGAGCTGAGATCGAGAAACCTCACGGATTTTATGGGCTTCAAGGTCGCCGAGACTGCTGTCAAGGATGACGTGGCGTTCCTGGCTGGATCCAAGGCCATCTTGCTCCATACGGTTGTTAGCGGATGGATCTATGACGTGGAGACGGGAGAGACAACGCGAGTCGTTTAATTCTGGCTTCAACAAGACCGAGGCGAAGAATTATTATGCTTATTCCAACGAGTTTTCTAGAGATGGCAATGGTTGTTAGCAATACATGGTCATGACATCATAACTCGAATTCACCCCCTAATAGGACAGTTTATTCATCTAGGGTTAGGAGATAATGCTAAAGATGACCAACAAGATGGTTCGAACGTCGGATGATATCGCGGCTAAAAAGGGGTCCTTCCTTGTCTGCAATAAACAATCCTATGGGCTGCGATCCGAGATATTACTGTTATTTGTGGTTTCGGGGCGGTGACAAGTGAAAGGCGGAGCCAAGATGACGGCTTGGCGGCTGAATGCCGAGATCGTCAAGGTCCCACCTCTCTTTCTCGACATCACGCAGTGCTCGCTCATAAAGAAAAGCTTCCTCAACCGACAAATCGAAGGGATTTTCACGTATGGAATGCAATTGAATAGGAAACCACGATGCTCGGTAGACCATGGATACCAGCCCTGCCACTTCTGTTCGTCCTCGACGTCGCCCTCGCTCAAGGGCCGCGGCCCGTCTGCACAACCCCGCCATCCTCGACGCCGTCGACGCCCGCACAGGTCTGGACCATCTCAGCCTTTCGCTACGTTAATGTACCAGTCCGCACGCAAGACGGCTGGCCCTGGGCACTCGTCGACTTTACGGCCACGCGCGACTCCAATAACTCGACAGTCGGGTGCCGCGGGGGAGGGATCGAGCTGTCGTACCTGTACTGGCTCCTCGCGGGCGGGAACAAGGTTAAGGTGAATCCCAAGACGAGCATCTACGACTGCTCCAGCACGGCGGGCGGCGCCGAGAATGACGAGGTGGAGGTATCGTGGATGGGGCACTGGAATGGGAATCGGATGGTGGTAGAGTTGATGGAGGCAGTGATGTGTGATTTGACCGAGTCGGATCCCAAGGCACCTCCGTAGGTTTTATTCTTCTTTTCATTTGAGATTCACAAGGTTGGAGGAAAACCCATGAGCGTTCCTCTACTGACGAGCGAGACGTGCAGGGCGACGCAGGTTTCGACGGGGTCGGTGGAGGTGGCGGTTGTGATGTGTGACGAGGAAGACACTGCGAAGGAAGTAAATGAAGGGGACGATGGAGAGTGCGAAGTCTACACTTGGCAAAAGGTCGTAGAGATGTGGTTGAGAGATGTAATCGTACCGAATAGAGGGAGGTTTGCACCTATTATGCGGGAACGAGAGGTTCGGAGACACTTATAATTGGCGTACCTAGGACTTTATACCGAGGAGCGGGGGAAGTAAATAATAATTGGCATTTTCAACACGCAAGTCAAAGATGCATTTCCGCGATACGAGATTCTCACTAGATTCTAGTATGCTACCAGTAAAATAATAAGATAGAATCACTAGAAGGGGGTGGAACTAGGTTTTATTCTTTGGGTGTGCATTTTTTTAACAAAGTGTCGTTACCACGAGCGGCCGGCCAGAAAACAACACATGTCCAGCAGCAGAGTAATTATCGCGGGGTTGCATGGATGGGTGACAGTAAGAGCAAAGCGGGGCACTATGATCCCGAGGAGTCCGCTCCTTCGAACTCGCGGAACAACTTTAACGTCAAATAAGACAAACTCTAGGTTAGTACAGAACGCATAGGTATCGCGCATTTTCCTAAGATCATATTCGGTCAGCCTCGCGGCGACCCGTTGCGCAAAAAGCCTTGGAATCTGCTCGGAACCACCTTTCAACCCCCCAAAAAGTTCCCTCATGGAATGGCAAAGCTTTGATAAGAGAGTCGTCCATGCAGATGTTAGTTGGGTGTGTCTGAACAGAATCGCCATACCCTATGAAGTAGCGAAAGCGGATGAGGATTGAGCAGCTCTAACTCTGGAAACTGCAACCAGGAACTGCAAACGAAGAAACGGCGACAGCCGTAAAGTCTGTGCGGCAAGCAACAGCCGCTGACTACTCTACAGATTTTTGTTAGGTGACGTGGACTGTTGACTGCCGGCCTTTCGTTACCATGTATGGATACATGGTAATGGAATCCGCCACACCGTTCCAGATTTCCATTAGGCTTTTGAAGCAATCAAAGCCGACCCCGGCCCGGCAATCCTAACCTAACCTACACCTCGCGTACATGTATGGAGTACATCTGTACTATGCAGCTTATTACTGCGGGTGATTGCCATTCCTCCCGATTGGTTGATTTTCGTCGAAGGGGATTTTCGTAATGAAGAGGGGTCTCATTTGCCGGGCCGGAGTCACTGGTGTGCCCTTAAAAAAGCCGGCATAACATCCAGCAGAGTCAATAAAATATCCCAGGCCTACCCTAGACGCCTTGTGCAACTCGGGCGAAGCAGCTTCGACCATCACCGCAATGTTTTGGAAGTGCATCGTCGCGGCGGCGCTGCTGGCACAGGGTGCCGTCGCGCAGAACGTGAATGTTGGCAAGTTGCTACGATTTGCATGTTCTCAGCTCGTAATCGAGCGCATCGACCCCATCGTCAACCCTGGCGTGCTTCCATCTTCGCATACCCACCAGGTAGTTGGTGGAAATTCATTCAATGTCACGGTAGGGCCCACTCTCCATCCATAATTTTTACATGCAACTGACGGCGCATACTAACGGAGTCCAGATGGATCCCAAAACCATGGACCCATCCACCGCGTCGACCTGCACAACCTGCACTTACTCCGAGGACTTTAGCAACTATTGGACCGCCAGTCTCTACTTCAAGTCTCCTGAAAATGGCACGTACAAGCTTGTGCCGCAACGGACAAACTTCCGTGGCCTTGACGGTGAGATGCATCCACAGGGCGGCGGCATCACGGTCTATTACATGACTGCGTATGGTGGCAGTGCAGAAACGACCGCCTTCAAACCGGTAAGCCCCGTTTCCCACCAGTTTGTACTCTCGCAACTGTGCTCCTGTCTCCTCGCGAGTCTGACGTTGAATAGGGCTTCCGTATGATTGCCGGCAACCCACAGCTCCGCACCAAGAGTGGGACTTTTCGCGGCATCTGCCACCGCTGCAACGGAAATGGAGCAGGTTTCGCTCCTTGCGATTCAAGAGACACGTCCGAGTTTCCGGCCAAGGTATGCCCCGGCGGCATCAGAGCTTCAATTGTCTTCCCGTCATGTTGGGATGGGAAGAATCTCGACAGCCCCGATCACCAGAGCCACATGGCTTACTCGCCCGGTGGTGCCGTCCTTGCCAGCGCGACGTGCCCCAGTTCGCACCCCATCCGAGTCCCGCAACTCATGTACGAAATGCAATGGGATACTACGTTGTTCAACGATCCCAAGTACTTCCAGGGTGGCAAGCAGCCTTTCGTGTACAGCTTCGACGACGCGTGAGCCCTCCCTCCTTCTTGCTAGCAGCAGCTGAATAGTACGTCTAACGAAGACACTGACTTTTATGCCAGCACCGGGCACGGCCAGCACGGCGACTACTTGTTCGGTTGGAAAGGTGATGCGCTGCAGCGTGGCATGGACGCCCTTCTGGGAAGCGGCTGCGTCAACGAGGTGTGCAATGCTCTGAAATCGCAGCCTGCCAAGGACGCCGTTGCCTGCACCAAGAAGACACAGGTGGCAAGCGAAAATGTCGGCAGGGGCGGCGAATGTAAGTCCAAGCAACAGCTGCTCTCATCGCAACTAGTTTCTGACACGCACTCCATAGGGCTCACGTTACTTCCCGGTATCGCGCCAGTCACGTAGAGCGCCGCACGAGAGGATTGAGGGGAAGATGTGTCCTTATGTTTGGAATCAGGAATTGTCCAGGGCGTCGATTGGGTTCTATAATATACCGCTGTGGATGGCGTACATTGGGGGGAAGACACTCGTTTGGCTTCGTTCGATATGCTGTTATTACCATGGACTTTCAATTTGCGTTGGCCAACTGATCTGTTGGTCACGTCTGATGGTACCTTCATTCTGGTGTTTAATTAGGGACACATGAACGAGAGATGACAGCCAAAAAACATGCTAACACTCCAGAACCTGGCTTGAATTCCGCCCCACACAGTCATATTCGTATTATCTCTTGCTCACCAGACTAAGGTAGGCATCATGTTGACATCTGCAAAACGCAGTGCATCTTTGTGGTCTAATCCTTCTCGGATAAAGCAACTCAAAAATCTAGAGCAATAGGGACAGTAGAGAAATTGGATATCAACGACCTAGATGCAAAGAGCGTGGTTCTGAGTAAGCAGATCGGTCTTGTGGTTCGGCACAGCACCACTCCGTATAGGGTTAGGGTCACGCGTGAGACATGGAAATGCCCCCCGCAGTTAGATTCAACTATCAAGAGGAACAAGTCAGCACATAATACCAGTCACAGTCATCCGTATCAGCCTACCAGTTATGGGTAGGCTATAGATACGGTGGTGACACGACTGGAGTGCTGACACTGCGCAGAAGCCACAGTCTGAAAGAAGTTAGGGTTAGGTGCGACTCCGCATCACTGATATCTTCTGTAGCCTATGGCGTTACAGCGCATCTCGCTTTTGCAGCTGGACCACACATGTAGCACCATCTGACAGCGGGGACGACCCAATCTAGCAACTACCAGCGTCCAATTACAGTGAACGATGGTCCAACGTGAACGGCGCCCCTCAATATCTTCCCAAAAACGGCTCAAGGATGGGGTTTGGCAACTGAGCTTCATCCGACCGGGAGGCCCGGCAACGGAAGTACAAAATAATGGATGATGCCGCCCAAGCATTTTTCGCCGCATCTCTCTACTTTTTTCGAGCGGCACCCAACCTTTTGAGAAACCTGATGAGCCAAGGATTGTCCAAGATGAAAGCCGCAACCGTTGCCTCGGCGCTCCTTGCTTCCGCGACGGCGGTGAACATCACGTACTCAAATGGCCACGACGTCAACTCCATCGCCCCCCAGCCCCTCCCACCGCCAGGCGCGTCCTCAGAAACGGAGTTGATCATCGAGATATTCTCCGCCCTCACTCGGTCCACAAAATGGAAGACGGTGGAAGAAATCGAATTTGAAGGCTCGACCTTTGAGCCCGAAGGCATCGTCCGCCTCGGTCCTGATCGGTACGTTGTCTCTGCCGGCGAATACACCATGCGACCGGATAAGTACCCTTTCGGCCCCATCAACGGCACAGACCGCACCACGGGCGAAGGCTTCGCCCACCTGATCGTCTTCGACGGCCAGGGTAGGCGCGTGGCGGACGCGACGCTTACTCCCCCCGGGGAGACCGAGTACCACAACGGGGGGATTGACTACGACGGGATGTACATCTGGGCGACGCTGAGCGAGTACCGACCCAACTCGACGGCGACGCTGGTGCGGATTGACCCGTCGACGTTGGAGCCCGAGAAGATTTTGCGGATCAGGGATCATCAAGGCGGGGTCGTGCATGACCTCACGACGGGCCACCTCGCGACGCTGAATTGGGGCTCAAGGGCGGCGTCGCTCTGGCATTTGGGGTACAAGGCGGCGGCGCTGCCAGGGTTCACGTCTCCACGCGCGAGGGTGGTGAATCCGAGCCACTGGATCGACTACCAAGATTGCAAATATTTGGGGCATTCTAAGACGTACGACTTTCGCGCGTTGATGATTTGTTCGGGTATTGCGGATATCGGGGGAGAGGAAGGGCAGCAGGAAAAGGTAAGGGTCGGCGGGGTGGCGATTGTGGATGTGCTATCCATGATTCCGCTGGTCCAGGTGCCGATTCCGATGGTGACGCGGGATGGGACGGCAATGACGAAGAATCCATTTGACGTGGCGGTTGTGGATGGGAGGATGAGGTTTTATTTCTTGCCCGAGGAGGAGCATTCCACGTTGTATGTTTTTGAAGTAGAGTAGACTTGCAGCTTTGGACTATCTTGTTCACCGTTATAATGGTAATTTGGACTTTCCCAACGTAAAGGCGCCAGGTTGAACCGACCCACCACGCAATGGCGAATCACCTGTGTCACGCACACTACGGCCCCGCGTGGCTTACAGCGGGGTCACGGGGACGTAGTAGGCATTGGCCAGTTAGGTATGAGTAGGAGGGGAGACTGCCCTCTCGTAGAATTGGAATACATGGTTTTGTCTTCTGTCAAACACACCCCTACCTTCGATGTGACTGCGAACTCGCGACGAGAATCACTCCTTGCTACTTCGTCTTTAAACCCCGTGACAACCTGACCGTGAAGACGAAAGCCGTGTCCTCTTCTTTCTTATCGGTACGCTACAAGACGAGGAAAACAACGCATGCTAAGCCGTATTAAAGACAGCGGCATTTAATTGACGCCTCCTCCACATCCGGTCTTTGTTCACATTCCATCTTCAGCTATTGTTCCAAAGACCGATACTCCATAACCATCGTTTCAGAGTAACAGTCACACAATCGTCGTGCCGCTAAAAAAGCTGAAACATGCAAAGCTCGAAAGGCACTTGATATAGGAACAAAAGTCCGCTCCAGCAAGCAAGGTTATGTAAACGTCGATAGTACACATATTATTCAGAGTGAATAAGGTCAAACTGACACAGGAATCTTAAGCTTTCAGGAAAAAGAGTCAATAAACTAGCGGTCTCTCTCACCGGCCTAACGAAAAGGCTGTCAAGCAAAACCACAATGTGCAAGTTCCAAAAGCACGAACCCCAAGATCGTAGTTGAGCTACCTGCCTTGGGTACGCCCGAGACTTGGGACCCCGAAGTTGTCTAGTATAATCTCCATCGCCATCTCAAACCCGCCATGTTCCGCAAGTTGAAGGAGGATCCTTGGGGCTTATAAATACCAGGTCGGCGCCACCAAGCGGAGAACTGATGGGAGGTTATACACGAAGATCCACTTCACGACTCGGAAAGATCGGGGCAAGAGCCAGGCAATTGTTGACAAGTTGATGAAAGAGCTGGTGGAGATTGCGAGACAGAAGGAGAGGACCAAGGCTGAGTCTGCAGCCAGCAAAACAGAGACGACCGAGAAGATCGGCGTTTCGGACTCCTCCGTGGTGAGTGGTGGCACACAGGATACAGATGGCACCATAGCTACTGAAGCCACCGAGGCCGTTAAGACCGTTCAAGTGACAGGAGATAAGGATGGCGTTTTCCGGCCTATGCCTAACTCAAATGATACGTAAGATAACAGAGAATCTCGAGGCCAGGCTGTTGGGAATGGTACTGGAACGCCTGAAGGTTCCAAATCGTCGAGCGTTTCTAAGATTCACGAAGCTGACTAGGTCCTGAAGTCGGAGAATGTCCCTGAGTGTCCTTGAGTACGCTGAGACTAATGAAACCACCAAAGCCGTCGAGGCTCCGGTGATTATCACGTAGACAGATTAGGGAAATGTCTCTGCTATGGACGTAAGGAGAAAAGGTACGATGGGTATTAATGAGTCAAGACAAGGTTGCGAGCTCGGAACACAGGACCCGAGTTAGACCGGATTGCTTCTGGAATAACATAATATCTCTATGATTGTTTGCTTATGATTCTTACCAGCCCTCAATTGAATGCTTGACGGTGGTTGCGATTCTGTCCCGTTGTGGCGAATGACTTGTCGGCTGCATTCATCCCTCAGCCTCGGGGTTGCAAGGCTGTTTCTTATGGAATGCGATAGCTAACTTTCTTGCAAAAGGCTTGTCAAATTTAGGGGGCTTATCTAAGTTGGTAAGTAGAGAACTCCGCATAAAGTGGGTCTCCTGGGCAGGATTTGAAAATTTTACTCGACTCTATGGGTTTACGACGATGTCGTCAGACTACAATGACTACTCGCTACCTAACCACTCTGCCCTTGAAAGAAACGTTGCCTGGAAGATGATTAAACCAAAACTTAATTAGGAGACAAGATCATCGACTACTATATATCCGGCGAAGCACAACACCTTCCACTCCCAGCCGCAGACAATATGCGCCTCCTTAATGTCAACACATTGGAGCTGACTGAGCACGACCCCAGCAACACGGACTACGCTATCCTTTCACACACGTGGGGCAAGGACGAAATTTCGTTCCAGCAAATCACTAGCCCATCTCACGATACGATCAAGGGCCATCAGGGCTATCGAAAGATCGTTCGATTCTGCGAAGTCGCGCAGAGTGAAGGATATTCATACGCATGGGTCGACACGTGCTGTATCAATAAGGATTCCAGCGCCGAGCTCTCCGAAGCTATCAACTCAATGTACTTCTGGTACGAGAC
>Ga0247774_1002052_pt1 | contig 10052 bp, 7 predicted proteins | sample UWRJL001104B6_FD_179933 | JGI IMG/M metagenome (GOLD analysis project Ga0247774, IMG submission 179933) | Plant litter microbial communities from Arlington Agricultural Research Station in Wisconsin, United States - UWRJ-L001-104B-6 | ecosystem: Environmental > Terrestrial > Plant litter >... | reverse complement strand
CCCATCATATCCACCATTTTCTACGACAAAACTCGAGATAGAGGGTCAGGAGACGCTGGTTGCACTAACCTATCGGGGGCGTTCATTGTGAATGATCCAAGACCCCTAAAGGGAACCCAAAGACACAGTAAGCAAGCAACCAAGCAAATTCTCTGCTCTTTCGGTGTCTTGGTCGCGAAATGAAACTCTTTGGGCCCTTTGTCCTCCTTTTTCGTGGGGCAGCGATCAGTGAGAAGGATCCACGCGCGCCTTTCAGGTTCGAACGTGGCTTCGAAGAATAGAAGTTCAATGGACCATAGAGTAGAGTGGTTATTGAATATTACCTATCGACATATCCAAAAGAAGCCTGGAATATAATGGGTGGTCGTGATTCACTTGACAACGTTGAACGGTGTTGTTAGGACGAAGGATCCTAAGAGACTCACGAGAGTTGAATGTCAAGGTTGAAATCTCGATATGATTATGTAATCAAAAAGTAGAAACTAAGTTAGCTAGAGCCTCATTAGTGCGATGGCCTTCTGAATGCCACTAAATTCATCCACTGTAAATCACCACGCGAACTGTACAAGGTTGATTCTTCATTCCTTTCCAGAGGGTTGAAAATTTCACATCATAAATCGGCTGGGAATGGTTATAGCCTTCAAATTTCAAAGTCAATGCCCCGAATCCGCCCCTCACTCCTCTACAAAGCCTACAACATATCGCCACATCTCCCCAAACTCCTGCCAGCATGTAGGGACATCCCATCCGCTCTCAATGAACTAAGATGGATTCGCGAGCATGTCGCGTCGCTACCACGACGGCTCACATCGGCGCCTCAGGGGTCCCCGGCGGCCATCAATAGGCGCATCGCCGCCATGTGCACACAGAGGCAACGGCGTGTCCCGCTGCAGTACATACTCGGCACGCAGCCTTTCGGCAATCTCGACATCAAGTGCGCAACGGGGGTGCTCATCCCCCGACCGGAGACGGAAGCATACACTGTCCACCTGGCCGAGCTACTTCTGCTACCGAACCAGCAAAGTCGCAGATGTGACCATGACGGGAAGCTTCATGTTCTCGACTTTTGTACGGGAACGGGCTGCATCCCCTTGTTACTCTACTCACTGCTTGCGAAGCATTTCCCTCGTATTCATGTCGCGGGAGTCGACATCTCACCAGCCTCCCTCGACCTGGCCTGGGAGAATCTAAAGTCGGCAGTCGCCGCCGGGCAGATCCCTCCTCCCGACAAGAATCGCGCTGTGTCTTTCATCAGAGGGAACGTTTTCGACAGAGATTGGATATTGAAAACACTGGGCCACACCGGCTGGGATGTGCTGATTTGCAACCCACCCTACGTCTCGCGCGAGGCATGGAAATTCGGCCGCAACGAGCTGTCCTACTCCGCCAGGCGGTACGAGCCGAAACTTGCCCTCGTCCCTGATGATGATCTCCAGCGGCCCGACGGTTGGAGGCACGAAGATGCCTTCTATGCGACGCTACTTGATGTTGCGGAGCTATTGAAGCCGAAAATGCTTCTCCTCGAAGTGGGCGATGAAGCGCAGGCAAGCAGGGTCCTCTCCCTTGCAGCTCAGCACCCATATGTTGCCAGCAGGCGGTGCGAGCTTTGGAGGGATCATCCTGATGTCGAACCCGGTGATTTTGAACATAAAGGGGCCAAATCAAGTAATCATCAGATCAGAGATACAGCGGGCAACGCATTGGGTATTCCCGTCAGAGGTGTTGGTGCCATCCGTTCGATTGTCGTACTGGCAAGTATCTAGCTAGTCGGTAGCGATACGCTCTACACGGGCAGCCATGCGCTCTTGCCGTATCAACCACATATTAACTCCATTCGTGGAACTTCCCACTCTTGTATCCTGCCTCCAGCATCTGAGCCAGTATGTCCCACTTCATTGCAGCAGCATCACCCGTAGCCCTCGCGACACTCCTCAGACCATCCGTGACAAATTTCAGGTGCTTCTCGTACGCCGCATTGATGTCTCGCAGCGTCACGCCAAAGGATGTTTCATTTGATCGCGCTCTCACCTCAGCGAAGCTAGAGAGGTCCTCCCCGTCTTCATCGTTGTCGCTGTCGTCCGGCAGACCTTTCCTTTTCGGCGGTGATTTGGGTGGTGAAGACATGACGGAGAGCCGAGAGAGCTCTTGCATCTCTTCCGCCTCCCTCGCGGCCGCGAGTGCATGCGCCTTCTCCAGACTTATAGTCAAGTCCAGAATGTCAAGCACGCACTCGAGTATGGGTTGAAGCTTGCTTCCCAGGCAACCCTCATGAACTACCCGCTTGGTGAATGCGGTGTGAATGTCAATCATTGCGTCGACGTCCTGCGCAGCCTTGAGATCTGATCGTAACGCGTCCCAATTCGGGGCGAGCACGAGGCTGGTTAGGTACGTTCTGAAAGTGTTGCAGAACCACAGCAGCTTTGAGCGGACACAGTAGTAGGCACTCCGCTCTGGCCAGTTCTCGCCGTCGGTGGCGTCGTTCGCGAGCAGTCGCCGCTTGTGGAGCATGTGGTGTGCTCGACGGAGCTGCAGGTGAAAAGTAAAAACTATCTTGTATCTTTCCAAACTCTCGCGCGTCAGGATCATCTGGACGGGCCACCTCAGGTTGTACGCGAGGGAAATCTCTGGCAAACATTTGCGAACAAAGTCCCGGGCAGTAGTAGCAGGTAGCCGCTGTCCTTCGGCGCCTATGACCACCGAAAGTCGGTGCGGATCCACCTTGGTAGAGTAAATCTCTTGGGCCAATGCCGACAGGGCGTAACGGTCCCTCCAGCCTTGGTTGAGGCAGTCGAGCTTCTTGAACAGCGCTGAGCAGAAAGTGTCGGCCAAGGCGCCATCGGACATAAAGTAGAGGCATTCCGTGGCATTGAGCGCGGTCCAAAGACCGCATGAATCAAAAAGTGCATTTTTCAGCGTCGTTGACACAGGCTTGTGCTTGGTTTCCACCCACCGGTCAAAGGCAGTCTCAAAGAGCTCGCCAAACGGTGCGAAGTCCAGGTCGGCGGTAGCGGAGATCGAGTCAAAGTCGAACGCCGATTCGTCGACCAGAGAAGACGCATCGGAGGCGCCTTCATATTTGCCCAGGTGTTTGAGGACAACAACGCCCTTGCCAGCGGTGAAGATTTTGTTTGCTGCCGGATGGAGGAACTTAGGCGCGTGGAGGGAGCCGTCCTGGGATCGCCTTAGCCGATATTGTTTCTGCCAAACATCGTTTAAGGCGACGGGCGTTGACAGTTCAGAAACGAAGAAAATCTTGTCGCCTGGCACCAGCTCTCCCTCTGCCATCCATAGCCTAATTGGACGAAGATACAGCTGGAAGCAGTCAAAAAAGATGCGACCCAAGAATTTGTATACTTCCGGTTTCCCAGTCCCCTGCGAGATCCCAATCTGGTCAAAGAGTAGTTCCAGATGGTAGAAAGGCCCCTGGTTGCTGGATTCCTGGAGCTTGGAAATGATATCCGACACGCAGTATAGGGGTTCGGCCAGGCCCCTGACCTCTTCCTGGACTGCTGGCAAGCTGACAACTACATCTTCTTGGGGATCGATGAGTCGAGATTCGATACCTGTTACCTGCCGGCCAAACTCATCGAGACTCCGTGTGACACAGTCCTGAAATACCTGGACGGGAGCAGAGTGGAGAGTTAGTTTCGAGAAGTCGCGAAGGACGCCGAGTCTCCGACCCATCTCCGCGAAAGACGTTATAAGGGCCTTGTATGTCTCCCATTGAACACCTGACATCTGATAATTCGGGTTCGCGACACCGACTTGCGGGAATAGATCAGTGCTGAGACCATTCAACATAAACAAAACTTCCCGGCACACTTGAAGTGTGGATAGAGCTTTCTTGTGAGTCCGTCTATTCGGATCCGAAGCCTTCCCCGCCCATCTCCACTCTTGTGTTTCGCGAATCTTGTTTCGTTTCGCGTGGTCATGTGGTTCGACGATAACGGCTTGAAGTTTTCGCTCCAAGTCCGCCCCAGACGCGGAAATATTGTCCACCGACGAGACCGAGTCGGCGTCCTGGTATAGCTCGTCCTCGGAGCCCTCACTAAAGTCCGGGGTCTTCCAAAGGTCAGGGTCGTTCTTCCACCCGTCTTCCTTTGCAATACTGGCCCATTTCAGAGGTGTTGGCGCTTCTGGTTCAGGTTCAATCAGGTCGTCTAGATCCTCCAGCACCGACTTTTGGGTGGGCTGATCCGAAAGCTCTAGGAGAAGATGCAGTATTTCAGGATGCCATTTCGAGGAAATCCTTGCCAAATCGTCCAACCGCTCTCGCAAGGCATCGGCAAGGCCATCTCGGTGGTTGATCCGAAACCTCTCCTCTAGCCCGTCAAGACGATTCTGGACCTCGAAATGGTTGGTTCGGAGGGAATTATGGAACCGGAGGCTCCGCACTGCAGATTCACGGTATACATTGAATTTCGACTTCGCCTGTTTCGAGATGTTAGTCGAGCATCAAACAAATGAGGCCGAAGTAGCTTCTCACCTCTGGAGGGATCTGGGTTAGGGTCTGAACAAGCTCGTCGGTCAATGCCCCAAACTTGGCCTGGAAAGATTGATTAGAAGCCATCGCGTGGCAACGTCCATTCTTCTTGTCATGATAATCCAGAGAAACTCGTCAACATCGAGCATGAAATTGAGCTCGCAGGTGGAATCTGGCAAGACGAGGCGGGGCAAAACCAATTAACGCGTGGACGACGCGTTAGGGAACGGCGGGCATAGGCACTTTTTAATTTGCCGAGGTTTTGCCACCCCCTGGCGCCCCTTTTCATCACACTGGCTTCGGTTCCAGCCGCTGCCGTGTCAAAAAAAAATCTGGATCAATTCCGCGAAAACTCAAGGATTGTTCACCTTTGCGCCAAGGGAATCAAGTTTATTCTTTTCCCCCTCCACCGAACCAGGAATTCAGAAATCGCCATCTCCAAACCGACTCGTACGGAATTCCCATGCCACTTTCAGACCAAGCGAGCGAGTGACCGATCCGCGAAAATGGCCATCGCAAGACCGGTGCGGGCACTCGGCCTCGCCGCCATCGTGATGTGGTGTTTCTTTCTCTACCAAATCTTTTGGTCGCCGTCACCGACAACGCCGGCGTCGACGGCGAAGGGACCGGATGAGAAATATGTGAATATGGAGAAGGATCCGATGGCAGATCGTGCGTTGCACCGCATCCCTCCACGAGTTGGAATGTGTGACAAGATGTTGCTGCTAACAGTCGGTTCGGAGAAATAGCCATTGGTGAACCGGAGGGGATATTACACCGAGCAACGGAACGATATGCTCCAGGCCCAGATTCTGATCGGATAAATGCCACGTTGCTGGCGTTGGTGCGGAACGAGGAGCTAGATGGCATGTTGCAAGCAATGGGGGATTTAGAGCGAACATGGAATCACAAGTTCAACTACCCGTGGACTTTCTTCAACGACGTCCCATTTACAGAAGAGTTCAAGAAGAAGACGTCGGCGGCGACGAAGGCAGAGTGCATATACGGTGCGACCGACCCAGGCTCACCTAGCCCTCCTACACGGCATTCAAGGACTGCCCGCTAACCCGCCTTATGTGCAGAGCTAATACCAAAAGAGCATTGGGAAGTCCCCTCGTGGATCAACATGAAGATCATGGAAGCCTCGTCCGACTACCTCAAGGACAAGAAGGTCCAATACGCGGACAAGATCTCCTACCACCAGATGTGCCGGTGGAACAGTGGCATGTTCTACCGCCACCCGGCGCTGGAGCATACGCGGTGGTACTGGCGCGTCGAACCGAAGGTGCACTTCTTCTGCGACGTCGACTATGACGTGTTCCGCTACATGGAGGACAACAACAAAACCTATGGCTTTACTATCAACCTGTACGACGACCCAACCTCGATTGAGACGCTCTGGCCCGAGACTATGTCCTTCCTGGCGGACCACCAAGAGTACTTGCACGAGAACAACGCGTGGAACTGGTTGACGGATAAGGTCCGCCGCCCGGACCACTTTGAGAAGTCCAATGGCTACTCGACTTGCCACTTTTGGAGCAACTTCGAGATTGGAGACATGAACTTCTGGCGGGGTAAGGAATATGAGGAATATTTTAATCATCTGGATCGGGCGGGTGGTTTCTTTTACGAGCGGTGGGGGGATGCGCCAGTCCATAGCATTGCGCTAGGGTTGTTTGAGGATGCGAGCAAGATTCATTGGTAAGTTGAAGTGGCCCCGACGCTCATAGTTTGGAAATCAGAATCTCTAATGCCCTGTTGCGGGATAGGTTCCGGGATATCGGCTACCAGCACATCCCCTTCCTCAACTGCCCCAACTCGCCCAAGTGCAAAGGCTGCAAGACGGGCAAGATGTACGATGGCGAGAGCTTCCTGCTCAAGGAGGACTGCCGGCCGAATTGGTTCAGATATGTCGGTCTGGGCTGAAACGGCGTCTCGGACTCCCACAGCCTACACCGAGACCAGCCTTAGATGGGAGCACGGCTGGTGAGCAAGATGGTGTGGAAGGTGTCGAAAAGCATCGTGGTTGCGTAATGAACTTCAAGATGCATCGTGTCGGAGTTGTGTGGCGTTTACGTTGGATTTCACGGCGGGCAACATGCAATAGCTGCTTCTTCCATTGCTTCTTGGCTTTGTACGACTAGCTTTAAACCTCTACAGATACGGCTTTGCTAAATTGGGTATAGAAATGGGGGATACGAATGTCTGCTGCTTAGTCCTTATCAAAGGTTCGTAGCTTAATCATATGACAGCAAGACTGTCATCTACCAATGCAATTGATCTCTTTTACGATGGATTCGACTCTAGAGATTCGAGGCGATGAAAACAGAGGGCATTTGATTCTTAGGGGCCCTTGAGAGGCTACACGCTTCTTCCACAGTCGACGTACCCATAGAGAACTCTGTTACTCGAAAAGTAGGGCGCGCGGTCCGTGGTTACACTCCAGGCAAAACCTTTCTGTCAACTGGAGGCTAACTCCAACCAACTGAGTATCGACCCGGCCGGTCCCCGATACCGCGTGCTATCAATCTGTGACCTCGGAGTGTCCATGTCGAGCAGTCTGCAGCGAGCCGACATCCCCGAGCAAGGCCAAGGAACCCAGAAAACAAACCCCAAACCCTACGTACACGCCTTCTTTTAAATCTGACTCTACCAAATAACTTCCATACCAGGCCAATACTCCAGAAAAGAGCAGAGAGATAGACACGCACCCTCCTTATTTCCCCTACCTTCCTAGCTTATTCCCGTCCCCGGTGTAGTGCTAAGGACAAGGTTAAATAGCAATCCAAGCAATTCGCGCTGTTGGGGCAAGCAACATTAGCTTGTAGCATTTTCTCCCATTTATTACCCCCCCCTGTTTTTCTGTCTCTCTACTTCCAACCCGGATTTCTACGAGCCCGAAGGATCAGGATATTTAGTTTCCCTTCATTCACCGCATGCGGTAATATCTGTTCCCTTTTCCTCTCCCTGCTTGGTTTCGGCATGACTTGCCATGTCAGCTGACCATATTGTTGGCCCGCTGCGATGTGAGGCGGTGGTTGTGCGAGCGGAAGTGAAGAAGAATCCCTAAGACGGGGAGGTGGGGTGTGGCATAACATTGGAGGTTGTTGGTGATGATGAACACTCTAATCTTCCAGAAGCGGCAGATTTGGTACCCGAAGCCATTGAAATTCAGACCTATGATGGTGCCTTCCAGGTGACGGGGGGTTAGAGAAGGGGTGATGGAGAGGGGGCGGGGAGTATGATAGCATCTTGAAGAATGTAGTCGGCAGGTCCAACGCAGTAAATGAGGGTCTCTATCTACCTTTTATCAGACAAAGAACACCCAATCATTAAGTCCATGTCCCATGCAAAGTACTACAGAGGATTCTTACCGAAGTCATCTCCTTTGCGGACCTACAATCCAATTCTCCAGTTTGTCTGACTTAACTCGGCTAACCCCGGTTCACACGTCCGCAAAAGCAACTGTCGGAACCAACAGGAAGGGAGTCACTCGTCATCTCGTTCTACTTACGCACGCACGCACGCACGCACGCATCCAGAGTTTACCGCTTCGGCACCGAAGAATGGGACTGATAAGCTCGTGGCTGTATTTTCACGCACAGAATTTGTAACCAACACAAAAGATGTCCACAATGACAAGGAACAAAACGACATAGGAAGGGTCGCCGAAACGACTACGCGACTCCATCCACCCGCATCATACTTCAATTCAATATTGCGAAAGGATTCAGACCTCTCATTCTAGAACCATAGCAGTTCATTTCTTTATTAAATCGGTCGTCAAATGAATGACAACCCGAAAAAAATGTATGCCTGTGGGATATTTGGTATGTGCTGAGGAATGGAGCAAAGCAAGTGTTGAAACAAGCTCAAACTATCTCTCACATCATACTCGGGAGTACCATAGCCTTTCAATATTTTTTGCCCTAACCTGCCACTTTCCTACTTAGACTTCCATCTAGGCGGAGATGCAAAGAAACTTCCAGGGGAGTTAGCTCCCTCATATCATGTTCTCCTACCTGCTGTTGCCAAGCCGCAACACCCCCCTCTTCCTATTCACCAACAGCACACCTACTTGTTGTCTTTCAATGATCATTGACACGTCGAGGAGCGTAGACGCCCGTCGAGATTGCCTCGTGTCCAGATTCCCGGGAAACAGACCACGAGGCGTTATACAACCTATCAACATGCCGACCACCCTATGCCAGACTCCACAAACCTGCAGTTTTTTCTTTCCTATTTCGCTTTCACTTACCAGAAGACAACATGCTGTCGTCATCGAGCGATGGGACAGATGCGCAAGACTTCGTTTTGGGGAAATTAGACAACGGCAAAAAGGTAAACTATACGTAAGCAAATTAATATATGCCCAAACGTGTCTCCATAGTCTTAACGGAGATGGCACTCGCGCCTATCTATCTCTGTGTAAATCGTAAAAAAATCGGTTCCGAAGATCTTGCATTCCCGCCCGAGATGATAACTCCCTTCGATTACGGCACGTTCTGTACTAACCCTACTCAAAGGCCTCGATAAGAATATCCACGGATATATCGTTAGATATTAGCAACTACCCATCATGGATTGACAGGCCGAAAAAGGTTAAGACAACAACCCGGTTCCCAAACTCGATGACTCAAATCTTTCGAATCAGTCGGCTCGGAAGAGAGCAAACAAAAATACAGCCTGAATTCCTTCGTCGGAGAAATTTTTCCAGTTTTCGAGGCGGCTCCGCCGGCCGGTTTATTTTCGTCTTGTTGGTCCATTCCTCAATTCTTCCGATCTGTTGTTGTTTACGTTGCCCAACAACTTTCCGACCAACGCTTCTCACACTGGCTTCGGTAACGCCCAGCGAGAACCGAGCCTTGCGCCCCCGCCCTTTATTATTTCAAACGAATGGGTCTAGTGACTGCATTTGTTCCCCAACCGAGCGGTGCACGGCAGCTCGTGTTTCGATATGGTAGAGTGGGTGTCGGTATATATCGCAGGCAACTCCCTCTGCACTGCTGCAACTGACAAGGCATTTTGGTAACGGCAGAATAGCCACCACTATCTCTTGTCCGCCTAATATTCCGGAATAGCTTAACGCCCCTGTTGGGAGGTACGGAAAGAATGAAACGAGAAAACAGCCTCGTTTTCACTCCAGAACTGGAAGTTGTTCGTGGAAGAAGCTAAGCCGTGCAGAGGAACAAGGCAAGAGACGCAAACACATGGAAAGACTCCCAGGAGATAGGCATAATACGCGAAAAGGTGAGAATGGGGGGGGGAACAAATAAACGCAACCTCTTTTGCCGTTGGTCTATACGGCGATGTAATTATTTCGTCATCATTTGCATTTGCATAGCTCACGGCTCTGAAGACAAAGCCTGAAAATGCGAGATCTGGCATCTGTCTACATTGAGGCGAGAGGGGAGGCCGTAACACTATCGCACACCAGGGGTTCTAGGGTTAGTCAAGTTTCATGGCATACAAGTGTGGCTGGACGACTGTTGTGGAAATCTTGGCCGATAATTCGGGTACTTTCATTGCTCATCGAGGTCTAACAACGAGGCGGTCGAAGGATCTAGCT
>Ga0247774_1002051_pt1 | contig 10055 bp, 4 predicted proteins | sample UWRJL001104B6_FD_179933 | JGI IMG/M metagenome (GOLD analysis project Ga0247774, IMG submission 179933) | Plant litter microbial communities from Arlington Agricultural Research Station in Wisconsin, United States - UWRJ-L001-104B-6 | ecosystem: Environmental > Terrestrial > Plant litter >... | reverse complement strand
TTCCAACACGGGCGGCTCATTACCTGTGGCCTGTACGTCAACATTGTTCTCCGTGACTACGTCCGAACCATCCTCAACCTCAACCGCGCCCCCACCACGTGGGCGCTTGACCCGCGCACCAAGGAGGGCAAGAACATCCTCAGCAAGCCGACCCCAGTCGCTACGGGCAACCAGGTCTCGGCCGAGTTCAACCTCATCTACCGGTGGCACAGCTCCCTGTCGGAGCGCGACGTCAAGTGGACCGAGGACGAGTTCAAGCGCCTGCTGGGCGAAGACATTGACCCCGAGACGGCAGACCTGAAGACGGTCCTCGGGAAGCTCCACACCTTTGAGTCTGGCCTCCCCGACGAGCCGACGGCGCGCCCGTTTGCGGGCCTGAAGCGCAACGAGAACGGGACCCTGCCGGAGGACGGGCTCGTCAAGATCTGGTGCGAGTCGGTCGAGGATGTCGCGTGCGCTTTTGGCGCGAATAAGGTGCCCAAGGTGTTGAGGACTATTGATGTCCTTGGCATCATCCAGGCGCGGTTCTGGAAGCTTGCGACGCTCAACGAGTTCCGCGAGTACTTTGGCTTGACCAGGCACAAGACGTTTACCGACATCAACCCTGACAAGGAGGTTGCCAAGAAGCTGCAGTACCTCTATGATTCGGTCGACTCGGTCGAGCTGTATCCCGGGCTGGTTGCTGAGAAGGCCAAGCCCGCCATGGTACCCGGTAGCGGCCTTTGCGTCAATTACACCATCAGCCGTGCCATTCTCTCGGACGCGGTGGCGCTGGTCCGCGGGGATAGGTTCTTCACCGTTGACTACACACCCAAGAACCTGACCAACTGGGGGTATGTTTTCTCTGGCCGTCGTCCTCCTCTCCTCGCTTGATGGCGGAAACTAACGGCTGAACAGTTACAACGAAGCCAACTGGGACCGCACCGTCGACAACAGCCACGTATTCTACAAGCTCGTCTTCCGCGCTTTCCCCAACCACTTTGACCGTGGCAGCGTCTACGCCCACTACCCCCTCGTCATCCCGTCCGAGAACAAGAAGATCCTGGAGAAGATCGACATGGCGTACATGTACTCGTGGGAAAAGCCCCATGCCAAGGGCGACCTCATCATGATCCGCTCCTACGAGGCGGCCGTCAAGATTCTCAACGACCCAAAGAACTTCAAGGTCACCTGGGGCGACGCCATCCGCTTCCTGACGGACCGTGGCGACGGCAAGCCGCAGGGTGCGAATTTCTGTCTTTCCGGTGACGGAGAGGTGAATACCAAGAACCGCGCCGTTGTGCGCAAGGCCTTGTACGACCCCAAGAACTGGGAGAAGGAGGTGTCGGATTTCTATGCCCGCACGGTCCGCACTCTACTCAAAAAGTACAGCCACGAGATCGGCGCACCGAAGGGTGGCAAGGTGAGGGAGGTGGATATCGTGAGAGACGTGATCAACATGGCGAACACGCGCTTCAACGCCGCCCTGTTCTGCATCCCCATCAAAATCGAGGAGAATCCCCAGGGCATCTTCACCGAGCAGGAGCTGTACCTGATCTGCACGGCCATCTTTGCATCCATCTTTTTCGACGCGGACCCGGCTGCCTCCCTGAAGGTCAAGGAGCTGGCCCACGACTTTGCCGGCAAGGTGGGCGAGTTTGCGTCCATCGTTGCCAACGGCGTTGCCGTGGCGGGTGGCGTTGTCGAGGCCATCGCGGACCTGAAGGAGCTGGACGGCAACCCGGCTCTTTCGAGCTTTGGAAACGAGCTCATCGGCCGTTTGCTCGAAAAGGGCAAGTCGGTCGAGGACTGCGTCTGGGGCACCATCATGCCGCTCCTCTCGGCCAACGTCCCGAACCAGAGCCAGGTTTTGGCCCAGTGCATCGACTACTACCTGGGCGACGGCGCCGAGCACCTGCCCGAGTTGTACAAGCTGGCGCACGAGAACACGCCCGAGGCGGACGGGAAGCTCATGCACTACATGCTCGAGGGGTGCCGCCTTCGCGGTACGCCGGCCGTGTACCGCGACGTGGAGGAGGACGTCGTCATCGAGGACTACGCCACTGCCAAGCCGAACGCGACAGACTACCGGTCGCCCAACCCCGTGCCGATTCCGGACCCCGCGGCCACAAAGATCAAGATCCCCGTCCCCAAGGGTCGCCGCATCATCGTCAACCTCATAACGGCCGGCCGCGACGCGACCGTCTTTCCCGAGCCGGACAAGGTGAAGCTCGATCGGGACATCAACTCGTACATCCACTACGGCTGGGGCCCCCACCGCTGCGCGGGCATGGAGACGTCTCGCATCGCGCAGACGGCGCTGTTCAAGGGCATCGTAGGCCTCAAGGGTCTGAAGCGGACGAAGGGGCTGCAGGGGCTCGTTAAGAGCATGCCCGTCAGGAAGTGGGGCGGGCAGATGCTGGCGGGCCAGCCGGATGAGAATTCGGTGGTCTGGACGGGTTTGAGGATGTACATGACGGGGGATCAGAGCGGGTATTTCCCCGTGCCTACGACGATGAAGGTTGTGTTTGACGAGTAAGGGAGAGACAATGATCGGATGTGCACGAATATAAGCTGGGTATGGATTGGAAATAGCAACTGGCTCTCATGGGTGCTGGATTGGTTCGATTCGTTTGGATGATACCAGGAAGGGATTAATTTCCCAAGTCTTGTTTCTGATTCTGCTTAGGTAAAATCTCAACAACATTAGCGCCAAGTGGCTCGACGAGATCGCAAATATACCTCTGTGTCCGTTAGCAATATCGTCATCCCAGCAGCTGCTCCATGGCAGCATAAACCTCGGCGAACGCCTGACACCTTGCATCCACTACCGCCCGGCTTCTCATCGCCAACCCACTCGTCTCTTCGTCCCCTATATCCCCAAGCACGGCCACGTCTTCCACGTCATCATCTGACCCCAAAGCATCCCACCCGGGTCCGGCGCTCGGATCGCGCGCGAAGCTGGCAAAGATGCGGCGTAGGCGATCTGCCAGCGCGCGTGTTTCGGGCGTGTGACGCTCGTCCGTGGGCGAGGTGTACATGAGGACCATTTCGGCGGCGTGGAACTTGCCGAGCCAGGAGTATTCCGGGGGCAAAAAGGTGGTGGCGGTAAAGTTGCCGTAGTAGAGATATGTCGGCTGGTGGGTGGCTGATGCTGCGGCGAGCATGGTTTGCGGCTGGAGGAGGTTAGTTTCTTCCGAGCCTTCGGGATGCAAGGGCATCGAGGGGCATGGGAGTGTCGAACGTACGCATCGGAACAAAAACTCGCCATAGAGCGCCGCAATGACATCAAAGTCACTCTTCAACTTCGGATCTGCCTTGTAAGCACCCACGATGGCCTGTACCATATCCTCCGTAAACGGCGGCACGGGGAAGAAAGCCCCTAGGAATTCTTCCATCGTAGCGTTCGGACCGACGAGCAATGTTCCTTCATCGGCCATAGCACCCGTCAGGATAGGTACGTGCATGACATTCCCGTCCCTCCAGGCTTTCCCACCACCGATAGGCAGGGTCGTCCCATCATCAAGCCCAGGCGAGAAGGTAAGCTCTCCTTGAAGCATGCCGTTGATGAGATCATCCATCGGCGCATCCTTCAGGCACTCCAACCGCGCCTGTTCCGCATCTTCCTCGGATGGACAGCCCACGAGGGATGCCAGGGCGATCCACTGTTCTTGTCCCGGACTGGGAAGCCCAGTCCAGCCAAAGCTCATCTGTCCGCTGGACATGACTGCTGCGCGGAACGGAGGGGAAGTAGAGTTGACGAAGGTCCGGAGGTGTGTATCCACCGAATGGGCCCCGGCTGACTGCCCCCAGAGAGTGACCTTGGAGGGATCGCCGCCGAAGTGGGCAATGTTGTTTTGGACCCATGACAGGGCGAGCTTCTGGTCGAGGAGGCCAAGGTTGCGTTCAGATAGGGGGATTGCAGACGATGATGGGAAGCCGAAAACTGTTCAGGACCTTAGCTCTGACCTCCTAACAAGTAGACGAGAGAGAAGGATGCAGGGGGAAAGAAGGGTACCGTTTGTCCTGTAATTGAACGACACGGCAATGATATCCTCATACGCGGCAAATGGACTGAAGTCCCCAACCGAGTTGCCCAGTTGAAAGCCGCCACCGGGTATGAAGACAAGAACCGGACGAGCTTTCGCGTCTTTGGATACGGGGGCGAAGACATTGATGGTCAAGCAATCTTCGCTTTCCGTTACATTGAATCCGAAAACATTTCGGAGGAGATCTGGATCGGGACCTAGGCCTTTGCGTCGCGAATGTCAGCAGAACCGTCACGTTGTAGTGCCACACCTAAACCATAGATGAATGCAGAAGACGAGAAAGTGCAATCCCATTAGATGAGACATACTCCCTAGTCCATAGTTTTCCGGACAACTTGCGCCAAACTCTTTCACCTCCAGAGGTTCCTTCCACTTCTTAGGTGGCGTCGATTGCTCAAATCGGACAGGTGGCTCAGCATAGGGAATGCCTAGGAATTGATTCACGGGGGAAAGCCCGCCAGGTAGCCTGGTCTGCAGGCCGATGATAGGACCTGAGTTGATGGTCGCCTCGGGGGGATACAGCTCCGGTGATAGACCTGCCCACACAGGAGCCAGAAGTGCCACTGCTGTCGCGAATGGCCTCATTTCTGAAGCCTATCTGTTTGAATCCAAGTGAGGTGGTTGTAAAGTCCAATCCCGACGGAAGATTATACCCATGCTCATGTTATCAAACCGATACGGGGCCTGCTCGCATATATATATTCTGTTCAAGATGTAAGACGGACAGACCTTTGAGAAATCACAATCTAACCAACGGGACGGGAGAACTCCTAGCCTTACCTAGAACACCTGCACTCAGCCTGTAATAAGCCCTACCCATCAATATGCGGAGTATGCGCTTGGCCTTGCCTGCCGTGCCATACACGTCACGCCGTCGGTCTCGTCGGACTAGCCAGGTTATAATTTCGTACTTCGCATTTCTTCTCAGATCCCTGCTCCTAACTAGGCCACTGGCATGGCAAATACGCCTCAAGAAATGCTACCCTCGACTTACACACGACCTTGCAGAGCACTGTGCAGCGTACCCAGATCTACAAGCATGCACAGCCGGCATAGCAGGCCAATCGGGGGTAGTGCCCGGCGCGGGAGGGGCCCCACTTTCGCCTGCTCGAGTCCGAAATACGACGCCTCCAGACGGTAGGATGTGTCGCCAAAGCCAGGTTGTAGGATGCAGGGTGGCGTGCCGGTCCCAACGTCTGGCAAACAAGCCCGCGTAATGACTGGGAGATAAGATCACAGATTTGGATTAGCTGCTGAGGGGAAATACGCCCCGGATGTCCTTGAAAGCATGAATAGCAGTATTTTCCAGAACAAACGCCAATTGATGCTCTACCCAAAGCAATCCCTTTGCGCCTATCGAAGCATGTAGGTCAAATCTGGCAGACTAGATACAAATTGATGTACGAGGACAGCCTCCGTTTCCTCCGCCCAGGACTCGTTTGCTAATGTTGGCGGGTTCCGAGCGGGGTTTAACGGTGAAATCGATGAATCCTGTTTAGGAGCAGGACGCGTAGGCTTGGATGTTGTGGGCTTAAATGTTGAAGCCGGGGCTGACGGAATTGACTCGTTGACCAGCGAAGCTGGTTGGGCAACGGTTCCAAGCCCTGACAAGCCAGACGATTCTGGCTGACCATTCTCCCACCTGAAGGGATCGTCCGATGCTCCTGCAAACGTATTCTTCGCCGGCGAGGACATCATTTCTCCCCACTCGTCGTCGCTTTCGGAGTCGGCTTGGTTCGCATTTGCTCCAAGCGGAGGCGGCATGTTAGCCGCTTGCGGGGTCTTTGCAGCCACTATGGGTGGCGGTCGACTGTTGAGATTTGAGCTCGCCCGGTTTCTCGATGCGTCGACCTCTGGTGGCTGGCTCGCGACCGCGTAATTCTCAAAAGAGGCCTGTGGCGGTGCCTCAAATGAGGGTGGGGGCATCTTCTCCTCCTTCGGTTCCTCGCGTCGCTGCATGAGAAGAGAGAAGTCGACCGGATCATTCACCGACGACTGGTCCCAGCCAAACGTGGCAGCTGCCTTTCCAACAGCTGGCCCTCCGGGTCGACGGCTCGTAAGGGGGGCTTCGTCCATCCAGCGGCGCACAATCTGGAACGTCTCCCTGCTGAGGGCAGATCCATGCCAGCCGACGCGTGTGTACGACTCTTCATCGCCCGAGTCGTGCATCCTCAAGGAGCCCTGACGGGACACAAGATACCAAGCCTTGCGCTCCGAGTTAGATGAGAAGTCGTCTTCGAACCGATCGTAGAGGTCAGCAGGCTGTGGGATAATTACATCGGCTACGCCGTCGAAAAGGCGACCGACCAAGCCCAGGTCTACATCAAACACAGCACCCCGAGGCTTCGGCAGCGCCGTTATTGGTGACTGTGCAATACGAGATGAGTGGGAGGATGCTGAAGATGGCGAGTCCGGCTCGTTCCGTAAGGACCCACGAGACCGTGAAGGTCGCCGTTCGGCTGAGGCAGGGGATTTCGGTGGTGTTAAGGGACTTGAGAGAGCCTTTCTTCCGTCGCGAGATTCTTCGGCCTCGTCGTCCTGGAACTCCAAGGGGACACCCGAATCCACGGAACCTTTGAGCTGGATACGCTTTGGGTCGCCCGTGGGCGCCAGTCGCTTTGCTTTCGTAACCTTATTGGCGATGCCATCGTACATGACGACAAGCTCTTGAACTTTGGATACCTGCCGCGTACCATTGGCTTCAGGTTTATGGTTAACGTCACCCCTCTTCTTGATTGACAAACCACCCTGTTCAAGGGAGTCCTCTTCAGAATCTCCCGACATAGGGGATGTTGCACGAGGGCTTCCACTGCCAAGCTCGGTGCTATCAACGTGCGTCAACACGTCGCGTGATGGCGATTGAGCCTCCCGTGAAGAGGTTGATGTTTGCTCTAGTGCCGCCGCTGATGGAATAGGCACCTCCCTAGATTCCTTCGGCGAGGACGGCACGTGGCCTTGTTCAGAAGGAGCCTGGGCGCCGGCCCAGGGGTCAGGAGACGAGGAGCGCACGTCGTCTAACATCGACGGCCTTGCCCATCCGTCCTCTGGCAAACCAAACCCATCGCCTGGTGGGTCCTCAAACCCCACATCTCCATCGAAGCCAAGAGTAGTCTCGTTGGGTTTGCCTAGGGTGTTGGTCTCCTGCGGCGACCGATGGGTTTCCGAGCTGAAACCCCCCGGTATTGGCCCTGCATCCTGACTCTCTTGAGGATTCTCCGGCGCTGCCCAATCTCCGAAGCTGTCCCCCTCGGCCCAAGGCGATGGTGCCGCATTGGCGAACTCGAACTGTGCCGTCGATGTGGGGAAGACAATCGAACTCGACTGCACGGCCGTGTCGTCGGCGGCGTCATCGTCGGCTGTCGTCCAAGGAGAGCTCCAAGGATTGTCCATCGGGTGAAGCGGGAGCTTTCATCTCGTGGTTGTTCGCGAAATCGCCGGCTAAGGGTAGGTGAGCTTAGGAACCCACATTGCGAGGCTCAAAAAGCATTACGAAAAGATCCGTCTGTTACGCGATACCTAGGTAAGCTCTGCCAGCTGCGCGATTAGCGTGTTGCCTGGCATGTCCCCACAACAAACCTAAGGACCGCTACCGAGCCACGAAACGATAACAACTGCTTACCATGCAATTTTCTACCACCCATAAATGTATGCGAGTAGGATTGAAATCCATGGAAAGCTCAAGCCGAATAGTAAGAGCTCGCAATGTAGAATGGAAGGCTTTCTACGTGAAGATATTTTTGAAATTTTCTAGTTGGGGAGTACGCAGCCTAGCCTGATAAGCTGATGATACCCCTGAGTCCTAAACGTGCTTTCCGATAACACTGTGCAGACAGACAGCTGGCTGGCGCCAATCCAGCGCCAACCGTTCCTGCACACGTCTTGCAGCAAGCAAGCAAAGCAAGCCCTCCCTAATAGAGATTGAAGTATACACACTGTGCGGGACCGTCGTACCCTCCAAAGTCCACTTTCCCCATCATAAAACGCATTGGCGTACCACTATTGGAGTTCTCAAATCACGATTGTATCAATTACTCAGCACAGTGACGACGTGTGAAAGGGACTATCGACTATAAGGCCTGCTGCTTCCTGTATATCGGAAGCGGCGATGGCAATCAACAGCCCCAAATTTAGATCGCCTCTAGTAAAGCCCCGTTGGCCTCTAAATCTTGCTGATAGCCTTCCACCTTCAGCTGTTATGCCGTGCTAACATCGCGCATTTTGACATTAACCACGATGGGCATATCCGAGACTAAACATATCGTGCTGGTGAGATATGTACCTCTTCTCGTCCGTTTACTCTCGGTCTAACTCGCTCCAGGTTCTGTCTGGCAAAGGCGGAGTGGGAAAATCAGCAGTCACAACACAACTTGCCCTGTCTCTGACCAAGAAAGGCTACTCGGTCGGAATCCTGGATGTGGACCTTACTGGACCAAGCATACCACACTCGCTCGCCATAGACGATGCCAAGGTTATACAAGCTCCGGGCGGCCTGCTGCCCGTAGTCGTTCACGAAGCAGACCCGGGAAAGGGGATCGGGACGTTGCGAGCCATGAGTTTGGGTCTCTTGCTCCGGGACCGCGGCGATTCGGTGGTTTGGAGGGGCCCTAAGAAGACCGCAATGATCCGGCAGTTTGTGTCGGACGTCTTATGGGAGGAAATGGACTTTCTGCTGGTTGACTCGCCGCCGGGGACGAGTGACGAGCACATTTCCCTGGCGGAAACACTCGCCAAGGACGCAACGCCGGGCCAGTTCTCCGGCGCTGTTGTGGTGACGACTCCGCAGGCTGTCGCTGCGGCAGACGTACGGAAGGAGCTCAACTTTTGCAAGCTGACCAACATCCGGGTTTTGGGCGTCGTGGAGAATATGAGCGGCTTTGTCTGCGAGGAGTGCGCCGACTGCTCTGAGCCGTTCGGGTCGGGCGGCGGTCAGGTCATGGCTACCGACTTTGACGTACCTTTTCTGGGCAAGGTTCCGATCGACTACCGGTTCATCGAGCTCATCGAGGACGGCAAACGACCCCGATATCCCACTGGGCTTGGAGGGCACGGAAGCAACCACACAACCGAGGCCGCTACCGACATAGACACGGTCACTGATGAATCGGCCGGCCTGAGGGACCGGAAGACTCTCCTGGAAAAATACCTGCAGTGCTCTCTGTACCCCATCTTTGAGGCAATTACAGGGAAATTATTGAGCGAAATTGCACCCGCAAGTGGGAGCTGACACAAACCCCACGGGCGCTGTTGGGTAATTAGACGGCAGCAACCCTCGAGGATTCTAGACGGGTTTCAGGCTTAAGAGGGAATACGTTGATACATACGCCTTTTGGCAGCTAGGCCTCACCGCCATTCTAACAGAAAAGTCCGCATCAGCTGCTCAGTTGTGTCGCCCACTCTCCGGTTTCTGACGAGCCAGTTGCCCATCGTAGCCTTCATTCGCAAAGCCATGTCCTCGACAAAAGCCCTCGTTTGTTCCGGGTAGTTCTTGTTCACTGCATGGCCGGAACGTCGGTACCTACAGGTGACTTGACCAGACGAACGCACAAGGTTGTGCCTCTCACCGTCTCCGCTCCGCCATCGGTCAACCCGTCTGCTACACTACAATCGGCAGCATTTGAGTGGCGATCTTGGGCGGCGCGCCTCACATCTCACAGCTTGTTCAACCTTCGACAATCATATGCCAAGTGGTCAAGATACATTGAAGCACAATACTGAAGATTGTGTTCTCTAACACGCGAGAACACCGATTTGATGGTTGTAACAAGTAGTTGCACGTACCCCGCAGTTCGTTCGACTCCTCTGCGGTGCTTGCCCCACCTCGTCATCGTTTACACGATTCCGATTGCGGGCGGGTTTGAGCCGCAGGGGGGGGTAACTAGCGCCCCTCGCTAACTGTAAAAGATTTCAGACCCCACATAGGCGAAAGGTTTTACAGGGTTTCTATCAGACGGGGCAAAAAGGACGAGCGTCACCCACATAATTCTCCTACAGAAATCTGCTTTCATATTTTTGGCCCCTTGTTAGTAG
>Ga0247774_1002050_pt1 | contig 10055 bp, 1 predicted proteins | sample UWRJL001104B6_FD_179933 | JGI IMG/M metagenome (GOLD analysis project Ga0247774, IMG submission 179933) | Plant litter microbial communities from Arlington Agricultural Research Station in Wisconsin, United States - UWRJ-L001-104B-6 | ecosystem: Environmental > Terrestrial > Plant litter >... | reverse complement strand
TCGAGAATCCGTCAAAAACTTGGGCGAATTCGTCAGCAAATATCACATTGCTCGGCAATTCGCACATCACATACACTTGCAAGCCGTTCTCGCCCTTGATTAAACCGTGTTTTGCCATCTCGGCTAACACTTTTCGCCCTTCATCCGGGGTGCGACAAAATGGAATCATCGGAATCACATTTGTCAAGCCCATTTCGTCGCGAACTCGCTTCAATGCTTTGCATTCCAAAGCGTAAGCTTCGCGGTAATTCGGGTCGTAATAGCGAGAGGCGCCGCGCCACCCCAGCATCGGGTTTTCTTCCTTGGGTTCAAACTGCCGCCCTCCTAAAAGATTAGCATATTCGTTGCTCTTGAAATCGCTCATCCGCACGATAACTGGATTTGGATAAAATGCAGCGGCAATTGTGGCAATTCCGTGGGCAAGTTTGTCGGTGAAGAAATCGGGTTTGTGTGGGTAAAGTGCTGTGAGTTCTGCAATTTCTTCCTTGACTGATTCATCCACCAATTCGTCAAAGTGAATCAGTGCCAGCGGGTGTGCTTTAATGTGATTGGCTATGATGAATTCTAGCCGCGCTAAGCCTACGCCGTCGCAAGGAATTGCTGATAAACCAAAGGCTTCTTCTGGGTTCCCGACATTCATTAAAATTTGAGTGCGGGTGCGGGGTAAATTCTCGATCGCAGTTTCTTGAATTTCAAAAGGAAGCAAACCGGCATAAACTTTGCCTTCGTCTCCTTCCGAACAAGAAACAGTGATTTCTTGCCCGTTTTTCAAGATTTGGGTGGCGTCGCCGGTGCCGACAATGGCGGGAATTCCCATTTCTCTGGCGATGATGGCGGCGTGACAAGTGCGGCCGCCGGAATTGGTGACGATCGCACTTGCTTTTTTCATAATCGGTTCCCAATCCGGGTCTGTTTTGTTGGTAACTAAAACTTCTCCTGATTGAAATTCAGCGATTCTGTGCACATCTAAAATCACGCGGGCTTTGCCTTGTCCGATTGATTCGCCAACGGCGCGTCCTTTTGCTAAAACTGCACTGCTGCCTTGCAATTTGTAGTTTCGCAAAATTTTAGCCGATTTTTGAGATTGTACTGTTTCGGGTCGCGCTTGGACAATAAACAATTCGCCCGTATTGCCGTCTTTTGCCCACTCAATGTCCATCGGGGTATAAGTTCCGCGCACTTTAGAGTAGTGTTCTTCGATCAATACGGCCCATTTCGCTAGTTGCAGAATTTCATCATCTTGTATGGCAAACTTATTTTTTTCGGCGGCTATGACGGAGACGTTTTTGGTGTATTTAGAGCCACCAATATCGTACACCATTTTGAGTGTTTTGCTGCCGAGTCGTTTGTCTAAAATCGGCAGAAAACCTTGTTTTAATGTTGGTTTAAAGACGAAGTATTCGTCGGGGTTGACGGTACCTTGGACGACGTTTTCGCCTAATCCGTAGGCGGCGGTGACTAATACGGCGTTTTTGAATCCGGTTTCGGTGTCGATGCTGAACATGACGCCGGAGGATGCTAAGTCCGATCGCACCATTTTTTGGACACCGACTGATAGGGCGACTTCAAAGTGGTCGAAACCCCGCTGTTGGCGGTAGGAAATCGCGCGATCGGTGAATATGGAAGCAAAGCATTTGTGACAGCATTCGAGGACGCCAGCGCAAGCTTGGACGTTGAGGTAGGTTTCTTGCTGTCCGGCGAAACTGGCGTCTGGTAAGTCTTCGGCGGTGGCGGAGGAACGCACTGCTACGTCTGTACTGTCGCCGTAGCGATCGCACAATTTTTCGTAAGCATCCGCGATCGCCGCTTGTAGTTCTCGCGGAAATGGTGTGTCCAGAATCAGTGCCCGCGCTTGCTTGCCTTTTTGTCGCAGGTTCTGCAGATCTTCTACGTCTAAATCGGCAAAAATTTCGCGCAATTTAGCTTCTAAACCCGCTGACTGGATGAAGTACCGATAAGCGTGTGCTGTAGTTGCAAATCCGCTGGGCACTCTGACTCCTTGGGCGGTTAACTGTTGAATCATTTCGCCTAAAGAAGCATTTTTTCCGCCTACTAATGGGATGTCGGCGATGCCGACTTCATCAAACAACAATACTAAGGCTTTTTCTTTGGGAATTAAACCGACTTTTTGTTCAATTGCTAAATTGTCGAGCATTGCTTTTTACCTCTCAACTTCATCTCAGTTCTGTCCCAGAACAGAAAAAAAAGACAGTTTATTTTTAATTGTAATTTTGTTGCCAAAATTCTCTGATTTTTTCCTAGGCTGTATCAACCGAGTATTCGATTGCCTCTATTTCAAGATTATCACTTTTTTGTTAAATAGCAAGGCCTGTGGAGATTTTTTATTTGATTGCAAAAAGTAAAGAAATCGCAGTAATGAGTTTATGTAAGGTATCATAAAAGAACTGGTAAAAATATGAATAGCGAAGATAGTTCCCACCGCTTTTTTGGCGTTGAGCGCTCATTGGTGCGGGGATATCGCTCGGATGGTGTTGGTAGCGGAATTGAAAGACAACAAAGGATGGAGTTCGAGCGCGCGATCGGCTGACCCCGCCCAAAAACCGATACTTACTTTCAGACAGGAGTCGTGAGTGACCCAAAATTTGAGATTGTAGTTCCACCTCCCCGATTCATCTGTGGACTAAATCTAAAATCTAAAATCGCGTCACAGGGGCGATCGCCCAAAAAAATACTAAGCAGCTTACTTTCCTCGTGAAACCGAGCTTCTACAAACCCTAAAAATTTTTACTTTGATTGCGTTAACCTACTTCGAGCAAAAACACAGTCGCATAGAGTGGATTGTAATTGTTGAACCACAGAGTTTTTAACTTGGAGTGGTGGAATTTGGGGCGAGGCAATTATTTATATGCTATAATAGTTGGCTAAACTGCCTTCTGACAAAAAACAAGGTATATGATATCAGTTTTGAGCCCCCCCGCAAAGCGAAACGGCTTTAAAGTTCTTCTGGTCGAAGACAATCAAGCAGAAGCCGATCTGATCGAAGAATTATTATTAGAAACAAATGTCAGTAGAGCCGAACCCCAAAGGCTATCAGTAGCTTGTACAGACCGTCTCAGCAAAGCGCAGAAACTTTTGGTCGGCGAACATTTTGATGTGATTTTACTAGATCTTTCCCTGCCCGACAGCCAAGACTTAAATACAATTGTCAAAATACAAGAATATAGCCTAAATACTCCGATTGTCGTACTGACTGCCCGCAACGATGAAGAGCTTGCCGTACAGTCAATCCAAGCGGGAGCTCAAGATTATTTAGTCAAGCGAAAAATCGACAGCGAAGTGTTAATTAGATCGCTTCGCTACGCAGTTGAGCGACAGCACAACCAAGAAGCTTTGCGAAAAAGCGAAGAAAAATATCGATCGGTAGTCGAGAATTCTCTCGTCGGAATTGCTATTCTGGCTCCTCCTATTTCCCCCTCAGCCCCAGAAAAATGCGAGTGGTTGGAAGTGAACGATGCTTTGTGCAATTTGCTGGGATACGATCGCCAAGATTTTTTGCACGAGAATTGGGAGAGGTGGGTTTTTCCTGAAGATGTGCCGCCTACCTTAGAGCAATTAAATAAAATTTTTGCAGGGGAGAGTGAAGGCTATGTTTTAGACCAAAGGTGGCGCCAAAAAGACGGAAAAACAGTTTATACTAGAGTTTCCATGCGCTGTATTCGCGCCCTCGACGGCTCGATCGACCACCTGATTAAAGTAGTCTTGGATGTGAGCGATCGCTACCGTTACGAAGCTCAATTAAAAGCATCAGAAGAGTTTTTAAATCACACGATTAATTCTACTCCTGACCCAATTTTTGTTAAAGATGAGCAGCACAAATGGATCGTATTAAACGATGCTTTTTGCAATTTGATAGGAAAAAAGCGATCGGAACTGATTGGCCAGTCAGGATACGATTTTTTACCCCCACCACAAGCGGCTTTTTTTTTACAACAAGACGAGCAAGTATTGCAAAGAAGTCTTTCTCAGGAAACAGAAGAAAATTTTACCGATAGCGCCGGCAAAGAACGCATTATATCTACCAAAAAAACAGTTTTCAACAACGCTGATGGTCGTAAAATGTTGGTCGGAACAATGCGAGATGTGACCGAATACAAACGCCAGCAAATTGCGCTCCAGGAAAGCGAAGCTCGATTTCAAATAATGACCGACAACGTGCCGGGAATGATTTATCAATATCGGCTTTATGTAGATGGTAAAACATCTTTTACTTACGTTTCTTCCGGCAGTTGGCAGATATACAATTTAAAACCAGAAGAAATAGAAGAAAATGCCACTTTGGCTTTTGCAACAGTCCACCCAGATGACATCCCAGACTTGCAGCGATCGATCGCAACTTCAGCGGCAACTCAGCAAGCTTGGCAACACCAGTGGCGGCAAGTTATGGGAGATCGAGTGAAATGGCTGCAAGGCGCATCGAAGCCAGAAAAGCAAGCCAACGGCGATATAGTTTGGGACGGTTTGGTGATGGATGTTACCGAATTAAAACAAACCCAGCAAGACCGCGATCGATTTTTTAATCTCTCCCTGGATTTACTTTGCATTGCAGGTTTTGATGGCTATTTCAAACGCATAAACCCCGCTTGGTCGAATTTATTAGGTTATACCAGTAATGAAATCTTAGCCAAACCTTTGATAGAATTCGTCCATCCAGAAGACCTAGAATTTACTGTAGCGGAATTAGAAAAACTTAAAAAAAGCCACCCTGTTATTAGCTTAGAAAACCGCTATCTTTGCCAAGATGGTACTTATAAATGGCTGTCGTGGACAGCATCGCCGTTCGCAGAAGAAGGTTGGATTTATGCAGTGGCTCGCGACGTTACATTTAGCAAGCAAGCTGAAGCTGAATTGCGTAAGAGCGAAGCCACCAACCGCGCTCTTTTAAATGCGATACCAGACATGATATTTCGCTGTCGGGCAGACGGCACTTTTGTAGACTTCAAACCTGCCAAAAATTTCGACAATATCCTACCACAAAAAGCACTAATTGGCAAAAAAGCACAAGACATATTACCGGCTGCTTTTGCTGAGAAAATCTTGTCCGGCAATCAACAAGCGATCGACACTGGCGAGATTCAAGTCGTAGAATATCAAATGCCAGTTAATGGTGAACTGTACGATTTTGAAGCGAGAATTGTTTTCTGCACGGAGGACGAAATTATCGCGATCGTCCGCGACATCACCAATCGCAAACGTTTCGAGTCAAAACTCCACAGACAAGCAGCAGCAATGGCTGCCGCTTCCGAAGGTATCGCCATATTCAGTGCCGACAAAGAGGTGATTTATTGCAACGCAGCACGACTAAAAATCTACGGTTACGACTCTCTCGAAGAAATCTTAGGTAAAAGTTGGAAAATATTCTACCAAGGTGCAGAACTGCAAAGGTTCGAGCAAGAAGTCCTGCCGAATTTAGTGCAGAAAGGTTCTTACAGCACCGAAGCAGTAGGATGCCGTCGCGACCGCTCGGAAGTCCCTATAGATGTCTCGCTGACAATGCTGCCCGACGGAGAAATTATTTGCGTTGTTCGCGATATTTCCCAAAGAAAACAAGCAGAAGCAGCACTGCGGGAAAGCAAGCGGTTCGCTGAGCAAATTGCTGGGGCAAGTCCTAATATTTTGTATGTTTGTGACTTAATTGAAAAAAAAAATATCTATGGTAACGCTTCTATCTACCACATTCTTGGCTATACAGTAGAGGAAATTCAGGCAATGGGGCTGTGGATGATGTCAACTTTAATCCACCCCGAAGATTCAATCAAAATGCCTGATTATTTACAGCAAGTCGAAACAGGCAGCGAAGGGGATATCTTTGAAATTGAATACCGAATTAGGCACAAGGATGGTTCTTGGCGCTGGATGGTCAGCCGAGATACTGTATTTGCGAAAACAGCAGACGGTAAGTTAAAACAAATTCTCGGCACGGCAACTGATATTACAGAAAGCAAGCAAGCAGAAGATGAAATAAAGCTGTTGCTGGCAGCAACTCAAGCCATTAGTCAGTCGGCAGATTTTCACAGCGCCCTCCCACATATCCTGCGGTTGCTGTGCAATGCGATCGGCTGGAATTTTGCGGAAGCTTGGATACCGACTGCTAACGGTACTTTTTTGGAACACAGCGAAACTTGGTACGCTAGCCATCGCGATTTAGATACGTTCGGCCGCGAAAGTAGAAAAATTAGATTCGCCGCCGGAGTGGCAGTACCTGGACGGATTTGGTCAACCAGAAAGGTAGAATGGATTGAAGATATTTCTCTAGCCACAAATCATCTTTTTGCCCGATCGCAAATGGCGGCATCAGTCGGATTGAAAGCTTGTTTCGGAGTGCCAATTCACGCTAGCTCTAAGGTGCTGGCAGTTTTAGTATTCTGCAAGCGCGACCGCTCGATTATGGAACCGCGTATTGTAGAGTTGGTTAAGGCTGTAGCGACTCAGTTGGGCGATCATATTCAGCGCAAACAAGCCGAAGAAGAATTGCGTAAAAGTGAAGAACGCTGGCAGTTAGTTCTCAAAGGCAATCAAGACGGAATTTGGGATCTGAATCTTCAAACAAATGAAGCTTTTCGATCGGCCCGCTGGCAAGAAATTATCGGTTACACAGACGGCGAAATAGAAAACACCAACACCGCATGGATCGATCGCATCCATCCAGACGATCGTTCACGAGTGCAAGCAGCGATCCAAGGTTATCTCGATCGCCAAACCCCCCATTACGCCGCCGAATACCGCTTGCAGTGCAAAGACGGTAGCTATAAGTGGGTGCTCGCCCGCGCTCAAGCAGTGTGGGACGAAGCCGGAAACCCTCTGCGGATGGTGGGTTCGATGACGGATATCAGCGATCGCAAAGCAGCAGAATTAGCTTTGCTGCAGGTCACTCAAGCCGTCGAAAGTACCAGCGACGCGATCGTAATCGCCGACTTGAAAGGGCGATCTATTTACCACAATCAAGCCTTCATTCAGCGCTACGGCTACACGGTGGAAGAACTCAATGATATTGGCGATATGGCGGCGCTTTACGTCCGGCATAAAAATTACAAACAAATCTATAAAAGCCTTCGCCAAGGTCGCTCTTGGTGTGGTGAAGTGGCGCTGCAAACTAAGAGCTACGAAGCAGTTACTGCTCTGGTGCGAGCCGACAATATTCAAGATATTAATGGGAATTATATCGGCTTAATTGCAGTAATTACCGATATCACAAAACGCAAAGAATCAGAACTAATTTTGCGCCAAAAGTTAAAGCGCGAACAGTTAGCAGTAGCCATGCTGGAACGCATTAGATCTTCTCTCAATCTCGAAGAAATTCTTACCAAAAGTGTCGAAGAAGTGCGGCATTTTTTGCAAGTAGATCGCACTATTATTTACCAATTCAATCCGGATGGGAGCGGATTGATCGCTGTCGAGTCGGTTGCCGAAAATTTCCTACCAATTGTAGGAATGGAAATTTATGACCCCTGTTTTGGGGAAGCCTACGTTAGTCTTTACCGAGACGGCAGAATTAGAGCCATAGAAGATGTTTATAATGCCGGCCTGGCCGACTGCCACTTGGCTTTGTTGACTCGGCTCGATGTGAGAGCGAATCTGGTAGTGCCGATTTTGCAAGGCGAAAACTTGTGGGGGCTGTTAATTGCCCACCACTGCACGGGCCCGCGTCCCTGGCAGCAATTGGAGGGAGAGTGCCTAAAACAATTGGGGGTGCAGTTGGCGATCGCCATTCAGCAATCAGTGCTATTTGAACAAGCACAAACCGAAATTGCCGATCGCAAACTTGCAGAAGCCGCCCTGCAATTAGCTAAAGAAGCCGCCGAATCCGCCAACCGCGCTAAAAGCGACTTTCTCGCCAACATGAGCCACGAATTGCGGACGCCTTTGAACGGGATTTTGGGATACATTCAACTGCTCAAAGTCGATAAAAACTTAACCGCAGATCAGCAGGAAAGTCTTAACAACATTCACCAGTGCGGCAATCACCTGCTGATGCTGATTAATGATGTTTTAGACCTCTCAAAAATCGAAGCTAGTAAAATGGATCTGTCGCTGACAAACGTGCATTTTTCGAGTTTTGTTAAAAGTATTATTGATTTGTTCAAAATGCGCTCTGCTCAAAAAGGAATTGCCTTTAATTACGAGCAGGTCTCAGCGCTTCCCGACGGCATTTTGGCAGACGAAAAAAGGTTGCGTCAAGTTTTGATTAATTTGCTCAGCAATGCCGTTAAGTTTACGAACAGCGGCAGCGTTGCGTTCAAAGTCGGTTATGCAGAAAATTTCTCCGATAATTATCCTCAAACCAACTGCGAAACTTCTAATTTGGCAGCGGAAATTGGCACTCAAAGTATCGATTTGACCGCGAATTTAGACGCGCAGCAAATGTCGCTCCCGCCGCTGGGAACAAAAGAAGCGCGCGAGGTGATAACAGCAGACAATACCGGCGATCGTGCCCCTACCCCTAAAATTCGCTTTCAAATCGAAGATACCGGCATTGGCATCGGGCAGAATAAATTAGAAGAAATATTTTTGCCTTTTCATCAAGTGGGCGATCATAACAATTTCGTCGAAGGTACTGGACTGGGACTTTCCATCAGCCAAAAATTAGTCAAAATGATGGGCAGCCAAATTCGCGTCCAAAGTACCCCCGGCAAAGGCAGCATATTTTGGTTGGATCTAGACTTGCCAGCAGTCGCCCACTGTTTGGAACTCCCCTCCCGGCAACAAAAAAGGCGGCTTGTAGGTTTTATCGGCTCCCACCGGAAAGTGCTAATAGTGGACGATCACGAAGTAAATCGCGCCATGTTGCACAGGCTGCTTTTTCATTTAGGCTTTGAAATTGCAGAAGCTACAGACGGCGAAGACTGCTTGCACAAAGCACAGGAATTTCTACCGGATATAATTTTAATGGATTTGCTGATGCCCGTAATGAACGGTTGGGAAGCTACCAGGCGGCTGCGACAGTTGCCGGAATTAAAAGATACGGTTATCCTTGCTTTGTCCGCTAACGTTTACGAGACTACCAAGCAAGAGAGCATACTAGCAGGTTGCGATAATTTTCTCACTAAGCCGATTCAAACTAACGACCTTTTAGAATTATTGCGGCTGCATTTGAGACTAGAATGGGTTTACGAAGAAAGAGCACAAAGCAAAAAGCGGAGCGATCAAACTGCAAAAGCATCTTCTGAGATTGCTGCTGCTGACTCAACGATGGTGTCTCCTACCTCAGAGTCAGTCTTGGCATTGTTAAGATTGGCTGCAATGGGCGATATTGAAGCTATTCTGGAAGAAACTGCTAAACTCGAACATTCTGACGCGACATTAGTGCCTTTCGTTCATCACCTGCGCCAACTTGCTAAAGGATTTCAGCTCAAGCAAATTCGAGATTTTTTGAAGCAACATTTGTCCTAAAATTGACGGTAGCTAACAGACAACTCAAAATCCGTTAAATCTCGCGCCCTGAGTACCATTCTCAATCAGGGGCTGTGCCCTCCCCCGAAGCGACAACTTAATTTGCTTGGGCGGCCCTGACTCGCAGCGGGCTCCTCAAAGAGTGATTGGAAATAAAAGCATCTATGAAGCAACCGGATTTCTAGAGCTGCAGAAAATCACTTGAATCCGATTTAAACTCACAACCCACAACTAAAAAGTAAAAAATTTGAATGTTTCCCTTGAATATGAACGATAAGAATTCCGAAAGAAGCATCATACTAATTGTCGATGATAACCAAACAAATCTGGACGTACTTTTCGAGTTGTTAAGGAATTACGGGTTTAAAGTATTAGTGGCTCTAGACGGCGAAAGTGCGATCGAGCAAATTGACTACATCCATCCAGATTTGATTCTGTTGGATATCATGATGCCAGGAATTGACGGTTTTGAAACTTGCCGGCGTTTGAAAGCAGACCCGTCAACGCAAGATATTCCCATCATATTCATGAGCGCCCTTTCCGATACGCCTGATAAAGTAAAAGGCTTTCAGACAGGAGCCGTTGACTACATCACTAAGCCTTTCCAGCACGAAGAAGTTTTGAGCCGGATTCAAACCCACTTGACA